>Ga0315904_10000449_pt1 | contig 65229 bp, 98 predicted proteins | sample LakEriMetagenome_6_FD_203529 | JGI IMG/M metagenome (GOLD analysis project Ga0315904, IMG submission 203529) | Freshwater fungal communities from buoy surface, Lake Erie, Ohio, United States - Buoy 12 MA120 | ecosystem: Environmental > Aquatic > Freshwater > Lake | place: USA: Lake Erie, Ohio...
CCTCTAAAGGAGTTTGGTCTTTTAAGAACTTATTAGAGATATTAAAACCTGTTGTGTAAGAATCTCCATTTTGAAGTTTGATTTTAAGATCTACGGTAATGTAATCTTTTTCTTCGTTCATTAATTCTTTATATAAAGTTTCGAATTTGTTCATATTCTTTATTTAATTAATCTTTTTCCTTTATTATTTTGTTATTTTTAATTCTCTTAATATTCCTTTGACGTAGAATCTCCAGTGCTTAGGGTTCTTGATAATACATTTAAAGTGGAGAAAAGCTCTATATAACTTGTAATTCATGACTAACACTATCTATTAAGAGGTTATATAGTTCTCTGGAGGAAAACCCTCTTATCTTTTACTTATTTTATTATTTTAGAATAATAAAAAACCTGGATTTCATTTTAAAATCCCTATTTTTTATTCTTTTTCTTTAATAAAATGCCTAGAAGGGTCTACGGGATATTGAGAACAGAGGCTTTGATACTCTTCCGGTTTATATCTCTTTTTAACAATATATTGAACTTTACTCTTAATATATTCATCACTATCGTCTTTAGTAAAGAATTGTTTAATAGTGGGATCTATCTTTCCTTCTGGAGTTTCAATCCAAGTATGCATAAACTTTCCTTCGATCCCTTTAATCTTAATAAATCCTTCTATGACCTGAAAGTCTTTCTTTCCTTGATCTAATAATTTCTTAGTTAAGAGTTCTGCAGCATACATACACGAATCTACCGAATAAGGATTAAAGTTATGAGGAAGGCTTACATCTAAGTCTTCTTTTAATATCTTTTCTATTAAGGAATCGAATTTCATTTTAATTTTTACTAAAGAAGTAGTGAATGTCTTCCTCGGGATCATAAGCTACGTAGACATTAGGTTCTCCCGGATAGAAGTAATATTCCCAATTTTCTTTAAGATCTAAGTCAGAAGGTTTATTAATTAAAGACAAGAATTCTTCTCTATCAAGAAAGAGATTAGGGTTTTCTTGCGCTTGTTCTCTAAAGGATTCTTCTTATTCGGCGAAGTCATTGACGTCTCTAAAGGTTCTTAGAACACATTCTCCCGTATCTCCGTCAAAGAGATTAGTGCAATTCCCCACATAAGGAGCAGATTCTAAGTAAAAGTTTTTAAAGGATTTCATTTTATTATTTAGTATATTTACTTTTTAGTCCAGCTTAAAGAGATTAAATAATACATTAATTCATGAAAACTCAAGATCAATTACTTCTAGAACAAGCTTATCAAAGGATTCGTATATCGGAATCCGATTTAGCTCTAAGTGTTAAACAATCCGGATCTTTAGAAGATTTTTTAAAGAACTTTGAAGGAATGACTCTTAAAGAATTCAAAGATAAAGAGTCTTATTATTCTTTGTATCAATTGAATAAACATAATGGATATGCCGATGCAGATACTCCAGAAGGCCTTTTAACCGATTTGATCTTTACTTTAGGTCATATAGTCAATCAAAATATGTTTTTGGATACTATGGAGTCCTTTCGAAAAGAATTAGATAGAAAATACAATTTGAGTGAGGTAGAGAAGCGTCGTCAAGAATTGAATATGTCGGTTATGAGAATCAAATATAGTAAAGATCTCCCCGAAGAAGAGAAGTCTCAAGCTTTGGCTTCGGCAGAAAAGGAATTAAAAGACTTTCTGGATAAGGAAGGAAAAGCCTATAACCGATATAGAGACGAAGAAAATCAGAAGATGAGAGAATTAGACTCTCAAAGAATTACTGCGGGAGATCTTTTACCTAATAAACATTGGTCTCCCGAATCTTTAGAACAATTTGAAAAGCTTAAAGAAATCTTTAATCGTTTAACTAATTCTTAATCCTTATATGAACTTATTTGATTCTTTAGTCTCTTCTATTTTAAAAGAAAATCCTGATATTGTGGCGAATGTTTATGATCGTCTCGACTCTCGATACAATAATTTTATTTTCTTTATAGGAGATGAGAATGGATCTTTCTTAAAGAAAAGAGATAAAAACGAAAGAGAAGAAACTCATTCTTTTGTGTTAAAATCTTTAAAAGATTTAGGTATTATATTACCTAAAGAAAGACCTAGTGACGTTTATAAATTATCTGAAGATCCAGAAGTTTTAGGTCTTTGGAATGGAAAAGAACGAGAAATTTTAGGTAATCCTCAAACTATTTCTACTAAACACTCTGGAATCATCATGCCGAAACAATCCAATATGGATGGAACTTATATTTCTTTTTGGCATTACAATGATTATCCTGAAGATTCTCCGGCTTTAAAACAACTCTTTTCTTACACCAAAAAGAACTTTCCCGGTCCTTACTTTATTGATAAAGCTCCACCTTTCTCACAGTGGCAATCACCTTCTACTGTGACTCCTCTTTAAATCATTTAATTTTAAAGATTACCAACCATCTTGATAGATACTCATCACATCTTCAATTTCTTCAATAAGGGTTTCAAAGATAGCTTTTTGTTCTTGTTTGGTTTCGTAGGAAGGAAGATGACTGCTGATATAATCTACTAACAGATCAATTTGTTCAATTTGTTTAGAGTTTAAAGAAGCTAATTTTTTAGTTGAAGGATCGTAATTTTTATAAACTTTATCAAATTTATTCATATTTTTTTAAGGGATTTAAATAATATTTATCTTTAATTATACTTCATGAATCTGGAAGACATTTTAACCCTTTTAATCGAAAGCCTCACGACTTTAAATTGGAAAGAACCCCAGGATCTTTTACAAGTCGCTAATGAAGTTCTCTATCCTTTAAAAGAATCTGGAGAAATTTTTAATTATTATTTCTCCATGAGACAGAAAGATGAAGAAATTCTTTTAACTGTTTTCTTACAAAAAGAAGAATCCTCTTCTGTAGAATCTTGGGAATTAGGGATTCAAAAGACAAATTAAGGCTGTATCAATTTTGTTATTTCATTCATTATCTTTTTTATCAGAAAGATACCAAGAAATAACAATTAATGCTGCTCCTAAAACAAAAGAAAGATTTAAACAAGTTCCAACTGGTTCAATTTGAAACATAGTATAAAGAGAAGATCCTCCGACCACAAGAAATGGAGTAGCAATAAGAATGAGACCTGCATTATAAATTTTATTAATCATATAATCAATATAAAGGGTATTTTTAAAATATCAACGAATTATTCTGAACAAGAATAAACCGTTTCATTTAATTTTAAAGAAGCAATAGATGTATTATCTATAAAACTCTTATCAATAAAGGTAATTTTGTTAGTAGGTTGAATGGTTAATCTACCATTATCTAATTTAATAAAAAAGAATTCTTTATCTTGTTCTGGAGTATTTGACCAACCATCTTCAATGTGAGTTGCACTAAAAAGATATTCTCCATAGTAAATTTTATTATGAATTTTAGTCGACATTCTCATACCCTTTAATATAGGGTTATAGAGAGTGGTAAAGGAATAGGAATAACAATTCCAAAGTTGAGCCTGATCTAAAGTCCAAGAAGAAGCATTTTCTGAAAAAGTTAAAGCGTGAGGGGGTATTTGGCGATACAAAGCTCCTCCTTGTGAAAAAATAACAGAAAGACCCCAACATCTACCTGGAATACTAGTTAATCCTATTACCATAACTTCTTGGTAGCCTTGATTGTCTTTATGGGTAAAAGAAGAATCTATAAATGCATAAAAGTGAAAAGGTATGGACCCGATTTTACAGAAAGATGGTGTCACTTTTCTATTAAATCTGAATAATTTACTTTATAAAAAGAAAGATATTCATCAAAAGGAATATGCTTTTCTTCTTCTTCTGAATTATAAATGTAATCGAACATCCACTGTTCCCCTTCACGATTAAGACAAAGTTCTTTTGCTAATGTTTCAAAAATCTCTTCTTGTTTTTGAGAAAGATCTCTTAAAGCGATTCGGTGAACGTATATTTTATCGTCAATTTCTTTTTTCATGTGATGTTCAATTCTTTACGTTTAACAATTTCCATTAAAGCTTTTTCCATGATCCTAGAAATTTTTTTAAGTTCTTTTTGTTTATCCTTAGAAGGGTTTGCTGAGAATTTACAATATTCTTTTTCTACTAGAATTTGTAAATCTCCGATAGTGCTTTTACAATTTTTGAGAGTTTTGAGATACTTCTCTTGTAGGGTATTTTCTTTCATTGGAGTTTTAAATGTTTTTTAATTTGTCTAAACAAGCTATAACAAACCGCTTCATTAGCTTCTATTTTAATATTATATCCTTTATTGAAAAATTCTAAAATATAATTTTTATCATCTATTTTTTTAAGATCTACATCTTTTATTTTTTCTTTATTCATGAACATACACTCCTACTAAAATTTTTAACACAACTCCTACTTCCATTGGGAATAAAATACTTTTTATTCTTATCATAATCCTCAGCAGACATTACTTGAAGAACTCCGCCTGTTTTATGATCAAATGCCATGAATCCTTTTCTAGGTTTTACTGGATTTATTTTTTGAGCACAAGGAGCACAGAAAGAAGTATTTGGGAGAACTTCCAAACGTTCTTCTTCAATAAGAGAAGCACAACACTTACAATATTTGATATTCATTAAAAATAAAAATAAAAGATTTCTTTTAAAACGTCAACTCAAAAACACCCGCGAAAGTAATGAACTTTGGTTGGAGTGGTGATACGATAATTTTGATGATCTATTGGATAATATTTGTGGTATTTTTTTATGTAATCCCAAGCTTCTTCTTCGGTTTTAAATGGTGAGAGCATAACCTCATACCAACAATCTTGAATTGTTTCTCGATGAACTTTAATTTCCAGACTCATATTTTAAAAATTCTTTTTCTGCTTCTTCAATATAATTTTCATCATCCCGTGAAACATTATGAAATTCTATTCCAGTACCTTCTAGTAATTGAAAAGAATATTTTTCCAATAGATAATTCAAACTATCATTATAATAAACCTTATAATAATTCAAAAAAGAATTAGTAAGAAGGATTCGTTTGGATGGTGTTTTGTTGATCATGATTTTATATTAATGTCTATTTTGAAAATATCCATTCCAAGGGTTTTGAATTCTTGCACCTGCTTCCCTCAATTGATTTTGACGTCTCCACAAAGATTCAGAATACGGATTACCAGGACCATACATACTACAAGCTATTTCATTCGCTTGAGCATTTTTAATAAATTCATCAGCCATGGCAATTTGAATTTCGTCTCTATGAAACCTGCCATAATAACGTTGGGGTTCCCATACTCCGGTTTGAGCCCTGTAAATCGGGGTATTATATGGTCTTGAAACAACATAAGAAGGATCACTGTAAACAGCACATCCCCCGCAAAATAAACAACCAATAAGTGTTAATATTTTTTTCATTACTCGATCATGTTATGGTAAATTTTTAAATTCTGCAACCCTTATTTTTTGTTGTTTTTTATTTTTATTTTATTAAAATACATTCATGAAAAAATTAGATAATGATAAACCTTTAATTCTTTTAGGTGACCATCACGGAAATTGGTCGGAATTATTTTATTTAATTGACAAAAATAAATTAGAAAATTGTTATTTGATTAGTGTGGGGGATTTAGGTATAGGGTTTGAATCTAAAGAAAGACAGCTTCAAACAATGACTAAGCTTAATCATCTTTTTAAAGAAAACAATATATACTTTAAGGGTATTCGAGGTAATCATGATGACCCAGATTACTTTAAAGACGTTAACTATGGGTTAGAATATTTTGAGTTAATAGAAGATTACTCTGTTTATGAGTATAATTCTAAACTTATTCAATTTATTGGTGGTGCTATTTCTATTGATCGAACGGGTAGAAGGTTAAATGTTTCTTATTGGCAAAATGAAGGATTAAATTTTCAAAAAAATAAATGTAAAAAAGTCGACGTCCTTATAACACATACCGCTCCTTCTTTTTGCTTTCCTCAATCGTTTAATGAGATTGTTTATGGTTGGGCCGGAGAAGACGAATTTCTCTTGAAAGAACTCACACAAGAAAGAAAAGATATGGATAAAATTTTTAAAATATGTGATCCATCTTGGCATTTCTATGGTCATTTCCACAGTTCGACATATGAAAAAATCAATAATTGCCTTCATAAATTATTAAATATTAATGAACTTTATGAGTTCAAAATATGAAAAGTTCTTATATGGCTGTTATCATTATCGTTGTGGTTTGGGTTATCTTGACATTCCTATCACAGCAATAATTAATTGACTTTTAAAGTCAATATAGTAAAATTAACATTTGAAGTGAAAATCAATTTACCGATAGAAGAAGGATACTTTCATATTAATCCTCAAACTTTTTGTGGATTGGATTGTTATTTAATTATCCCTCAAATAGATGCTAAATGGAATTCTAATAATCTTCATTTTCGTTCTCTTATTGTAGATAAAAAGGGAGAAGTATTGTCATGTGGGTTTCCTAAATTTTTTAATTGTAATGAAAAACCAGAGTGTTATCCTGATCCTCAAAATTTTAATGATTGGTGTGTAGAATCTAAATTAGACGGCTCTCTGTTGATTGCTGACTTTGTCAATAATCAATTTAATATGAGAACTCGGGGGACTACTTCTTATAAGATTCAAGAAAACTCCAAAGACTTTGAAATACTGACAGAAAAGTATCCCAAGATTAAAGAATATTTTTTAAACAATTCTCATTATTCGTTACTCTTTGAAATTCTAACGCCCAATAATGTTATTGTTATTAGACCTCAAGAAGTAAAATTTTATTTCTTGGGTGCTGTCGATAAAAGAAATTTAAAATTAGTTCATGGTGCAGAATTAATAGAAATTTGGAAAGGTTTGGGGTGTCCGCCCACCCCTAAAAGATATCAAATTGATAATTTAAAAGATCTTTCTCAAATTGTTAATTGGGTTAAAAATTGGAAAGGTGAAGAAGGAATTGTTCTTACCTATAATAAAGGTCAAAATAAAATCAAAATTAAATCAGATTGGTATCTTTGGATTCATCGAATCAAGTCTCAATTAAATTCCGAAAATAATTTAATTGAATATTATATAGAAAAAGAAATGCCTTCTTATGAAGAATTTTTTAAAAGTATAGAAAGAGAATTTGATTTTGAAATTGCTACTCAACTTTCTTCTTTAATGGAAAAAATAGTGGAAGCTAATGAAAAAACTAAAAATTATATCGAAAAAATAAAAGAATTTGTTCATGGAATCCGTAATTTCCCATCACGAAGAGAAATTGCAGAAGCTATTAAAAACAATCATAAAGAAAGTTCTGCTCTAGCTTTTTCTATTTTAGATGAGAAATTAATAACACCAAAACAATACTTTGATTTAATCAAACAAAATTTATAAATTAAAAAAATTATGAAAATTAAAGAATTAATTGAAATACTACAAAAACAAGATCCAGAAACATTAGTGTTAGTTGATGGATATGAAGGAGATTACACAACACCTAAAACAATAAAAACGATAGAAGTGTTTGAAGTTCAAGAAGCTCCTTGGTATTATGGAAATTACAAACTGTCTCCAGAAGAAGAACTTTTTAAGATTAAATCAATTTATTTACCAAGATAGTGTAAATTTTAATTCGAAATTTCTTCTATTGACATTTCTATAAAAAATATTATTATTGAATAATATGGATCAAAAACTTGAACTTGAACTTGTAAAAAAATATCCCAAAATTCTTAGAGATTATAAAGGAGATATGATGCAGACTTGCATGGCTTGGGGTATAGAACATGATGACGGTTGGTATAATCTTCTTGATAAATGTATGGAAAAACTTCAATATTTTTGTGATCTCTGTTCCAAGGAAGGGGATGAAGTTCAGGTTGTTGCGACACAGATTAAAGAAAAGTATGGAACACTTAGTTTCTATACAACAGTTTATGGTGCAAATAATATTCAAAGTGATATTATTGATGATATTATTTCAGAAGCGGAAAGGAAGTCTGTGTATACTTGTGAAGTAACAGGAAAACACGGAGAACCTTGCAAGCGTGGTGGTTGGTATAGAACATTGTGTTACGAACAAGCAAGAAAAGATGGTTATGTAGCTTGCGATGAAGGTACCGAAAATTATTGGAAAGAGAAAGATAAAAAAGAAAAAAATGACCGATGAACAACTTGCAATAATTGAAGAAATTGTTTTTTATGAAAGTGGGTTATCTGCTCATGGTTGTTTAGAAAAATTAGATTCTTATGCACTAAAAGCAATTGAAAAATATGGTAGACTTCTTTTAAAAAAACAAAAAGAATTAAATGATCAACAAAATTAAAATTACAAATTTAAGTGACGCAGAGAGTTATAGTTTCAACAAAAACAATACTGAATATGATGTTTGGGTTTCTGTTGTTGGAGAAGAAGACAGAAAACAAATTAACAGAATGCGCAAAAATTTTAATGAAAAGAACGTAAAACATTTTCATCAATTTTTTGCAGATTGGTCAGACGAAGACGGTATTGGGTGGAAGCACCTAGAACATGAAGCACCACAACTCCATCATGTTCAAAATATAATAACATTCCTAAAACCCTTTGTAAAAGATGAACAACCACACAATCTTGGGGTAAATTGTTTTGCGGGTATTTCAAGATCTACTGCTGTTGGTATTATAGCTTTGGTAATGTCTGGTAGATCCGTGGAACAAGCTTTAAAAGAAATATTGAAGGTTAGAAATATAGCGTGGCCTAACATTCGTATTCTCAATTTTGCTTCTCAAATTATAGGAATGGATCTTAAAACTCACGTATCTGATTGGAAAAAGTGTTCTTTAGAAGATGGTATATGGATGCCTGATAGAAAACAAAAATTAAATCTTGACTAAATTTTAAATTTCTTTTATTCTTTGTTTTATGATTGATAACCGCAAAGACAAAAAAGTATCTATGAACCGACAACCTCTTAGTAATTCACCTTTCTTTGCTATGAGAAAAAATAATGTTAAATGGCCTACTATCCGTAAAGCTTATATGGATGATAATAATGTAGAAAATTTAAAAAATTATGTGACCTCTAAAGGTCGTTCTATTGTTTTTTTGGATGGCCAGTATTTGACTAAATTAAATCGTTACGCTGGTAAAGCACCAGAAGAAAGAGCTGTTTTTTGGGAATTTATGGTTAAAGAAAAAGACATTAAAGGAGGTCTTTTTCTTTTGTGTTGGTTGGGAAATTTTCATAATGGATGTATCTTTCATGCTTCACCACAATTCCCACAAGTTCAATGTTGGTATGAAGCTTTAGGTTATGAACAGGCTAATAATATTTTTGAAAAACATGCCTTTAAAATATACAAAGAGGTTGTTAATATAGTTCACAATGGACAACCTATTATAGATAATGAGGTTAAAGATTTTATTTCAACCGGAGACAACTTGTTAAGGTTTAGCTAAAATAGCACAAAGAACATTAGTAATAGTTGTTAATTGTTCTTGTACATTAATAGGATACACTGCTTGTGCAAATAAACCTCTCCCACTCCCTGACACAGGTATCCATGAAAAGGTCTCTGCCATTGAAGGGCTATAAGACAACGGTTGACCTGGAGTTGTAGATAAAATTGGAGTTAAAAGTGGCATATATTATATTTAACTAATTTGGTGTTGGAGTTGGGGTCTCCGTTGGTGTAGGTGTAGGTGTTTCAGATTCTGTTACTGTTGGTGTAGGTGTAGGTGTTTCAGATTCTGTTACTGTAGGTGTAGGTGTAGGTGTTTCAGATTCTGTTACTGTAGGTGTAGGTGTAGGTGTTTCAGATTCTGTTACTGTAGGTGTAGGTGTAGGTGTTTCAGATTCTGTTGGTGTTGGAGTCGGAGTATTGCCTTGTGTCTCTGTTACTGTCGGAGTAACTGTTGGAGTTGGAGTAAGAGACTCAGTTGGAGTTGGGGTCTCAGATTCTGTTACTGTTGGTGTTGGAGTTGGGGTCTCCGTTGGTGTATTAGTTGGTGTAGGTGTAGGTGTTTCAGATTCTGTTGGTGTAGGAGTTGGGGTCTCAGATTCTGTTACTGTAGGTGTTAAAATAATAGTACCTTCAATTAAAATACCATTTTTCCAAGGTCTTTGATATGGTTCAAAATTATTATACAAATTTGAACCCGAAATAAATGGGTTAATTGTATCTTTTATTACGAATTGAGTCAATTTACCCCACCCTGCACCATTCATTAAAATAACATCAACATAACCAGGAGATGAAGCTGAAGGCATGGTAAATGTTAAGGTGTTATCATTATTATATTGATATGCATCTGTGTTTAATTTTATACCAGAAAATCCAGGATATTGGGCTGAAAGTTTAGGTGAAGCTGAAAAAGGATTAAAAAAAGTATTATTATCAAATACACTTCCTGAAAGAAATAAACCAGAAATATCAAAAAAAGATTTACCATAAACAGAAAATGTTTTTACGTCCCCTATTGAAACAGATGGTCCTAAAAATTTTTTGTTTATCATAATTCATTTAAAACTATTTGAGGTTGAGGTACCGCTGAAATAGAAACCCTTTCAGTGAAATTAGAATCTATTTGATCTAAAGAATATTTGGTTGTTAATTCATTAATTAATGAAAAATCTGAATTAATTTTAAATATTTTAGCATCTCCTTGTGTTGGTATATTTTTGAATATCCATCCTTTAATAGTAAAACTCGTGTCTGCTTGATATCGAGCTATTTGAGAAGCATTTAAATCAGTGGGATATGTAGTGTTTAAAGTCCCATTCCATATTACAGGACTTCTAATCTCATGGTCATAAACACCAGGTATTCTCCAACTTAAAATGTGTTGAGGATTTGTCCATGCAAGTATATTTGTAATAATTTGATCCATATCACCCGCATATTTTGTTAATATAGAACAATTTAAAGTGATATCAATAGGGTTAGGTTGTTGTACTTTTTTGGCATAAGCGGGATCAGGATTAGATACATAATAACCACCCAATTTATTCCAAGTCCTGTTTGCATCTCTTGCGATACCACCCAACGAAAAAGCCACTACTGGTAATTGTATATTTTGTGCTTTATCTAAAAGATCTAACAATACTCTTTGTTTAGGAGAATATACAAAACGGACTTTAATCCAATCAATTGCCTCATTGAAATTTTGTTTAGTCCTTCTTGCGACAACAATATCATCAAGCATACTCATAACACCGTTAATTTGTATGAATATTTCGTTGTTAAAAGTATACGTTCTCACTACATATACTTATGTTATTCGTTTAAGACAACTTAGAAACTAAACTTTCTTCCCAACAAAAAACCACATTATCAAATTTAGATAACGTTCTGACTAGATTATCTCTAATTAAATTTTCCCATATGAGATACCTATTAGCAAGTCCTCCACCAAGTTGAGAAATATAAAATGTTTTATCTTGTCTTCTTTCAATTGTTTTTGTTAACTTGAGAAGTTCTTCAAAAAACACTTCTTTGTATTCTTCTACATGATAATAAGAGGTGTCTCTTTTGTCTGGAAATTTTTTAGTAATAAACCCAAAAGCATGCGGGTGATCTCTTAAAGCTGCAGCACCCCCATAACCTCTTCGTTCTAGATTATCCCCAAATATAAAATATGTATTTGGGTTACAATCTAAAAAATATTTTGTAATTTGAATATTTTTATAAATTGCCATCCTTACGCTTTTCCATCTTTGATAATTTAGTATAATATTTGGGATCTTCAAATAAATGGTCTTTAGCTACGACTTCTGCATTCTTTTTGTCTTCTTCAGTAGCTTCTTCTCCCTCTTTTTTAAAATGTTCTAATTCTACTTTAGAACCCAATGCAAGTTCTTTTTGTAAATCTTCTAAATTTACATCGTGTTTTTTAGCGATGTCTTCTATAGTTTTACCTCTAGCTAAGCCACCTAAAAGAGCTTCATAAAATGTGTCAAATTTATTATTCATATTATATAATTATATCCAATTAAGAGCACAAGAGGTAACCGGAAATTGTTTTACAAATATTTTTTTAATTTCTAAGGCGATATCACGATGTTCTTTTTGGGTGTCTTCTTTAGTTCTTAATTGAAGATAGTGCAACCAAGAACGAATATTTCCAGACATATAGAGTGTTGTGGATGTATTAAGAGGTAAAATCATACGAGCGCATTCTTTAGCCAACCCATTATCAATAAGTTTTTTATAAAGTTCTTTACATGTTGTTATTGCGACATCAACCTCGTCTTTTAATTCTGGTGAAAGATCCACATCTTCTTCTCCAACTTGTCTGTTAGTTTTACCTTGAAGTCTCCACTCTATATCTTCAAATTCATTTGCTGAAGCATACCTTTGACTATACTCTTGAAAAGAAAAAGAACGATGTCGAAGAATTTGAGCTGCTATAGCTCTGGATGTTTTAATTTCGACTGTCATAAATGCTTGTTCAAATATAGACCAATGTTGATGGTCTATACAATACTTGAGAAGTCTAGGAGCCGTTTCTGTATTGAGTTGATTAGATGGATTAGAAACCCTAGCACAATAAGAAATTAATTCTTCAGCTGTATTTATGCCTTCAATTAACGGTTTTGTTAAAGAAATTAATTTGACTTTCATAAATTAGAAGTATAGTAAAATACTTTTAATTTTTATCAACTTTAAAGATTTTCAGAAGATAATTCATTATAAAGATTTACCATTTTAAGTTTAAACTTTTTCCAAAGTGGTGATTCATCCGAAGATTCTCCTTTAATGGTTTCTAGAAAATTTTCAAAATTTTGAAGATAAGAAGGTAGAGTTAATTCTTTAAGTTTAAAGTAAGATTCAGGATCTGCTTTAATTAAAACTTTTAATTCTTGTAAAAATAAATCCAATCTATTTTGCAATATTCTTTTAGTGGCGTCTTCTTTGGCTTTTTTAATTGAAGTTGTCAACATATTAAACTTTTGTCGTATGTTGTAAACAATTTCATTTAAATGTGAATCATATTCGATGGGTCGTTTATAATAATTTTCTATATCTAAATCTTCTCCTGAATTGGATTTTTTAGTGTATCTATCAGAAACACCTTTATATTGTTGAAAGGCATGAGTAGCTTCATGTAAAATTTTTGATTCAATTAAAGCGGGTGATAAAGTCTTTAAATTTTCATCATATAAATTAATGGTATGAAAATTATCACTATAAGCAGCCCAAGCATCTGTGACATCACCATAAACACACATGACTTGAATTTTTTCTTTTTTTCCTGTTTCTAAATCCATAACAGTTAAGGACCCGAATTTGGGAGCAAAATAATCAGGCATTTCTACTGAAGCAAGATCTTCATCATCCTCTTTTAAAAAGTGTTCGAAATAAGGTCTGTAAAATTTATTTTTATTAAATTCTAAAATTTTACCTTTCTTAATAAGATCTTTTACACTATCTTCATTACTACTACTATATTGATTGATATAAAGTTCTGTTAATTTTTTAACTTGTTTAATTAATTCGGGTGGTGTCTCTCTAAATTTAGCTTCCTTTAAAATAGTTGTAAATTCTTTAAAATTCATATAATTGTATTTATGCATTTCTTTTTAATGTGTTTTTTATTTTTGTTTTGTTCTGTGTCTTTTGCATCAAATTTTACTGAATCCGGAAAGTTTATTCAAAATTCCTCCAGTTCTTTAATAAATTTAAATAATTCTGAGTATAAAATTAAATTATTCGAACCTAATCACAAAACATACATGTGGTATTTGGGGGGTACTATTGATAAAGATTATGACCATTTCGGAAAAGTCATTCGATTAAACGCATTCACTAATTTCGGAATTGAATTTTAAATTATGTATTTTTTAAATATAAAAAAATAAGCGTGCTTAAAATTTCAAAATCCTTTTTAATTTATAAAGTATGATTACAAAAGAAACACAGGAATTGGCGCGTCAGGTTAAAGCTACTAACATTCAAGTCGTAGTGGATGATCCAGAATGGCAAAGTCTACGTCTTTGGTTGAAAGGTAAATGGGCTATTAGAGGAAAAGAGTGTGTTCAAAGAATGCGAAATTATTTTGAAGTGGATAAAGAAAATCCTTGGAGGGTTCGTCGTCTTTTGAATTATTTGACCTGTTCGGGTTTTAGGACAGGGGCTATTAAAGAATCTTCTGCAGAAATTTTGAGAGAAGAAGTTCGAGAAGCGTGGCATAATCTTTTGGGGGAGAATGCTACTTGTAGAATCGGAGGGAAATTGTAAAGATTTGAATGACTGCATTTGATTTTAACGAAGAATTAAAAGAAAAATGTATTCTTTTGGGGGTTACTTCTTGTTACACCAAATACGTAAACGATCTTGATTACAAAAATATTCCTTTTTGGTTTAATGTAATTCAATTGCCACTACACATGCATAAAAATTATGTAATGGTAGTTTGTAACTTAGTTGATATTTATTTAGAAGAAATGGCATTTTGGGGTATCGAAAAACAAGATAATGAAGTTTGTATAAATGAAAAGGGAAGATTCATCATTTATTGTTTTTATTATGATAAAAAAACTTTTCTCAAAAATATGTGTAAGTAGTGATAAATAAAGAAAAAAAAATATGTCACTTACTAAAAATGAAATTGAATGTTATGTAGATACTGCTTTTGATGAAGCTATTCTAGAAATTTTTAAAAATCAATTCTACACCTTTAAAGAAATTGAATACGCTGTGGATTATTTAAAAGAAAAAATTCAAGATTTAGATCCTGAAGACTTTGAAGATTCTGTTCTTTAAAGTCCTTTAAGATATTGGGAGGTATCAGCTGGTTGTTGAGCACCCCCTGGGAGAGCTGAAGGGGTTTCTCCTACTTGAGCTGGGGTTTCTGTACCTGCAGCTGCTTGAGTCTCCGCTTCAACTTTTTTAGTTTCTAAATAACTAACAATGTCTGAAATAGAAGATTCATCATAAGTGTCTTCTATGATTTTTGCTTTCTCTTCCGGTTTAGGAGGAATAGAACTAATTTTAACTATTAAATTATTAACAGATTGATCCTCTGTTTTTTTATTATTGTCTTTTCCGCCTTTAAAAATAAATTCAATTTTTTGTGAAATGCTATTTTTTTCGTCATTAAAAAGATAATAACCTTTCTTAATTACTTCCATGGCAGTCTTGCGAAGATCTGATAATTTATTGGGATCAATTAAATTGGAATTACTACGAAGTTGTTTTAATAAAATAACTACATAATCATAAAAAGAAGGGTCGTTACGATCTTCTACATTAAATTCTTTTAATAATTGAGAATAGACTAAATCAAATTTTTTCATTATATAATAATTATGAGAAAGAAAATCTTTTTTACTTTATTTTTTGTTTATTATTTTACAATAAACTTACCAGAAATTGTTTATCTTTTTTGTTTAAGAGAATGGTTGTATTTTAAAACTATTATTAAAGAATTAATACATTAAACACAATTTTCGATCATCTTTGCTTCAGAGTCTCTTCTTTTTAAAAGACCGTCTAAATTTTTATTGAGCCATAACCTTTTCATGTTTCGAATTTCTTTGGCGATTCCTTTATAATCTTTAGTCGTCACTAAAGATTTAATGTTTTTCATTTCTATTCTAGAAGAACCTTTAATAGAAGCCCCCCTATTAAAAACTAAACTTACTAAAGCAATTTGAGCACTTTCTTTTAATTGATCTAATCCAGGCCAAAGATTGTTAGACATTTCCCAAAATTTAGGTAAGGTCCATTTTACAAATGCTTCAGAAGCATTTGCCCAAGACAATTCTATATGTTTTACTTTAGGTAAAACCTTTCTGGCGTTTTCTCCTTTTAACCCAATAACACTTTTAATTAAAATATTTTCATCTGATGTAAAATATAGTGAAAAATATTTTTCAAATTCTTCTTTAGACATATACCCTAAATCAGCACCTATACCCATAGTTATTCCAGATTCTCCTTTTGGCCAAGTAAGATGTTTTAAAAATTTCTCATAATAATTTTTACCACCAGTTTCAAATTCAATAACAGATGACCAATCGTAATCTAAATATGTTCTTTTAGGTTTATTTGATATTGATTCTTTGACATCAAAAGATTCTTTTTGAAAAAGTGTTTTTAGTAAATTTAAAAAAAATTGTTTCATTAAAATTCAACGCCTCCTTTAATTTGTACACCCACTCCTCTTTTAATTTGATCTGTGTTTTTTTCTTTTTTTGAATCTATAAAAAAAGAAAGTTTTAAAGATGATATTAATCTTAACCAAAAAGGTCTATCATCACGAAGTTGAGAAGGATTATTAATAAATCTTGAATAATCCTTTTCCATATTTTATTTGAGTGTGTCTTTTAAAACATTAACAGCCATTTCGATCGCAAGATTTAAAAGAGAATCACCTGCTTCAATTCCTTCTTTTTTAACTTCGGTTGCTAATTGTTTAAATGCTTCTTCTCTTTTTTGTGGATTTTTTAAATTGTTATTTTTAGCTAATTCTTTAACAATTTGATACGCAATTGGAAGAAGTATAGCTAACGATGCGCCTGCTTGTTTTGTAATTAAGGGCCAAATAAAATTAATAAATGATTTAGACACTCCTAATATTTTAGATACTATTGCTTTCATGATTATTTTTTAATTTGATTAATTGCTTTAACGGTTTCAGGTCCAACATAACCATCAATTTTTATGCTAGCACCGTTTTGGTTTAAAATTTCTTGCATTTCTTTTCCGTATTTTTTCTTAATAGATTCGGGAATTAATCCGTAAGCATAATCAATACCCATCCAAAGAATACCGGTTAATATATATTCGTTAAGGTATATTTCAATACCAGGGACTTTTTGCGCTAAATAAGCGACAATTGCAGCTACAACACCTGTAGTAGCCTTCATAATTAATGGTCCACTTTTAGAAATAGCCATTTTAACTATAAATGATTCTGCAAAGTCTGGAAGTTTCATAATATAATTATTTATCCTCGTTGGTCAGTAGAGCTATATAACCAGACAATAAATGGGCTTCTTTCTTTAAAACATCAAAAGAATCTTCATTAAGAAATCCTTCTTTTTTGATAAAATCAATACCTAAAACCCCAATAAACCCTCCTTGTATACAAATAATAGGAAACAAATAAACGGTATTAATACCTCTTGCTTCCCAAAAAGATTTTAAAGCTTGATCTTCTTCTGTATCTACATTTATAATATAATTTTCACTTGCGGCACTTAATTTTTGCAAAGCATTCGAAAAGAAAGAAACCGGTAAATTTTGCATTTTCATTATGTCTACTGATATACCAGGTGCGGTTGATTCAAAAGCTACAGACATTTTTTTCATTCCCTTATTACCTGGATAATAATTACCACCATTATGAAATTGAGCTAACCAAATTCGATCTAAATTATATTTTTCTTGTAAAGAATTTAATGATTCATTAACAATTTCTTGTACTTGTAAAACATGAGCAAATTCTTTTTTTCTTTTTTCAAATTCTGTTATTTTTTTATTCAACCCGTGTCTTATAAAAAGAACTAAAATAGGTCCAGCTATACCCGTTAAAAATGCACCAATTAAAGTAACATACTCTATTCTTAAAAAGAAATCAACTAAAGCAAAAAACATAATACAAAATATTATTATTATTTATTGGATTATGTCATAAATATTAACATAATATGTCTAATAGGTTTCATTCTAAATATCACCGTCATAACCATCATAGTACTTCAGTGAGCGATGTTCGTTATCCCGACGCTTCACATGACCCTATTGCATCCCATCTTTCTCCATTTTTGGGTGATTTTGTGATGATTGGTACCTTGTCTGCTAGAGCTGAACCTGAATTTTCTAGTGCTAAATCTAACATAGCAGGAACATTTGAAAGCAATGAATTAGCACTCTTAGCAACATCTAATGGGGGTTTGGCGATTCGTTCCGATGGAGATGTTTTAATTAATGGTAGCTTGTCTGCTTATGGTATGAATATAATGGGACAAACTATAGTTACAGGACTTAGTGGAAATTATTTGATATTAAATGTCAATAATGGTTCTTACGCAATTCCTGTATATAATGTAGAGGATATCGGCGTCACAATTTAATTGATTTTAAACATTTTTTTATTAATATAGTTTAAAAATGTTTTTTAATAAAAAAGAAAAAGTTTCCAGACCAATTGAAAGAGGATTATACGCTTTTACGAAACACAGAAGAGGTATCTTTTTATTGTTTTTAAATTTTAAAGATGATAATATTTTTGAGTTTATGCAATTACCAGATCGATATGTGTTGTGTTTAATTGAAAATGAATTTAAAGAAGCAGTGTGTTCTGGTTTGTTAGATTTTGTAGAACAATTACCTGAAGACGTTTTTGAAGTCGCTGTTGCTAATAAAATTATTTTTGAAAAATAGGTTGATATGTTTAATGTTTTTATATTATATTAACAACCTATATGAAAAATACAGTTAATATTAATGAAATGTCTTTGTATCAACTTTGTCGTTGGTCTGCTTTGGAAGAAGCTGTTAACATTATTGGTGATAAATGTGAAGATAAAGGAGTTTCTTTTGATTCCATTGAACTTAAACCTCTAGATTTGATGAAATATGTCGATGGTGCTACCGATAAAATTTATGAAAAGGTTTCAGCTATTGTTGACATCCCACATACAAACAATTAAAATGAAAAACAAATATACAATCAAATGCAATGTGACAGGTTTGGACTTAGTCAGAACACCCAATTATCTTAAAGATCAGGTTAAAAAATATAAATTTGATTCTGTAGAAGCTCTGAGAGAACAGTATATTGGCAGAGAGGGTCGTAAACTATTGAAACAAGGAAAAAGTGTAGATGAAATTCGCCAACAGTTTAATTGCCAAATTTCAACACCCATTAAATCAGAAACATTAATTCGTTTTAAGGTGCAAAAAACCTCTGCTGTATCCAGTCAACGAACACCACAAATTTTAAAAATAAAAGACGAAAATCAACCATTTTAATATAAAAAAAATTAAAGAAGGGATGTCATTTTTGGTGACATCCCTTCTTTTTATAATAAGATATAATACATGTTTAAAAAAATTGAATTTTTAGTTATTTTAATTTCTTTTATTTTTACTATATTAGTGAGTACTACTATAGGATTTGCAGGGTTTCTAATTTTAGAAAAATTTTGGGGATTTTTTATTTTATCCTTTATACTTCAATTGGTAATATTTGCTATAGTTAATACTATTTTACAAAAAAGAGATCTATTAGAATCCACTAAAATTTTAAATGAACATTTAGAAGCGGTTTCTAAACACTCAATCAATTTGTCTTGTGCTTATTGTCAAATAGCAAATGTTGTCCCTATTGTTTTAAACAAAGAAAATAAATTTAAATGTGAATCATGTAACCAAATTAGTGGAGTTAAAATGCAATTTTTGTCTACACAAATTTCAACTCCATTGACTAAGATTACATTTCCTGGGATGGAAGATGTTTAATCAATCCAAAAAGTATCCAGTGATTTCACCATACCCCTAATCAAAGACATAGTTGTATTAATTTTAAATTGCATCTTTTTAAGTTTTTTAATCCTTGCTGGGGTTAAATTAACAACATTATTTCTTTTAGTGACTTCTATTCTTTTTCGTATTTTATCTAATTCAAAATACACATTAGCAAAATCCTCTTCTATATTTTCTAAAGGAAAGGGTAAATGTTTTTTGTTTTCTGGATTAAATCCACCAGGACCTATTAAGGGATTCAACATATGATATATTTAATTAAAAGTGATTAAATCCTCACTTATTATATAATTTTAATTAAATACTTTACATATGCACAAATTAAATAAAAAGCATATATTAAAAATTTACAATGAATGTTTAAGATTAATTAAACGAAAACCTCCAGGATTTGTAATTTTTAAAAAATTGCGTTATTGTGGTTGGTGTAAAGAAGAGGAAGATATTCTAGAAGTAGACTTTCGTAAAGTGTTATTACGCACTGCTTACCATGAGTGTATACATTATCTTTATCCTGACTGGTCTGAAACTATGGTTTTGTATGCTGAATCTCGTTTAATTAATAATTGTTCTATTTTACACAATGCTAGATTTTTAAAATACCTATCTGACAAAGTTTATCAATTTGTTTTAAAAAATTCTAAAAAAAAGAAAAGAAGGAAAAAATGCATTTAGAAATAGGTAAATTGCATTTTCATGGTAATAATCGTATAGGTATTGATTTTGAGTACGATGAAGATTTTCGTAAAAAAGTAGCCTTACAGTTAGGAAATGAACAAATAACAAAAAAAGAATTACAGCTTTATATAATAAACATAATTAAAAAAAACATATCGGCTGAACAATTTTTGTCTATAAAAAAACAATTAGAAGATTATAATTGATGAATTAAATTTAAAAGAGATTGTGTTCTAGTGAATGAGTCTTTCCATGAGTCTAAAGCTTTAATAAAAGAAAAAAACTCAGATTCATGACACATAATTTCAAACTTTTTAATGTTGGGTTTGAGATTTTTTAATTCATTATATTGTTTTTCATAACACTCTACCTCGCCTTGTTCTTTATTATAAGAACCTAAAAGATTAACAATTTGAATATTTTTATCAAATTTTTCTTTGTCTTCATTTGATAATTTTTTAGCAATACCCTCATACCCCTCAGTAACTAATCGTTTAGATTTAACTTCTCCATATCCGTCAATGCCATCTACATTATCGGATTTATCTCCTAGTAAAGCTTTATAATTTACAAATTCTTCTACTTTAACTCCTAGCTCTTCTTCGAAATTTTCTAAGTCGATTAATTTCTTTTTAATAGGATCAAAAAAAGAAGTATTACCGTCTATCAATTGAAGTAAATCTTTGTCAACGGAAACAATTACAGAAGAAATACATTTTTCTTTAGAGAGCCAGGATATAATGTCATCCGCTTCTAAGTTCCAAGGATACATTTGTTTAATTCCTAATGTCTCTAACCAAGGTTCAATTAAGTCATATTGTTCGTGTACTTTATTAGCTAAATCACTATCTCTATTTTGTTTATAAGTCTCCGGAGCTAATTGTTTTCGGTAATTGGTAGAAGGGTAATTTATTTTTTTATCCCAACAAAGCCAGGTTTCTTCTGGTTTAAATTTATCTTGTAAGGATTTTAAAGACTTTAAAAAAAGATAAGCAGGTGCAGTCCAATTTCCATTAGAATTAACATATCGGGGTTTAGAATTAGCGATCCAATAAACTCTAAACAATAAATTAGAACCGTCTATTATTAATGATTTCATAGATATAATCTAATATTAAAATAATAAAATTCAAGGTTGAAAAATATTTTTTATTTTCTATTATATGTCTTCACCTATGATTACTAAAGAAATTCTTAAAGAAAAACTTAAAAATTCAACTGCCATTATCGAATTTCGAAAAGTAGACCAAAGTATTCGTAAAATGAATTGCACTTTGTCTACACAATTTCTCCCTAAAACTGAAATGGTTAATGAAGAAAATAAACCAACCATTAAAGATAATCCCAATAACATAAGAGTATGGGATTTGGATAAAGAAGCTTGGCGATCTTTTCGTATAGATTCTATCCTGGATTATTCTTTTAAACAGATTTAAATATACAAATGCAAGCTTATCTCATTAAACCAGAACAAGTAGGACATCAAGATTTACACCAATTTCTTCATTTTGTAATTGGTAAAGAATTTGAAGGAAGGGATTATGCTATTGTAGGAGAAGTCCCTTTAGATAGATTAATTCCCGGTCGCCAAGGTTTAAGAAAAATTATAGCTATAAATGTAGAATGTGGTTCAGAAACACATCCCATTTACTTCGATGTTACTGAAGTACAAGTAGCTAATTCTGTTAATTGGTTGGGGTCTCGTTAGCAGAAGTCTCTAAATTTTCAAAAGCTTGAGGAAAAGTATTTCTAGCTTCTTCTTCAGAATCAAATACATCCATAAAAGGTTGACCAGTTAAAAATTCTTGATCTGGTTTAACGGTAACACATTTACAAAAATCCTCTCCGTTGTGTATTACAACATATTTAGTAGTTAGTGGGTATTTTAATGTATTCATATTTTAAATTATTTTAAACTGGTGTATCTGGAGCATAAGAAACGAAACTTGCAGAATATGAATTCGGAATAGTTACAAACCTTCCATTACCATAAGTGACTTCTGTAGCTGTAGAGTTTGTAGGTAATGTAATAGCAGTCCATGTTTTCCCGTTAAAAGAATAAGCCGCTGATGTACCACCTTTAACTGCTACGAATGTTTTATCACCATAAGCAACAGACAACCAATCTCCTGTTGAGGGTAATGCTACTGATGTCCAAGTAACACCATCATCTTCTGAATAAGCAGCTGCTGTACCAGCGGTAGCACCAGAAGAAACAGCGACCCAACGATAAACATTATCTTCACAAAGACCATATTGAATACTTCTCCAATTTTGATTGGTAGGCATTGCGATAGCAGTCCAAGTATTACCGAAATCGGCGGTCCTGGCGCAATATAAACCATTGCCGACTGCTATAACCGTTGATGAATTGTTTGCTGCTTCAATATTATTCCATTTTTGATAAACTGGTAAAGTTTGAGCATCCTCGGAAAAAAGATTTTCAGACCAAATTCTGGATACAATAGAACCCGCACAAATAAAATATAGGAAATTTCCTGTGGTGGCAGTAGGGCCTGTAGTGATGTCTACCCAAGGAGCATCTGCAGAAGTTGTTATAGTTAAAGTATCATTCCAAAGATCACTTCCAACATCACTAGTAGAGCGAATTACATACCCATTTTCAGTTAATACATAAAAAGAAGGAGATGCATAAGTCGCCGCTACACCACGAAGTGGTGAAGGTAAAGTACCGTTAACAGTAGATGTGATAGATTTGTGAGTCCAATTAACTCCATTTGTTGAATAACTATAAGGTGCCATTGAGGCAGCTGAAGCAAGAGCAAAAAATGCACCACCATAAGGATATTCTTTTTGATATTGTATATGCTTATAAGCAATAGCAGCATTAGAACTTAATCCTGCAGTAGCTGTCCAATCTGTAGTACCATTAGATACTGAAGGTTCATAACCTCCAGAATCTATAGCCCAATTTCTATCTTGAGCAAGTGCTAAAACAGCAGACAAAGCACCTCTATTGTATCTAGATTTTCCCCCCCCAAAAATCCCATTAGTGTTTAAATTGCCTGCAGATAACCCAGTCAATAATGCACTGAATGACTGAGTTTGTAATTTAACATTATCAAACATTCTAAATGCATTGTGCCCACCCGCATTTAAATTTAATTGGGGGAATGGAGTAGCTGAAAGACGGTAACAATTTGCAAATGTATCCCCAAAAGCCGTGCCGTTGGTTGTATTAATAGGAGGGAAAGAACTCAAGCTTTCACAATTCGCCCAAGTCCCCGTAAAATTAATTACATTGTTTGTGCTAATTGGAGGAAAAACCGTTAAATTTTTACAATTCTGCCAAGCGCCCGGAAGTTGTGTCGCATTAATTGTGTTTATAGAAGGAAAAATTCTTGAAGCTGGATTGGAGCCTAAATTTTCACAACCATACCAAGCATATGAAAAATCTGTTCCAACACCTGTATTAATAAGAGGAAAAGAACTTAAACTTGAACAATTTTGCCAAGTATAGGCAAAAGAAGTATTCTTTGCCGTATTAAGGAGAGGGAAAGCTGTTAATGAAGAACACCCATTCCAAGCGTACTGAAAATTAGTTCCATTAAGTACACTTAAAGATGGAAATGTTTTTAATTTAGAACAACCCTCCCAAGCAGCCTGAAAACTAGTTCCACCATGAGTACTTAAAACAGGAAACGAATTTAGGTTAGAACACCCTGACCAGGCGGCGTTGAAATCAGTTCCGCTTAAAGTGTTTAAAGTAGGGAAAGCGCTTAAGTTAGAACAATTGCCCCAAGCATCATTAAAATTAGATACATTTTGTGTACTAATCTGAGGGAATGCGGTCAAAGAATTGCAATTAAACCAAGCACCCTCAAGCCGTGTTGCTTTTGATGTGTCTATATATGAAAAAGAACTTAAAGAATTACAATTGTTCCATGTGTTGTAGAAATCAACCACATTTGGTGTACTAAGCTGAGGGAATGAGGTCAAAGAATTACAATTAAACCAGGTTTGAAGCATTGAAATTATATTTCGTGTACTGAGTGAAGGAAATGTTGTTAAACTTGAACAATTTTGCCATGTAGAACTTAATGAAGTTACTCCACTGAGTTCGATATAAGGCATTGAAGTTATTCTTGTACAACCTGAAAATGCATTGTCATATCCGTTATCATGATTAATAACTGCTGGAAAAGAAACAGGAAGTGCACTTAAACGACCACAATTCCAAAAAACCTCATTTAAAGAATCAACCCCAGTTAATTTAGAAGAGGTAGTATCTACAGCACTTAAATTAACACACCCTTCAAAAGCCCCTTCTAAAGTTTTCCAGGCAACATGACCCCATTGATTCACTCTTCTAACTTTAGAATCATCTACATACCATGATGTATTATCTACACCGTTAAAATAAACAGAAGGAAATCCACCAGCAGACAATTCTGTGATTTGTACATTATAAATACCAGGTTGAGCATAAATGTGTGTTAAACCAGCAGATGCTTCTAATGAATTAGTAGTTCCGGTAAACATTTCTCTAGCACCATCACCCCAATCAACTGTGAAGTGGTAATATGTACTTGGTGTTAATTTTAATCTAAATTGGTTGTTGTCTGTAGCCATATTCGTATTATATTTATGTTAATTTGATATTAATAATTAAGGTCTGGAGGGAGTTGGAGTTCTAGTAGGAGTCCTAGTAGGAGTCCTAGTAGGGGTTGGAGTCTTTGTCTGGGTCCTTGTTGGAGTAGGAGTCCTTGTTGTGGTTGGCGTTTGAGTTACAAAGGTATCAACTTGGATAGCAAAGGATTCAACTCCAGGATCAGGTAAAGGAGTTACTGTTGGTGTTACTGTTGGTGTAGGAGTAAGAGATTCTGTTGGAGTTATTGTTGATGTTACTGTTGGGGTTGGGGTTGGGGTCTCAGACTCTGTGGGAGTTACTGTTGGAGTTACTGTGGGTGTTGGAGTAACAGATTCTGTAGGGGTAATTGTATTGGTTGGTGTTACTGTGGGTGTTGGAGTAACAGATTCTGTAGGGGTAATTGTATTAGTCGGAGTTACTGTGGGTGTAGGGGTAACAGACTCAGTCGGTGTTACTGTATTAGTCGGTGTTAGTGTTGGTGTAGGGGTAACAGACTCAGTCGGTGTTACTGTGGGTGTAGGGGTAACAGACTCTGTAGGAGTAACTGTATTAGTTGGTGTAACAGACTCTGTAGGAGTAATTGTATTGGTTGGTGTTACTGTTGGTGTAGGGGTAACAGACTCTGTAGGAGTAATTGTATTGGTTGGTGTTACTGTTGGTGTTACTGTATTAGTTGGTGTAACAGATTCTGTAGGAGTGGCTGTTGGAGTTGGTGTAAGAGACTCTGTCGGGGTTATACTAGGAGTTAAAGATATAGTAGGAGTGTTACTCGGAGTAGGTGTAGGAGATAATCCGGGAGTATTAGTATTACTTGGTGTGACTGTATTGGTAGGAGTAATACTTGGAGTAACAGACTCTGTAGGAGTAATTGTATTGGTTGGAGTTACTGTGGGTGTTGGAGTAACAGATTCTGTAGGAGTAATTGTATTGGTTGGAGTTACTGTGGGTGTTGGAGTAACAGATTCTGTAGGGGTAATTGTATTGGTTGGTGTTACTGTGGGTGTAGGGGTAACAGACTCAGTCGGTGTTACTGTATTAGTCGGAGTTACTGTGGGTGTAGGGGTAACAGACTCAGTCGGTGTTACTGTATTAGTCGGAGTTACTGTGGGTGTAGGGGTAACAGACTCAGTCGGTGTTACTGTTGGTGTTGGTGTAACAGATTCTGTAGGAGTAACTGTATTAGTTGGTGTTGGAGTAACAGACTCTGTAGGAGTAATTGTATTGGTTGGTGTTACTGTTGGTGTTGGTGTAACAGACTCTGTAGGAGTGACCGTATTAGTTGGGGTAATACCGGGGGTTTTCGTTACAGTCGGAGTTACTGTTGGAGTTGGTGACTCTGTTGGTGTTAAAGTATTAGTGGGAGTAATACTAGGAGTTAAAGATATAGTCGGGGTGTTACTAGGAGTTAAAGATATGGTGGGAGTTCTACTTGGAGTCCTGGTAGGAGTTGGTGTTTTTGTTGGGGTCCTGGTTGGGGTAGGAGTCCTGGTTGGAGTCGGCGTTTGAGTTACAAAGGTATCAACTTGAATAGCAAAAGATTGAACACCGGGATCAGGTAAAGGAGTAGAAGTAGGGGTTCTTGTAGGAGTTGGAGTATTGCCCTGAGTCTCTGTTACTGTCGGAGTGACTGTAGGAGTTGGAGTAACAGATTCAGTTGGAGTTGGAGTAGGAGTCTCAGATTCTGTTGGAGTTGGAGTAGGAGTCTCAGATTCTGTTGGAGTTGGAGTAGGAGTCTCAGACTCAGTTGGAGTTATTGTGGGGGTGATACTAGGTGTAACTGTTGATGTTACAGTATTAGTAGGAGTAATACTCGGTGTTACAGTAGGAGTTGGAGTAAGAGATTCTGTTGGAGTTGGAGTTGGGGTTTCAGACTCTGTCGGGGTTGGAGTTGGAGTAAGAGATTCTGTGGGTGTGGGAGTATTACCTTGTGTTTCTGTTACTGTTGGTGTAACTGTTGGAGTCGGAGTAAGAGATTCTGTGGGTGTCGGAGTTGGGGTTTCAGACTCAGTTGGAGTTGGAGTTGGTGTTACTGTTGGTGTAACTGTTGGAGTTGGAGTAAGAGATTCTGTGGGTGTCGGAGTTGGGGTTTCAGACTCAGTTGGAGTTGGAGTTGGAGATTCTGTTGGTGTTACAGTATTAGTTGGAGTAACACTAGGGGTTTGAGTTACGGTAGGTGTTGGTGTATTAGTTGGTGTTTCTGTATTGGTGGGAGTAATACTTGGGGTGAGAGACTCTGTTGGGGTTATACTGGGAGTTAAAGATATAGTAGGAGTGTTGCTAGGAGTTAAAGATATAGTGGGAGTCCTGCTTGGAGTCCTAGTAGGGGTAGGAGTCTTTGTTGGAGTCCTTGTTGGAGTAGGAGTCTTTGTTGGAGTTGGTGTTTGAGTTACAAAAGTATCAACCTGGATAGCAAAGGACTGAACCCCAGGATCAGGTAAAGGAGTAGAGGTAGGAGTTGCTGTTGGAGTTGGGGTATTGCCTTGTGTCTCTGTTACTGTTGGTGTAACTGTTGGGGTAGGTGTAACAGACTCAGTTGGAGTTGGAGTAGGAGTCTCAGATTCTGTTGGAGTTATTGTCGGAGTGATACTAGGTGTAACTGTCGATGTTACAGTAGGAGTTGGAGTAGGAGACTCTGTTGAAGTTATTGTCGGGGTGATACTAGGAGTTAAAGATATGGTAGGAGTTAAAGATGTAGTAGGGGTAATTGTGGGTGTTACTGATGAAGTTGGGGTAGGAGTTGGATTAATTTCCCTTCTTTCTATTTCGTATGACGGAATTTGTGTATTACTTATAATTAAATAAGTTTTGCCATATTCAAATTGAGTAAAATCAGAAAAGTCCGGATCTGTAGCAATAAAAGATGTAATGACTGCATAGTTGTCAGTGAGTTTTTTTGAAAACAAATAAACAATTTGTATGTCAGAAAAGGTTGAAATATTTGTTGGGGTGTTTTTTTCGTATCTTAAAAGTTGAACACCTCTGTTAATAGTTGCCGATATGGGAAGAGATTCTGTTTCGTTATGAATAGTGTACGGCATAACAGCGCCGTCTTTGCTTATTAAAATATATTGACCCCCACTATCTAAGGTGGTAAAGTCAGAAAAATCAGGATCAGAAGCTAACCATGAACCAAACTGTGTATATGTAATTGTATTTTGATCACCAGTTTTGTTAAGGCGATAAATTAAATTTAACTCATTTATGCCCGGAGAATTTGATATGTCTATTGTAGGACCATAATATTCTAAATGTTGTGGTGTATAGGTAATAAGTGGCATAATAAATTATAAATCAACATCTATATAATATGTACCATTACCGTAATCTACCTTTTGTCCGAAGTTTTTGGTTGAGTAAGTTGTGCCGCTAATAGTTACAGAGAATATTGTATTGTTGTTTGAATAAGAAGGATCTAAAGTACACTTAATTCTATTAGCCCCAGCTGTGCGTAAGAATATCGTTTCTGGTGTTGGTTGTGGTACACCCGTTCTTGTATTATAAGAGAGTGAACCTGTTAGTGAAGAAGGAGATCCTAAAATTGTTATACCTAAAGCACCAGGACCAGTCGCTGTGTTAGGCGAAGTAGCTGGAAGTGTTACAGTGGTATCAAAAGTTACTGAAGGTGTACCTGTTATAGTTGGAGTAATACTTGGTGTTGGAGTAATACTTGGTGTTAGAGTAACTGTTGGAGTTATTGTTGGAGTTACTGTAACTGTATTAGTAGGTGTAATACTAGGTGTTTGAGTTACTGTTGGAGTGTTACTAGGAGTTAAAGATATAGTTGGAGTAATACTTGGTGTTACTGTATTAGTTGGAGTAATACTTGGTGTTACAGTATTAGTCGGAGTAATACTTGGTGTTACTGTATTAGTTGGAGTCCTAGTAGGGGTTCTGGTAGGGGTAGGAGTCTTTGTTGGTGTCCTAGTAGGAGTAGGGGTTCTTGTTGGAGTTGGAGTAGCTGTTACAAAGGTATCAACTTGGATAGCAAAGGATTCAACTCCAGGATCAGGTAAAGGAGTAGAGGTAGGTGTTCTTGTAGGAGTTGGAGTATTACCTTGTGTTTCTGTTACTGTTGGTGTAACTGTTGGGGTTGGAGTTTGCGTCTCTGTTGGAGTTGGGGTAGGAGTCTCAGATTCAGTTGGAGTTATTGTCGGAGTGATACTCGGAGTTACTGTATTAGTCGGAGTGATACTCGGAGTTATTGTATTAGTCGGAGTGATACTCGGAGTTACAGTATTAGTCGGAGTAATTGTAGGTGTTACTTCTGGGGTAAGAGTAATTGTAGGTGTTACTGTCGGGGTAGGAGTAATTGTAGGTGTTACTGTTGGGGTGGGAGTAGGAGTAACAGGATTTCCTACAATTGTAAAATTTTCTTTAACTTGAACAACATATCCAGAACCTGGGGTGAATTGGGTGAATGCTGGAATGAAATCTCCAGGTTTCACAACCCATAATACTTGTCCACTATTGGACGTTTGTTGCACTGAACACAAACTAGAATAGTAAGTATTTACATTAACAGGGGCATCAAAGGGATATTCAAAAATAGAAAATAGACCAGTACTTGGTGAACCTGGCAATGTTAAAGAAAAAACTCCAGGAGCTTCACTGTCTTCAGGTATAACAAAATTTTCTTTAGCTTGTATAATATATCCAGAACCAGGAATAAATTGAGTAAAAGCAGGAATGAAGTCATTTGGTTTAACTACCCACAACACTTGTCGACTGTTAGAGGGTTGCTGTACTGAACACAAACTAGAATAGTAAGTATTTACATTAACAGGGGTACTATTAAAAAATTCGACTATATTAAAAATGCCTGTTGTTGGGTTGCCGTAAATATTCATAGTACTGTTTTATTTATTAAATTTTTTAACATATAGTTATATTGTCAAGTTAACAACACCACCGTTTAATGTTCCTGTAGTTTGTGCAATGGATCCTGTAATACTATATCCAAATTGCTGACCAATTCTGTCTGTGGTGTGCGAGATACTAGCTCTTGGTGTTCCATTTACAACCACTTGAGTATTGGTGTAACTTAATCCACCACCCCAGTTGTTGTATAGGTAAATTTTATCATCAACTCCAGTTGCAACCATACTTATTTGTTGAGATCCATTTTCAGAATAGTAATAAGAACCATTCCAATCCCCAGGCCCTAAAACAAAAGTAGCACCTGTAACATTAGTTGGGGTTATAGAAGGGGTGATTGTGGGTGTTGGAGTTGGTGTCGAAAACTTTGTTGGTGTGACACTAGGAGTTAAAGATATTGTTGGAGTTTGAGTGATTGTTGGTGTTACTGTAGGAGTCACTCCCGGTTCTGATATTGTCAGATAAACAACACCACCGTTTAATGTTCCAAATGCTTGAGCAGAAGACCCTGTAATACTGAATGCAAATTGCTGACCAATTCTGTCTGTGGTGTGGGAGATACTAGCTCTTGGTGTTCCATTTACAACCACTTGAGTATTGGTGTAACTTAACCCACCGCTCCAGTTATTATAAAAATAAGCCCTGTCATCAACACCTGTAGTAACCATGCTTATTTGTTGAGATCCATTTTCAGAATAGTAATAAGAACCATTCCAATCCCCTGGTCCTAAAACAAATAACGCACTAACTGGGTTTGGTGTTACAGATGGAGTTGGTGTTGGAGTTGGTGTTCTAGTAGGAGTTATTGACGGTGTTTGTGTCGGAGTTCTAGTAGGAGTGGCTGTTGGTGTTTGTGTCGGAGTTCTGGTAGGAGTGGAATTAGGAGTATTAAATGGAGTTTGAGTAATTGTTGGTGTTACTGTAGGAGTCACTCCTGGTTCTGATATTGTCAGATAAACAACACCACCGTTTAATGTACCAAATGCTTGAACAGAAGATCCCGAAATACTATATCCAAATTGCTGACCAATTCTGTCTGTGGTGTGCGAGATACTAGCTCTAGCGACACCATTAACAACTACTTGGGTATTAGTATAGCTTAAAATGCCACCCCAAGAATTGTAGAAATAAGCCCTATCGTTTGATCCGGTGGCAAACATGCTTATTTGTTGAGGTCCGTTTTCAGAATAGTAATAAGAACCATTCCAATCCCCAGGTCCTAATGTGAAAATTGCAGTAGGTATCGTTGTTGGGGTGGGAGTCTGTGTAGGGGTCGGAGTAAAGCTTATTGGGGGTGTCGAAGTCGGAGTAGGGCTTATTGGAGGTGTGATAGGCGGTAATGCTATTATTTGTCTTGTTCCTATCAACCAAACTTTAAGGCCGGTTGCATTACTACCAGCAGAGTCTACGTCAATTGTAATTTCATCATCATTTTCTAAATAAGGGTTTGAAATTACAGGTAAGGTTGTGGCTGTTTTTGATGTTTTCTCACCAACTTCTATTGTAATTTTAGAAGAAAGAACGGTTGATCCATTTTTATTAATGTCAACAATTACATTGCCTGACGAACTTGCTGTGGTTAAACTAGCTTTAACCTCTAAAAGAGTTATATCTTGGGGTAATCGTAAAGTAATCTTTGAATTGCCTGTTGTTAATACTGTAGTCTCATTATTACTAACATTTACGGGAATTTCTATAGGCAAAGACAAATTATTAATATTTGCCCAGTCTGCAGAAGTTGCTTTAACAAATGCTTGAATTAAATTATCTACCGTTATTTTTTTGGTAGTATTTTCTGAAGCTATAGGAATTACATCGATATTGAGCGGTATTACTAATTCTGGTAATTCTGAAATTTTAAGATCCGCCATATTTTATATTTATTATTACTATTACAATTATTAAAAATTGTTAGTTTTAAGCTGGAGGCGTCTCTGTTTCTGGTGTGGTTTCTGTTGGAGTTTCAGGTGGTGTTCCTGTTTGTTCTGGAGTTGCGATTTCAGATGCTGGTGCACTACCACCAAATGAAGGAATTTCCCCGCCACCTGCTTCTCCACCACCTCCAGAGGTAGTGGGTGTAGATTCACCTTCTTCACCTGCACTAACCCCAGCAGCTGCAGCTGCTTGTTCTCTCCAATTAGGACCTGATCCTTCAATTTGTGACAATTCCCAACGAAAAGCAGCATCTTTTTGTAACCAAGCTCTATTTTCTTTCATGAGGTCGTCAGTCATACCTAAAAAGTATTTTTGAGCATAAGAAGTAGAAACAGAACTATTTCCGGTAATTTTAAGGAAATTATCAAATTTTAAATCTAATAATTGTTGATCCCTCATCGCCATAAAACTTGTAGGAATATTAAATTCAAGTTGTACGGAACGTTGTTTTATTTTAAATTGTTTCCACAATCCTTTAATTTTTAAATGAGAAATAAATGTATCACGTATACCCATTGCCATTTGGCGTTGGATTCTCATAATAAATTTAGCAAACCTTAATTCATCTCTTGTAATTTCAGCTCCATCTTTAAATGGGGTATCTGAAGTTAAAAATCTAGAAATAGGAACTTTTAAAGATTCATATAATTTTTTAAGAAAATAATCTAAATCTTTAATTTCTCCTAAATTACCACCAGCAGGCAAAGTCTCCACATCTGTACCATTACCTTGTGCATCTTTAGTAAACCAATACGAATCCAACATGGATTGAGGATCATAAACATTTGTCATTTTTCCTCCGTCTTGTTGAGAATCATAATTCTTTTTTGACCAATAACTTTGCATCAGTCTTTTTAAATAAGCCTCAGCTTTAGGAGCAGGCATGTTTCCTGTGTAAACTTTAAACTTTAAACGTTCGGGGGCTCTTACTAACCGATAAATGACAACAGAATCTTCAATGAGAGACAATTGTCTGTAAGCTCTCGTTGAATTTTGAATAAAAGGTAATCTAATATTTTTAAATTCATTCCAGATATTAGAATGAATATAAGTGACTTGGGCTTTATTTAAAAAGAAAAGTTCTTCTTGATCTTTTTGATTAGTTGATTTAGTTGGACCTGATATAAGTTTACGGACAATAAAACCTTTAATTAACTCATTTTGGACATTATGATAAACGGGGTTAATTAACTCTGTTGGTAAAGAAATAACACCAACAATACCCAAATCCTTTTTATCTTGATCTAATATATTTTCAAAAAAAAGTTCACCGTCAATTAAAAATTGTCTAAAATATTCCCATCCTCTATCTTCTAAATCAAAAATCGTAATAAATTTTTTAAATTCTTTTTCAATATTATCTTTAACTTCTTTTGAATATTCGCCTCTAAGATTAAAAGTTACAATATTATCGTTTTCATCTTTAACTATACATTCATCGCAAATTTCATCGATACAATTTGATAATTCCGCATACGCCGCCATTCTTCTATAATCAGACAATCTTCTTGATTTGTCTTTATCAATTTGTGCATATACAAATGATTGATAATCTTTATTAACTATAATTGAACCTGGCGCACCCCCACCTCCTTGAAAATTGGGTTCATTATAAAAAACAGACTCTCCTTGTATTAACTCTTCTCTTTTAGGTTCTGCGTTTTTAAAATCTTTAAATTTTGGATTCCTTAACATTATCGAATCTAAAATTGTATAGGCGTAAGGCAACCTAGAAGCAAAAGCACCTAAAAGAGAAGTAGAAGGATAACTTTGATCCTGAACTGGGCCTAACGTATTACCAGGAACAGCATTATTGTTGGTATAAGGTCTATAAATCATTGTTGGTATTATTTAATGTTTTTGTGTACAATTTGCCATTTTTATAAATGCATTTAAATTACTTTATGAATTTAAAAACAAATACACTAATAATTAATTGGTTAAATGAACAATTAGATAAAATTATCTTTAAAACAAATTATATAAATGAAATGATTTACGATACAGATAATGGTGAAGTTTTAACATTTTTACACGGCCAATTAAAATCTTTAGAAAAACAATGTGAAGACATCGGGAAAAAGATTGATTTTGAAAAAAAAGAAGTATACTTACTTTTAAAAAAATAATATGAACGGCAAAGGAGATAAACCAAGACCTGTAAATAAAACAGAATATGACAAAAACTATGACACCATTCAATGGCAAACTAGTAAAAAAAGCACATCACAAGTAAAAAAGAAAAAAGGTAAGAGTGTCTTTGTTTATAAATAATTTTTTTTTATTGACAAAATAAAAAAATAAAATAAAATCAAAACCTAATCGAAAATATATAACAAATCAAAAATATGAATCAAGAAACAGTTGAATTGGTAAAACAATATATCACAGAAACCCTTAAAGATGTTAATGGAATTTCTAATTCCGCTTATACATTGTTGGGGTATATGATGAAGACAGATCGCAATCTAGCTTCTCATCTTCATGATGTTTATGACCAATGTATTGAGACAGGAAGTCGTCATTTTATACCGACTGACGATTTTATCGATTAATCACACATACCTGCTTTAGCAGCGTCGTAATTGATAGAACGAGTAACAGCTTCAAGATTATCTGCACAAACCGCAATTTTTTGTTGCATCCAGGGTTCTACATTAATACCATTCATTACATAACTATGTAATTTTTTAGCATTACTAAAAAGTGAAAACAAATTAGCCATTACCATATAATTTTCTTCACTCTCTTCTTCTGCTCCTCCACAACCACAATCTTGTTTCAGTTCAGGTTCATTTCCAATAGAAAGAGTAACAGGTTCTGTTTGGGAATCAACTTCTGCATCTAATTGTGGAGCACTAGAAGGAACATTAACAGTTTTTTGAACTGCTGAAATGTAAGCTTCTTGGAGGAGAGTAGAGTCTTTAAATACCATAAAATTATATATTATTTAATCATTTAGGTAGAATTTTAATAAAAAACATTTATATTAATTATCAATGAGTAAAAAGTGTGTAGTTATTTTTAGTTCTGGAATGGATTCCACTGTAGTTCTTCATCATTGTTTAAAAGAATATGAAGAACTTTATTGTTTAACTTACGATTATAATCAAAGACATCGTAAAGAAATTGATAAGGCTTTAGAATACACTACTAATTTAGGTGTAGGAGAAGGCAACTCTATCAAACAACATGTGGTGGTTGATTTAAAATTTCTTTCTCAATTAGCTCCTACTTCAGCCTTAACTAATAAAGACATTAATGTTCCTCAAATGAAAGAGGTTATAGGAGAAGCTCAAAATAAAGCTCATGTGCCTAATCGCAATATGATTATGTTATCTATTGCAGCCTCTTATGCAGAAGCTAATGATTGCTCTGATGTTTTTTATGGTGCTGCTTTGGTTGATGATACTAGTGGGCATTGGGATGGTACATCTCAATTTAGAAATAGCCTTAATGAGTGTTTGGCTTTTAACAGACTTCATAAGGTTCAGATTCAAGCTCCTTTAGTTAAAATGTCTAAGAAAGAAATAATTGAATATGGAATTTCATTGAGTGTTCAATTTGATAAAACTTGGACTTGTTATGAAGGAAAAGATTTAAGTTGTGGTACCTGTCCTGCTTGTTCGGCTCGTCTTCAGGGATTTATAGAAGCTAAAAAGATTGATCCACTTTCATATTCAAAAGAAATACCGTGGCAAAAATTTAATTGTATTTCAATATAAAATTATGTGTAATATTAGTGGTGCTCCTTCTTTGGAGAAAGCTCATCAACTTTATATAGATGGTTTAGAAAGAGGATCTTTTGCTTCTGGTGTTTTGGTATTCACTCAGAATCATTTTTACCTTTCTAAACAAGAATCTCCATTTACTTTGGAAAATTTAAAAAAGGAATTAAAGTCTTTAGAAGAATTTCCGATATATTATCTTTTTCATTCTCGCGCTCCAACCAATTCTAAAAATCTTTCTTTTGATTATTGTACCACCCATCCTTTTAATTTTGGGTTTAATTTTGTAGCACATAATGGTATTATACAAAATTTTACTGACTTTAGTAATCATAAAGAATTTGAAGTAGATTCGTCTATTATACCTTACCACCTTTCCATGAACAAAGGAGACATAATTAAAACCTATTCAAATTATAAAGGTCTTTTAACTTCCTGGATATATGATACAGAAAAACTTTATTTAGTAAAAGCAGGTTCTTCTCTACATATGGATCAAGATTCTTTTAGTTCTATTGCATTCAAAGGTTCACAACAGATAGAAGAAGACGGTATCATTTATGAATTTACGGGTTTAAATTTTAAACAAATAGGAATTTTTCCTTACAATAATCCTTATTTCCTTTTATGATTAACAAACTATTAATAGTTACTTGCACTCAAGCTAAAACTGATAAAGAATTTGAACAAAAACCTATTTTTTTAAGTTTAAAAAAACAATACGAAAGTAATACTGATATCAGTTTCCATCTTTTTAAAGACAATAAAAGAGGATTAGGATTATGTTATAATGAAATTCTTAAAGATCCTAAACATCTTGATAAAATTGTTTTATTTGTTCATGATGATGTGGTCTTAGAAGATTTGTTTCTTTATGAAAAATTAATCAATAGTCCTTATTCTATTACTGGATTGGCTGGTACCAAATCTTTTAATAAAAAAGCAGATAAGATGGCTTGGCATTTAGCTTCCAACGGAAGAGAAGATTTTGTCGGAGAAGTAGCTCACTCTAAAGACAATCAAAAGTGGACGACTGTATTTGGTCCTACACAATCTAGAGCGTTGATAGTCGATGGTTTATTCATAGCTTGTAAAATTAAAGACTTAGTTGATAAAGAACTTTACTTTGATGAACAATTTGAATGGCATCACTATGATATGTCTTTTTGTTTAAGAGCCAATGAAAAAAGAGTTACTGTTGGTGTTTTGCCTATTAAAGCTCTTCATTATGGGTTGGGTGATTCTATGTTAACTTCAGAATGGGAAGAGTCTAATAAAAAATTTAAGGAGATTTATTCTAACTAATCTATATAATACAGCTTTATGATTATTACAAGACAACAACTAAAAGAAGCTTCAGGGTCTGATTATTATTGTGGAAAGATTCTTCATCAACCTTTCGGTTACAAATTTTTAAAGAAAGCCGTAACCCCTACAGGGGATATTATTTCTTTTATTGCTCCTATGGAGGTTACAGACAATCTCATTGATTTAGAAGACTCTATGAGTAAAGATTACATTTATTCCGATATGGCAATAAATTTCCTTATTGAAATTCCTAATATTGATTTGTATGCTGCAATTTGTTTTCAACGACTTTTTAATGCTCAACTAGGATCTCTGCTTTGTTCACAATATATTAAAAATTGTGGATACGTTGATGGTGATGATATTATGATTATAGACGGAGAAGAGCATAAAAAATGTTCAGTTTCTATTGCAGCTCAAAAGAATAATTGCGCTTTAATTCATACAGGCATCAATATTCGAGCAGGCGATAAGGCTCCTTCTTTTGCTTATTCAACTAATTTAGAAGAAACAGAAGCTCTTAGGTTCATGCAAGAAGCTGAAAATCTTTTTCAGAACATGACCATGGATATCCATATTGCTTCTCGTAAAGTCATTGTATGACAATCTTTGATTATCTCAAAGATATTGTATCTTTCAAAAAAGGGGACTTATCTTTAGAAGGATATGTCCCTTTTCTTATTAATAGATGGCTCAGTTTCTTATCACCTTCTTCTTGTTTTGCTATAAATGAATCTGTTAATTCTTTAGGTAATATAGATAAAGATATTCATTATAAACTTTTAATATCTTGTTTTCCTAAACAGAAATATATGTCGAAAATAAATTACATTAAAAAAGTTAAAATAGATAAAGAAGATCAAGATAATAAAATTTCTATCTTAGCTAAAACAATGGAACTTTCTCAAAAAGAAATTCAACAAATGGTTGATTTTAATGAAACCATTAATAAATCAAATATATGAATCTATCAAGAGAAAATAACGGAATCACACCCGAAGACTATAAAGACCTTCCACTTCCAGAGGATTATGAAATTACTGAACTTTTAGGTGATGTAATTATGGTCAAGTATCTAGACATAGTTGATGGTGGTGTTAAAAGGAATGGAATTATTTTACCAAATCAAGTCGTTGATCATAGAGCATGGAGAGTAGGAGAAGTGGTATTAGCAGGGCCTAATTGTAAGCAGGTCAAAAAGGGTTGTAAAGTTCTTTTTCCAGGGGATCGAGGTCTTCAAGCTATTAGACAAAAAGAAGGTATGGTCATCTTCCTTTCAGAAAATCGCATTTTTGGTATTTGTGACGTCAAAGAGAGTGTTGCATGAGACTAGGAAGAGATGCATTGGCTTTAATGCTTCTTCAAAATGTAATCGAATTAAAATTTCGTAGAAGAATTAATAAGCAAGGATTCAATGATTACAGACGAATGCTCTGTACCAATGATCGTAATTTATTATTGTCTAAATTAGGAAGAGAAATTTTAAATTATGACCCACCAAAAGGTTATGGTCTTTCTTATGACCCCAAAGCTAAAAATTTAGTTATTGTTTATGATATTTTTATGCAAAATTTTAGAGCTATTAATTGTAATGACGTAGAAGTAGTCTCTGTCATTAAAACCTCTCCAGATCCTGTTGAATTTTGGAAATACTTTAACGAAAAAATTTACCCAATGACAGCTGATCAAAAAGCTTCATTTATGAACAAATGATTAACGTATCAAACATTTATTTAGAACAATTACCTTACGAAGATTTTTTTACTAAAAATTTACAAAGCAATCTGTCTTTTGATTTAGGTAATAAAACAATCAGAAAAGGTCGTTTAATTATTTTTAAAAAAAGTCATTTTTTTATTCAAATATCTATTTTATCTTTTAAAAATTTATACGAAACATTTGAGGTGCCTATCCCATTTAACGTCGAGATATACCCAGATGAAAATTTAATATATTTTGATTATAGAATAAAAACACTAGTAGGACGTAATGAAGATTTAAATGATTTGATTACTAGCCAAATAAACAAAAACAATTATTCTCATTACCTTAACAAGATATTAGAAATTCATAGTCGTATTAGTTAAATATAAAAAAAATATGAATACTCCTAAATTCAATGAACTTCTCGAAAAAGTTCTTTTTAACTTACAAGAAAAAAAATTAACTAATGTTAGTTACACCTTTAATGATATTAAAGCAGGCCAATTAGACAACAATGAAAGAGAAAGAAGAGTTTGGGAGATCGGATTTAAAGAAGGAGAAGGCCTTTCTAGTGGTGAACTTTTAGATCTTTTAACTAACCGAACAGGATTAAAAGTATCCGCTATTTTAAGAATTTTGGATAATCTTGAAAATCAAGGTGTAGTTGAAACATCTGAAGGTTCTTCTGAAAAAGATTTAGAAGACATTGAATCTTCAGACGATGAAGAGCTTCCTCACCCTGATTACGAAGAAGGAGAAAATCCTTTTGATATAGAAGATCAAGATGAATATTACGAAAGTGTAGAGACTTTAGAAGAAGCAAAAAAACAAAAAACAAATCCCTGGGCAATCGCAAAAGCCATGGCAAAGAAAAAAGGTTATGGTCCTAAGAAAGAAGAAAAGATTGTCAAGGCTATTAAGAAAAGCCTCAAGAAGTAATACGAATTAATTCTATTCCGAAAACTTCCGCTAGATTTATAGTAGAAGGGTCGTGTTGGTAAATATCTTTGTATACTATTTTCTTAATACCATAAGAAGCTAAAGACTTTAAACAATCATTACAGGGAAGTAATGTTACTGCTGCAAGATAACATTCATTGGGTTTTACGTATCTTAAAGAATTGGTTTCAGAGTGAACTACATACTTTCTGCGTTCATCGCGGTCAGACCAATTTTCTGCCATGCCAGACGGAAATCCGTTAAACCCCAAAGAAGCAACACTGTGATCATGTCGAAGAAGACAACACCCCACTTTTATAAAGGGGTCTTTAGATTTTAAAGAAGCTACTTCAGCTAACTTTAAAGCATATTCTTCCCATGAAATGTCAGTTAACCTGGTATCCATTATTTGTAGACCAAATAACTTGTTTAAAATTATGATATCTTAGTAGAGATTGACAAGAGGAACAAGGTTTGGCTAAAGCTATTTTATTGTTTCGGTCATATCTTAAATTAATTAAAGTACATTTACGTGTATCAATATTCGTTAGTCTCTTTAATTTTAAGATAGCGTTCAATTCAGAACAAATTTGTTTTTGATCAGAATAATCTTCTCCTGTAATTCTAGAAATTTTTTTGTTTCTAAGATTTACAGGGTGTGTTTTATTGACATTAAGACCTGTGGATATTAAACGGTTCTTGTAAAGAATAAAAGAAAAATGTCTACAACGATTAGCATTGTGATTATCTAAAAGAGAAAGAGCAATATCTTCTAATTTTTCAAATCGTATAGTTGAAGAAATCATTAAAATGATAATTTAAAACAATTTTAAATTATCCTCATTTAAAAATTCCCAAAGTTTATTTCGTGCATCTTCATAAACTTTATATTGTTCTTCTGTAAGACTTTCATCATATTTAATTTTACTTCTAAGATGATTGTCGTATTCCAACAAGACCGAACGATATTTCCAACCATTGTTAGCTGTTTCAAATTCTTCTTGTTCTTCTGGTAGATTATATTTCAGAATCGCCTTCATCTTCATCCTCTCTTTCTTCTGATGTTTCCTTGACAATAGCTATAATTTCATCATGGTTTAAAACAAAACCACTCGCTATTAAAAATTCTTGAAATGTTTCCAAAAGACATTCCAAGTCTACTTCATCATTCAAAGTGATTTCTATTTTTTTAGGTGGAACGGTTACAATACCATCTGCACCTCGATTTTCTTTTATAAACTTATAACACACTTCTGGTTGTTTTTGAATAATCATAGAAACTTTTTAATAATAAAGTACTGAACACTAGTACAAGCTCTTGACAGGTTATAAAAGATACTTGATGTCTTTCGCCAAAACCACTTCCATCCTACATAAGAAGCATACCTCTTAAAAACATTCCATGGATGTTTTTGTTCTTTTTTATATTCTTCTTGCCATTTTTGATTAGAGATGGAACGAGAAGCTTCTTTTTTAAATTTTGATAATTCAATTTTATCTAGTTTACCATAAACAAAATAAGCATCAAACTCAACCCAATAATCATTCTCTTCATCATAATCATCATAAGTGTAAAATTGAATTTTACCATGATAGTCTTCTATTTTTTTATGATAGGTTTCTTTTTCAATGACTTCCTTCCAAATATCCCAAGATTTAATTTTTTGGGATTTTCTTTCTTCGGGAGTATAAGGAATATAATCCCTTTCGATCACGTGTTCATAAAGAAACCCGTCTTCAGATATGAAATATTCTAAAAGACAATTGTCTAGGTCTTTGGTTTGAAAAGTATAATCTTTCCAATCAACACTTAGTGATTTAAGATCTTCAGGAAGAGGAAGATCTTGTTTTACTTTAATTGAATCAAACATTCCCATAAAAATAGAATAATCTATTTTTGAAGATTGTCAACTTATTTCATTGGTATTCGTTTAATGTATTCAGAGTGTAAAGTTTTTAAGAAAGGAAATTCTAATTGTTTGTCTCTAACGAATTGATCCATTTTTTGTGGAGTATTAACATCTATATTAAATTGTCTTTTAAGTTCTTGAACTATTTGTTTTTTTAAATCGAATAACTCTTCCCATAAACTATTATGAAGAAGTTTTTGATCTATTTGTGAATTGTTTTTTTGTGATTTGTAATCACGAAGTAATTGATTTATTGTGGGTTTAATTTCATTTACCAATAAATCTTTAAGATCTTCTTCTAAAAGAACTTGCTCACAAATTAACTTAAAATCCAAAGATACATACATTTGGATAATATTTAACGAATTTTATTAAAGAATAACCAAATTTTAAGACAGAGATCAGAAAGAAGAGGGAAACAGGGTTTCAAATTAATGATACGATTATCTTCTTCTGTGAGGTTTGCTTCTACTTTAATTTGATTGAATTCTTCTTCTGAGATAAATGTTTCTTCTTTGTTCATGGCTTCATAATAAAGATTTTAAATAAAACGGCACGCTTTTAATGAAAAGATTTTTTTTGTTCTTCAGTTTTAAAGTCCATCCAAATAGGACAAATGTATCGCTTACCCATCTTCAAATGTTCTTCTAATTCTTTTTCAATACGATTAGCTTCTTCTAATCGACCTTGTTCTCTAAGAATTTTAGCAGTCTTTTTAACTCTAACCCTACCAGTCAATTTATACTTTTTGATTCGTTGATGGTCTGGAGTCACTTTATAGCCATACTTTTCAAATATATCCTTGGCAGTATATGGCTTATCTTTGAGTTCCCATATCGCGTAAAAACGTTTTTTGGTGCTTCCCATCATGTAGTTATTGCAATAAACTTTTTTACCGTTTAGTGAGATCATATTAATTCGATACTTCCCGATACCCAATCTCATGTTTCCTGTGGTATAAAAAGCTGTCTTTTCTGTGATCTCTATAGGCTCGTGAGTCTCTGCATCAAAAACATAAGCTCCAGGAGGTGCCCAAAGATTCATATCTTTGAATACTTGACCTTGATAGTTAGCTAATTTACAAAATGCCATAATCAAAGTATGACAAATTTATTAAATTATATCAACTAAAAAAAATATTATTTGAAGAAAAGAAATCCTGCCGAACTTTGCATTTTCGACATACTTAATGCTATAGAAGGTTTAAACTGTAATATAAAAGAGTAAGCACTTTCTAAATTCTGCACTACACTTTCTCCATTAAATTTAAAATAAACCATGTTTTTATTAGTGTCATTGGCAAAAACAATTCCGTTAAATTTTTGTTTTTCTTGATAACAACAAAGATGTAAAGCCCCAATCAAAGCAGACAATTCGTAGGTAAAGTACCTTTCATGGTGTTTTTTAAAAAGAGAATTTTTATTAGAAACTACAAGGTCCTTAATTTTATTTTTAACCGCTTCTTCAGAAGAAATGTTTTTATAATTTCTTGCCGCAAAAACACCACTAGCTAATTGATCATCAGATAAAATTTCATATTGGCTGAAAAATGCCAATAACGAATCTCTATAATTGTATTCAGGAATAGTCAGAGAAGTTACTAAAGTTCTATATAAATTAATTTTAATTTTAGGAGTTAAAGGTCCAGCATCAATAATTTTTTTTATTTCATCAAACGGCACATTATTTTCTACCTGTTGAATAAGATTCTTTTTAAATTCTTCATACCTCGAAGAAATTAAATCACCCAATCGTTTAATTAATTCTCTTTTTCTGTTCGCTTTACTGACACTGACTAAATCCCCCTTTAAAATTTCGTTAAGTTCTGAGGCAGTATTTAAAACTTGACCATCTGCGCCCATTAAACCATTAGAACCTTTTATTTCTATCAAATTTTCTTTTAATGAAAGATCTCCTTCTGTTTCTTTTTTAGCATTAGAGATCAAAGTTAAAGCTAACTCTCCAGCACCAGAAGCAGGTTTAGTAACAGGAACTAAATTCCACAACTCATCTATCACATTAAAACCACTATTGGTCTCAAATAATGAATGAAACCAATCTGGAATCAAATCTTTCAACTCAATTCGATTTAAAGGTTTATTAATTAATTTTTCTTCTAAGAGGGAAGTTTTTAAATTTTCTAATGTTCCTGGGTATTTGATAATATTGCTTACTATTAAATCTTCTTTATCGAAAATATTAGAAATATTATCTATCAAATAATTCAACCTACCAGTTTTTCCCCATCCACTGACAATCAATGCCTTTTTAATAATTTCCTGTAAATTGGTTTTTTCTTCTGTTGTCGCAAATCCTGTTTCTTTTTTAATACTAGATTTAATTCGTTTAGCTAATTCATCAGAAACTTTAAATTCTTCTACATTATCACTTCCTTGTTGTTGCATCAAAATTTCTGTATCTTCATTGATCTGTTCGAGAACAACTCGATAGTAAGCTTGTTTGAGATTTTGAGGTTTATTAGAAGGAGTAGCTGTTTGATTTCTTACAGACTCATAAACCTTAGACAAAAAGTAATCTTGTGACATTGTTTAATATTTAACTTTAAAGGATAAATATTAACGATGCTATCAAAAGTATCAACATTTTATTATTCTTTAATTTTAAGCAGTCTTTCTGGACTGCTTTTTTTATATCATGAAAAAACTTAAAAAACCAAAAGCCAACAATCCTACTAATACTCAACCCACCAAAGATACTTCTCCTAGAGTCCATCAAAGAGAAAAAATAGATTATACTTTAAATTTGAGAGGATTAGATTGGACAGAAAAACAAAAAGCTTTTATAGAATTGGCCACAGACAAAGATACTCGAATCATATTTCTTTCTGGTCCTGCTGGTACTTCTAAATCTATATTGGCAGTTTATTCGGCTTTGGAACTTTTAAATTCTAAAAGAATTAGTGATATCATTTATGTAAGAACTATTGTAGAAAGTGCCGCTCATTCTATGGGGACATTACCTGGAGATGCAGATCAAAAGCTCCAATTTTTCGTCTCTGTATTGAATGACAAATTAGAAGAACTTCTTCCTTCTGGTGATATTAAAAGGCTTCATGCCGATGAAAGAGTTAAAGGTATGCCAGTCAATTATCTTCGTGGGGCTTCTTATAATGCTAAAGCTGTCATTGTGGATGAAGCACAGAATGCCAATTTCTCAGAATTGTTAACTTCTTTAACCCGTATTGGTAAATTTACAAAATATTTTATTTTAGGAGACCCTATGCAAACGGATTTGAAACACAAAGAACAATCTGGTTTCAAAGCTATGTTTGATTTATTCAATGATGAAGAATCTCAGAAGCAAGGAATTTATTGTGTAGAATTTACTAAAGAAGACATTATGCGTTCGGAAATTCTTAAATTTATTATTGAGAAAGTTCAACTCTATCGTGAGACTAAAATCGCATAAGTATTTTTATGCCTCTGGCACTCATAGAAGAACTCTATAGTGAAAAAGATTGTAAAATTATTAAGAAATTATTTCTTGAAGATCATACATCCAAAATTTCTTTAAGAGAAGCCATCGGTAACAAAATCATCATAGAAAAAGATAAAATTCTTACTACCAACCCTTTAGATGCTCTTTGTTTAATTTGTTTAACTGCCAAATTTGCAGCTTCTGAAGACGAGTGTCATCGAGTAGCTATAACCATATATCAATTTTTTGATAAACCTAAAGATTTAATTCCTTCATTAATAGATGATATAGGATTAGAGTTCGCTTCTAAAACATTAATTAGTTTGTCTTTTTGTGCCAAATCATTAGAAAAAAGATGGAAATATCACGGTGCGCCTTCTCCTTCTTTTTATCGTCAAATTTCTAAAACAATTTTTAATAATCACGGACAAAAAGACATAGCAGCTCATCATGAACAATGGGAAGGGTTTTTAGGTGAACTTTTAATATAAAACCTATAAATTAAATCATGGACCACGATTTAGCCGTTGCTCAACTTTCTTCTACATTTTTAAATACTCTTTCTTTTTTTGAAACCCCTGAGTTTCAAAAAATAAAACATGATGTTACCTCCTTTACTCATATGGTGACATCATTAGACCGTGACGTCACTGCTAACTTATCTTCAATTCCCATACACCCATATGAACGGTTAAAATATGATTATTTTGGTCCAGACTACACATATAATAAAACCATAGATGATATAGAAGACCCTGGAGATTTTTATAGAGAAAAATCTTTGGAATTTTTAAAAAATAAAAGAAAAGAACTTTTATCAACATCATTTCACAATTTAACATGTTGCGAAGAAGATAGAATTTACACTGCCTTTACAATAACGTCTGGTGAACAAATTTTACCAGATCGCGCAAGACAAAGAAGTTATATTGAGTTTTTAGAATTGGCTCGTTCTATTCCTATTGATAGTATCACAGATGAAAATTGTATGGTAATTGGTCGAAAACTTTTAGCGGAATTTGTTAAAACCATTTAGTCTGTGTATGGAAAAACTAAAGCACTAAATGCACTAGCAGCTGTTTTTATACCACCAATAACACCACCAACTAATTTAACTAAAGGATTTCCATTTTCTGTTGGGCCAACAGGTGCTTTAGAATTGCCACCGCCTGCATCAAATTTTTGTCTTACCACATCAGCTGAAGAATTGCCATCATGACTTATAGCAGGTACAGTCACATCATGTGAATGCGCTGCATCCGGCAAAGCATGAGAATGAGGATAATTATAAACTAAACCAATACCCACTGCAGTAATACATAATCCTGTTGGTGATGTTTCTATCGGAATTACACTATAAATCATATTAGACATGTTGTCTATTGTTTTTAAAATACTTCTTGGGTTGATAGGTGGCATACCACCCAACATATTAAAATCGGTTGTACTGTCCATTACCCATTTTAATAAATTTTGTATTGCTAATTTAGGAAAGCTTGAACTTGAACCACCCCACTTAGCAGGACCTGTAACATAATCTGTCGTTCCTGCAGCCACTTTAGTAGAAGTTTGAGAAGAAGGACAAGTTATAGATGCAGCATAAAGATTCTCCACATAAGCTCCACCAGCTTTAAAATTACCAGAACAAGAAGCAGATCCTTGAATAACCACTTCTCCAGCATTGCCTGAAGGTGTCAGAGCTATACTTTTACCATTAAGTTGAAGATGATCACCCTCAACCACAGTAGGTCCTCCATTAGTACCTAACGTAATTTCTGCCCCTGAAATTCTCACTTGCGTGCCATCTATACTAATAGGACCATATGACATCATTTCAATACCCTGAGCGCCCGTGGTCATTTTAAATTTATTACCACATTGTATATAATATAAACCTCCACCAGTATTTGCTGGTGGGTTATTGCCTACAATTTGATTAGTACCTTCCCCTTTTTTGGGTCCTTTTGTAGTAGGAACAGCCTTTTTAACTACTTGAGATTCTGGATAAGCTGCTTTGCCTTTTAAAACAGTAACACTTTTAGCGTTGTTTAAAGTTCTCCCCACAATAGTAACCTTAGCACCAGCAATTCTTTCTAACATACTGCCACCGGGAGAATGTCCTAATTTTGTTTCTAGCTCTCTAATTTTAGCCGCATTGCTTTTTAAAATTTGCGCTGCGGCTCTTTCTTGAGATTTTCTGTCTGTTGGGTCTTTTATAGATCCTGAATTACCACAAGTTTCACATTTTCCACCCAAAGCCGCTCTGCGTGAAACTGTTTTTTGACCCATTGTTAAAACCGAAATTAAATCACTAACAGCTGTAAGAAAATTTTGTAAACGAGGGAATAGTGTTTGTGAAGAAGACCCTTTTCCGTTTTGAGTCGCTAAAACCTGTCCAGTGCAAAACGGGCAAGGTATTTTACGTTGTCCTCCCCCACAACTATCTGAATTATTTGAATTTGCAGAACCACCACCAAATCCAGAACCCCCAGACCCTCCAGACCCAGAACCACCCGAAGAAAAAACACTAGAACTTCCAGTAGGAGATAAAGGAACACTATCTTGAGAAGCTTTTGATCTTTCTTCAACGGCTTGTAATCTTTTTTGTAATGCTAATTGATCATAACCTTGTCCTGGAAATTGTTGATCCATTTGCTCAAAAGAAGCAGCCAAATTATCATATCTTTGAGCTTGTGTTTTTGCAAATTGGGAAGGTGTAATTTTAATTATTTTAGCCATATGTTAATAGTAATTTATGAGTCTTGTGACTTGGCGTCCATGGCTTCATTTATAATTTTTTGTATTTCATCAGAAGCGTCGATTGCTTCTTGAGTCCAGTTACCAACGGTGACAAAAAGATCTTGCTCTACAAAATTATTAAAATTCCCTCTTACTCTTATTTCTTTATTTGCTTCAACTATATCATGGTTGTCACCTAAAACTCTTTGTACGTGGTTGTACATAGAATTAAATTGTGTATGGTCTTTAGCAAATGTTAAATTAGAACCGTTTTTATCAAATAGTTGAAAAGCAAAACCTTCACCTAAAGGAGATTCATTAGTAGAAGAAGATGAAGAAAACCCTCCACCATAAAAATTTGCCATAAATTTTTCAGTGCCTTTAGTTCCACTACCAAAAGCATCAGAAGCATTCTGATAAATGTTACCCCATTCTTTAGATCCAAATGAAGCCGCAAAGTAAACAGGAAATAAAGGATTACCGTCTCGAAAGAAAACCCAAACAGCCTGACCTTCTGAAGCATATCCAAACATACCCAAAGCTTGATTATTAGTATTTGGTCCTGATATTCCGTGATGAGGAGTTGGTGTTTGTGTAATGGCTTGATTATCTGAAGAAGGAACATCGGGTTCTTTATAATCAGACCCCATCATTTCTTGAACACTTGGTGCTGACGGGTATTGTGAATCGTAAGCTGCTAAAGCAGCACAAGGATCTCCTCCAAAAGTTTTATTTAATTCAGCCTGAAATGCATCTTTAGCGCCAGCACTTAATCTAGCTTCTGTATCTAAATTATAAGCAGGAATGGGATGTTTTCCTCCTGGTCGTTTGTAACTTTCAGCTTTTTTAAAATCACTTGAGGTTTTAGCGGAATTTACTAAAGATTTAAATTGTGGATCTTTGGCTGTTTGTTTAGCTATATGTTTAGCTAAAGAAGTCACTTGCGAGCTATAAGATCCTGAATTTTGTAAACCATATAATTTTTTATCATCATTGTTACATTGTATATATCCAGTATCTACTCTATGTGCTTTATCTGGTCTTTGTTTTATAAATTCTAAACCACTAGAATCTTTTTTATTTGGAAAAAAATTAGAGTATTTTTCAGTTGCTGTATTATTACCCCCGAAGGCAAAAGCATTAGTTACTTGCCTTCCTAAATTAAATACCTGATTTTTGACATCAGCTCCAGGAACTCCAACACCAGACTCCGCAGCTGCTATTCTCATTGCCATTATTAATTCATTTTTAGTAACACCTTCCGGGAGACCAGGACACTGACCAGATGCAGCAGCTGCTGCAGCTTGGGCATCAGGAGTCATTTGTTTATCTAAAGCTGCTGCAGCACTTTGTTCTTTGGTGGGAGATGGATCGATACTCGTAGTAGGAGCGGCATGGGGGAGTGCTGATGGAGATACATTAGGAAGTCCTGCTTTGTCTAAAGCTCTTAGTTGAGCAGCTTCTGGTGGCAAATAATAATAACCACTAAAATTATGAGGAACAGATCCACCTGGATTAATAGCCGGGGTGGTTCCAAAATAAAATTTTCCATCTGCTCCGACAGTTTCTACATGTCCGTATTGTGAACCTCCTGTAGGTTTACCCGTTTTTCTACTTAAAGTTCTGGGTTGTCCTCTTCTATCATCACTGTCATAAACCAAAAAAGATCCAGGAGGTGCTTGTCTAGGATCTTTAATAGGATATTTTTTAAATTTTAATTGATCAAATTTATCACCCCAATCTTGTCCATTTGCACTACCAATGCTTGCAGAATAACCATAAGCATCTGTAAGAATATTGAAAACACCTCTACCACAATTACCTGCTCCTGATTTTTCCGCTGCCGCTACACTCTGAGTAAGCGCTAAAGCTGTTGCTTGATCTCCTTGCACCACACGATCATTTGAAGTTGCATTTTGAGTATTGTTGTCCAGTCCTAAAAAGTCTTTAGCTTTAGACAAAGCAGCTTCTGCTGCACTGCCCACATTTCTCACCACTTCACTTACAAAACCTGAAGTATTACCTTTATAAGAAGGAGAAGCTCCTGTTATAGGTACAGCACATTCCGACCATGGTAAAATTTTTCTTAACTTTTCTACGATTATAGGATTCAAAGAACCGTCAAGTCCTTCTCCAATAACCTCAAAAGTTATATCTTCTCCTTTTTGATTCCACTCTTCATAAAGAGCAGGCATTATGTGTGGTATGAAAATTTGTACTCTGCCTCTATGGTCTGGGTCTTTTTCTCCTCCAGTTATTACTATTCCTAAATAATTGCCGTAATATTCTTTCATGTTATGATGCTTCTATGTCTGAAAATCTGGGTCGTGGTGTGGTTTCGGTGACTCCGTTAACGGTTCTTGTTATCGAACCGTCGGAATTTCTTGTTTCTGAAATTCCAGGTCCATTTAAAAGACCATCTTCCTCTGTATAACCATAAGCTGATTCTCCTTTACCTCCCCCAGATGTGGAAGGTGTGTATTGATTTTTATTTATCCTTCGTTTTTCATTATAGTGAGAGACAGAATGACCTTCTTTAAGCTCAGGTATATACCCGATAGGAGCATTAGGTCTACCAGCAAGAATAGGACCTACAACACCTGCATGAGTTTTAAAATTTTGAAATACATCAGCTAAAGCAAATCCCTGTACTTGTTCAAGTGCGCATTTAGAACCGAAACCCAAATTTCCTGTAAAATTTAATCCTGCCATATTTGATATTTTTGCTAAACCGCTTAACAAATCAGGAGGAAGAAATTGATCTAGAAGTCTTTCAGGGTTTTGTAAACCAGAAAGAAAACCCCCAATTTCACCTGGTAACATACCTTCTATTAATGATTGAGGGTCTTGTATTTTACTAAGAACATCGGTAACTTGAGGTGGTAAAAAAGAAGCAGCAAAATCAACAGGATTACTAAGTACGTTTGAGAATGCAGAAGTAAAATTACCTAATTGTCCTGTAATATTAGTAACAGCACTAATACCAAAAGCTCCTGCTATACCTCCTATTTGCCCCGCAAGAGTGGAAACAGAATCTAGTAGGGATAAAATAGATTGAATGGGAATAATACTATCTAAAAAATTTAAAAGTAATTTAAAAAAACCATCAATGACACTATTGACTAAATTAGATAAAGACTTCATTATACTTAAAAGTTGACTGTAAATATCAGCCAATATTTTAAGAGGTATTAATAATAAATCTTTAACCCCTTGATAAATGCGTTCCAAACCTGACATTATTTGTCCTGGCAAACGACCTAATACTTCTAATTGTAAACTTTGATTTAAACCATTAATTTTATCTCCCATACCAGGAGAAACGGAATTTAAAAGTTTAGTTGCAACATTACCTAATCCTTTTGGTCCTAACGGATCATCAATGACACCAGTAAGTGTAGCCAAACTAGAACCTACAAATTCTGAAACAGGGGTTAAATTAATTTCTATCTGTTTAGAAAATTTATCTAAACTTTGATTTAAAGCCCCAGAAATACCATCTATGTTGTTTGTTATGTTGGCAACTCCTACTGCAACATTTTGAGCATAATTACCATAAACTTTAGAATAGGTTATCTGTGCTGCGTTGCTAACTTTAGTACCCAAATTTTCAAATGAAGTTGCTCCTTTAGAAAGAGCATCGACACTACCACCAAAAAACTTTTCAAATTTATTACCACCCAAAATTTTATCAGAATTGGGGTTATTCGCTAAATGAATGGCTTGAGCAGATGATACACCAGACTGTGAAGGAGACTTACCGGTGGAATTAGAAGTGCCTAATTGATCAGACTGTGCTCTAGAAATAGCTAAAATTTGATCAGTAGTATACCCCTTTGTACGTAAATCTCGAATTTTTTTATCATCTAAACCACTACGTTCGGTAGTTACTTTCATAGGTTTATCTTGTGATCTCCTCCCAATCCATAGAAGCATAAACATCGGATCCTGCTGTATCTGATGCGACTGCTAATACAATTTCATAAAAAGTATTAGATAAGCCATTTCTTTCTAATTGAAATTTAAATAAATCTTCTTTTGCAAGATTTACAGGAACAGATCCTTGGTTAGACCCTACAGCAAATCCACCAGCTAAAACTCTTCCCCCATTAAAAGAAGAGGCACTAATATTATATTCTATAGAAGATTCATTCTCTGGTGAAATCCAGGTCCCTCCTGTAGTAATAGTTTTACCAATAATTTTCCAATTGTAATTAGCATTATTAGTAATTCCTAAAAGAGAAAGAGCAGATAAGATAGCAATAGCATCTGCTCTTGTTGATTTTAACCTCAAAGAAATTATCGGATAAAATGTTCCTTGATCAGTTAAGTCTCTTGGTGTTCCGATAGGAGTTATTGCATTGTATTGTGCTCCTCTTAATTCATAACCTCCTTCAGAAATAATCGTCGAACAAATTTGTTTTAAAGTGTGTGTAGAGTCGGTAGCTTCTTTGTTAGTAATTTCATATCTAAGAGGTAAACATGCGGTTGTAATATAGGTAGAGGATTCTACATTAGCATGATGAAAAGAATGACATACAATAAATTGACCATTAATAACAAACCCCATTCTAACTGTTCCTACCCCCAACCATTCAAGATCCATCCAAAGAATTTGAGCTTTAGTGATATCTAAAACAAACCCTGAAGCACCTGTCCCGTCTAATTTATCACCGTTCCATTCTGATTTATCTTTGATTACTTCTGAAACAACTCCGCCGACAAAAGTTCTTTTAACAAAACTTAATTGATTATCATTTAACTGTAAATAAAATCCATTATTTTTTCCGAAGTAACCTACACGTTGTCTAAGGTTAATAGCAGACGAAGCCATGACAAATGTATTCATGTTAAGTAATCCTTTACCAGGCTGATAAGAAAAAACTTTAGTAGTTTCACGAATGACAGAAGAACCAGAAAGGGTATTAACAGTTAAATCAATTAAACCTTGATTAGAATTAAAATTGTAAATACCACCAACAGCAGTTAAAGAAGACCATAATCCGTTATCTTGATATCTGTGAGAAGAATCAAAAAGTGTAACAGGCTCAGAAACCCTTAACCTACTAAAAGCATCAAAATTAGTAGAGGGAGCTAATGTAACCGGATTCACATTAAAAACATTTAATGCACTAAATGTTTCATTGATTGTAGCAAAATTATTTCCACTTTTATCTCCTATAGTTACATCATCATGAACAGATTCTAAATCTTGTGTGAATACTCTTAAAGCATTCAACCCATTATCTGGGTCTGACACCACATCACAATTAATACCAGAATTTTGATCCTTTATAGTTACTGCGCCTATAAACAAATCCCCCGCAGATAAAGATATAGACATATCTGAGAGATTAGTAATATAAGATGCTTTAGCATAAAGCGGTCTTCCTGCTCCTTCTACTGGGACGTAAGAAAATGTTTCACACAATCCAAAATTGTGTGTTGGTACAACACCCGGAGTAGTAGTAAGAACAGGATTTAAAGATGAAGCCATTTTATGTATTTATGGCTTATTTTTAAATATCACAATTTAAATTCCAAACACAACTAGGTATACATTTGCATCAACACCATTCACTCCTGATTGTTGGGATTGTACAGATATTCGCAAATAATCAGTATTAATCTCAACTACAGAACCACTTATTAAAGTACCTCCAGCTATAGAATTATCAAATACTGTTATTATCGGTACATAATTTGCATCAGTAAAAGGAGTTTCGAAATATATAGTATACTGACCTATACCTGTTTTACTAATAGTAGATACATTGAATGGGGATCCATTTGTAGTAGGTTGATTAGGTGTTCCATTAAAATTTACCCAAGCTTTAGCTAGAGATAACGGATTTACAGGATTCTTTAAATAAGAATCTTCTATAGAATTTATTTTAATACTAGCTTGTAATGAACGTGAACTATTATTATAAATTAATGATACAGTACCTGAATCCTCTGGTCTTATGGTATCAGCACTTAAAGCAATAATTTCACTTTCTAATGAAAGAAAGTTATTAACCAATTTAGGTCTACTCGTACCTATACATTCAGTTCCTGAAATATTTTGTACTAAAGTAAATGCCATATAAGTTATTTATCTTCAGAATTTTTAATAACAGTAATATCTACAGGTTCGTCTTTGATGTTTAATTGCTGTTGTGTATATCTTTCAATAAAAACTCTTTCTTGTTCTTTTGTAACCATTTCTACTTTAGGTGCTTCAGCATAAGAATCTACTGTAAGTGAAATATTATTTCTCACATCCTGAATTTTGTCATACATTTCAAGAAAATCATCAGACAATGTAATTTTATCTTTATTATTCATAAGGACGTCCATAACAATGTTAAGTTGCTTGAACAAAGGATAATTAAAATTATCCATAATAGCGATACCTGCTTTTTGATTTAAAGCAGACTCTAACATAACCCATTTTTTATCAATATTGGCTTCACGATAATCTCTGGGATGTAATTCGCTGATATGCTTTAATCCTCCAGTTTCATAATCACCCACATAAACATTCATAGTAGGATCAAATGAATCGGGCATTTCTTTAAAAAGACCGTTAGTTGGTTGGAAGTTTGTATAACCGATAAATCGGCCATTTTGTGAGAATAGGGCGTAGTTTTTCATTCGTCTAAAAGTATACTATAGTCTTCTGTGTAAATAGATTTGAGTCCAAATACTGCAGTGTATCTGGTTTTTTCCCTTACAGGATTAACCCAGTGCCATCTATATTTAGGAACATTGATTATATTACCTGTTTTATCTGGTAAAAATTTATACACGTTGTCATGGTCTTCGACAGTTAAACCATCCAAAGAAGAAGTAGATAAATTTGTTAATCCAAAATGAGAGTAATTATCTTTGTGTGGTAAAATATAATCACCGATTTCATATTTTTGAATTTGTAAAAAATGATAATCTCTTTCTTGAATATTGAAAATTTTTATAAGAAATTCTGTCAATTCTTTAGGCATGTCATAAATTTTTGATAATTTATCATAAAAAAGAGTTTGAAATTTAGAAGCACCAAATTCTTTAGTAACAAAATCATCTCTATCTTTAAATTTGAGATTTTTTTTATTATTTTCTAAATATTCGTAAATATTGTCTAGTGTTAATTCCATATTAATATATAGCCCAAGATGAAGGATTATTCCAGTTAATAGTAGAAGCAGTAGAAGCTCTACTAAATTTAGGAAAACCTGTATCTACATTATATGTGCTTCCATTATAAGTTAATTTATAAACTATAAAAACCGGAGTGTAAATATTATAATAATCACTAATATCTACTTCCCATGAATACCCAGCATAAGCAGTAGCTGTTCTTGTTTCCCATCGCTGATAGTATCTATAACGACCACCAATACCACCAATACCTATGCTAACTCTGTATGTTACAAGTACCTGATACTGATATGTATAAGGCACACTACCAGACCCTGATCTGTTATACGAGATAATTGTGTTATACCAACCTGTTTTTTGATATACCACATAAGCGATATCACCAGTCTTAGAAAATTGTGGTAAATCCAATCCACTAGATTTGTTAACAAAATTTTGAATGGTAGTTTTAGATGGTAATGTTAAATTATTAGCATCTAGTCCACTCTCTGGGTCTGTGGCTGAATTTGGACCATAATAAAAAAAAGTTCTTACATTAACTATACTATCTATTCTTTTTTCTAAAGTACATGCTACGTCCTTTAAAACTGTAAAATTATTATTAATTTTAGGAAGAGAGTCTCCTATATTTTCATTATTATAAATTAATTGCACATCTTGTAAATTTGATTCAGCCATAAAAATATTTAAATCCAAGATTGATAAGTTGCCCAATTTTGAGGGGAGTTCCAATTAGATGTTTGAATGCCTGTTTTACTAGTAAGACCTTTAACTATTTTAGGATATCCCATATCTACATAATATTGATTTTCTAAATATGTTAATTTATAAATTACAAAAGTTGGAGAGTATTGAGCATTAAGATCTCTTGTAGTATTTTCGCTACCTATTCGATTTTGTGTTTTTAAGTTGGCTTTTATAGATGCAAAAAGTTTATTGTTTGAATAATCTGCACTAAATAGTTGGTAAGTTGGTGGGCCGTAAATTGGGTGATTTCTATTATCACCATAACTATTAGGACCGTCAGTAACATTTATACTAAGATTTCCCCCAGGATGATAAAAGGACACACCCTCCGACGCTAAACCGTCATTAACAACATTTGAATCATCCCGAATATCGCTTTTTAAAGTGGTTAATAAAATTAATTTGCTTTTATTAATTTCAGTATAAAAAATATTTACATTCCCCCAAAACCATCTATCACCCGTTTGCCAAGCACTCCACGCACCGCCTTTGTATTTTATCGTATAATTTCCTGCAGGAAAGTAACCAAAAGACTGAGCTTTTGGGTTTGTTACTGTTGCATTAGTTGATACAGTTGCTAATGGGACTTTAGCATCCGCTCTGGTTGTTCCTGATGTTAAAGAAAAAAGAAATTGTGAACCAATAACCTGTTTGTATGGAAGTGGAGCACTTCCTATTGTTTTTTTACTTATCGGGTAACTTTCAGACCACACTACATTATTTCGATTCCATTCCATCCAAGTATCATCGCCACCATTATTACTATTTCCGCTAGCGGTATAACTAAATTGTGTATTGTTATTTTGTGGTGTTCGAAATTTTAAAACAATGTTACCATAATTTTGAACACTACCATTACTATATGCTGAAGCTGAAATGTAGTCATCTACAGGATACCACTTATTAAATTGAAGTAAAGTAGAAGAAGCTTCTCTAGAAGCAATAACAGGAACATCACCTTGAAAACCTGTTTTTTGATATATCACATAAGCAACATCACCAGGGTGAGAAATAAATGGTAAATTTAATTGAGTAGGACTATTAACAAAAGCCTCTATAGTGATATTAGTAGGTCTGGATATTTGATTATTTTGCATACCAGAATCGGAAACCAATTCCGCATTGGGGCCATAATAAAAAAAAGTTCTTATCTGTTTATATGTGTCTATTCTTTCTCTTAAACTACATAATAAATCATTAAGCTGTGAAAAATTGTTATTAATTTTATCTAAAGAAGGTCTTAAACATTCTGAACTATCTATATTCTGTATAATGGTGTCTTTACATTTTTTAGCCATATTTAGTATTGTTTCCAGTTCATGGGATTATTCCAATCTGGGGATGATAAAGTTTCTGCTTGTGAAAATTTGGGAAACCCTTTAGTTACATTATATTTATTCCCGTCATAAGTTAAAAGCCAAATAATAAAAATAAGAGAATATGTATTCAATTTTTCTGGTGTAGTAGTTGACCAATCGACTAATTGTTCGTAATATCTCCCTACAGTCCCTACAGCTAATGCAGTACCACGGGTTGTTCTTATAACCGGATTATTATAGTAACCTGTTTTTTGGTAAATCACATAAACCTGATCACCATAATTGGAAATGGGGCATACATTTAATTGGTTTGCATTATTAACAAAATTTTCTATAGTTGTATTAGAAGGTCTTGATGTGACTCCATCTTGCATATCACTGGTGGGATTTTCAGACGCATTAAATCCATAATAAAAAAAAGTTCTTGTTTGTATTGTTGTATCTAATATTTCTTTTATATTAAAAAGTTCTGTTTGAAGATTATAAAAATTATTGTTAATTTTTAATAATGAATCCCCTATATTTTCTGAAGGTCTGATTGGTACTGTGTAAGTTGGACATTTAGCCATTTATGATATTTATGTCTTAGAAGTAATTTAACAATTAAAATGCAAAAGAAAACCCCGATCTTTCGATCGGGGTTTGTTGAGACTCTTTTGTTGTATCTCGATTAGAGATAGATGGCTGCTGAACCAGGTGTGAAGCTTTCGCCGAAACCAGTACAGATTACAAGGTGGTAATAAAGATCAGCACCCCAAATGTTGTCAACAACACCATAGCGGGTCAAGAGACCAACGCGTGGTGAGAAGTCGTTTGGAGCAACAGTTCTTTGTACCATGACAGGAATGTATGGGCAATATAAAATACCGCTATCATACACTTCACTGCCTTTGTAACCTAAGAGAGCATAGTCAACAGTAGTGACGCGTTGGTTGGCGTAGCCAGCGTTTGCGTAACTATTTGCTGCTTGTGCTTCAGTACGGGTATCACGATAGATCTGGAAACGACCTCCAACTGAACCAACCTTAGCAATACCGACAGGTGATGTATTTACATTACCTTGGGTAGGAAGGATGGAGAAGTTAGGAAGGGTTTCAAGAAGAGCACAGACACGAGGGGTAGCGATGATGAAGTTGGCGGGTCCGCGGCGGTTGCGTACAGCAACACGGTTAGCTTCAACAACAATTCTGTTGTAGAAGTCACGGGCACGCTCAGCACTCCAACGACCATCTGCAGAAATTGCAGACCAGGTTGAAAAACCTTTACCAGCGCCAGCATTGAGGCAAGTTTGAATCATACGCGCGATCATTTCGCGGTCGATTTCAGCTTGGATCTCATAGCTCATAGCATTGGTAAGTTCGCTATCGATGTCGATGCCATTCATGTTTCTTAGATCTTGCTCGAGTTCAACAGACCATTTAGCAGCGAGGCGGCGTGTGCCGGCTTCAACTGCGGTCTTCTCGAATGCAACGGTTACTTGAGGGATCTTTGAGGACAACTCAAACTGGGAAAGAAGTTGGGCAACACCAGCATCCTCTGGGAGGATCTGGAAACTATCATGACCACTAAGCTTTGCACTGGATGTACCAGTGAAGGCGGTGTTCAAGTAGTTGTAACCAATTTCTTTACCTTGTGATGTAGCTGTATTTCCACCTGTAGGACCAACGGCATTGCTGCCATCACCATTAAGGCTATAACCGAGAGCGTTGCTCTCATATTTATAGCGCATAGCGAAGGCAAGACCGACTGGACCAGTCATGGGTTGAACACCAACGATTTCGTTAGTAATCAACTCAGGGAAGGTACGGCGTAACATCGGAATGAGAACCTTAGGAAGGCGGGAGTCACCAGTGGCATAGGTATCGCTGTTAGGTACAGCTCCACCATATTGACCAGCGTTGACAGTACCGAATACTGATCCGGTTCCACCTGCTTGGTTGGAGGCCTCGAAGCACCACTTTTCTTGGTTTTCAAGAATCATGGCTGTGTTCAAGCGAACACGTTCATCAGAGATAGGAGCGACTTTGTTTGAAGAATAGTCCAATACTGGTGCCCATTTTTCAACAAGTGACTCGGCCTTTGATTTATCGATGTGTAGAAGTTCCATAGTTTTTTTTTCTCCTTTGTTATAAAGAAACGCGAGTATAAAAAAATTAATGTCTAAGATTTAACTTAGAACCATCTAATTTTTTCATCTCATTCAGATATCCGCTAACACCCTTTTCCTTTTTGAAAGGTGTTACAGAAATTTCCTCTTCAAGAAGATTTTCGGTTACAGGAACATCAACAGCCTCAACTATCCGTTTTTGAACCTTTTCCCTAGCATTCTCTTCTTGTTCGGTCACTTCCTTATCGAACATCTCAACTACATATTGGTAATTTTCCAAAATGTATTCTGCAGACTTGCCTCTGAGGAGCTTAGTTACATAACCTTTAGCTGACTCAGGTAAGTCTTTAGTTTTTTGTTCAAGCAATAGAGCTGACTGTGTTTGATTGAATTTATTATTCAAATCAGTATTAGCTTCTAATGCTTCATTCAATTCCTTTTTTAAGGAATCGATTGTTTTTTTACCATCAACAAGAGCTTCTTTAATTTCTCCGTTGATGAAATCTTCATTAATTCCAACAATTTGACGAATTTGGTTGAGAAGCTTTTGTGCTTTAATATTTTCAACCGCTTCGCTGATTTGGTTTGTAGGAACAGTCTTTTCGAGATAAAGATCCATATAGTTGGATACTTCTTCTACGATTCTTTCTTGGAAAGTCTTGGCTTCTTCATTAAGAATATTTTCATACTTCTCAACGATGTGTTGGAGTTTTTCAGTGTGATCTTCATCAATCTTGCTGATAACTTTATTCAATTTTTGTGTGTGATCAAAATCAATAGCTTCAACAAGTTTTTGAAGTTTATTAGAATGATCAGTATCAATAGCTTCAACAAGTTTTTCTAACTTGTCTGTGTGTTCATCATCCATTTTAAGAAGAGCAGCTTCTGTGTGAAGTTGTGTCTTTTCGTTAACAGCTGTTTCGAAAGCTTCATGAACGGCTGTTAATGTTTCTTCGGTAATGAGGTCTTTGAATTGTTCTTTAAGAATTTGCTTGAAGTCCATAGTTATAAATTTATTTATCTAAATTGGGTTTATTTTTCTTGTTTATTGACGTGTTCACGTACTTTATTTTTAATTTTTTCAGCAACAACTTGTTGTAAACTGTTTTGTGCTGAAGAATAATCTTTATTAGCAATGTTACCAATAAATTGACGGATGGATGTTTTAACTTCTTCGTTCATAAAATTATTTAACCTTTCTTAATAGTATTAATAAAGTTTAAGAGAGCTTCTTTGAGAAATTGGTCTGTGCCGTGTCTGGGATATGTACGAAGAGTTTCATTTAATTCAGCATAAGCTTTAGCTGCGCACTCAACAATTGATCCGTCTGGTTTAACCATCCATTCTTTGGATTCCATAACAGATTCTAACATAGCATTTTGAACAGAGGGTTGATGAACTACATCTAAACAAATAAGATGAAAGTTAGAAACGTTCTTAGTACCACCAGATTCGGTAATGTTACCTAAGGCTCGAGAAGAAATACCCATGGTGATGTTGTCTTGGATTAAAGACTTTAAAAGTAATCCCATCGGAGTATTAAGAACTTGAGATTTACCCATAAAGTAATTTCCGTTTTGTTTTAATTCAGTAACTAAGTGACAAGCATTAATCGGATTAACTTCAGTAGATTGTGGGTGGTTCATTTCACCAATAGCTCTACGAGTTTTAATCATACCTTCAGTGTAACGATTTACTTCTTGAACCATTTCATCTAAACGATAAATTCTACCATTTTGATTTTTTTGTTCTGCCATTAAAAACGGTCCAGTGATGTAAAGTTTTTGTTCACCTTGGCGATTTTTCTCCTCGATCATAAAATCAAGGCCTTCGTGGATGTCTTCTACTAAGAATTTTAGTCCCATGTTAGTATTATTATTTATCTAATACAGCTTACATTTCCATAAATAGTTGATATGTTTACTATTCTTTTATTTTTAACTGCTTTGACTGTAGCTGGATGTGCAGCTTATTTTTCAGTTTTGGGTATAGCCACTTTATTTTCTGGTCATTATTTTCAAGTTTTAATTATGGCGGGATCTTTAGAATTGGGTAAATTAATTGCAACCTCTTTTCTTTATAGATACTGGAATAAAATTGTTTGGTTTTTAAGATTGTATTTAGTGTGTGCTGTTTTAATTCTTATGGCAATTACTTCTATGGGTATCTATGGTTATCTTTCTTCAGGATTTCAAGTCAATGCAGGGAAATTGGAGACCATTGAAAAACAAGTTTCTTTAATAGAAGAACAAAAAAATATTATTTCTAAAGAAATTGAACAAAATAATAAACGTATTGAAATTTTAAATGAAGCTAGAAAAACTCAAGAACAAAGAGTTCAACAAGCAGGCAATTACAAATTACCTAGAGAACAAGCTTACGCAGCGATTGAAAAAACTAATGTAGAACTCAACAATGTAACATTTAAAAATGATCAATTAAAACAAGAACAATTTAAAAAAGATAATGAAATTTTAGAACTACAAAAACAAAATAACCAAGTCCATGACATTGGAACCTTTAAATTCGTAGCGGAATCTGTAGGGCTACCTCTAGAAACCATTGTTAAATTTTTCATCATTATTATTGTTTGTGTATTCGATCCTTTAGCTGTTTCTTTAATACTTTGTTATAATATTGCTTCGAGGGGTTCTGTTCTTAAAGAAGAAAATATTATTAGTGAAAAAAAAGAAGAAATAGAAACACCAAAAGAAAAATTTATTTTTGCTCAAGGCCACGGTATTAATAAAAAATAATTACTTTGTAAAGAGATGTTTTTCTGTTAAAACACAAAACTCATAAGATTTCTTTTTACACCATTCTTGAGCACTTTTCCACTTGCATTGATTCTTGACATACTCAGCTTGTTTTCTTAAAAGAGATTTAGTATTTTTACCTGGCTTTGGGGGAAGAGTTTGATTGTGTGGTTTAATTTCTACTAAATATTTTTTTATACTTCCATCTTTTATTTTTAAAGTAAGATTGAAATCTACAAAATATCTATGAAGTTTTTGTGTCATGGGGTTTTGATAGGGGATAATAATAGTTTCAGACCCCCAAGAAATAACAGAGGGATTAGCATCGCACCATTTCATGAAAGACAGTTCATAGGATGATCGATATATAATAGGTGTAGTACCTTTATACTTGTCTTTATTTTTACAAACAAAAACTCCCTGTTTAAATTTGGAAGTTCTTTTACGAAACATTTTACCAATCTTTACAAGCTTGCGCATTGGCGCTGCCTGGTTTAGCTTGAGAACATTTATGTCTTGCTCGGAACGCTTTTTTGCGTTTTGTGTTTCCTGATTTTCCTGTCACCTTAACCCCCTTTTGACCCCAATGAATTCTTTTATAAGAACCATCTGGCTGACGAACACAAGCCATCCATTTTTTACCTTTTCGATCACTAGATCTTTTTTTGGTTGGACCTGTACATTTTACCCCTTCTTCTAAAATTTCTAAAACAGTGTTATTAAAATTCATAAAAATATTTAACAAAAAATTAACCTAAAAAGAACATTGGTGGTGTTACATCTTCACCTAAATCTTTTAATTCTTTTTCCAAAGTATCTCTTTCTGAAATTCCTTGTTGTTGAAAGTCCTGGTAATTTACTGCTCCCCCTCCAAATAAATTTGTACCAGGAAATTTACCTCTTACATTAGCTACACTCAATTTAGATAAAGCTAATACGTATCTTTGAATCCATCTTTCTTTAACTAAATCTTTAATAGGTCTTTCGATGTAACACCCTACTACTCCTAAATAAGTATGGGTTTCATAAGGTTCTGGAAGAATTCTTAAAATTTGAGTACGGGGATCAAATCTAAATTCCGGGGTTTGAGCTAAAACTTTTTTTCTCGTATCAATGAAGCCTTTTAATACCTCCCATGTTACTAAATCAAATCCAAAATTTCCTATCATATAAGACGAATAAATTTGATTCGCCATAGCAGTTTCTAAAGTAAATAAAGTATTAATACCTGTAGTTTCTCCATACTCAAAAGAAAAACAATTTACTACTTTACGATAACTATCCATATCATAATCATATCCACCAGAAAGTCCTTCTGAATTAGTAGTGTATAATTCTTGAGTGGTATTGATTAAAGTGTCAACTCTCATCCCCAACCCTGGAGTATATTTTCTAGAATCAAAAAGCAAATACTCTTCAGTATACCCGGAATATTTAGTAAAGTATTCAATAGCCAAATCAATGTTGAGATAAATTTGTTCATCTGCTATTTCTACATTAACGAGGGGTTCACCCAATAAGACCCTTACTCTACGAGCCAAATCTATATAACTTGAAGTTTTATTTTGTAGTTGTGTAGAACCCCCAGATAGTAAAGGTAATGTAGTTGGAAAAAAACTCATATTATATACTTATATGTTAGTAGTATGCGGAACTAATATACTTGCTTTTTGTATGCCTTGATTAATAACTTTTTGATTATTAATAATCTGCTGAAGTGTTCCAGTAGTGCCAAATTCTAATTCATTTCTTCCAGTTGTAATTGCATCTGAATAAAGCAATATTGTACCAGCAACGTCTACTTTCGCATAAATCGTACCGCTTAAAGTAACGCCACTAACAACATCTCCATATAAGAATCTATAGATGGTTCCTGTTAAGGTATCTCCTTCATTTGTATTATTGTCTCTATCGTTTTCAGTCGGGAATAGAGTAAGAGAAGTTACACCACCAAGTATCAATTCACTATTAAGGTTTGCTGCTCTTATTTTAACATCGTCAGAATAGGTGGTTCCGTTTTGAGCAACAACATTTCCATTAGAAACGAAAAGAATATCTTCACTTAATCCGGAGCATTTCAATGTTAATAATGTAGAACCATTGTATGTTAATACACTACCAGCGGTAGCATCTAATGTAACATTTTTATTGATAGTTAAAGAACCAAATGCTTTACCATAAAACGGAACATAATCAATACCAGAAGATGTAGTTGTCCAGTAATTTAAATAATTGTAAATTTTTTCTGATGTGTTTAAATCTGTGTAAGCCGAAACTGTAGCAGGATTAGAGGTTACAAAATTGTCAGGGGTGTAATTAGGAGCGATATCTATTGTTGCTCCAACATTACCATCAACCACAAACGAGCCTTGGATATATTGATAACCATATCTTGCTATTTTATATGTCCACGTACCAGTAGCATTAGAAGGTAACACGATCGTACCATCAGTATTTTGATAATACTGTCTTGTTCCAGTATCATCATATACCGCTAAATAACCACCATTAAGAGTTACATTTAAAATAGTTGGAATAAAATCGGCAATTTCTGCATCCAAACTGTTTGCAATCGTTGAATTTGTTTTCTTAATTGTAACGATTCCGCTACCATCATTTTGAACAGTATCCATTGTACAATCCGTGTACTCAATGGTTGTGTTAGAGTTAGTATTATATGCAAGAGTTCCTTCCATATATATTCCAGATAAACTAACCGGAGTTGCTTGGAATACATTTCCATATATATCGATTTCCCCAATCGTTGAACCACTTGAAAGGTAAATGTTACCAGTTGTTCTTAAGCCAATAAAATTGCTTCCACTTGATAACAAGGGAGTTTTAATAGTTAAAGTACTTGAAGCACTTGCATATGCAAAACCAGTAGATGCTGAATTATTAATTACAATATTTTTAGAACCAAAGTCTAATATGTTTCCGTCTTGTGTATAAAGATCAGTATAAGCAGTTAATGATGGATTTGTAACAGACCAATAATTTGATGCATCATAAAGATAATCTAGATTATTAACAGTAGAAATAGCAGATACTTGATTCTCCATTAATGTTGTTAAAGTGTTAACTGTTCTGTAAGGGAATGAATCAAAAACAAACCCATAATGTCTCGCATCACGACAGATTGGTGCGAATGTTAATCCATCTAAATACACTCTAGCAGCAAGAGATGATGTTTTTGCTGTAACAGTCAACGTTAAATCTCCATCAATTACAGGAGTAACTGTCAAGTCAAATTTTTGCCATTCGTTTGACATAGGAGAACAACTAAATGTCTGAGTTACTGAGGTCGTTAATGCTTCGTCAGTAATTGTAATATATGGTAAATCTACACCACCGTAAATAGTATTATATCTCAAATAACCTACATATCTTTGTGGTATACCAGTTTTTGAAGCAATTTTTTCTGTAACGATATAATCGTAAACAGTTTTTAAAGAAGCTGATGTTGGTTTAAGAGCTGCAATTTCATAAGAAGCGATTCCTCTATTTCTCATGGAATAGTTCCCACTCAACGAGTAGTATGAATTAAATCTAAAATTTTCTAACGGGTTTTTATTTCTAGCATAGATGTTACTTGCAAAATCTTTAGTAGTTGCAAGGTTATCTATTAGTGCTGGTTTTACCGCAGATAGTATACAATTATTTAATGTGTATGTTCCAGAAGCTGTTTCTGAGGGAGCAGCTACAGACGCTAATGGATTCGCTTGATTAAGCATTTCTATAATACAATTTTCAAACAAAACTGTATCATACACGGTACCAGCACCTAAAATATAAAAATAACCACCACCTGGTTTATTCACTCTAAACAATGAGTCGTAATTTTGTATTTTTAATGCATTAACAGCAGCTCCATATACATAATCAG
>Ga0315904_10000451_pt1 | contig 65049 bp, 64 predicted proteins | sample LakEriMetagenome_6_FD_203529 | JGI IMG/M metagenome (GOLD analysis project Ga0315904, IMG submission 203529) | Freshwater fungal communities from buoy surface, Lake Erie, Ohio, United States - Buoy 12 MA120 | ecosystem: Environmental > Aquatic > Freshwater > Lake | place: USA: Lake Erie, Ohio...
CGGGCAATGTGGGCGTGGGGGCGGGCGAGAGAAGTCCAAAAGGCCGCCCGCGCCCTTTTTCGGGCTTTCCATGAAAGCGCGGTGAGGGCATCGTTGGGCATTCCAACCCATGCGACATCTCCTCGCCCTCCTCCTAGCTCCCTTGGCCGCCTTCGGCGCCGAGGGTTGGCTCACCGACTTTGAGGCCGCCAAGAAAAAGGCCGCCGCCGAGAAGAAGGACATCCTGGTCGATTTCACCGGCAGCGACTGGTGCGGCTGGTGCATCAAGCTCGACAAGGAGGTCTTCTCGACCGAGGCCTTCAAGGCCCAGAAGGACTTCGTGCTGGTTGCGCTCGACTTTCCCCGCCGCAAGGAGATTCCCGCCGACCAGAAGGCCAAGAACGAGGCCCTGATGCGCCAGTGGGGCGTCCGCGGCTTCCCGACCATCATCCTGACCAACGCGAAGGGAGAGGCCTACGCGCGCACCGGTTATGAGGCGGGCGGTCCCGAGAAGTATCTCCCCCACCTCGCCGAGCTCCGCAAGCAGAACACCCCGGCGGGCATCAAGGCCTTCGGCGAGGAGCAGGCCAAGTTGGTCGCCGCGATGGCGAAGGACGCCGAGCGGGGAGCCAAGCTGAAGGCGGCGATCGACGCCAAGGATTTCGCCGCGGTTGAGAAGCTGGTGGACGAGGATGCGGCCGGCGCCACCGGCGACCGTCTCGCGATGCTGCATTTCCAGAAGGCCATGCTGTCCATTCGCGTCAATCCCGAGAACCGGGAGCGCGCCCTTGGTTTCATGGACAAGGCCATCGCCGCCTCGGCGTCGAGTCCCGAGAACCTGAAGCGGCTTAAGGAGATCCGCGCCAAGGTTGAGTCGGATCCCGACCTCGGCCCGAAAGGCAAGTAAGGCTTAGCGGAGTCGGCTGATGGGCGCCGCGAGGACCTCCTCCGGCGCCCATCCCCTTTGGCGAAGCTCGCGGATGGACAATCCACCCGCGCGCTTGGCGAGGCGAAGGCCGTCCGGACCCGTCACCAGGGGCGCATGGGCCCAGGCGGGCGGCTCCCATCCCAGCGCGCGGTAGAGCAGCAGCTGGCGCGCGGTCGACACCAGCAGGTCGGCGCCGCGGACGACCTCGGTGACGCCCATGGCGTGGTCGTCGGCCACGACGGCGAGCTCATAGGAGGGCAGGCCGTCCCGGCGCCAGACAAGGAAGTCGCCGAAGTCCCTTCCGGCGACAAGGCGCTGCGGACCCCGGAGCGCGTCGGTGAACGACACGGTCGCGCCGTCGGGAACGCGGAACCTCCAGTTGGCGGGGCCAGGGTCGGCCGCATCGGCGCCGGTGCCCGGCGCCGGGCGGAGCCCGGGAGGGAAGATGGGTTCGGTCTCCTCCTCGGCGTGGGGTGCCGAGAGGGCGCGCGCGACATCCGCGCGCGACTTGTCGCAGGGGTAGATGTGGCCGGTGGCGTGCAAGCGGCTCCACGCCGCGAGGAACCAGGGCAGACGGTCGGATTGGGCATAGGGACCGAAGGGGCCTCGCTTGTCCGGACCCTCCGACCAATCGAGGCCGAGCCAGCGCAGGTCGGCCATGGCGGCTTCCGCAAACTCCGGGCGGCAGCGGGCGGCGTCGAGGTCCTCCATCCTGAGGATGAGCGAGCCCCCGGCCTCGCGGGCGCGGCGGGCGGCCAAGGCGAAGGTCCGCGCGTGGCCGACGTGGAGGAAGCCCGTCGGGGTGGGCGCGAGTCGGCCGCGGTAGGGGCGGGTCCCCATGGGTCAGAGGGGGTTGCCGGTGCCGACAAAGGTCCAGTCGAGGCCGAGCTGGCGGGCGACCTCGGCGGCGAGGGCGCGGACGCCCCAGGTCTCGGTGGCGTAATGGCCGCAGGGATACAGGTTCCAGCCCTGCTCGTGGGCGTCGTTGAAGTGCTCCTCGCGCAGCTCGCCGGTCACGAGGGTGTCGCAGCCCAGGCTCGCGAGATGGGGCAGGGCGGATCGCCCGCTGCCGGAGAGGATGGCGATGCGGCGCGGCCTCGCGGAGCCGTGCTCGATGGCCGCGAACGTGCGGGGGTACTCGCCGCGCAGCCGTCGGGCGAGGGTGGCGCGGGGGATGCCGCGGCAGAGGGCGGCGACGGGGGTGCCCTCGTGGTCGAGGAACCAGCGGTCGATCTCCAGGCCGAGCCTCCGGGCGATGATGGCGTTGTTGCCGAGCGTCGGGTGGGCGTCGAGCGGGAGGTGGCTCGAGTAAAGCGAGAGGCGGTGGCGGCGAAGCGAGGCTTTGCGGGCGTCCAGGGTGGCGCGGCCCGGGAGGGTCGGCTTCCAGTGGATGCCGTGGTGGACGATGAGGAAGTCGACCTTGGCCTTGCGGGCGAGGTCGAACACGCCCGTCCCGGCGTCCACCGCCGCCCCGATGCGACGCACCGGCCGGTCGCCGAGGTGCTGGAGGCCGTTGCGCGCGCCGGGGAAGTCGGCGATCGCGCGCCGCCGGGTGAGGGCGTCGCAGAGGCGGGCCACCTCGCGGGGCGTGGCGGACATGGTCAGAGGTCCTTGAAGGCGCCCTTCGGCGCCTCGGCTGGCCGGGCGAGCTGGGAGGGGTCGAAGGTCGCGGCGGGCAGGCGTGCGCTGACGCAGGCGGAGACGACCTCCAGCACGTCGCGGTCGCGGCTGGCCTCGTCGCGCACGGACGCGCGGCCGAGGATCCAGGTGCCGTCGACCTGGGCGAAATCCTCCGCGAGCATCACGCGGGTCGGCTTGCCGGAGGCGTCGAGGGTGGACGCCTCGATCAGGGCCAGATAGGCGCGGTCGAGCCCGAAGCGGACGGAGGCAGGGGCTCCCGGGGAGGACGCGGGCGGGCGGGCGAGGTAGAAGTTGAGGGGGCGGCTGCGCCGGCGCTCGGTGCGCTCGTAGCGCGTGTCGGCCCAGTCGGCGAAAGGCGCTTGGAGGTCGTAGGGCGAGAAGAGAAATCCGTCGACGAGGGGGGCCATGCCGAGTCCGGTGACCGGTTGGGCGGCCTTGCCGCCCTCGGCGCTCCAGAGCCGGGTGCCCTCGCGTGTGCGCAGCACGAGGAAGCTGCGTCCGGGCACGTCGACCCGGGCGGCGGGGCTGGCGTGGCGCCAGCTCATCCAGAGCGTGCCTTGGGTGACCTTGTCGGCGCCCGCGCGGGGCTTGTGGGTCAGGGTGAAGCGGGCGACGACATCCACCGGCAGGCCTGAGGCGCGGAAATCCTCGAGGAACTTCGCCGCCTCGGTGGGAGGCAGGGGAGGCAGCTCGTTGGGATTGCCGGGAACCCGGGCGAGAGCGAGGGTCGGCAGGAGGAGCGCGGCGAGGAGGGCGGCGCGCACCGGACTCACTTGGCCGCCTCGGCCGGCGCGGGGGTGCCTTGGGGCGCCGGGGTGGCGGGCGCGCCGGGGGCCGTGGTCGGCTTCACCGCCTCGGGCTGGGGAACCACCGGGACGGGCGCGGGCGCCTCGCCCGCGGGGGGCTTGGCGAGGGTGTCGAGCTTGGATTCCGGACGGCGCTCCTCGGCGATGAAGGCCAGGTAGAGGCCGAAGCTGAGGAGGAAGAGGAGGAAGGTGAGGACGCCGGTGATCTTGGTGAGGACATTGGCGGACTCGCCGCCGAAGACGGTCTCGGCGGCCCCGCCGCCGAGGGCGGCGCCCATGCCGGCGTTGGCGCTGGGGCGCTGCATGAGCACGACGAGGACGCCGAGGATGCAGATGGCGAAGAGCAGCACGATGGCCGCGGGGATGAGGAAACCGGACATGGGGGTATGGAAACAGGTCGGCCGCCCCCGCACAAGGCGGAAAGCCTAGTCCCTCGGGGTGTAGGCGCCGTCCCTGACCTCAATGATCCTCCAGGCGCGGTCGGGCGGGGGCACGGTTCCGGTGGCGACGACCTGGTGGGTGTCGCCGACCGCGGACCAGAAGGCGCGCCGGCGCTCCTCGTCCAGCTCGCCCAGGACATCGTCGGCCAGGATGACGGGTGGGGTGCTTGCCCGCTGGTCGGCCCGTCGGAGCTGGGCGAGGCAGAGGGCGAGGACGAGGAGGCGCTGCTGTCCCTCCGAGGCGTGCGTGGCGGCGTCGCGCCCGCCGAAGCGGATGTCGAAATCGTCCCGATGGGGGCCGTGGCGGGTGGTCTCGGTCTGGCGGTCGACGCGGCGTCCGGCGCGCCAGGCATCGGCCAGTTGGTCCGCGGGGGTGTCGGCGCGTTGGGCGAGCTCGGCAAGGCCGGAGAATCCGGCGAGGTCGCACACCTGCCGGAGGTGGGGTGCCAGGTCGGCGAGGGCCTGGGCGCGGGCCGCGGCGACGCCGGCGGCGGGCTCGGCCATGGCGCGCTCGATCGCCTCGAGCTGGGCGTCGTCGGCCTCGCCCGAGCGCAGGAGGGCGTTGCGGCTCTCGAGGGCACGGGTGTAGGCGCGAAGGTTGCGAAGGTAGGCGGCGTCGGTGCCGCTCAGGGCGAGGTCGAGCCAGCGGCGGCGGTTGCCGGGCGAGCCGCGGACGAGGCGGAGGTCGTCGGAGCAGAAGACGACGGTGGGGAAGCGCGGGATGAGCTCGGCGGCCGAGGCGACCGGGGCGCCGTCGACCTTGGCGCGTCGCGACCCCTTGGCGAGGGTCGCCTCGACGGAGCAAGGACCCTCCGCGCCGAGGTGGAGGTCGACGCGGACGCGGGCCTCGGCGCACCCCACGCGGACGAGGGGGTCGATGTCGGTCACGCGGAAGGAGCGCAGGGCGGTGACCAGCCCGGCGGCCTCGAGCAGGTTGGTCTTTCCCTGTCCGTTGGGCCCGAGCAGGAAGACGCGGGGGGAGTCGAGGTCGACGTCCGCGAACGCGAGGTTGCGGAAGTCGGCCGCCCTGACCCGCGTTATCCGCATCGCCTCACTGCGGGATGACGAGGACCATTCCGGGCCGGACCTGGGTGCTGCTCCCGAGCTTGTCGGCGTTGGCGCGCTGGATGTCCTGCCAGCGGGTGGGCGTGCCGTACGCCTTGCGGGAGATCCCAAACAGGGTGTCGCCCGCCACGGTCGTGTAGGAGCGCGCGCCGGCCGGGAGCGGAGCGGTGGGCGCAGCGGCGGGCGTCGCGGGCGCGGCGGCGCCGAGGTTGATGAGCGTCGAGCCGGCGGCGGGCGCTCCGCGTCCTTGGCGCAGGAGCTCCTCGAGCTCGCGCTTGAGCCGGCTGTTTTCGGCCTGGAGCTGGGCGATGCGCTGGCTGGTGTCGACGCTGATGACGCCCGCCTCGGGATCGAAGGGTTGGCCGGGAATCTGCTGCATGAACTGCTTCTCGGCGGTGCGGATGAGCTGGGCGATCGAGGCGACGCGCTCGGGCCGGTTCTTGAGCCGGATGCTCTGCTTGAGGTGGTAGATGGCGGGGAGGGGCTCCTTCAGCTCAAGGTAGAGGCGACCCGCCTCAAGATGGGCCTCGGGCGACTCCCTTCGGTCGGCGATCACGTTGAGAAAGCAATTGAGGGCTCGGCGGTTGTCGCCTTGCTGGAGAAGGGCGCTGCCTTGGCGATAGTCGGGGTGCTCGGTCTCCGGACCTTCGCCGGCGACGTTGGCGTTGTCGCAGCCGGTCAGCAGCGTCAGCAGCAGGAGGAGGGGGAGGGCGCGCACGGCGGGTGACAATCCCAAGCCGCAAGTCTCCCTTCAACCCCAAAGCGTCCAGCTGCCGCTGGCTGGTGGCGCTAGCGCAGGCTGGCGGACACCGCCTCCGCCAGGGACTCGGAGAACCGGAAGCCCGACCTCAGGGTGGCGGTGGGCACGACCCTCCGGCTGTCCAGGAGGGTTTCCTCGGCCATCTGCCCGTAGGCTAGGCGCAGGGCCCAGGCGGGGGCGGGCATGACGGCGGGGCGCCGGGCAGCCGCGGCGACAACCCGGGTGAACTCCCGGTTGGTGACCGGCTCCGGATTGACGGCGTTGAGGATTCCGGCCGGGCCTTCCGTCGCGAGGCAGTGGAGGATGAGGCCGACGAGGTCGCGGCGTCCGATCCAGGGCATCCATTGACGGCCATGCCCCAGGCGTCCGCCGAGGCCGAGCCGGAAGAGGGGCGCGAGCTTGGCCATGGCGCCTCCGGGTCCGATGACGACGCCGGTGGGCAGGATGACGGAGCGGGTCGAGGGCGGGAGGTGGGAGAGGGGCGCTTCCCAGTCCCGGCAGACGCCGCCCAGGAAGGAGCGGGTGTCGAGCGGCGAGGACTCGTCGAGCACGGCGTCGGGGTGGGCGGCGTAGCGGTTGGCGCCGGAGAGGGAGACAAGGACGCGCGGGGAGATGCCGGCGCGGGCGAGGGTGCCGACGAGCAGGGCGGTGGTGGCGGCTCGGCTGGCCTGGATCTCGCGGCGAGCCGACGCGGTCCAGCGGACGGCGATGGGCGAGCCGGCGAGGTTGACGACGGCGTCGGCGCCGCGGAGCGTCTCGGCGTCCATCCAGCCCTTGGCGGTGTCGTAGCCGCCGGGACCGCCGGTTCTCGAGCGGAGGAGGGTGACGTTCCGGGCGCCGAGCGCCTCGACGAGGGCCCGGCCGACGAAACCGGTTCCGCCGAGCACCACGATCTTGCCCATGGGCGGGGTCATCGGGCGCGGGTGACGGCGAGGAGCCAGGGTTTGCCCGAGCCGGGCTCTCGTTGACGGATGTCGACGGCGTGGCCTTCCGTTCGGCAGTCCTCGGCGAAGGCGGCGACGGCAGCGCCTTCCTCCTCGCCGCCGGGGTGCCCGGTGTAGGCGACGCAGACGAGGCGCCCGCCGGGGCGCAGGGAGCCGAGGGCGGCGCGGAGGGCGGCGAGGGTGGCGGCGGGACGGGTGGTGACGGCGTGGTCCGAGCCGGGGAGGTAGCCGAGGTTGAGGATGACGCCGTCGGTCGAACCGCGGAAGTCGTCGGGCAGGATGCTTCCGAGCGCGGCGTGGTCGGCCACCCGGATGTCGCAGTTGCCGTCCAGGCCGGCCTGCGCGAGGCGGGCGCGGGTTGCGGCGGCGGCGAGCGGCTGGATGTCCAGCGCGACGATCTTGCCCGAGGGGCCCACCTGGCGGGCGAGGAAGAGGGTGTCGTGGCCGTTGCCGGCGGTGGCGTCGACCGCCTTGGCGCCGGGACCGAGGGTCTCGGCGAGCAGGGCGTGGGCGAGCTCGGTCAGTCGCACCTCAGGGCAGCCAGGGATACTGGCGGAAGTTCGGCGGGCGCTTCTCGACGTACGCGCGGTGTCCTTCCTCGCCCTGCTGGGTGAGGTAGTAGAGAAGGGTGGCGTTGCCGGCCAGCTCCTGGATGCCGGCCTGGCCGTCGAGCTCGGCGTTGAAGGCGGACTTGAGGCAGCGGATGGCCAGGGGGCTGTGGCGGAGGATTTCCGACGCCCATTGCTCGCCCTCGGCGTCGAGGCGGTCGACGGGCACGACGGCGTTGACCAGGCCCATCTCAAGGGCCTCGCGCGCGTTGTATTGGCGGCAGAGGTACCAGATCTCGCGCGCCTTCTTCTGGCCGACGATGCGCGCGAGGTAGGAGGAGCCGAAGCCGCCGTCGAAGCTGCCGACGCGGGGTCCGGTCTGGCCGAAGACGGCGTTGTCGGCGGCGAGGGTGAGGTCGCAGACGACGTGCAGGACGTGGCCCCCGCCGATGGCGTAGCCGGAGACGAGGGCGATGACGACCTTGGGCATCGAGCGGATGAGGCGCTGGAGGTCGAGGACGTTGAGGCGCGGGACGCCGTCCTTGCCGACGTAGCCTCCGGCCTGGTCGCCCCGGATGCGCTGGTCGCCGCCGGAGCAGAAGGCGTGCTTGCCGTCGGTCTGGGGATTGGCCCCCCGGAGAAGGACGACGCCGACGGACGTGTCGTCGCGGGCGTCGGAGAAGGCCGCGATCATCTCGGCCACGGTGTCGGGGGTGAAGGCGTTGCGGCGGTGGGGGCGGTTGATGGTGACGCGGGCGACGCCCTCCTTCTTCTCGTAGAGGATGTCGGCGTAGGTGCCGGCGGTCTTCCAGCCTTGGCTCATGGGCGGGATTGAGGGGGAAACGTCGCCAAAGGCGAGCCAAGCCCCTCCTGCGCTTGAAAAAACCGCCGATATCGGCTTCGTCATGGGCATGTCCAAGCCCACGCCCGAGCAACTCCAGCAGGTTTCCCGATGGGTGGCCGAGGGCGCGACCCTTTCGGATGTCCAGCGCCGTCTGATGTCCGATTTCGGCATCACCCTGACCTACATGGACGTGCGGTTCCTTGTCGACGACCTCGGCGCCGTCCTGCAGGACAAGCCCGAGCCCGTCCAGGTGCCCCCTGCGGAGGCCGTGGCCGAGCCTCCCGCCGACACCGCCGGGGCTCCCGCCGCTCCCGCCGCCGGCTCCGTGAAGGTCGTGACCGACACCTTGGCGCGCCCCGGGGCGATGATCAGCGGCAAGGTGACCTTCTCGGACGGCCAGGCGGCCGATTGGTATGTGGACAACGAGGGTCGGCCCGGACTCGTGCCGGCGACCCCGGGTTACCGTCCGTCCGCCGAGGATATCCAGCAGTTCCAGGTCTTGCTCGACGCCGAGTTCCGCAAGCTCGGTTACTGAGGCTGCGGCCGGGCGGCCCGGGAACGCAGAATCGCCTCGGCGACCGCAAGGTCGGAGGGCCGCGTGATCTTGAGGTTGGGGTCGGGATTCTCGACCAGGCTGACCTCATGGCCGGCGAGCGAGACGGCGGAGGAGTCGTCGGTCACCCGGCGGGCGTCCTGGCGGGCTCGGCGATAGGCCTCGCGAACGAGCTCGAGTCGGAAGACCTGCGGGGTCTCGGCCGACCAGACGAGCTGGCGGTCGGGCGAGCTCTCCACGGTCGTCGTTCCGGGGCGGGCCAGCTTGACGGTGTCGGCGCTGCGGCTGGCGAGGATGGCGGCTCCGGACTCGAGGGCGCGGGCGCGGACCAGTCGGATGGCGTCGGGCGTGATGAGGGGGCGCGCGCCGTCGTGGATGTGCACGAGGGGGTTGCCGGTTCCGGCAGCCTCGAGGGCGGCGAGGACGGAGTCCTGGCGCTCGCCGCCGCCGACGACCCAGGTGTCGACCCCGAGGCCTTGTCCCTGGCTTTCGAGCAGCTCCTGCATCCGGCGGCGCTGGGGCTCGTCGCGGTGGGCCACGATGACCCTGCCGACGGTTCCGACGGCGGCGAAGGCGGCCAGGCTGTGGAGGAAGGCGGGCCTTCCGGCCAAGGCGGCGCAGACCTTGTCCTCGACCATGCCCTGCATGCGCCGGGCGGAGCCGGCGGCGAGCAGGATGAGGATGTCGGGTCGCGCGTCGCTCATGCCGTCTCGCCGATCTCGCGGCGGATGCGCAGGGCGATGGCGGCGGGGTCGCGGTCCTTGAGGATGGGGCGCCCGACGACGATGGCGGAGGCGCCGGCCGCGGCGGCCTGGGCGGGGGTCATGACGCGGCTCTGGTCGTCGCCCTTGGCGTCGGGGTAACGGATGCCGGGGGTGACGAGGAAGGGTTTGGCACCGAGCGCGGATCGGAGCACGGGAAGCTCGAGCGGCGAGCACACGAGGCCGTCGATGCCGGAGGCCGTGGCCATCGTGCCGAGCAGGCGGACCTGGTCCTCGGCCGAGCGGGAGATGCCGACGGCGCCGAGCTGGGCCTGGTCCATCGAGGTGAGCACGGTCACGCCGAGGAGCCGGCAGGAGGGCAGGGCGTCGCGCGCGGCCTCGGCCGCCCGGGCGAGCATCTCGGGTCCGCCGGCGGCGTGGAGGGTGAGGAGGGAGCAGGGGCGGCCGCGGAGGCTCCTGATCGCCGAGGCGACCGTGTTGGGGATGTCGTGGAGCTTGAGGTCGAGGAAGACCTCGAAGCCGAGGTCGGCGAAGTCGTCGACGATACCCGGGCCATGGCGGGTGAACAGCTGGAGGCCGAGCTTCACCCAGCGCAGGTTGCCAGCGAGAGGCTTGGCGAGGGCGAGGGCCTCCTCCTTGGTCTCGACGTCGAGGGCGAGGATCAGCTGGCAGCCATTGGGCATGGCTCCATCCAAGCCCGACCGCGGAGCCCACCGCCAGCCAAATGCTTCAGGCGCGGAACTTGACCACCACCTTGACGACGTCGCAGGGGCCCGCCTCGGTCATGACGCCCGGCTGGTGGGCTTCGCCGGGCAGGAGGATGGCGAAGCGACCGGGCACGAGGCGGAGGGCGGGGCCGGGCGAGGGATGGGCCCCGTACTTCTCGGTGTCCTTGGCGAGGTCGTAAGGCCGCGTGACAGTCAGCCCGTCGAGCAGGCCGTAGCCGCAGAGCTCCTCGCCTTGGAGCAGCAACTGGATGTCGCCGTGCAGCCGGTGCGCCTCCCAGGCCTTGTCGGCCGAGGGCGCCGTGCGGTAGCGGTCGATCCCGCCGACCAGCCCGCCGTCGAGGGCGAACTTGCCCGACGGCGCGTCAGTCCGGAGCGACTCGAGCCAGGCGAAGGCTGCGGGCATGCCGGGGAGGTCGGGCGCGAGGCGGCGCCATTGGGCGAGGTCGCCGAAGATCATCGCTCGGCGGGGGCGGGGCCGACGTCGTCGGCCGGGAGCTCGACGACATGGTCGGCGCCGAGGAGCTGGAGCAGCACCTTGACCCGGCGCGATGGCTCGGCGAGGCGGACAACCTCGCCCTCCTCGCCGAGAAAGAGACCGCGAAGGACCTTCACTTTCTGGCCCGGAAGGGGAAGGGGATCCATGGCGTCGATCACGCCGCCGTCGCCGAGGGCGCGCAGCTCGGCGATGACCTTCGGCTCAACGTCCACCGCCTTGCCCGCCTTGCGCACAAGTTGGAGCACCCCGCGGCAGTGCCCCACCTGGGAGGCGAGCTCAGCCGGGTCGAACGAGGCGAAGAGGTAGCCGGGAAAGAGGGGCTCGACGACCTCGCGGGCCCCCGACCTGCCGGCGCGCCGCCTGCGGGCGCGGGGAAAGAGGAGCTCCAGGCCCTCGAGGCTGGCGAGCTGGCCGGCCGCGACCCGCTCCTGCCGCGGCTTGCAGCGCACGCAGAACCAGGGCGAGCCGGCCTCGCTCATGCGAGATCCGCGGCCGGCTTGGCGCCGCCGCGGGCGGGGAGCCAGCCGAGGGCGATCACGGCCAGCTGGCTGGCGGCGTAGAAGCTGAGCCAGAAGAAGCCCGACTCGGTAAAGCCGTAGCTGTGGAGGCCGACGCCGAGCAGGTTGGTGCCGAACCAGGACCAGGCGGTGACGACGTTGCCGAAGACGAGGAGCTGCATCAGGCCCTCGCGGTCGATCAGCCGTCCCCAGCGGGCATGGAGGGCGAGGGCGCACCAGAGGACGATGAGGAGGGCGCCGTTCTCCTTGGGGTCCCATCCCCAGAATCGCCCCCAGCTCTGGTCGGCCCAGATGCCGCCCAGCATCGTGCCGATGAACGACGCGGTGACGGCGAAGGCAAGGACGCCGTAGGACGCGCGGTCGATGGCGGCCTGGGTGGGCTCGTTGGCGACGTAGGACCGCGAGACAAGCCGCCCGACCAGGTGGAAGGTGGCGAGCATCCCGGCGACGAACATCGCGGAGTAGCCCAGGGTGATGATGGTGACGTGCGTCGAGAGCCAGAAGTTGGAGTCGAGCACCGCCCGCACGCTCTCGATGGCATCCTCGCCGGCGAGCGAGAGGTTGTGGGCGACGATGAGCGAGCCGAAGCCCGCCGCGCAGGCGGAGGCGACGCCGAGGCCGTTGCGCCAGGACCCCTCGAGCAGGAGCCCGAGGAGCACGGCGCCCCATGCGACGAAGATGGTGGAGCCGTAGAGGTTGGTCACGGGGGCGTAGCCGTGGATCAGCATCCGGGTGAGGATGGCGGCGGTGTGCAGGGCGAAGACCGCCCAGGCGAGGCGCACGCCCCAGACGCGGAGCGCGTCCTTGCCGGTCAGCCAGTGGGCGAGGGAGAGGAGCAGCAGTCCGACGTAGGCGAGCAAGGCCTTGTAGAAGGGCTCGGCGCGGATGAAGCCGGCCTCGACGGCGACCTTGGCGTTGTGGGCGCCGCCGAGCCTAGCCGACAGGACGCGGATCTCGCCCGCGACGTCGGCGTCGCGCCCCTCGCGCCAGGCCTCGGCCATCCGGGCGTAGGCGGGGACGACGTCGGGCTGGTCGAGCGGCTTGCCCTCGGCGGCCTCGAGCAGGGCGCCCCCGAGGGTTGACCAGCGCTCGGTGTCCGGCCGCGGCACAAGTCCGACCGTGCCCTCGCGGGCCATCGACTGGTAGCGGTCGAGAAGGGAGCGCAGCGTTTCCTGGAGCTCGGGGTCGATGCGGTTGTTGCCCTCCTGCCGGTTGCGGGCCAGCTCAACCGCGGCCCGCTGCAGCGAGCCGATCCAAGCCCGGTACTCCTGGGTCGGCGAGATGTCGGGGGGCAGGTCGGGAGGAACGAAGGCGAGGCTGACCGTGGCGTATGACCGGAGGGCGGACTCCAGGTTGAGGAGGGCGCGGTCGGTGGCGTCGCGGTCCGCCTGGGGTCGGCCTCGCGCCTGCTTGGCCGCCGCCTCGATGGGCTCGAGCGCGCTGAGCAGCTCGTGCCAGCTGTACCACTTCGACTCGCCCTGGGCGCGGCCGAGGATGCCGTGGACGGAGGGATGGTCGACCCGGAAGACGCGGAGGTGGCGGGAGACCCAGGGGCGGAAGGCGGTCTCGGCCATCCATTCGGAGGCGGTGAGGGCGCCGCCCTCGAGGCGCATCGGTCGCTTGGCAAGGGAGGCGAGGGCGGCCTCGCTCAATTGCGGACGCCGGGCCTCGGCCTTGGCGCGCTCCTCGGCCGTCCAGGCGTCGCGCGGCTTGCCGAAGACGATGCGGTCGACCTCGTCGAGCGCGACCGTGCGCCGGCCGCGGATCTGCAGGAGGGTGTTGGACGCGACCAGCTCGACGGGGACGATGCGCCCGTTCCATTGCACCGGGAGCTTGCCGAAGCCGTGGGCGAGCTCCTCGCGCGATCCCGCGGCCCGGGCGTCGGCCTCCTTGGTCGACTGCGCGGAGGCGTCGGCGGGCAGGAGCGCGGCGAGCAGGAGGAGCGCGGCGGCCTTGGCCGGGGCCCGTCGCGAGAGGAATCGGGCGAGCATCACGCCGAAATGGAGCAGGAGCCCAAGGGACATGACGCCCACCGCGACGTAGGGCATCCAGGCGGCGGGGTTGCGGACGACCTGGAGGACGGACATGGCCTTCCCGTTGTCCTCGCCATAGCTCGATTGGTAGAAGGTGAACCCGCCGTGGCGCAGGGGCTCGTTCATGGAGATGAAGAACTCGCGGCGGCTGTCGCCGTCCCTCAAGACCACGTCGCTGGCGAAGCGGCGGGGGATGTCCGTCCCCGGATGCCGCTCATGGATGAACTTCCTCAGCTCGAGCGAGAAGGGCAGGTAGGTGCGCTCGCGCCGCAGCCCGACCTCGTAGGCGCGACCGCCGATCTCGACGCGCTGGGGAGGGAAATTCTCGTGAAAGAGCAGGCAGGTCGCGACCTCGACGGTCTCGTCCCCGTGCCGGAGCTGAACGATGGCGAAGGGGTTGTTGGGCCGGTTGTCGTCGAAGGACTCGGGCAGGGGCCCGACGCCCATCGGCTGGCGCGCGGCGAGGCCGGCCGCATTCGCGAGGGCGAGGGGCCTGAGCTCAGGCGATTGGGAGAGGGGGCGAACGATGGCGTTGGGCTGGAAGTCGCGGACCTTGGCCACGAGCTGGCCGTTGCGGCCCACCTTGGCCTCGACCTCTCCCTGGCGCAGCATCGCGGCGGGAAGGACGTCGACATGGTCGACGGCCGGGTCGGTCACCTCGACGATGGAGACCTCGTGGTCGCGGAACGCCTCCGTGTAGGACTTGGTCTGACCCTCCGCGAAGATGAGGGCGGATTCCTTCTGCCAGCGCGCGATGGCGAACCCGCCGACGAGCAGGAGCAGGAGGCCGCCGTGGATGAGCGAGATGCCGGCCCGGCCCCAGCCGGGGCGGTAGTGGCGGAAATGCGCGGCGGTCAGGTTGAGGCAAAGCAGCAGGCCCAGGAGGAAGCCGCCGGGAAGGGGGAAGTGGAAGGCTGCCTGCTTGCTCAGGGGATAGAGCACCCACCACGACTCGAAGTACTCGTCCTGGATGTGCCAGACGCCCCAGGGCACCTGCTCGAGGGTGGCGATGAAGACCAGCACCATGGACGCCGACAGCAGGACGACGGTCAGCCGGAGCGAGGCGAGGAGGTCGAGGAGGCGCATGGATCAGGGCAGCTGGGTGGCGGCGACGAAGGCGTCGAAGGGTCCGGAGGCCGCCTTGACGGTCGCGGCCGGGCCCGTGAGCTTGAAGAACCAAGTCGAGCCCTTGTGGGCCACCAGCACGGCGCGGGTCACCGTGGCGCCGTCGGCCGAGGTGAATTGGACAACCTCTCCCTCGAGGCTGCCGACCTTGGCCACCTGGATGGCGTCGAAGGCCTCGGCGGTCGCGGGGGCCAGGCCGAGTTGCTGACGCCAGCGGTTGAAGTTGGCGACACGGCCGCCGACATCACCGGGGAAGACGGTCACGGCGAGGTCCGCCGCGGCGTCCGCCGGGCCGACCGACCAGCTCCCCTTGCGCATGGCTCCCGGATCCTTGGCGGTCCAGCCGGAGGGAGCCGCGGGGAAGGAGGGCCGCCCCTCTTTCGCCGCGGCCGCAACCATCTCGGGGCTGGCCTGCATGGCGGGCTTGCCTGCGGAGGGGGCCGCCGGCGAGGGCGCGACCGTGCCGCCGTCGCGCGGCACCTGGTAGCTCCTGATTGTCGGCTCAGGTTCGCATCCGGCGAGAAGGAGGGAGGCGATGAGGGGAAGGTGGCGCATGGAGACAGGATGACAGAAAGGGGAAACCGGGCGGAGGGAAGCGCAACTGGACGATGGTGTTATTTGGTGGGGGTGGATTCCTCCAGCCGTCCGGTTGCCGGTTGCCGGGCATATTCGGTGGAGCGGGGTCGGATGACGCCCTGCCGGGCGAGCTCGTCGGGGCCCAGGGAGGCCAGGGGGCCCAGGGAGGCCAGCCAGCGGTCGCACTCGGCGCGAAGCTCGGCCAGCTTGGGGGCGTGGGCGGGGTCCCTGGCCAGGTCGCGGGTCTCCCAGGGGTCGGTTTCGGTGTCGAAGAGCTGCTCGGAAGGGCGGCCGGGCTCGAGGTAGGCTGCCTGTTGGTCGGTCAGCTTGCCCGCGGCATGCCAGGCGCGAAGGGCCTGCATGGTCTGTCCGGCTTCCTGGTAGGCGACCCGGCCTGACTCGCTTTGGGATGGGACCAGGTTGCGCACGTAGCGATAGCGCAGGTCCCGGACGCTGCGGACCTGATCGCGATCCTCGTCCATGTGGTCGCGGAAGGCGTGAACATAGCGGCGTCCGGCCACGGGGGAATCCAGGAACGGGGCGCCGTCGAGCCCGGTTGGCAGGGGGGCGCCGGCCAAGGCGAGGAAGGTGGGGGCGAAATCGAGCCATTGCACAAGATCCTCTCGCACGCCGCCCGCCTTGAGGTGGGCCGGCCAGCGGGCGAGGAGCGGCACGCGCGTACCGCTGTCCTTGACCGACCGCTTGAAGCGGGGCATGCCGCGCCCGTGGTCGGCGGTGAAGAGGACCAGGGTGTCGCGCTCAAGGCCGTGTCGCCGGACCCAGTCGAGCACCTTGCCGACCTCGAGGTCTGCTGCCGTGACGAGCTCGTGATAGTGCGCGAGCTCGCGGCGGACGGCGGGATCGTCCGGGTAGAGGGAGGGCAGGGCGACCTTCGCGGGGTCGCGGCGATCCTCCGGACGGAGCTCGCGGGTGCTGCGGGCGTGGCGGGCGTCGTTGGCTCGGACCTGCGACTCGTGGGTCAGGCCGATGCTGTGGTAGGCGAGGAAGGGTCCCTTGGGCGGGGCGCGGTCGAGCCAGGCTTGTCGGCTCGCCCCGAGCGCCTTGTCGGGCAGGCCTTGGAGGTCGGTCTTGCCCGGCCAGAGCACGGTGTAGCCGGCGGCGGCCATGGCTTGGGTGAACGGCGCGGGGTGCCGGACGACCTGGGAGCGCATGTGCTGGCCACCGTAGCGAAGGGGGCTCAGGCCGCTGATCATCCCGCTGCGCGAAGGGGCGCAGACCGGGGCGTGGGTGAAGGCGCGGGTGAAGCGGACGCCCTCGGAGGCGAGGCGGTCGAGGTTGGGCGTGCGGGCGTCGGGGGCGCCGTAGCAGCCCATGTCGGCGCTCATGTCCTCGGCGATGACGAGGATGATGTTCGGGCGCGGGGCTGGCTCGGACGCCCATGCGCCGAGGACGGTTCCCAGCAGGAGGAAGGCGACGCGCATGGGGGGGTGACAGCCCCGGCGCGACAGGGGTTCCCTCAGTTGGCGAACCGGAAGAGGGCGACGTCCCCGTCCTTGAAAAGGTAATCCCTTCCCTCCAGCCGGTACTTGCCGGCGTCGCGGGCCGCCGCGACCGACCCGAGCTGGCGGAGGTCGTCGTAGGCCACGACCTCGGCCTTGATGAAGCCCTTCTCGAAGTCGGTGTGGATGACGCCCGCGCACTGGGGGGCGGTCATGCCCTGCCGGAAGGTCCAGGCGCGGACCTCCTTCTCGCCGGCGGTGAAGTAGGTGGCGAGGCCGAGCAGGTGGTAGGCGCCGCGGATGAGGGCGGAGACGCCGGAGTCGGCCACGCCGAGCGAGGCGAGGAACTCCGCGGCCTCGGCGGGGGGCAGCTCGCAGAGCTCGGCCTCGACCTGGGCGCAGATGACGACCGACTCGCAGCCGTGGTGGTCGGCGGCGTAGCGGCGCACGGCCTGGACGTGGGGGTTGGCGTCGGGGTTGGCCAGGTCGGACTCCGCCACGTTGCAGGCGTAGAGCACGGACTTGGCGGACAGGAGGGCGAACGACTTCAGGCGGGGACGCTCGTCCTCGGCCATGGCGAGGGAGGACGCGGGTTTGCCCTCGTTGAGGTGGGCGACCAGCCGGGTGAGGAGCCCGACGCAGGCCTGCGCCTCCTTGTCCTGGCCCTTGGCCTTCTTCTGGTTGCGGTCGAGCTGCTGCTCGGCCGACTGCAGGTCGGCGAGGATGAGCTCGGTGTTGATCACCTCGATGTCGCGGACGGGGTCGACCTTGCCCATGCTGTGGACGATGTCGTCGTTCACGAAGCAGCGGACGACGTGCACGATGGCGTCGACCTCGCGGATGTTGGCGAGGAACTTGTTGCCCAGGCCCTCGCCCTTGGAGGCGCCGGCGACAAGGCCCGCGATGTCGACGAACTCGATGGCGGCGGGGATGACGACCTGGGTGCCGGCGATGTCGCGCAGGACGGCCAGGCGGGCGTCGGGCACCTCGACCACGCCGACGTTGGGCTCGATGGTGCAGAAGGGGTAGTTGGCCGCCTCCGCCTTGCGCGAGCGGGTGAGGGCGTTGAAGAGGGTGGACTTCCCGACGTTGGGGAGACCGACGATGCCGGCTTGGAGCATGGGGAGTCGACCGTGCGGCCGACACCCTCCCGCGTCAAGCGCGGGTCAGCGCGCCGCGGGAAGCCGCGCGGCCTCGGCGGCGAGCGCGGGCGAGGGCTCGACGACCTCGAGTCCGGCGCGCGCCGCGCCCCGCTCGACCGCGACCTGGACGACGGCCCCGCGCCGCGAGATCACGCGGAGCAGGGCGGCCGGCCGGAGGTCCGGCTCGCGCGCGACGAGGAGGACACCCTCGGGCTGCGGGCGGTCGGGCTGGGCGAGCCGCACGAGCGCGGGCTGGGCCGAGAGGACGGTTCCAGCATGCCGGCTCGCCGCCGCCCCGGCCGCGCGGGTGAAGTCGGAGGACGGGGGCGGCGTCTCCGGCGCCGCGGCGCCGCGACGGAAGGCCGGCTGCGCGGAGCAGCCGGCGAGGAGGCACGCCGCGAGCAGGGCCCGGGTCAAGGCTGGGGCTTGCGGGGCTCGGCGCCGGCGGGGGGCGGCGACTCGGCGGCGAGGTCCTTGCGGAACTGGTCGAAGCCGGGCCCGGAGGTGTCGAGGTCGCCCTCGAAGTCGCCCTGCAGCTGTCGCATGCGGGTGGGGTGGCGCATCTTGCGGAGGGCCTTGGCCTCGATCTGCCGGATGCGCTCGCGGGTGACCCGGAAATGGCGGCCGACCTCCTCGAGGGTCCGGGGGTAGCCGTCCTGGAGGCCGAAACGCAGCATGAGGACCTCCTTCTCGCGCGGGGCGAGGGAGTGGAGCACGTTGTCGATCTTCTCGCGGAGCAGGCGGGTCGAGGCGGAGTCGCTGGGGTTCTCCGCCGTCTTGTCCTCGATGAAGTCGCCCAGGGAGGTGTCCTCGCCGTCGCCGACCGGCGACTGCAGGGAGATGGGCTGCTGGGCCATCTTCATGATCTGCTGGACGCGGTCGACGGGCATCTGCATCTCGCCCGCGACCTCCTCGGCGGTGGGCTCGTGGCCGAGCTCCTGGGTGAGCTGCTTCTGGACCTGCATGACCTTGTTGAGGGTCTCGATCATGTGGACCGGGATGCGGATGGTGCGCGCCTGGTCGGCGATGGACCGGGTGATGGCCTGGCGGATCCACCAGGTGGCGTAGGTCGAGAACTTGTAGCCGCGGCGGTACTCGAACTTCTCGACCGCCTTGACCAGCCCCATGTTGCCCTCCTGGATGAGGTCGGTGAAGAGCAGGCCGCGGTTCTGGTATTTCTTGGCGATGGAGATGACGAGGCGAAGGTTGTGCTCCACCATCTCGGTCTTGGCCCGCTGGGCCTCGGTGAGGTGGAGGCGGACCTTGCGTGACATCTCGAGCAGCTGCTCGGGCGTCAGGCGGTACTGGCGCTCGAGCTCGCGGGCCCGGGCGGCGGAGACCTCGCTGCGCACGGACTTGGCCTTGGCGCGCCGGGGGCCGACCTGGGGCAGGGTGGGCTCGACCAGGATGCGGCAGGCCTCGATGTCCTGGGCCATGCGGTCGAGGATGTTCTCCTCAAAGAGCTTCATCTTGAAGTAGAAGCGCCGGAGGACGTCGCGGCACTCCTTCTCGATCCGGCCGAACTTGGCGCGCTCGGCCTCCTTGGACTTGGGCGAGCGCTGCGCCTCGACCTTCTGCCAGGCCTTGTCGAGGCGCTTGGCGAGCTTCTCGGCGGCGTCGACCACCTTGGGCAGTGACTTGTAGTAGGCGTCGCGGGAGTCGACCTTCTTGTCGATGACCACCTTGTCGAAGCGCTCCTCCTTGCGGATGAGCTTGCGGCCGAGGTCGAGCTGGTAGTTGAGGGTGAGCCAGCAGGAGAAGAGCACGTCCTGGGCGTTGAGCTCGGCCGTCTCGATGCGCTTGGAGATCTCGACCTCCTGCTCGCGGGTGAGCAGGGGCTTGTGGCCCATCTGCTTGAGGTAGACGTTGAAGGGGTCGTAGGGCGCGTCGGCCGGCGTCGTGCGGGTGTTCTCCTCGTCGTCCGACTCCTGCTTGCGCTGGTAGGCCTCGACCTCGTCCTCGTCCAGGATCTTGTACTCGAGGTCGTCGAGGATGTTCATCACGTTCTCGATCAGCTCGGGGTCGGTCGCGCTCTCGGGGATCGCCTCGTTGATGTTCTGGACCGTGACGAAGCCCTTGGCCTTGGCCATCCGGATGAGGGCCTGGACCTTCTCGTTGATGGCGACGGACTCGGGCTTGGCCGGGGCCTTGGGCGCGAGCTTGGCGACCGCGGGGATCACGGAGGGCTTGGCGGGCTTCGCGGCCGCGACAGCCTTCGGCGCCCCCTTGGCGGGTGCGGCCGACTTCGGCTTGGGGAGCGGCTTGGCCTTGGCGGCGGGCTTGGACTGGGGCTTCTTGGGTCGTTTGGAGGGCATGAAGGAAATCAGAGGGAGGGCGGTGTCTGGAGCGCCCGGCGGAGGCCGATCTTCTCGCGCTGCAACAGGGCCAGGGAGTCGAGGTCGCCTGCGGGCAGGGAGGCGATGCGGGCATCCAGCGTCCGGATACGGGAGAGGATGTGCCGGCTGTGGAAGGACCGGAGCGCGGCGTTGAGCATGCGGCGAACCTCGGATTCGTCAACCTGCTCGCCCAAAGGTTCCCCGGAAACTTGGGCGGCGGTGTGCTGGGAATCAGGGTCCAGGCGGCCGAGAACTGACTTCAGGTTGTCGAATTCGCCATGGAGCCCCTCGTTGAGGAGGGCTGCCAGAAGCTTGCCCGAAGGAGATTCTGTCTCAACCCATTCCAAGGGAAGAAGTTGTGAAATCTCTATGACGCACCCTTCCCTCGACAACAGGATGCGGCAGAGATCGGTTTCGGGTGTTGAGAGGGGTTGGCGAGAGGTATCCGGCGAGGCCAGGCCCGGGGCAGCGTCCTGTAGCTGGGCGGCCGGACGCTGGGCTTTGCGGTTGGATCGGTCGCGCTCGTAGGCGAGGTGGACCTCCCGGATGCCGATGCCGGCGATGCGGGCGGCCTCGGTCAGGGCTTCCTGGGCGATTTCCTCCGCGCCGCACTGATCGAGGACCTGGAAGAGCTCGCCAAGGCGTGAGAGGCGCGCGGCCAGCGGCTGTCCGGCGGCCTCGGGCGGGATGAGGGACCGGACGCAGAACTGCATCGAGCTCTGGGCGGCGGCGACGAGCTCGGGCCAGCGCGCGGCGTTGGCGGGATCGGAGAAGAAGGCGTCGGGGTCCTTGCCGTCGGGCACGGCGACGAAGCGGATGTCGAGACCGGCGCGGAGGCCGATGGGCAGGAGGCGGAGCGCCGCCTTCTGGCCGGCGGTGTCGGCGTCGAGGAAGACGAGCAGCCGGTCCGAGAAGCGCTTGATCTGGACCAGGTGCTCCTCCGTGACGGCGGTGCCCTGGGCGGCGACGGCACCGGGGATGCCGGCCGAGTGGCAGCGAATGGCGTCGAGCTGCCCCTCGACAAGGACGAAGGGCTCGCCCGCCGGGCGGTTGTCCTTCGCGCGGTCGAAGTTGAAGATGGTGCGTGTCTTCTTGAAGAGCTCGGTCTCGGGCGAGTTGACGTACTTGGCCTCGCGCGTGGGGTCGTCGTGCGGCGTGATCTCAAGGCTGCGCGCGGTGAAGGCGATGGCCCGGCCCTGGATGTCCTTGATCGGGATGACGAGGCGCCCGCGGAAGCGGCAGCGCCAGCGGGCGGGGTCGGGGTGGCGCTCGGTCCCGAAGAAGAGCCCGGAGCCGGCGAGGGCGGCGGGCTCGAAGCCCTTGCGGATGAGCCCCTGCATGAGCCGGGAGTCGTCGACGGGCGCGAGGCCGATGCGGAAATCGTCGGCCACCTCGAGCGGGAAGCGGCGGGTCTCGGTCCAGTAGCGCCGGATCCACTCGCCGTGCTGGGGGTCGTCGCGCAGGCAGCGGTGCCAGTAGTCGGCCACGAGGTCGTGGATCTCGAGGAGCTGGCGTCGCAGGGAGGGCGCCTCGCCGGGTCGGCCGCTCTCGTACTCGAGTTGGTGGCCGAAGCGGGTGGCGACGCGCTCGACCGCCTCGACGAAGTCCAGCCCCTCGCGGGCCATGACGAGCTTGAAGACATCGCCGCCCTGCTGCGTGCTGAAGCAGTACCAGAGGCCGCTGTCGGGGTTGACCTTGAAGGACGGGGTTCGCTCGGTCTTGAAGGGGCTCAGGCCCCACCACTCGCGCCCGCGCTGGCGGAGCTGGGTGTACTCGCCGGCGAGCGAGACGATGTCGGCCTTGTCGCGCAGGGCGTCGATGGATCTGCGTGCGATCTGGGGCAAGGGCGGGAAGGGGGTGAGGCTGGGTGGAGTGCGGGCGACGCCGGCGTGAGCTCAGCGCGGCTTCAGGTCGAAGCCGTCCTTCCGGTCGAGCATCTCCCAGCCAAGCCCCGCGATCTCGGCCCGTAGCGCGTCGGCCGCGGCGAAGTCGCGCGACTGCTTGGCCGCCCATCGTCTGTCGGCGAGGGACCTTACCTCGGCGGGCGCCTCGAGGGCGGGTCGGGGGGCGAAGGGGATGATGCCCAGGGCGAGGAGAACGCGGGCCAGCCCGGCGACGTCGCGCCTCGCCTCCTCGCGGTCGGCCGGGGGGTGGGCCAGGGTCTTGAAGACCTCGCCGAGGGCGCCCGGGACGTTGAGGTCGTCGCGGAGGCGGTTCCAGGCGGGTTCGAGCCGGCCCCAGCTGACCCGAGGCTCGTGGGCCGTCGGCGGCGCGAACTCGGCGCGGGTGAAGCCGGCGGCGGCGAGCAGGGCGTCGCAGCCCCTCTCCAGCTTGGCGAGCGCCGAGCGGGCGTCGTCCAGCCCCTTGAAGGTGAAATTGAGCGGCGAGCGGTAGTGGCCGGCGAGGAGGGCCCAGCGCACCTCCATGGGCGACCAGCCCCTGGCGGCAAGGTCGTCGAGCGTGAAGAGGTTGCCGAGGGACTTGGACATCTTCTGCCCCTCGACCATGAGGTGGGCGCTGTGGAACCAGTGGGCCGCGAAGCCCTTGATCCCGGTGGCGCACTCGCTCTGGGCGATCTCGTTCTCGTGGTGGGGGAAGCAGAGGTCGACGCCGCCCGCGTGGAGGTCGAAGGTGGCGCCCAGGTGCTCGAGCGACATGGCCGAGCACTCGATGTGCCAGCCGGGGCGGCCCTCGCCCCAGGGGCTGGGCCAGTGGTTGTCGCCGTCCTCGGGCTTGCGCGCCTTCCAGAGGGCGAAGTCGGCCGCCGACTCGCGGTCATACTCGTCGGCGTCGTTGGCCTCGCCGGCGCTGTTGGTGTCTTGGCTGGCCAGCCGGGAACGGTCGAGGTGGGAGAGCTTGCCGTAGTCGGGGCAGGTGCAGACCTTGAAGTAGACCGAGCCGTCCCTCGCCACATAGGCGTGGCCGCGGGCGACGAGGGCCTCGATCATCCGGACCTGCTGCGGGATGTGGGCGACGGCGCTGGGCTCGACGTGGGGCGAGAGGAGGTTGAGGGCCGCGCAGTCGCGATGGAACTTCTCGGTCCAGCCGCGGGTGAAGTCGGCCAGGCTCTTGCCCGCCGCCTGGGCGCCGCGGATCGTCTTGTCGTCCACGTCGGTGAGGTTGCGGACATGGCGCACGCGGATACCCTCCGCCTCCAGGACCCGGCGCAGGGTGTCCTGCAGGACGAAGGTGCGGAAGTTGCCGATGTGCGCCGGGCCGTAGACCGTGGGTCCGCAGCAATACATGCCGTACACGCCGTCCGGACGCCGCGGCAGGAGGGGCCGAAGCTCGCGGGACATGGTGTCGTGCAGCAGGACGGGCATGGGCAGGCCTGGGATTAAGGGCGGGGCGGGCTCGGTTGGGAAGGCGGAAGCGGCGGAGGGGGAGCGGGCCTCGGTTCCTGCTTCTCGCCGAGCAGGGGCCTGTGCATGCTCGAACCCTTCGCACCCCATGCCCAACACCTCGCGCCTCGCCTTCTTCCTGCTCGGCACCACCCTTGCCCTCGGCTTCTTCCTCGGCTCCGACCGCATCGCCAAGTCGGTCGCCCATCGCCGCGCCCAGCCGGAGCTGACGGTTCGCGGCGTGGCCACCCAGGCCGCCAAGGCGGACACGGGCACCCTGAACTACCAGCTGAGCTGGCGGGGCGAGAACTACGCCGCGGGTCGGGCCCAGCTCGAGCGCCGCCGCGACGAGCTCGTGGCCAAGCTCCGGCAGGCGGGCATCCCGGAGGCCGACATCCTTCCGCGCGCCCAGGGCTTCCAGCGCTTCCTCCCCGCCCCCGCGGGCACCAAGCCCGAGCACCTGGGCGGGTTCGCCCGCGGCGCCGCGCCCGACTTCGCCATCTCCCAGGCCATCCTGGTGCGCACCGCCCAGGTCGACGTCCTGGCCAAGCTCGCCCTCGAGCCGGTTGAGTTCGTGGACGACGTCATCCTCTCCCGCGGCGCCCCGGCCTACCGCATCGCCCAGCTCGACGAGGCCAGGCGCGAGCTGCTCGAGGCCGCGACCAAGGACGCCCGCCGTCGCGCCGATGTCCTGGTCGCCGGCTCGGGCAGCAAGGTGGGCGCCCTGCTCGAGGCCAACCAAGGCATGTTCGAGGTCACCTCGCCCGAGAATCCGGGCGACGACTTCGACACCACCGCCATCAACAAGGTGGTCCGCGTGGTCGTCAGCCTGAGGTTCGAGATCGTCCGGGAGTGAGGGCGCTGGTGACCTGATATCCCTTGCCACGGCTGCGCCCCGGACCGAGGGTCGACTCGCCCCATGGCCCCCGGTCCTGCGCCCGCCCCCCACGCCGCCCTCGCTGAGCGGCTTCGCGTGGCGCAGCCTTGGCTTCGCCTCGTTGGCATTCTCTGCTGGGTGGCCGCCGGCCTCCTGCTCGCCGGGATGCTTTTGCTCCTGCTTGCCGACTCGATGGGATTGGCGAGCAGGAACCCGGAGTATGACGGGGCCTCCGCTGGCTTCCTGTTCCTGGTCCACGGCGCGCTCGCGATTCTCCATGTCTACCCGGCGGTCCTGCTCCTTCGCGCTGCGACCCTCATTCGACATCCATTCGACGACGCGACCTCCGTCGCCAAGGCGCTCGAGGCCCTCCGGCGCCTTTGGAAATACCTGGGCATATGCATCGTCGTCGGCCTCTCGCTGGCTTTGCTGCTCGTCGGGGCGATTGTCCTGATCGCCATCAGCCAGGCCGCCGGCTCATGACGCTCCCGATGGAAGCCTCCGCGCCCGACGATCCCATCGAGGTCCTTCGACGCACGCGTCCTTGGCTCGGGTTGCTCGGCATGGCGCTCCTGCTCGGGGCAGCCTTCACCGTTCTCGCCGGACTTGCCCTGATTGCCATAGGGATTGTCGCCGCCGGCATGCTCGCGGAGGAAGGCGAGGCGCATGTCGGCCCCGCGCTCGCGTTCCTGGGGTTGCTGTTATTCCCGGTCGCGCTGGCCTATGTCTACCCCGGCATCCTCCTGCTGAGGGCCGCGGGCCGCATTCCGCAGGCGGGCGCCGAGCGCTCCGAGGTTGCGGCGGAGGCCGCGATCAAACTGCAGGGAAGGTTCTGGAGATACGTTGGCATCGTCGCCCTCCTGGCGGTGTGCTTTCAGGCCCTGTTGCTCATCCTTTTCGCCTGCCTTCTTTTTGGCTCCACGGGTTAGGGCGCCATGTGGCACCTTGGTCCAAGATGCCCGTTCGAGCGTCCCCGGGGGGGCGAGCCGGGGCGCCCCTGTCGGCTGCTGCTTTCCTAATACCCCTTGCCCATCCCGCGGCAAGTCCTACGAAATCTTCCCGCCATGCAGTCCAGCCGCCCCCAGATGACGCCCCTCCAGGAGATCCGGCACTCCGCCGCCCACATGCTGGGCGCCGCCGTCCTCCGCCTCTTCCCGGAGGCCAAGCTCGACATCGGCCCGCCGACCGACGCCGGTTTCTACTACGACTTCGACCTCGACCATGCCTTCACCGCCGAGGACCTCGCGCGCATCGAGGACGAGATGCGAAAGATCACCAAGGAGAACCAGCGCTTTGAGCGCAAGGAGATGACCCGCGCGGAGGCCGAGGCGCTCATCCGCGAGCGCGGGCAGGAGCGCTACAAGCTCGGGCGCCTGGCCGACATCCCCGAGGGCGAGGCCATCAGCTTCTACCACAACGGCGAGTTCGCCGACCTCTGCGCCGGCACCCACGTCCGCTACACCGCCCAGGTCAAGGCGTTCAAGCTCCTCTCCATCGCGGGCGCCTTCCACCGCGGGGACGAGCGCAACAAGCAGCTCCAGCGCATCTATGGCACCGCCTTCGCCACCAAGGACGAGATGGAGCAGCACCTCGCCCGCATCGAGGAGGCGCGGAAGCGCGACCACCGCAAGCTCGGCCGCGACCTGCGGCTGTTCCACATCGACGAGAAGGTGGGGCAGGGGCTCGTGCTCTGGACGCCCAACGGCGCGGTCGTCCGCCAGGAGCTGCAGACCTTCATCTCCGAGCGGCTCTTCGCCACAGGTTACCAGCAGGTCTTCACGCCCCACATCGGCAACCTCGACCTCTACCGCACCTCGGGGCACTTCCCCTACTACAAGGACGCCCAGTTCCCGCCGCTGGTGGAGCGCGAGGCGATGGAGCTGCTCGCCAAGGAGGGTTGCGGCTGCGGGGAGCTGACCAACCGCCTCGAGTCGGGCGCCGTCCAGGGCTTCCTCCTGAAGCCGATGAACTGCCCCCACCACATCCGGATCTTCGCCTCCCAGCCCCACTCCTACCGCGACCTGCCGGTCCGCCTGGCCGAGTTCGGCACCGTCTACCGCTGGGAGCAGTCGGGCGAGCTCAACGGCATGACCCGGGTCCGCGGCTTCACGCAAGACGACGGGCACCTCTTCTGCACCGAGGACCAGGTCGGGCCCGAGGTGCTCGGCTGCCTCGAGCTGGTGAAGGTCGTCCTGCGCACCCTCGGCCTGGACGACTATCGCGTCCGCGTCGGCCTCCGCGCGCCCGACTCGTCCAAGTACACCGGGAGCAAGGAGAACTGGGACAAGGCCGAGGCCGCCTGCCGCGCCGCCGCGGCCACGCTCGGCGTCCCCTTCAGCGAGGAGGCCGGCGAGGCCGCCTTCTACGGGCCGAAGATCGACTTCGTGGTGAGGGACGTCATCGGCCGCGAGTGGCAGCTGGGCACGGTGCAGGTCGACTTCAACCTACCCGAGCGCTTCGACCTGTCCTACACCGGCGCCGACAACAAGCCCCACCGCCCCGTGATGATCCACCGGGCCCCGTTCGGCTCGATGGAGCGCTTCGTCGGCATCCTCATCGAGCATTTCGCCGGCGACTTCCCCACGTGGCTCGCTCCCGAGCAGGTCCGCGTGCTCACGCTCAACGACGACCTGCTGCCCAAGGGGCGCGAGGTGGTCGCCAAGCTCCGGGCGGCAGGCCTCCGCGCGACCCTTGACGAGGCGAGCGACAAGCTCGGCGCCAAGATCCGCCGCGGCGAGGTCGAGCGCGTCGCCCACATGCTCGTTCTCGGCGCCAAGGAGGTCGAGGCCGGCCTCGTGTCGGTCCGATCAAGGGCTGACCGGTCGATGGACGGTACCATGCCGCTGGACGACTTCCTCGCCCGGGTCCTGTCCGAGGTCAGCGAGCGGCGCCTGCGCGTGCCCGCCCCGGCCGCCCCCGCCTCGCCCAAGCCCTGAGCGTCCCATGAGCCGGCTCCTGGCGCTCCTTCTCGCCCTGACGGCCGGGCTGGCCCAGGCGGAGGATGTCCACGCCCAGCAGCGCCGCCTCGGGCGCGGCCTCAACATGGGCAACTGCCTCGAGGCGCCGTCCGAGGGCGCCTGGGGCGTCCGCATCCGCGAGGGCGACTTCGCCAACATCCGCCGCGCCGGCTTTGACAGCGTGCGCATCCCTGTCCGTTGGTCGGCGCATGCCGGCAAGGTGCCCCCGTTCGCCATCGACCCTGCCTTCGCCTCGCGCGTCGAGTCGGTCGTGCGCGATGCCTTGGCGGCAGGGCTCGCCGTGGTCCTGAACGTCCATCACTACGAGGAGCTCGACAAGGAGCCGCTTGCCCACCGGGCCCGGCTGGTCGGCATTTGGAGGCAGGTGTCCGAGCGCTACAGGGGGTTTCCCGGGGAGCTCCAGTTCGAGGTCTACAACGAGCCCCACGGAGCCCATACCCCGGAGATCTGGAACGAGACCCTCGGCCTGGCCCTGGCCGAGATCCGACGCCACCACCCCGTCCGCGCCGTCCACGTCGGCGGCGTTGAGTGGAGCCAGGCGCACACCCTGGCCAAGTTGCGCCTGCCCGCGGATGACCGGCACCTCATCGGCCACTTCCATTGCTATGCGCCGTTCGCCTTCACCCACCAGGGGGCGGAGTGGGTTTCCGACACCGCCAAGTGGATAGGCCGTGGCTGGCAAGGGACGGAGAGTGAGCGCGCCGAGGTGGCCAAGGTCCTCGACACGGCGGCGGCCTGGTCGCAGGCGACGGGCCGTCCGGTCTACCTCGGTGAGTTTGGCAGCTACGGCAAGCACGCCGAGATGGATTCCCGCGCCCGATGGACACGTTTCGTGGCCCGCGAGGCCGAGCGTCGCGGCATCAGCTGGGCCTACTGGGAGTACCAGGCCGGCTTCGGCGCGTGGGACCCGAAGGCCCGCTCATGGCGGGCACCCTTGCTCCAGGCCCTGCTGCCCGGGGCGGGCGAGCGCTAGGGCCTCGCCATGGCGATGTCGACCGCCCGAAAAAAGAGGGGCGGCCGCAGCCGCCCCTTGTCGCTCCGCGTGGGTCTGGCTCAGTACTTCACCCCGCAGCCGTAGGGCTTGGAGGTGGGCTTGGCGACGGGACGGCCGGCCTTGAGGTCGGCGAGGGCGGCGAGAACGTGGTTCTCGGCCTTGGCGATGTCGTCCGACTTCGTCGAGGGGATGCTGTCGATGGCGCCCTTGTAGGCCAGGTTGCCGGCCGCATCGATGACGAAGCAGTGCGGGGTGGTCTTGGCGCCGTAGGCCTTGCCGACCGTGCCGTTGTCCAGCCCGATGGGGGCGGCAATCTTCCAGTCCGCGGCGGTCTTGGCGAGAGCCTCGGCCTTGCCGTTGACGGAGACGAGGATCCAGGTGGCGCCGAGCTCGGCAGCCTTGGCCTGCGTGGTCTGCATCGCGCCAGGCTTGTAGAACTTGGCCACGTAGGGGCAGCCGGGGTTGAAGAACTCAAGCACGACCGGCTTACCCTTGAGGTCGGCGAGCTTGACCGTCGCGCCGGCGACGGTCTGGAGGGTGAAGTCGGGGGCAGGCTGGCCAATCTGGGCCTCGGCGAGGGCGACCAGAGGGGCGAGGAGGGTCAGGAGCAGGGTGGGTAGTCTCATGGGTGTGCACTTGCGTTGACACCCAAAACGGCTGATAGGTTTCACTAGGCAACCCATGAAAAACCAACCCCCCTCCGTGGTCACGGCAACCGAGGCCTCCCTTTGGATGGAGCTTCGGGAGAGGGCCGTCGCGGCGGCCCAGGCCGAGCCGGCCCTCCTGCCCCTGCTCGAGCGTTACGTGCTGGGGCGCAGGGATTTCGGAGAAGGCCTGGCCCGCCGGGTTGCCGAGCGGCTGGCCGACTCGCCCTCCGAGGCGGGATCGCTGGCCCGTGTTTTCGACGAGGTTGTGGCCCGCGACACCCTGGTCGTCCAGCAGGCGAGGGGCGACATTCGGGCCATCCTCGAGAGGGATCCGGCGGCGGAGCACGCGCTGATGCCCTTCCTGTGGTTCAAGGGCTTTCATGCCATCACCTGCCATCGCTTTGCCCACAGCCTATGGAAGGCGGGTCGGCGCGAGATGGCCTTCCACATCCAGTCCCTGGCCTCGGCGGCGCTGGCCGTCGACATCCATCCGGCGGCGACATTCGGCACCGGCATCCTCCTCGACCACGCCACCGGCTTCGTCGCCGGCGAGACCGCGGTGGTCGACGACAACGTCTCATTCCTCCATGAGGTGACGCTCGGCGGCACCGGCAAGACGCGCGGCGACCGCCATCCCAAGATCCGCTCGGGCGTGCTCGTCGGCGCCGGCGCCAAGATCCTCGGCAACATCGTGGTCGGCGTCGGGGCGAAGATCGGCGCGGGCTCGGTGGTCCTGACCGACGTTCCCGCCCACGCCACGGCGGCCGGCGTGCCCGCGGTCGTGGTCGGACAGTCGCGCCAGGACGCCCCGGCCCTCGACATGGATCACACCATCTGATGGCCGCGACGGGCAAAGGCAGCGGCGACGACGGCGATCGCCGGGCCCTGGGCTGCCTCGCCCGCATCAGCGCGAAGGTCAACTCCACCGAGGACCCGGCCGAGGCGCTCGGCCACATCATGGACGAGGTGGTGGCCACGCTGCGCGCCTCCAGCGCCTCGATCGCCCTGATCGACCCGGACACGGGCACGCTCCGCATCGAGGTCAGCAAGGGGCTGGGCGAGGCCGCCGCGACGCGCCTCCGCATGGGGCAGGGCGTGACGGGCTGGGTGGCCGTGCACGCCCGACCCCTTCTCGTCAGCGATGTCCGGGCCGAGCCCAGGTACCGCATGCTCCGTCCCGAGGTGCGGTCCGAGCTGGCCGTGCCGATGCAGATTCTCGGCCAGGTCATCGGGGTGGTGAATTGCGACTCGGACCGGCTTGGCGCCTTTGACGCCGCCGACGAGGAGCTCCTGACCCTGGTCACCGCCGAGGCAGCCAAGGCCGTCGGCAGGCTTTGGATGCTCGGGCAGCTGAGGTCGAAGACCCGCCAGCTCGAGGCCATTCTCGGGGCGGGCCAGGAGCTGGTGCGCGACCGGGATGAGCCGCGCATCTGCTCCGACCTGGCTCGCCATTCCAGGGGCTTGCTCGGCCTTCGCGCCGTGGCGATCTACGTCCTGGAGGAGGGCGGACTCGCCCGTCTCGCCATGGATGGCGACCTGGGCGGATCCTCCCTTGCCGCTCGGCTGTCCTCGGCCGACACGGCCTTGGGCACCGTCGCCGCCCGTGGTCGCCCGGTCGAGGTTGCCTCGGCCGGCAAGGGCGAGGAGCAGCTTTTCCCGACGCTCCGCCCGGATGTCGCCGCCAGCTCCCTCATCCTGATGCCGGTCGCGCATGAGCAGGAGACCTTCGCCGTGCTGTTGGGCGTCGCCGCGGGGCCGCGGCGATTCTCGGACGACGAGCGGAGGGTCCTCGGCACGGTGGTTTCCTACGCCGCCCTCGCCCTGCGCAACGTCCGCCTTTACGCCAAGGCCTTCGCGGCCGAGACCGAGCTCCGAAGGAGGGAGCGGTTGACCGCGCTGGGCATGCTCTCGGCCGAGATCGCGCATGAGATTCGCAACCCCTTGACCGTGATGCGCCTTCTCTCCGACACGCTGGGCGAGGGTCTTGCCGCCGGCGACCCGCGTCGCGAGGACCTCGAGGTGATGCGCGAGAAGGTTGCCCACATGGAGGGCGTCGTGTCGCGCGTGCTCTCCCTCGCCCGAAGCCAGTCGGGCCCATTCCGCCCGGTCGACCTCGCCGCGCTCGCCCGCCAGACCCTCCTCATGATGCGGTTGAAGCTCGAGCAGGCGGGCGCCGAGGCCGAGGTTCAGGCGCCGGAGTCCCTTCCCCGCGTGTCCGGCGACCCGGGTCAGCTCCAGCAGGTTCTGCTCAACCTGCTCATGAACGCCCTGCAGGCGATGCCTTCCGGTGGCGTCATCCGCATCATCCTGGCGTCGGAGCCCGGGCCGTCGGGGGCGGTGGTCGCCGCCCGCGTGACAGACACGGGCGGGGGCGTTCCCGCCGAGATTCTCCCCCGCATCTTCGACTCGTTCTTCACCGGCCGCGAGGACGGGACCGGCCTCGGTCTCGCCATCGTGAAGCGCATCCTGCGGGCCCATCGCGGAGATGTCGCGGTGGAGTCCACCGGTCCGACCGGCACCACGTTCAGGTTTTGGATTCCCGTCGAGCCTTAGCCCGAGCCGGGACTGGTCATGGGGGGCAGGGCGTCGGTTCCGCGGGACTCCGCTGGTCCCTCCGCACGATTGTCTGCTCGCCCGGCTAGCCTCGCCGCCACCGCCGGAACACGGCCACGACGAGGGGGAGGATGGAAAGGATGATGACGGCGAGGATGACGTGGTGGAGCTTCTCCGCGAGCGGGGATCCGCCGACGAGCCTGCCGAGGAGAATCAGCGGGGGCACCCAGAGGAGCGCGCCGAGGACGTTCCAGAACATGAACCGGGAAGGCGCGATGCCGCCCATGCCGGCGGCGAAGGGGACGAAGGTCCGGAGGATGGGGATGTAGCGCGCGATCACGATGGAGGGGCCGCCCTTCTCCCTGTAGTACGACTCGGCCGCCTCGAGGTGGCGCCGCTTGAACCACCAGCTGTCGGGCCGTTTCCTCATCGTCTCCCCGAAGCGGCTGCCGAACCAGCGCCCCGTCGAGTCGCCGATGATGGCCGCCGCCGTCAGCACGGCGATGGTCATCCAGGGATCGAGCAAGGCCGGGCGGTCGCCGTTCGCGATGGTGAACACGCCGGCGGTGACGAGCAGGGAGTCACCCGGCAGGAAGAAGCCGGCCAGGAGGCCCGTCTCGGCGAAGATGATCAGGGCGAGCAAGCCGAGACCAAGCTGGCCGACAAGCTGCCGGAGCCCTTCCTCGTTGTAGAGCAGTTGGATCCATTCCATCCGGGGCAGTGCACCATCCGGCCCGGCAAAGGCAATCCCGCTTGCTCCCCTCGTCCGACGCGACAGGCTCGTGGCATGACCGCCGCCTTGGCCAAGGCCGACGCCGACCTGCGCCAGGCCGCGCTCCGTCACGGACTGGTCGGGTCGGGTCCCGCGGGCCAGGCTTTTCTCCCCGCCGCCAAGGCCTTCCTTGCGTCGGCCCGCGAGGTTCAGCTCGCCGCGCATCGCGCCGGGGAGCCGGGCGACGTGACCGCCGCGGTGCGCTCCCGGGCGGTCGACCTTCTCGTGGTTTGCCTGCATCTGCGCGCCGGCGGGGACGCGACCGGCCTTTGCCTCGTCGCGCTGGGCGGCTATGGGCGCGAGGAGCTCTGCCCTCACAGCGACATCGACCTCCTCCTGTTGCCCGTGGGCGACCCCGGTGCGGGCAAGGCCGCCGCCGAGGCCGTGCTCTACCCTCTCTGGGACCTGGGGCTCAAGGTGGGTCACTCCGTTCGCACGCCCGCGGAGGTCGAGGCGGTCGACGCCGCCGACCTCCACTTCCGGGTCGCGCTGCTCGACCGACGGGCCGTCGCCGGACCAGCGCGCGGCATGGAGGCGGTCGACGCGGTCGTCGCCCGCTGGCATGGGCGCGAGGGCTGGCGCGCCCTGGCACAGCGGGTGGTCTCGGCGCAGCGCGAGCGCCGCGCCAAGGCAGGGGGGAGCGCCTTCCTCCAGGAGCCGGACCTCAAGAACGGGGTTGGCGCCCTGCGCGACATCCACGCCATCCATTGGCTGGCCGGCCTCGCGAGGCGGGCCGGGTCCGGGGCCTCCCTCGCCGCATCGGGCCTTCTCCCTGCGACCGACGTCGCCCGGCTGGGCGAGGCCAGGTCGCTCCTGCTCAGGCTGAGGTGCGAGCTGCATTTCCAGTCGTCGCGTCCCGTCGAGCTGCTCTCCCTGGAGCGTCAGGACGCCGTCAGCGCGGCCCTCGGCCACGAGGGGGACCTAACCGCCCGCATCGGCTCGCTGATGCGCGGCTACCTCGACGCCGCCGACCATGTTCGCAGGTGCGCGGAGCTGGTGGAGGGACAGGTCATGGGTGAGCCGGAGCCCCCGGGAGAGGGTCCGGAGATTGCCGCGGACGGCTTCCGCGTGCGTCGCGGGGGGGTTGCCCGGGCGGACCACGCCCTGGTCTTCGACGAGGATCCGCTGCGCCTGGTGCGCCTTTTCCGACTTTGCCAAGTCCACGACGCCGTGCCCGACCGGACCACCTCCCTGCTGGTGCGGTCCCGCGCGGGCCTCCTCGCGCCCAGCCTGGCGCTCGGCAGCGCCGGACAGGCCCTCCTGCGCGAGATGCTGGGGGATCGCGGCCGGGTCCACCCCGCCCTCGGATCGCTGCGCGAGCACGGCCTGCTCGACCGCCTTCTCCCGGAGTTCGCCGGGCTGCACTGCCTGGTGCAGCTTGAGTTCTACCATCGCTGGACCGCCGATGTGCACACGCTCCGCTGCCTGCACGAGCTCGACCAGGTCTTCCTCGCCCGCGAGGGACCGGCTGTCCGCCACCGCGAGGTCCTGCTCGCCGCCGGCCACCCCGAGCTACTGTACGCCACGCTGCTTCTCCACGACATCGGCAAGGCGGAGGGAATCCACGGGCATGCCGAGCGCGGCGCGGCCCAGGCGGAGGCGGTCCTTGCCCGGCTGGGCTACGGCGACGCCGAGCGCCGCCTCGCCGAGGCGGTCATCCGCCATCACCTCGTCATGGGCATCTACTGGCAGCGCCACGACCTCGACGACCCGGCCAACATTGCCCGGTTTGCCGAGACGGTCGGCGAGCCCTCCATCGTCCGCCATCTTTTTGTCCACACCCGTTGCGATGCGCTGGCAACCTCGCCGGGCCTTTGGACCGAGGGCAAGGATGAGCAGCACAACCGGCTGCTCCGCCTGACCTTGTCCTGGATGGAGAGGGGCGGGCAGGGGCCGGAGGACCGGGCGCGCCTGATGCGGCTGAGGGCCGACGCGGAGACCGCGCTGGCGGGCTCGGTTCCGCCCGACCAGGTTGAGGCCCACTTCTCCCTTCTCCCGCCCTCCTACTTCCTGCACGTCACCCCGGCCGCCCTGGACCTGCACCTTCGAGCCGTCCATGCCTTGGTGCGCTCGGTCATCCGGGACAACCCCGACGCCTCCCTGTCGCCGCAGGTGGCCTGGGAGGAGCTGCCCCGCGGCGGGCTGGCCTGCCATATCGTGACCTGGGATCGGGCGGGGCTCTTTGGGCGAATCGCCGGCGCCTTCGCCCTGTCGGGAATCAACATTCTTTCCTGCCGGGCCTTCTCCCGGGGCGACCATGTCGCCATCGACAGTTTCCGGGTCTCGCTTCCCGAGAACGACCCCGAGGGTGCGAAGGCGCGATTCCTCGCCGCTCTCTCCGAAACCCTCGTCGGGCGTTCCGACCCGGCCCAGGCCGTCCAGGACGAGGAGGCTCGCCGAGCCCGCCGGGCGCCCCTGCGCTCGATGCGGCTTGGCCAGGAGCCGGTCATCCGCGCCTACCGCCTGGAGGACCTCGGCCGTACGGTGCTCGAGTTGCAGGCGCCGGATCGCATCGGGCTTCTCTTCAGGGTCGGGACCGCCATCCGCGAGTCGGGACATGCCTTGTCCTACGCCAACGTGGCGACGGAACGCGGCTACGCCCTGGACACCTTCTATCTGCAGGAGGAGCCCTCGGTCAGCCATCGGCCCGACGCCCTACCGGAGCTCGAGGCCCGCGTGAGGGCCTGCCTTGGGCCGACCGCCGAGGCTTGATTCCCGGCGGCTAAGCCGCAGGCTTGGCGTCATGCGAGCCATCGTCGCCGCCTTCGCGTTCGCCCTAGCCGGTTGCGGGGCCGACCCCGCCTCGGGACCGGTCGCCGCATCGCCAACCTCCCCCGCCTCAACCGACATGACCACCCCACGCGAGAAAGCCACCTTCGGAGCCGGATGCTTCTGGGGTGTCGAGCACATCTACCGCCAGATTCCCGGGGTGATCGAGGCCTACTCAGGTTATGCCGGCGGCGCGACCGAGCGTCCGACGTATCGCGACATCTGCACGGGCACGACCGGCCACGCCGAGGTTGTCGAGGTCACCTACGACCCCTCCAAGGTCACCTACGCCCGCCTGGCGGAGGTTTTCTTCCGGATGCACGACCCCACGACCCTGAACCGCCAGGGTCCCGATGTCGGCACCCAGTACCGTTCGGTCATTTTCTACCACAACGAGGCCCAGCGACTGGACGCCGAGCGCGCGAAGGCGGCGGCCCAGCCCCGCTTCAAGTCCCCGATTGTGACGACCATTGAGCCCGCTCCTGTCTTCTGGATGGCCGAGGCCTATCACCAGCGTTACATCGAGAGGACCGGCCACCCTTCCTGCCACGTCCTCTCCGAGTGATGGCGAGGGGTTCCGACGAGCAAGGGGCCTTGCCCGGCCTCGGTGATTCCGTCCCCCCGGCGCGGCAGCCCCTCGCCGCGCGCATGCGTCCCCGCCGCCTGGCGGAGGTTGTTGGGCACCGCGCCCTGCTTGGCGAGGGTGCGATCCTTCCCCGGCTGATCCGGGGCGACGCCTTCGGGTCCCTCATCCTCTACGGCCCGCCCGGTTGCGGCAAGACGACCCTGGCCGAGGTGATCGCCGCGGAGACCGGATCCAGCGCTGTCAGGGTGAACGCCGTGCTATCGGGCGCGGCCGAGCTGCGGGACATCCTCCAGGAGGCCCGGCGAAACCCGACGCGAGGCACCCTGCTCGTCATCGACGAGATCCATCGCTTCAACAAGGCCCAGCAGGACCTGCTGCTCCCGGACGTGGAGTCGGGCGCCGTCCGCTTGGTCGGCTGCACGACCCACAACCCCGGGCATCACGTCAATCCCGCCTTGCTCAGCCGGAGCCACCTCCTGCGCCTGGAGCCGCTGGGCAGGGAGGAGGTCGCCGGTTTCCTCGCCCTGGCCTTGTCGGACCCCGACCGTGGTCTCGGCAAGATTCGCGTCGGCGCCGAGGCCGGAGTCCTCGGCATGATCGCCGACCTCGCCGAGGGCGACCTGCGCCGCGCGCTCAACGCGCTCGAGACCGTCGCGTTGGCGACGCCGGTCGGCTCGGCCATCACCCCCGAATCGCTGCGTCGCTACGCCTCCGAGCGGCGCATCCGTTTCGATGACGGCGGGGACGACCACTACGACACCGCCTCCGCGTTCATCAAGTCCATCCGCGGCTCCGACCCCGACGCGGCGCTTTACTGGCTGGCCGTCATGCTCGAGGGCGGGGAGGACCCGCGGTTCATCGCCCGCCGGCTGGTCATCGCGGCGTCGGAGGACATCGGTCTCGCCGACTCGCGCGGCCTTGGCCTCGCCGTCGCGGCCTACCAGGCCTGCGAGATGCTCGGCCTCCCCGAGGCGGAGTATCCGCTCGCGCACGCGACCCTCTTCCTCGCCATGGCGCCGAAGGGCAACAGCGCGACCCGCGCCATCGCCGCCGCCCGCGAGGCGGTGCGCAGCTCACCCCGGCAGGAGGTGCCGCTGCACCTGAGGGACGGGCACGCGGCGGCCTCGCGGCGCCTCGGCAACGGCGCCGGCTACCTCTACGCCCACGGTCACCCCGAGAACGTCACAGGCCAGCTCCACCTCGATCGCCCGCTGGAGCTGTTCTCCCCAGGCTCGGCAGGCTCGGAGGCCCAGCTCGCCGAGCGCCTCGCCCGACTGCGACGCCTAAGGTCCGAACTCTCCCCGGGGTTGGGTTCAGGCCCCCGTCAATGAGGGTGGCCGGCTCCATCCGCCTGCCCTGGTTCGGCCCCGGACGGGTGCCCCTCTACCTGGCGCCCATGGCGCGCCACACCGATTTCGCCTTCCGCGCCCTCTGCAAGGAGCGCGGCGCCGACGTCATGGTGACCGAGTTCGTGCAATCCGAGGCCCTCCTGCGGGACAACGCCAAGGCCTGGGAGATGGTTGATTTCGCCCCCGAGCAGCGTCCGATGGGCGTGCAGATCTTCGGCGCCAAGCCCGCCTCGATGGCGCGGGCGGCCCGCCTGGTCTGCGACCGCCTCCGCCCCGATTTCCTCGACCTCAACTTCGGCTGCCCCGCCCACAAGGTCATCGAGCAAAGCGCCGGCTCCGGCCTGCTGCGGTGCACGCCGCTGCTGTTCGACATCGTGAAGTCGGTGCGCGACGCCATCCCCGACGTCCCCCTCACGGCCAAGATGCGCCTCGGCTGGGACGCCGACAGCATCGTCGCCGTCGAGGTAGCCGGGCGCCTCGAGCAGCTCGGGGTCGAGGCCATCGCCGTCCATGGCCGGACCCGCGCCCAGGGGTACTCCGGCGAGGCCGATTGGGATTGGATCGGCCGCGTGGCGGCCGCGGTCTCCATCCCGGTGGTCGGAAACGGCGACCTGCGCGACCCCGCCTCGGCGGTCGAGCGGCTTCGTCGCCATGGCGTGGCGGGACTTATGGTCGGCCGCGCCGCCCTCGCCTCCCCTTGGATCTTCGGCGACATCAAGGCTGCCCTGAAGGGGAATCCCCAGTCGCCCAAGCCCACCCCGGCCGAGCGATGGGGCATCTTGATTCGGCTGGCCGAACTCACCCTGGAACGCGCGGCCCAGGGACCGGGCGAACGCGATGTGCGCTGGATGTTCGCCAAGTTGCACCCGCTCACCCAGGGCCTTCCCAGCTGTCGGCGAGTCCGCGATGCCATTCAGCGCTGCCAAAGCCTCAACGACTTGCGAAGCCTCGCCAAGGCGCACCTTGCTGAAATCGATAAAACTACGCAAACTATTGATAACAATTAGTTTGCAAATGTAATTCCCGAGGCGAACTTCCCGGCACTTATCCACGGTGGAACTGTGAATAACCTGTGGAGGAGGGGGTCTTGTGGCAACACCCGCTGGCTCTAGATGTGTTCGTGCGTTTTGGGCTTTTCAGACGGGTTGACCTTCCTAGGTTCAACCATCCGCCCATTCGCAAAAGGGTCGCTTCGACATCTCCCTTTTTCGGTTCAACGACCTCCCGCTAACGTCCTCCGATCTCCCTCCAACGCCCAACCGATTCCAAGCCCACACCGAGAGTTTCCCCCAGCGGGCAACCCCTGTGAATAACCCAAACGCTTTCCGATGACCGCCATTTCCACCCCCTCCACCCTCTGGGACTCCGTCAAGGCCGAGCTCCGCGCCGTCGTCTCCGCGACCGACTTCGACAGCTGGTTCACCAACCTGAAGCCCCTGGGCATCGAGGGTGACACGCTTCTGCTCCAGGCGCCCTCCGTTCTGGCCGAGGCGTGGGTCAACAGCAACTTCGGCGACCTCCTGCGCCACCAGATCTCGCTCTCGTCCGGAAGGAGCATGACCTATCGCCTCACCGCGCTGGCCGACCGCGAGGCGCCCTCCGTCGCCTCCGCCCCTCCCGCCCGCGGTCGCGCCCCTACCCCGGTCAAGCCCCCCGCGATCAAGGCGACCAACACCTTCGGCAACTTCATTGTCGGCACGGAGAACGAGATGGCCCACGGGGCGGCCCTGGCCGTGGCCAAGGAGCCCGGTCACAACTACAACCCCCTCTTCATCTACGGTCCGACCGGGCTGGGGAAGACCCACCTGATGCATGCCGTCGCGCACAGCCTCTTCGCCCGCAACCCCTCGGCCCGCATCGCGTACGTCACCTCCGAGACCTTCACCAACGAGTTCATCCAGGCCCTCCAGACCAACAGCGTCGCGCAGTTCCGCCGTCGCTACCGGGAGCTCGACCTGCTTCTCATCGACGACATCCAGTTCCTCGCGGGCAAGGAGTCGACCCAGGAGGAGTTCTTCCACACCTTCAACGAGCTGCACAACAGCCACAAGCAGGTCGTCCTCACCAGCGACCGCCCGGCCAGCGAGATCGCTCGGCTGCAGGAACGCCTCGTGTCCCGCTTCCAGTGGGGCATGGTCGCCTCGATCGCCGCCCCCGGCCTCGAGACCCGCATCGCCATCCTGCGCCGCAAGGCCCAGGACCGCGGTCTGGACCTCCCCCCGGAGATCGCCGAGTTCATCGGCAGCCGCATCGCGCGCAACGTCCGCAACCTCGAGGGAGCCATCACCCGCATCGAGGGCTACATCCGGATGAGCCCGGGCCGGCGCCCGCTCGACATTCCCGCGGTCGAGCGGCTGCTCCACGACATCCTCGTCGAGGAGGCGAGCCACACCCTCACGGTGGAGATGATCCAGCGCTCGGTGGCCGAGCACTACCGCATCCAGCTCTCCGACATGACGTCCAAGCGCCGGATGCAGAACATCGCCTTCCCGCGCCAGGTCGCCATGTACCTCAGCACGCAGCTGACCGGTCTTTCCCTTGTCGCCATCGGCCAGGCCTTCGGCGGGCGGGACCACGGCACCGTCATCCATGCCCGCAAGACCGTCGGCAACCAGTGCGAGGTCGACACGAACGTCCGCCGTTCCGTCGAGTTCCTCAAGTCGCAGCTTTCATCCAATCGGAGCCAGTAGTCCGGTTTGATGTTTGGGATCCGGAGCCCCGCCGAGTGGCGGGGCTCCTTTATTGCCGGCTAGCGCGCCGACGGCTCGGGGCCGAGAGGGGGAGGGGAGACCCCCAGATCGTGCCAGCTGAGCGCCCGGAAGCTGGTCCGCCAGTCCTTTCCGTCGCCGAGACGGACGCGGAGAACGTGCCGCTCGCCGGGAAGCAGGTCAACCAGGCCGTCGAGAGCCCTCGCGCCGGGATGAAGGGGCTCGAGGCAGAGTCCGACGACAACGCTCTCGGCGATGACGGTCATCTCCGCGAAGCCCAGGGTGCTGGCGGTGTCGCGGCGCGCCTCGATCCGGTAGGCGGAGCGGGACAGGGCGGGGTCGGCCCCGCGATAGGCGGGCGGCAGGGGGCGGATGAGGCGATGCGGTCCCGACTCGGCCAGCACATAGCTCGCCTCTCCCGGGCGCAGCCGGCCAAGGGTGGCTTGGGCGGAGCCCTCCGCGCGGATTTCCCTGACGACGCTGCCGCGCGGATCCAACAGCCTGAGGAGGGTGCCCCGGGAGCCTCCAACCGGGGCCGCGTGCGCCGTGTCGCCCTGGAACCAAAGCCTCACCCCGTCGTCGGCGAAGGCCTGCCGAAGCGCGAAGTAGGCCGGCTTGGGCGCGCCGGTGAAGTCCAGCACGGAGGCGGTGGACGAGGGCCAGCAGTCGTTGAGATGCCAAAGCAGCGAGCCCGAGCAGCCGGGGTCCGATCGGTGGGCCGAGACCAGGAGGCGCACAGCCTCGGCCTGCAGCCAGCGGCTGGCGAAGGCCCGCTCCTCGGGACCCGCGGGCCTGAGGCCCTCCTCGCCCATGCGGTGGGCGAGGATTTCGGCCGCGCGGCTCGCCGAGGTGAGGTGGGATTCGGGCTCCGCCGGCTTTCCGCCCGGTCCGGCAGGCCAGGTCCGCATGACCGCCGGGGATGGGTGGGAGAGGCTCCCGTGTCCGGAGACCAGGCGTCCCACCCTGCCTTGCGCGGTCTCGAGCGACTCCAATCCCTCGTCGAGGCCGCGATACCAAAGGTCGGCCACGCGGTAGGAAGGCTCGCGGCGCCACCCGAGGCGGGGTGACTCGGGCAGGTAGGGCCTTCCCGGGTCGAGTTCGGCGATGGCGGCCGGCAGCGTGGTCTCGAAGAGCCCGCGCTGGAGGGCGCGCTCGTCGGCGATGGCGCGGGGCGTGCCCAATCGCGCCGCCCATTCGCCCTCCTCGCGCCCCTCCGCGGCCCCGGTCAGGCCGCACCAAAGGGCGAGCGACGGATGCCCGCGCAGCCTGCGGACCTGGTGCCTGATCTCGGTGAGCACGCCTTGCAGCAACTCGCCCTCGAGGGGATAGGGTGCCTCGAGAAAGGGGAGGTCCTGCCAGACGAGGATGCCAAGCCGGTCGCATTGGCGCAGGAGCTCGGGGTCGGCGTACCCGCCCCCGGCCCAGATGCGGACAAGGTTGAGCCCGGCCTCGGCGCCGAGGGTGAGCGCGGCGAGGTCGGGCCGATGGGGCTGGAGCGCGCTGGCGGGCAGAAGGTGGGCCCCGCGAGCGAACAGCGGCTTGCCGTTGACCTCCACCCCGAGTGACTCGCCGCGCTCGTCGGCCTTTCTCACCAGCCGAAGGTCGCGAATTCCGAAGGCTCGGTCGCCGGTGAGCACGCGCTCGCCGACCTTCAGCTGCCAGCGGGCGGAGATCATCTCCTGCGCGCCCATGCCACGCGCCCACCAGAGCGGAGGGTTGGCGAGGGTGAAGGGCAGGCTCAGGGTGTTGAGGCCGGGCTTGAGGTTGACGCGTGACTCGGCCTTTGCCTCGCGGCAGTCGACGGACAGCGTGGCCTCGGCCTCGGCTTCCGACTCCACGAGCAGCTCGAGCCGCAGCTCGGCCTTGGCGCAGGAGACGCCGCGCTCGCCCGCGGCCAGAACGGGGCGCGCCGCCGGCACGACCGCGTCATCCCTCACCACCGCCGCTTCCCATGCGGACAGACGGGGGTAGCTGAAGCCGAGGTCCAGGGTTGCGGGGGCGACCGCCCCTCCAAATCCAAGCTGCGGTCGGCGGGCGACGACCCGCTCGCCGCCGATGGAGGCGCGTGGGAGCAGCGACTCGCGCCGAGCCGCCTCCCGGCGGGTCGGGGCGAGGCGAACCAGGAGCTGGCGCTCGCCCGCCTTGGACGGCAGGCGCAGCCGATGGGCGTGGAAGGCGTTGGCGGTCTCCAGCAGCAGCTCGCCGTCGACATAGACCTCGGCGAAGGTGTCGATTCGGTCGAAGAGCAGCTCGACATTTCCCCTGAGCTCGCCCGGGACCCGGAAGACAATCCCCAGCTCGATGTCCTCCGTCGCCTCGAACCCCGAGGGGCTCACCATCGGGGCGCCGCCGTCCTCGGACAACTGGCGAGCCAGGCTGAAGTCGGCCGACTGGCGGTTGCCGGAAGAGAGCGACTTCCAGGCCTCCGGGACGGCCTCGGCGCCGTCGGCACTCGCCTGGGCGACGCGTCGCCAAACCCAGTTGCCGTCCAGGGCGCCGTCGGCAGCCGAGGCGGCGACGACCGAAAGAAGAAGCAGGGCGGGGGTGGCGTTCATCCGGAGGCGAGGGCGAGCTTGGTCCGGCGGATGCGCTCGGGATCGGCGCAGGGAATGGCATCTGCCTCCCAGCAAGGTGCCGTGCCGAGGCCGACCGCGGGGGGTCGCACCCGCATGCGGCTGGGCTGGACTCGCCCGAGCGAGCCGTGCAGCTCGCGGACACCGGTGAGGCGGACGAGCTCGGCGGCGTTGGCTTCGCTGACACCGGCGCCGGCCATCACGACCAGGCGTCCGGCGGCGCGTCGCACGAGGTCGGCGATGAGGGGCGCGCCGGCCAGCGCCGTGGGCGCGCGGCCCGAGGTGAGCAGCCGGCGGCAGCCCGACTGGACCACGGCCTCGAGGGCACGCACGGGGTCGGCCGCCCAGTCGAAGGCGCGGTGGAAGGTGACGGGCCGGCCCTGCGCCCGGTCAACCAGCCGGCGGCAGAGCGGCACATCCACCTCGGCCTCCGGGGTCAGCGCGCCGAGCACGATGCCGTCGGCACCCGCGGCGAGGGCGAGGTCGATGTCCCGCTCCATCACCCGCACCTCGTCGGGCTCGTAGAGAAAATCCCCGCCGCGGGGCCGGATCATGGCGTGCACGGGCAATCCCAGGGCCTTCGCCGACTCCAGCGTTCCCAGGCTAGGGGTCGTCCCGCCCTCGGCGGCGTTCTCGCAGAGCTCAATCCGGTCGGCGCCCCCGGCTGCGGCGGCCTTGGCCGAGGCGAGGGAGTAGGCGACAATCTCGAGGAGCACCATGGGCCAAGCCTCGGCGTGAACCCTCCGGGAGGCAAACCCTCCGTTGGGCTTGCCACGCGTCCCCCGGGGGGGCAGGCTTCGGGCGTTCATTCCCAGGCAACACAGGGGAGCCCCGGCTGGCGGGGCTGAGATGCCGGGCCCCTCGCCCGCGAACCCTCCGTACCTGATGCGCCACCGCGCCGTAGGAAGTTGTGCCCGCCTCCCGAAGGCCGCCTCAGGTCGTTGCCGAACCCATCCCATGGTCAACGACAAGCAGCCCACCTCCTTCCCCAAGTCCCGACGCGTCTACGCGCCGGGATCGCGACCCGACCTTCGGGTCCCGATGCGCGAGATCAGCCTCGACCCGACCCGACGCCACGACGGCGCGACGGTCCCCAACGCCCCGGTCCGCGTCTACGACACCTCCGGCGCCTGGGGCGACCCCGCCTTCCACGGCGATGTCGAGCAGGGCCTTCCCGCCCTCCGCGCCGCCTGGATCCGCGAGCGCGGCGACACCGAGGTGATCGAGGGCCGCGCGCCCCAGCCGATGGACGATGGCTACCTCTCCGCCACCCATGCCGAGGGTGCCGCCCGCGCGACGAGCCGCAACCGCCTCGTCCACTTCAACCGGGGCGGGCGACAGGTCCTCCGGGGAAGGCCCGGGGCGCGCCCGACCCAGCTGGCCTACGCCCGCCGGGGCATCGTCACCCCCGAGATGGAGTTCGTCGCCATCCGCGAGAACCTCAGGCTGCAGGCCGCGCGCGACGGCGCGCTGCCGCGCGACGCCGCCGGCTTCCAGCATCCCGGCCAATCCTTCGGCGCCGCCATCCCCCGCGAGATCACCCCGGAGTTCGTCCGGGACGAGATCGCGCGGGGCCGGGCCATCCTGCCTGCCAACATCAACCACCCCGAGCTCGAGCCGATGGTCATCGGCCGCAACTTCCTGGTGAAGATCAACACCAACATCGGCAACTCGGCCGTCGCCTCTTCAATCGAGGAGGAGGTGGAAAAGATGCGGTGGTCCGTCCGCTGGGGCGGCGACACGCTGATGGACCTCTCCACGGGCAAGAACATCCACCAGACGCGCGAGTGGATCCTGCGCAATTGTCCCGTGCCCGTCGGCACGGTGCCCATCTACCAGGCGCTGGAGAAGGTCGGCGGCCGGGCCGAGGCCCTGACCTGGGAGATCTTCCGCGACACCCTGGTCGAGCAGGCGGAGCAGGGGGTGGACTACTTCACCATCCACGCAGGCGTCCGCCTCGCCTATATCCCGATGACCGCCCGGCGCGTCACCGGCATCGTCTCGCGCGGCGGCTCGATCATGGCCAAGTGGTGCCTGCACCACCACAGGGAGAACTTCCTGTACGAGCGCTGGGACGAGATCTGCGACCTGATGGCGGCCTACGACGTCAGCTTCTCCATCGGCGACGGCCTCCGGCCCGGCTCGATCGCGGACGCCAACGACGAGGCGCAGTTCGCCGAGCTCAGGTGCCAGGGCGAGCTGACGACCCGCGCCTGGGAGCGGGGGGTGCAGGTCATGAACGAGGGCCCGGGGCACGTCCCCATGCACCTGATCAAGGAGAACATGGACAAGCAGCTGGAGTGGTGCCACGAGGCGCCCTTCTACACGCTCGGCCCGCTGACCACCGACATCGCCCCCGGCTACGACCACATCACCTCGGCCATCGGGGCGGCCATGATCGGCTGGTACGGGACCGCCATGCTCTGCTACGTGACCCCGAAGGAGCACCTCGGCCTGCCGGACCGGGACGATGTCCGCGAGGGGGTCATCGCCTACAAGATCGCCGCCCATGCGGCCGACCTCGCCAAGGGCCATCCCGCGGCCCAGGTGAGGGACAACGCCCTCTCCAAGGCGAGGTTCGAGTTCCGCTGGGCCGACCAGTTCGCGCTCTCGCTCGACCCCGAGCGCGCGCAGGAGTACCACGACGAGACCCTGCCCCAGGAGGGCGCCAAGACCGCCCACTTCTGCTCGATGTGCGGCCCCAGCTTCTGCTCGATGCGCATCACCGACGACATCCGTCGGATGGCGGAGGAGAAGGGCGTCGGCGCGGACGAGGTGCTGCGCGAGGGCATGGAGGACAAGGCCCGGGAGTTCCGCGAGGGCGGGGGCGAGCTCTACAAGTGACCGCCGGCGCCGGCGCCCCGCCCCTGCGCTCGTCGACCGCCTGGTACGACAGCCCGCGCCATTACGACATGGTCTACGCGGACTACACCGCGCCCGAGACCCGCTTCCTCGAGCACATCCTGCGGCGCCACGGCCCGCCCGCCCGGGGTCCGCGCCGCATCCTCGAGCCCGCCTGCGGCTCCGGCCGGCTGGTCGAGTCGCTGGCCCGTCGCGGCCATCGCGTCTGGGGTTTCGACCTCAATCCCCGCCAGCTAGCCCACGCGCGGGAACGGCTCCGCCGGCGCGGACTGGTCGCCGGGCTCTGGCAGGATGAGCTCGGCTCGTTCCGCCTGCCCGCGGGCGCCCGGGGATTCGACCTCGCGCACTGCCTTGTCAGCACCTTCAAGTATCTCCTGTCCGAGGCCGCGGCGGTCCGCCACCTCCGGAAGGTCGCCGCGGCGCTCCGGCCCGGCGGGTTGTACGCGCTGGGTCTCCACCTGACCGATTATGCCAACAACCCGCCGGACCATGAGCGCTGGGAGGCCCGGAAGGGTCGCACCCATGTGGTGAGCGACACCTGGTCGGCGCCGGCCGACCCGCGCGCGCGGAAGGAGGCGATGCGGACGCGCATGCGCATCCGCGAGGGCGATCGACGCTGGGTCACGGAGACCGAGTGGACATTTCGCACCTACGGGCCGGGCCAGATGCGCTCGCTCCTCCGCAAGGCGCCCGAGCTTGAGCTCGTGGCCTGCCACGACTTCAACTACCGGACGGATGAGGTCCGGTCGCTCGACCTGACCTCGTCCGACATCGTGCTCGTGCTCCGGCGCAGGCCCTGATCAAGCGTCCTTGCCGGCCTCGTCCTTGCTCTCGCCGCCCTTGGTCGCGGGCGTCGGCTTCGCGGGGGAGGCGGCGGGCGATGCCTTGGCGCGCGCGGCGGCCTTCTCAACCAGGGGCTTCAGATCGGGGCTGGCGGCGAGAATGGCGGCGTCGCGCTTCGCCTCGCGGGCCGCGCGCAGCTCCCTCGCCTTGGCATAGAGGCCGTCGACCTCCGCCTTGGGCTTCTTGGCGTCCTTGGCCTCCTTCGCCACGCGGTAGGCCTCGTTCTCCAACTTGAGGGCGGCCGCGATCTCAGGAACCTTGTTGGCCTTCGCCCGGGCATTGCGGAGCAGGCGCTGCTCGTCGGCGGTGAGCTCGCCCTCCTTGGCCGGGCTCTGGGGCGCCGTCGGCGTCGCGGCCGGCTTGGCAGGCTGCGCCGCCGGGGCGGTCTCGGCTTGGCAGATCGGGAGCAGGGCAGTCAGGAGGAGGGCGGTGAGGTGGGCAAGGCGCATGGCTAGGTGCTAGACGCGCCGACATCGTTCTTCAAGCGAAGACAAAAAAGACCCCGCCATCGGGCGGGGTCGGGAGGGGTCTGGGACGGGTCTCGGGAAGGATTAGGCTTCCTTCTTGGGCTCGCCCTGGGGCTTCTTGCGCTCGGGACGAGGGCCCTTGGGAGCGCCTTCGCCGCCCTTCTCGCGGGCGGCCTTCATCTTGTCGAAGAGAGCCTGGAGGGAGGCGTCGGTGGCGACGGCGGCGGCGACATGGGCCTCGCGGGCGGCCTTGCCGGCTTCCCGGGCGGCCTTGACGAGGGGCTCCATTTCCTCGCGGGTCTTGCCTGCTTCCTTGGCCTCCTTGGCGGCCTTCATCGCGGCCTTGACGGCCTCGCGGGCTTGGACGACGGCGGGGGCGTCCTTGGTCGCCTCGAGGGCGGCCTTGACCTTCTCGGCCTCCTCCTTGCTCAGGACGCCTTCGAAGCCCTTTCCAGGGGTTTCACCGGGGCCGCCGGGACCGCGGCGCTCGCGCTTGGGAGCTTCGCCTTGGGGCTTTTCCTCGGCGTGGAGGGCGGCCACCGAGGTGGCCAGGGTGAGGAGCAGGATGCGGGTGATCATGGGTGTGCCCACGTACAACCCCCGGTCTCGGGAGGAGTTTCAGGCAAGGCTGCGCCAAACGTCCGAGGGAATGGCCTCGGGCCGGACTTGGCTGTCGAGGCCATGCCGGGGCAGGCTGAGGATCCAATCGGCCACCTGGGGGTCGTCGGGAAAGAGCCTTCGCGCCGAGGAGCCAACCTGCTTGCGTCGCTGGGTGAAGAGGGCGCGGGCGACTTGCCGGGCCTTGGCGGAAAGCCGGGCGGCGTCCGGGCGACGCTGCAGCACGAGGAGGCAGGAGTCGACCTTGGGGGCGGGGTGGAAGCAGCGAGGCGGAACGGGATGGATGCCGACCCTCTCGAACGCGAGGTCGACCTGTATGGTCAGCGCGGACCAATGTCCCGTCCGCACCTCGGCGGTCAGGCGCTCCGCCGCCTCGCGTTGGAGCATGAGCACGAGGCGGTCGGGCAGGGGGCCGAGGCAGACAGCCTCCATCCAGGGCGAGGAGATGGCGTAGGGGAGATTGGCGACGACCTTGAACCCGGACTCGGGGTCGGGGATGCCGGCCAGGGGCGTCTCCATGGCGTCGCCCTCGGCGAGGTGGAAGGCGGGGTTCTCGCCGTGGGTTCGCCTCAGATGGGCGGCGAGCGCGCCGTCCATCTCGACCGCCCACACGCGGGCCCCGGCGGCGAGCAAGGCGCCGGTCAGAGTCCCCAGGCCCGGGCCGACCTCGACCACGCGGTCGCCGGCGGCAACCTGGCCGAGCTCGATCGACTTGCGGACGATGTTGGGGTCGACCAGGAAGTTCTGCCCCAGCCACCGGCGGGGATCGTGGCCGAGCGCGGCGAGGAGCTCGCGGGTCGCGGCGAGCGTCAGGGGGCCCTCGGTCATGCGGCGCGCAGGTCGCGGAGGAGCGCCCCGGGGTCGGCGGCGCGCATGAGCGACTCGCCGACCAGGAGGGCGTCGGCGCCGGCCGCGCGCATGCGGGCCGCGTCGGCGGCGGTGCGGATGCCGCTCTCGGCGACCTTGATGACCTCGGCGGGCATGCGGGGGATGACGCGCTCGGAGAAGGCGAGGTCGATGGCGAACGTCGACAGGTTGCGGTTGTTGACCCCGACGAGGCGGGGGCGGTGGGTGAGCGCCCGGGCCAGCTCGTCCTCGTCGTGCACCTCGAAGAGCGAGTCGAGTCCGGCGGCCTGGGCGGCCTCGTGCAGGTCGCGGATCTGCCCGTCGTCGAGCGCCTTCACGATGAGAAGGATGCAGCGGGCGCCGGCCTCGACCGCCTCGAGCACCTGGACTCGGTGGACCATGAAGTCCTTGCGGATGGCGGGCACGGGTCGGGGGCGGCGCGATTGGTCGGCCACCACCTGCTCCAGGTCGCCCAGACGGCCGCCGAAGTACCGCGTGTCGGTGAGCACGGAGAGGGCGTCCGCGCCGGCGTCGGCGTAGGCCCTGGCCTGGGCGACGGCGTCGATATCGGAGCGGATCGCGCCGGCGCTGGGGCTGGCCCGCTTGACCTCGGCGATGACGCAGAGCCCGTCGGGACGGCGCAGGGCGTCGGCGAAGCCGGGTCCGCGAGGCGGCCGGCGCGAGGCCGCCGCGGCGAGCTCGGCGTCGGCGACAGGGCGCAGGCGGTCGGCGAGTTCGACGCGCTTCCAGGCCATGATCTCGGCAAGCTTGTCCACGGCACCTTGCTAGCCCCCGCGGGGCTCCGCTGGCAATCGTTTTGACTCCCCGCGGCCGCCGACCGAGGGTTCGTCATGGCCGCCATCGACAACCTCATCGCCACCACCGCCCGCCTGAGGGCGCCCGACGGCTGTCCCTGGGACCGCGCCCAGACCCACCGGACCATCTGCGACTGCCTGGTCGAGGAGGTGGCCGAGGTGCTCGAGGCCATCGACCGCGACGACGTGGCCAACCTGCGCGAGGAGCTGGGCGACCTTCTCTTCCACGTCGTCCTCCACGCCCAGATGGCCTCCGAATCCGGGAAGTTCGACTTCGAGGATCTCGCCCGCGAGGTGAACGAGAAGATGGTGCGTCGCCACCCCCATGTCTTCGGCGACGGGGCAAGGCTCGGCGACCCCGAGGCGGTCATCCGCCAGTGGGAGCAGATCAAGCTGGCCGAGAAAGGGGCGGCTAGGCCCTCGGTCTTCAAGGAGCTGCCCAGGTCGCTCAACGCGCTGCTGGTCGCGCGTGAGACCTGGAAGCAGGTGGCCAAGAAGGGTCTGGACGCCGGCCCGCACGTCGACGCCGGCGAGGTCGCCCGCCGCGCCTCCGGGCTCGGCGAGGAGGAGGCGGGGCGCCGGCTCTTCGAGCTGGTCGCCGCCTGCCGCGAGGCCGGGATCGATCCCGACTCGGCCCTGCGCCGCCACACCCTGAGGGTCAGGGAGCACGCCGAGGTCGCGGCCGGTCGATGACGACGCACCGCGGCCCGGCCCCCTTGCTCGTGCGCGTCGACGGTCGCGAGGTCGCCGTGTGGCCGCGCCGGTCGGAGAAGGCGGCGCGCGTCCGCCTTGTCGTGAGGCCGGGGCCGCGGGTCGAGCTGACCCTCCCCGTCGGCGCCTCCCTCGACGCCGCCGAGGTTTTCCTGCGCGACAACCTCGTCTGGCTCGGGCGCGCCCTGGGACGCGCGCGGCCGGCCCAGAACTCGCTCTGCCGCCACCTGGCCGAGTTCCCCTCCCTCACGGTCGACGACCGCTGGGCCGACGTCGAGCTCCTCGCCTCAGGCCGGGCCGGGCACCGCATGCTGGCCGGCGACCGGGTGAGCCTGCATTATCCCGAGGCGGATCCGGAGGGGGGGCTGCGGCGCGCCGTGCGCGGGTTGGCGGGCGAGTCGCTTCGCCTGGCGACCGAGCGCCTTTCCCGGCGCGTCGGCGTGGGCGTGGCCGAGGTGTCCGTCCGGGACCAGAGCACGCGCTGGGGGTCGTGCTCCTCGGGCGGCGCGCTCTCGCTCAACTGGCGCCTTGTCCTGCTGCCGCCCGCCATCCACGACCACGTGATCCTCCACGAGCTCGCGCATCGCCTGCACATGGACCACTCCGACCGATTCTGGTCCCAGCTCGAGGCCTGGGATCCCGACTGGAGGCGACACGACCGCGAGCTGACGCGGACCTGGGCGCGCCTGATGGACCTCGGCCGATGAGCCGGGATGCGCAGAGCCCCGACGAGGTCTTCGACGTGGTCGACGCCTCGAACCGCGTCGTCGGGCGGGAGCGGCGCTCCGTCATCCACGCCAAGGGCCTGCTCCACCGGGCGGCGCACCTGCTCTGGTTGCGCGACGACGGCGGCCTCTGCCTGCAGCGACGCTCGTACCGGAAGGATTCCTGCCCGGGGCTGATCAGCACCTCCTGCGCCGGCCACCTCGACGCGGGCGAGGCCTACCTTGCGGCGATGGTGAGGGAGCTGCGCGAGGAGAACGGCGTCGTGGTCGACCCGTCCGACCTGGCGCTTCTCGATGCCGTGCCCGCCCACCCGGACCTTGGGCACGAATTCGTGGAGGTTTTCCTCCTGCGCGGCGACCGACCGACGCGCATCCACCCACCCGAGGTTGATGCGTTGCTTTGGCGGACCCCGGTCGAGGCCGCTGCATGGGCACTGGCCAGTCCCGGGCTCTTCTCCTCATCGTTCCGCCACCTCATCGCCCGACCGAGAATCCGCGTGGCCCTCGGCCTGCCGCCCCGGGCTTGAAAAGTCGTTCCGCTTCTGCGTCCCTCTCCCCATGGCCGTCCCCGCGCCCGCCAACGCCCCCCAGACTGTCCGCTGGTGGCACTGGCTTTGGGTGGCGCCCTTGGCCCTGTTTTTCCGCCTTTGGCTGGCAACCCTCCGGGTGCGGCTCGCCCCGGGTACCCGCGAGGCGGAGTCGGCGGCGGGAGGGAGCGCGGTCATCGTGCTCTGGCACGACCGGCTCTTCTTCGCCCCCGTCGTGAGCCAGCGTCATCTGCGCCGCCCGGTCTGCGCATTGGTCAGCGCGAGCAAGGACGGCGGGTGGCTGACCGCCTTCTACAACCTGATGGGCATCCGCTGCGCGCGCGGCTCGAGCTCCTCGCGCGGAACCGAGGCCCTGATGGCGCTGGCCCGGGCCATGCGCGACGGCTGTCACGCCGGGGTCACGCCCGATGGACCCAAGGGGCCGCGCCGCGAGGCCAAGCCAGGTGTCCTCGCGCTGGCCCGGGTCGCCAAGGCGAAGGTGCTGCTCCTGGGCATCCGCTACCATGCCTGCTGGCGGCTGCGGAGCTGGGATCGGTTCGCTCTGCCGGTGCCCTTCAGCCGGGTTGAGCTCAGCCTGGAGCCGGCCGGGGGGCTGCCCGCCGACGAGTCCGAGGCCTGCCAAGCAATTGGGCGTCGCCTCGACGCGCTCTCGGGCGACTAGGGAAAAGAAGGGGGCGCGCTCTCGCGAACGCGCCCCCGGTGCTATGAGCCCCTACCGACCTTAGAAGGTGCGGGACAGGGAGAAGGTGAAGGTGTCCTTGACGGCGAGCGTGTATCCATCGACATCCGTGTAGGCCACGGACGCGGTGTAACCGCCGACGGGATAGGATAGGCTGACCTTGTAATCGCTGTATCCATCCTGAAGGGCCTCAGCCGTGGTTACGCCGTAGGCAAGGCCAAGGGAGAGATCCTTCACTCCAGGGACTTCCACAGTATAGCCAGCGGAGAAATAGCTGACGCCATCCGAATTCGCCCACCCGAAGTAGTCGGTGAGGGAAGAAGAATACTTGAGCGACAGTCCATAGGCGGCGACTCCAACATAAGCCTCGGTGGTGTTTGCAACCTCAACACCCTCGTAGTGATAGCTAATCACACCGGCGGACAGGGTGAAATCGCCGACAGTAATTGCGTAGCCCGCGTAGATATCGAGTTCGAGCCCGGAACCAGCCGTTCCAAAACCGACTATAGGGTCATCGGTCCAAGTCTGGTTGGCGGCCCAAATACCGGCGGAGAAGCCGGAGGTGTGGCTCACATCGGTGCCGCCGGAGAGGGCGAGGCCGTCGCCAGCGATCTGGGTCACGCCGCGGAAGATGTAATCCGTGGCGAGGGCCAGGTTGTGAGTCTGCGTCCAGTCCGACTTGGCCGGAGCGGGCGCAGGTGCCGTCTGGGCGAGAGCCGAGGCGGCGAGGAGGATGGGGAGGGTGTGGATGGTGTGCTTCATGGCACCTTCACCCTACCACGGCTCGTGCCAACCCCTGGAGGAGGGGTTCCTTGCGCTCAATCCGCCAAGGCGCCGAAAAGCCTGCCCAAAAATCGACTCAGCGGGCGGGGTCGAAGGCGATTTTCTTCCATTGCAGCTTGCCGAAGCGGAAGTTGAGCATCAACGCCATGGCCAGCTTGCTGGACTTGAGGTAGGCGATGTTCTCCGAGAAATCGGTGTCGAGGAAGCGATCGTGCGACCGGAGATCGAGCAGGATCTGGCCCTCGACCACCGGGCCGACCTCGGCCTTGCCGACCACCTTGCCCTCGTAGGTGAACTCAAGCTCGCGCTCCGCCTCGACCTTGAGTCCCTGCTTCTTAAGCTCAATCAGCAAGGCCTTGCGATAGACGGCCAGGTCGAGCCCAGGCCCGATGGCGTTGAGCACGGTGATGGCGCATCCCGTGACCTTGTAGGCGAGGTCCTGGAGGGGGTTGGGCTGAGGCGACGAACGCGGAAGGAGGAAGCGGTCGGAATCGGAGGACATGGTCGGTGCTCGAATGCGGTCTTCAAAAACCGTCTCGGCGTCCGAATCAAGCCTTCCGAGATGCCTTGGCGGATGTCGTGCCCGTCTTGTCAGGCGTCCCGACGGGGGAGACGCCGGGCGCCTTGGCCGGGGCGAACGCCTGCAGCCGCTGCCGAACCGCCTCGGCATAGCACAGGGCGTAGCGCTCCGCTGCCCTCGACCAGGGGAATTCCCGGCGCATCGCACGGGTGCGCATGGCCTCGAACTCCCGCGGGTGGCGGTGGCGGAGCTCAAGGGCCTGACCGAGCGCCCAGGCGATGGCGGCGCTGTCGGCATGCTCGAAGACGATGCCGGTGGCGTCGGTCGCTCCCGGCGTCCAGGGATCGACGGTGTCGGCCAAGCCGCCGGTCCTTCGGACGATGGGCAGGGTGCCGTACGCCATTGAGTAGAGCTGGTTCAGGCCGCAGGGCTCGAATCGGCTGGGCATCAGGAAGAAGTCGGCTCCCGCCTCGATCCGATGCGACAGGCGGTTGTCATAGCCGATCCTGACCGCGGCGGCTCCCGGGTGTGCGGAGGCGAGGCCGAGATAGGCCTGCTCGAGCGCGGGATCGCCGCTTCCGAGCAGGGCAAGCTGCAGCTGGCCCGCGCGAATGCGGGCTCGGAGCGGTTCCAGGGCCAGGTCGAGACCCTTCTGCTCCCAAAGGCGAGCCACCACGCCGACCAGCGGGACACCGGGGTCGGGCTCGAGCCCGAGCTCCGACTGCAGGGCCGCCTTGCAGGCGGCCTTTCCCGAGGGTTCGGACGCCGAGTAGCGCGCGGGGAGATGGGGGTCGCGGGCGGGATTCCAGTCGTCGGTGTCGACCCCGTTCAGGATGCCCTCGAGGTCCGACTGTCGGTGGCGAATCACCGGATCAAGGCCGAAGCCCTGGGCGGGACCCGCGATTTCCCGGGCGTAGGTGGGGCTGACGGTGGTCAGCCGGGTGGCATGATAGAGCCCGCCCTTGAGGAAGTTGATGCCGCCCAGGCATTCCAGGTTGTCCTCGGTGACAACCCAATCGGGAAGGCCGAGGTAGGCTGCGATGTCCTTCCCGTGCAGGCCCTGGTGCTGGAGATTGTGGATGGTCAGGACGCTGGCCGCGGTCCCGAGCGGGGTCTCCCGCAGGACGGTGTTGAGGAGGACGGGAGCCAGCGCGACCGTCCAGTCGTGGCAATGGACGACGTCCGGAATCCAGCCGTCGGCGAGGCAAAGGTCCAATCCGGCGCGCGCGAGGAACGCGGCGCGGCGCCCCGCCGACGCGGGGTCCCCGTAGATCTCGCGTCCGCCGTAGAGACCGTCATGCTCGATGAAGAGGGCGACGAACCCGTGCGCGCCGGACGAGCGTCGCACGCGGCAGGTCGCCGCGGGGTGAACCCCGACGTCCAATTGCTCCCGGTGGCAGGGGAGCGACTCGCGCCCCGGGATGGAGCCGTGGAGGGGGGTGACGACCCTCACCTCGTGCCCGGCCAAGGCGAGGGCCTTGGCAAGGGCGGCGGTGGCGTCGCCGAGACCTCCCGACTTCGACCACGGGGCCAGCTCGGGCGTCAGGTGCAGGACGCGCATCAGGCTCGCACCTTGCCCAGCCGGTTGACCAGCGGCACGAAGGCCAGCAGGACCAGGAAGGCGCCCGCCATGGCGACGTTGCCGGCCAGGTCATGGACCGTCCCGAGCGCCGAGAAACCCTCCATGCCGGGCTCAAGGCCGGCGAAGTCGCGATCGATAGCCGCCGAGCCGTGCTTGCCGGCATAGAGGGACAGGTAGGTGTTGCGCCCGACGTTGAGGACGATCGCCGCCAGGCCGGCGGAGGCGATGAGAAGCGCGCGGCGGATCAGGGCTCCGGGGAACCCGCCCTCGACCCACAGGGAGCCCAGGAAGGCGCCGACGAAGACGCAGGCCGAGAGGGAGCGGATGCCCGAGCAGGCGTCGGCAATGCCCACCTGCTGGCCGTTCTCGAAGACGATGATGTTGCCGCGGACGATGATCTCGTGGTCCGTCACCCGCAGCACGCCCGCGACAAACTCGGTGACAAAGGCCAGGAGGGGGCCCTTGACCTGGTTGTCCACGAGGTAAAGGAAGGGGCCGGAGACAATCCAGATGGCCGCGGGGAAGAGCAGCAGGCCGAGGGCCCTCCATCGCGCGGTCCCCGAGGGGGCGGCGCCGCCGGGCGCGGCGACGGCGAGGAATCCGAAGCCGAGAATCGACCCCATCAGCCCGAAGGCCACCGCCATCGTGGCGACGACGCCCGTGCCGAAGACGGCTCGGCCGGCCGCGCCCAGCGAGAAGGTCGCCAGGCACAGCAGCGTCAGGGCGAGCGCAAGGCGCCTCAGCCAGGCGGGCGCGTCGGGGCCGGCTGGCGCCTGTCCCGACAGCAGGGGCGCCAGCTGGGGCCATCGGTCCCACAGGACATAGAGCGAGAAGGCCGGGACGAGGTAGCCGAAGGTATAATCCTCCTTCGTGCTCCAGATGGCCCATTGGTCCCAGGTCGCGAATCCCATCATCGCGAGGGACAGCACGGCCAAGCCGACCGTCTCCGGGGGGAGCGCGCTCGCGCTCGTCTTCTCCGTTGCGCCTTCCTCCATGGTCAGAACTTGGGCACCGCCTCGAGGAGGGTGCGGGTGTACGGGTGGGCGGGGGAGCCGAGGATTCGCTCGGGCGAGCCTTGCTCGACCACGACGCCCCGCTCCATCACAAGGATATGGTGGCTGATGTGCTCCACGACCGCCAGGTCGTGGGCGATGAAGAGGTAGGCCACGCCGAGCTCCTCCTGCAGGTCCTGGAGCAGGTTGACCACGGACGCCTGCACCGAGACGTCGAGCGCCGAGACAGGCTCGTCGCAGACAATCAGCTCGGGCTGGACGGCGAGGGCGCGGGCGATGCCGATGCGCTGGCGCTGCCCGCCGGAGAACTCGTGCGGGTGGCGCCTCATCTGGTCGGGGCTCAGGCCGACCTTCCGGAGAAGGTCGGCGCAGCGGGCCTCGCGGTCGGAGCGGCTCATCGCGGGGAAGTGGATTTCCAGCGGCTCGGAGAGGATGGCGAGGATGTCGGCCCGGGGATTGAGGGAGCCGTAGGGATCCTGGAAGACCATCTGCACCTTCTTGCGCCAGGGCAGGAACTCACGGTTGCCCAGCGGGGCGATGTCGAGCCCTTCCCAGAGGATTTGCCCGGAGGTCACCGGGGCCAGCTTGACGATGGCGCGGCCGGTGGTCGTCTTGCCCGAGCCGGACTCGCCGACCAGGCCGACCGTCTTTCCGCGGGGAATGGAGAAGCTGACCCCGTCGACCGCCCGGACGGGCTCGAGCTTCCGGAACCAGCCGGCTCCGGGGCGGGGATAGTGAACGCGGAGGTCGCGGACCTCGAGCAGGGATTGGTCGCTCATGCGGAGGGGGAGGATTCCCGCAGGCTATCCTCGAGGGTGGGCAGTCGGCGGCGGCGCTGCCCAAGGCGCGGGATGCAGCCGATGAGCCCGCGGGTGTAGGGGTGGCTAGGGTTGGCCATGACCTGGGAGACCGGGCCTTGCTCGACGACCTTGCCGCGGTGCATGACCAGGACGTTGTCCGCCAGGTTGGCGACAATCCCGAAGTTGTGGGTGATGAGAAGGATGCTCATGCCGCGCTCGCGCCGGATTCTCGCGAGCAGCTCCATGATCTGCTTCTGGATGGTCACGTCCAGGGCGGTGGTGGGCTCGTCGGCGACGAGCAGGCGGGGTTGGCAGGCGAGCGCCATCGCGATCATGGCGCGCTGGAGCATGCCGCCCGAGAGCTCGTGCGGGTAGGAGTCGGCGACGCGGCCCGGCTCGCGGATGCCCACGGCGTCGAGCGAGGCCTCCACCTCGGCGCGAACCGCGGACCTCGGCATCGACGTCCGATGGGTCCGGATGGCCTCGGCGATCTGGAACCCGACGGTGTAGACCGGGTTCATCGAGGTGCCGGGCTCCTGGAAGATGTAGGCGATGCGACCTCCGCGGACCTGGGTCATCTCCCGGTCGGGCAGGCCGATCAGCTCGCGACCCTCGAGCAGGGCCGAGCCGGAGACCCGGCAGGCGGGCTCGGGCGGGAGCAGCCGGGTCAGGGCGAGGGACGAGACGGATTTGCCCGAGCCGGACTCCCCGACCACGGCGAGGATCTCGCCCTCGGCCAGGTCGAAGCTGACCCCGGTCGAGGCAACGGTTTCCGAGCCGCCGGAACGGAAGTGGACGGAGAGGTCGCGCACGCGGAGCAGGGGGGAGGCGGACATCGGGTCGACCGTAGGGGTGAGGCGGGGCTTGGCAAGGAGATGTGGGCGGGTTCGCCGTTGCGTGGGAGCCGCGGAACCCTTCCATCCACGGCGATGGCGAGCGACACCCCCATGCAGCGTCAGTATCGCGAGTTCCGCGAGCGCATCCCCGCCGACGCCCTCCTGCTGTTCCGGCTCGGCGACTTCTTCGAGATGTTCGGGCGGGACGCCGAGGTCGCCTCGCGCGTCCTCGGCATCACCCTGACCCGGCGAGGGGACCTTCCCATGGCGGGCATACCTCACCACGCCGCCCCCGGCCACGTGCAAAAGCTCCTCGCCGCCGGCCACAAGGTCGCCCTGGCCGACCAGGTCGAGGCCGCCGTCCCGGGCAAGCTCGTCCGCCGGGAGCTGACCCGGATTCTCACGCCGGGCACGGCGCTCGAGGACGGCCAGCTCGACTCGCGGCGCGGCAACTACCTCCTCGCCCTCTCGCGCGACCGCGCGGGTTGGCACGCCGCCTGGCTGGACGTCTCCACGTCCGACTTCCGGGTCGCCAGCTCGCCCGACCTGGAGCCGCTCCTGCCGACCCTCCACGCCCTGGCTCCCGCCGAGATTCTCCTCGCCGAGGACCACGAGCCGCCGGCCGAGCTCGGCCCTCTGCTCGGCGCCTCGCGGCTTTCCCGGACGCCGGGATGGAACTTCGACCCCGCGACCGGCGCCCGCCTTGTCGCCGAGACGCTCGGCGTCCACGGCCTGGCCGGATTCGGCCTTTCCGACGACCATCCCGCGCTCGGCCCGGCCGGCGCCGCCGTCGCCTACGTCACCGACTCGCTCTGCGACCGGCCCCGCAACCTCTCCCGCATCGCCGAGCACCGCCTCGGCGAGGCGGTGCTGCTCGATCCCGCGTCGGCCCGCAACCTCGAGCTCTTCGCCACCACCTCCGGCCGACGCGAGGGTTCCCTCGTCGAGGCCATCGACCGCACGGCCACCCCGGCGGGAGCCCGGCTGCTCGCCCGCTGGCTCGCCGAGCCCTCGACCGACCTCGCCGTGCTCGCCGCCCGCTCCGCCGCCGTGGCCGCGCTCGTGCGCCACCCCGGATCCGCCGCGCGCCTCGCCGAATCCCTCGCGCAGGTGCGCGACATTCCGAGGATCCTCGGCCGGCTCCAGAACCGGCTCCGGAACCCGCGCGAGCTCGGGGGCGTCCGCGACACGCTCGCCGCGCTCCCCGCGCTGAGGGAGGAGCTTGCCTCGGTTCCCGGGGGCGCGCTGGCGGCGATCGCCAGCCGGGTCTCGCCCGAGCCCGCGCTCGCCGGGCTTCTCCTCCGGGCGCTGGCGGAGGAGCTGCCGGCCGACCTCTCGGACGGCGGCGCGCTTCGAGCCGGGCACGACGCCGAGCTCGACCGCCTCCGCTCGCTGGCATCCGACAGCAAGGCGTGGATCGCCGACTTCGAGAGGGGCGAGCAGGAGCGGACGGGGATCAAGTCGCTCAAGGTGCGCTACAACGGCGCCTTCGGCTACGCCATCGAGGTCACCAAGGCCAACCTCGCCCTCGTCCCGGCCGACTACATCCGCAAGCAGACGATGGTCAACGCCGAGCGGTTCACCACCGAGGCGCTGAGGACGAAGGAGCGCGAGGTGCTCCGCGCCGACGAGCAGTCGCTCTCCCGCGAGTCGGAGCTCTTCCAGGCCCTGGTCGCCGAGGTGCTCGCCCGGGCCGACTCCCTGCGGGAAACCGCCGCCGCCCTGGCCGAGGCGGACGTCCTCCGCGGCTGGGCCGACCTCGCCCGGGAGTCCGACTGGTGCCAGCCGACCGTGGACGACTCCGATGCCCTTGAGATCGAGGAGGGCCGGCACCCCGTGGTCGAGCGCATGCTCCGCGAGCGCCCGGGCGCGGGTTCCTTCGTGCCGAACGACACCCGGCTTTCCGGCTCGGGGGAGCAGGTCGCGCTCATCACCGGGCCCAACATGGCCGGCAAGTCGACCTACATCCGCCAGGTCGCCCTCATCGCGCTGCTCGCCCACCTCGGCTGCTTCGTGCCGGCCCGCAAGGCGCGCGTCGGGCGCATCGACCGCATCTTCTGCCGCGTCGGGGCCAGCGACGAGCTCGCCCGCGGCCACTCGACCTTCATGGTCGAGATGAGCGAGACGGCCAACATCCTCAACAACGCGACCGCGCGCTCGCTGATCGTCCTGGACGAGATCGGCCGGGGCACCAGCACCTACGACGGCATCTCCATCGCCTGGGCGGTCGCCGAGCATCTCCATGGCAAGGGCGCCGCCGGCCCTCGAACCCTCTTCGCCACCCACTACCACGAGCTGACCCGGCTCGCCGACACCTTGCCCCGCCTGCGCAACTGGACGGTCGCGGTCCGCGAGTGGAAGGACGAGATTGTCTTCGTGCGACGCGTCGTGCCGGGCTCGGCCGACCGTTCCTATGGGATCCAGGTGGCGCGCCTGGCCGGGATGCCCTCGGAGGTGGTCGCGCGCGCCCGCGAGATCCTCGGCTCGATGGAGCAGGGCGGGGGGCTGCCGGCGGCGGCCGCGATGCCCGAGCCGACCCCCGCCAAGGCGAGGCCCGCCGTCGCCCGCGAGCCGAAGCCCCCCCGCGCGTCGTCGGCGGAAGGCACGAGCCAGGGCGAGCTGTTCGGCTGAGTCAGGTCCGCTCGTTCCACCCGGCGGAAGCGAACCTCGCCGTCTCCGCGGCCAGCGCCGCGCCGTCGAGTGCCGGCGTCTCCACCGGATGGGGGCTCGTCCCGAGCGCCTTGGCCAGGGTCTCGGGGAAATCACGCTCCAGGCGAAGCCAGTCGCAGCCCGGAAGGACGGCGCGGTCGACGTAACCCTGCAACAGCAGGCCGTCCCGGGTTCGCTTCTGGGCGGCGCCCGCGACCTTCCTGCCCTCGCGACCGGCCACGAGATCATGGGGCTCGGGGCGCTGGCCGCAGACGGTCGGCGCCTGGTAACCGCGCGGCCCGGAAGGCCGGGGCACCTGCGCCACGTCCATCCCCTGCCGCCTCAGCGCCTCGGCAAGCGCGCCCAGGGCCACCTCGTAGCTGAGGATGGCCTCCAGGGCGAACACGGGATGTCCCGAGGGCACGGCGAGCGCGTAGGTCCAGTCCTCGAGATGGGAGACCAGTCCCCCTCCGGTCGGGCGGCGAACCAAGGCCGAGGTCGCCGGAACCCGCGGCCGCCATTCCGCCCAGCGTTGGGAGATGCCGAACGTGTGGGCGGGCTCCGACCAGCCATAAAGTCGAAGCCGGGACACCTCCGACCGGGGGTAGGCCTCGAGAAGAAGGAGGTCGCGCGCCATGTTCTCCGCCGCGGCGCCGACGGTGCGGGGAAGCAGGTCCATGCTCAGAAATCGAGACCCTGCTCAAGCCGCCTCACCACGTCGCCTCCCGTGCGCTCGCGCCACCAGTCCTCGCAGCCGCGAGGCACCTCGAGGCCGTCGAGGATCTCGTCGAGCCGCTGGGGCCGGGTCCGCAGCTTGCCGGCGAGGGGGTGGAGCTCGACGCTGAGGTCGCGGGGCCGGGCGGGCAGGCCCGGAACGTCGGCATAGGAGACGCCCTGCACCAAGCCGGCGGGGTCCAGGCCGAACCTTCGCGCGATCCGCTCGCCGAGCTCGAGGCGGGTGACCGCCTCGCTCCCGCCCCAGTGAAAGATGCCGGAGAGGTTCCCGCGCTCGGCCAGCTCGACGCAGACCTCGGCCAGGTTGGGCGAGGAGACGGGCTGGCGGACCTCCTCGGTGAAAAGGCGCGCCACCTTGCCCGCCTTCCAGTCGAGGAAGAGCCTCTCGTGCGGGGTGCGGTCGCCGCCGGGGGTGTTGCCCAGGATGGGCGTCGAGCGGACGACGCAGGCGCCGTGGCGGCCGGCGGCCATCACGGCCTCCTCGCCCTCGAGCTTGGTGCGCGCGTAGACGTTGAGCGGCGCGGGCGTGTCGGTGCTCCGGTAGGGCCCCCGGGTCCCGTCGAACACCATGTCGGTCGACAGGTGGATGAACCGGGCACCGACATGGTTGGCCAGCTGGGCGAGACGACCGGGAAGCTCGATGTTCGCCTGGCGAGCCAGGCCCGGCTCGCGCTCGCAGACGCCGACGTCGGAAAGGGCCGCCGCGTTGATCACGCCGTCGGGAAAACGGTCCAGCACCAGCCGCTCGGCGCCGGCGAGGTCGCCGGCCGCGAGCCGGGCGGTCTCCACCCCCGGGGGGACGGACGGGGGGCGGGTGGAGCCGACGGCGAGCACCGCGTGGCCCCTCCGCACGGCCGCGCGCACCACCTCGCGACCGAGGAGTCCGGAGGCGCCGATGACGACGAGTCGCATGAGGTCGCCATGATGACGGGTTCGCGTTTGCCAGCAAGCCCGCACCCGGGCAAGTTGCGGCATGGCCTGCAGCTACACCGATCTCGCCAACCGCCCCGTGCTGACCCAGCCCGTCTACGAGGCCGGGCGTCCCATCGAGGTGGTGGCACGCGAGTTCGGCCTCGATCCCGCCTCCGTCATCAAGCTCGCCTCGAACGAGAACCCGCTCGGGCCCTCGCCGCTGGGGTTGGCCGCGGCGTCCCGCGCGCTCGCGAGCTGCCATCTTTATCCCGACTCGGGTTGCACCTTCCTGCGCGAGCGCCTCGCCCGCGCCTGGGGGCTTTCCCCGGCCAGCTTCGTGGTCGGCAACGGATCCAACGAGGTGATGATCCTGCTCGCCCAGGCCTTCCTCCGTCCCGGCGACGAGGTGGTCTTCGGCTCCCAGGCCTTCGTCGTCTACCGCCTGGCGACCCTGCTGTGCGGGGCGACCCCGGTCGAGGTGCCCATGCCCGGCTACCGCCACGACCTGGCCGCGATGCGCGCGGCCGTGACCGAGCGCACCCGGCTGCTCTTCCTGGCCAGTCCCAACAACCCGACGGGGGGGACGGATGAGCCGGGTAGGATCCTCGAGCTCGCGCGCTCCCTCCCGGATCATGTCATCTTCTGCCTCGATGAGGCGTACGCGGAGTACCTCGACGCCTCCGCGGACCTGCGCCCCCTGCTGTCTTCCGGGCGCAAGGTCGTGATGACGCGCACGTTCTCGAAGATCTACGGCCTGGCCGGTCTGAGGGTCGGCTATCTCGTCGGTTCCGAGGAGGTCTGCGGCCTCCTCAACCGCGTCCGCCAACCCTTCAATGTCAACCTCCCCGCGCTTGCCGCCGCGGAGGCGGCCCTGGACGACGCGGATTTCCTGCGGCGCGCCCGCGCCGCCAACGCGGCGGGCCTTGCCCAGCTCGCCGACGGCTTCCGCCGCCTCGGTCTCGAGCACATTCCCGGACAGGCCAATTTCCTCGCGGCGCGATTCCCCGACGCCGCCGGCACCTTCGATCGCCTGCTGCGGACGGGCATCATCGTCCGCCCGCTGCGAGGCTACGGGATGAAGGACTGGCTGAGGGTCACCGTCGGCACCGAGGCGCAGAACAGCCGGCTTCTCTCCGCGATCGGGGCCTAGGAACCGAGAATGCCCGCGAGCGCATCCGGCTGCTCGAGGTGAAGGGCGTGACCCGCGCCGGGAACGACATGGAGGCTCGAGCCCGGGATGAGCCCCGCCATCTGCCTGCCGAGGTCGACGTAACGGGGGTCGGCGTCGCCCGCGACGATGTCGACCCGGCAGGCCAGTCGCCGGAGCACGTCCTCCGTGCCGGGAACCGAGCCCGGGCCGACATGCTCAAGGCTGAGGGCGAGCCCCTCGGGGTCGGCGGCGCGCCGACGGTCAAGGATGGGCCCGAGCCGCTCGGGGGGGAGCCCGAGCAGGGGGCGGAAGAAGGTCTGGTTATGCCAGTAGCGAAGAAAGGGCCCCATCCCTCCTTCCCGGAGAAGGCGCGCCGCGGCGGCGTCGCCGCGGCGACGGTTGTCCGCCTCGTCGGGGTCGGAGATGCCGGGCGAGGTGCTCACCAGGACCACCCTCCAGCCCGGGGGGAGTCTCTCCCGGTCGCGCAGCGCGTGCTGGAGAAGCCGGCCGCCCATCGAGTAACCGAGGAGCGTCCCGGGCTCCGCCTGCGATTCGATCCACGTCCTGACCAACGCCACATGCGACGCCAGGGAATAGGCGGCCCCCTCGCGCACGCCGCCGTGAATGCCGTGGCCGGGCCAATCGGGCGCCGTCACCCGGGCCGATTCCGGGAGGCAAGCGGCGAGGCCGTCGAAGTCGGCGCGCGACCCGAGGAACCCGTGCAGGAGGAGAATCGGCCCCATCGGCCGGGATCAGCTTGCGCCGGGACCCTCCTTGCACCGGTCGTGGGACCCGTCGCAGTAGGGGGGCTTTCGGGTTTTGCGGCAGCCGCAGAAATGGATGGTGCCGTCGGACTCCGCCTTGTGCGGCAGCGGGGAGACGCCGGACCCGTGGTGGGACCCATCGCAGAAGGGCAGGTTCCGGCTCTTGCCGCAGGCGCACCAATAGTAGATGTTTCCGGCTTGGACCTGGACAGGGTAGGGTTTGCTCCTCGGCGGCTTTTGGCTCATGCCCAACGGATAGCCAAAAAGTCCCCGCGCGCAAATCGCTTTGAAAGCGTCGCCTCGGCTTGCCTTGGGCCTGCTGTTGCCAAAATTCGGGGTATGCCCACCACCGGAATCCGCGTGAAGCCATGGAACCGCGTCGACGCCCAGGTCTACACCCTGGCGACATCCGACGGCGCGCGGGGCAACCTGAACCTCTGCACCTACGTCACGCCGGTGTCGATGAAGCCCAAGCGCTTCATCATCGGCGTCTACAAGGGCACGAAGACCCTGGACAACCTTGAGAAGAACCCGGTCGGAATCCTCCAGTACATGGCGGCCGACCAGTGGGAGCACGTCAAGCTGCTGGGCAAGAAGACCGGCTTCACCGTGGACAAGATCACCGCGCTGGGCTCCGACGTCGAGCATGTCAGCGGCGGGCTCTTCCGCCTCCGCGGCGTGCTCGCCTTGCTCCACCTCCGGTTCCTCGAGCGCATCGACGCCGGCGACCACTGGGCGTGGCTCGCGAATGTCGACGCCTACGAGAACATCCGGGAGGCGGACAGCCTGACCTTCAGCCAGCTGAAGGAGCGCAAGCTGATCCTCGTCTGAGTCAGCCGCGGCCCAGGGCCGCGCGCGCCTGCTCGAGAAGCTCGGCGAAGACCGCCCGGGTCGAGTCAGCATAGGCGCGATCCCCGACAACGTGGCGACACAGCTCCAGGAAGGCGCCCGGGCCTTGCTGCCTGCTGCGCTCCACCGCCGACGCGAGCCGCTCCTCGGCGGCCAAGGCCGAGGCGGAGGCGGGGTTCGCCTCGAGGTCCGCACCGGCCTGCTGGAGCTCGTCCTCCATGGACCCGAGGCTCGTCCCCGCGCCCGGGCTGTCAATCCGCGCAAGGTTAGGATTGGGTGACGGCGCGGCGACGGTCGCGCGCGTCAATCCAGGGCGCCGAGGGCCCCCAGCTCGCGCGCGGCGGCCTGGTCCCACCCCCGGTTGGCCGCCGGGCTGGCGGGGCTGGGGTGAAGCACCCTGCCGTAGCGGACATCCAGTCCGTCGAGGGCGCGCCGGGCCTGCATCTCGGCGAACCCGCCCACCCCGATCACCTGGCGGACGCCGAGGATGCGAACCAGGTCCCTCAGAAGGCGGTCGCAGGTCTCGTTCAGGGGGCGAAGCGCCGCGACCGGGAGCGCGTCGGGCGTGACGTTGCGCCCGGTGCGCGTCGCCTCGATGAACATCAGCGGGCAGTAGTTGACCACGGTGCGCCGGCGGAAGAACGCCTCGGGCTTGCCGAACCGGTCGCGGAAAAAACCCCACAGCCGCCGTCCGCTCACCTCGGACCGGGCGCAGTCGAAGCCGAGGATGGGCTTGGCAGGGTGGGTCCCCCTCGGCGCGACCACCTTGCCCCCGACGCGGAGCCAGTCGCGGACCGCGGCCACCTCCCCGAACGGCACCCCGGTCTGCGCCATCCCGAAAGGGCCGGGGTTCATGCCCAGGAGCAGGATTTCGCGAGGTCCGGCGGCGCCGTGGCGCTCCAGATAGGCGCGGTGGGGCTCCCAGGCGTAGTCGAGGGGTTGGTAGACGTGGTCGGCGGGAGAGGGGAAACGGAGCGGGCGCAGCGCCTCGCGGGCCGCCAACGTGGCTTCCTCGGCGAGGGCAAAGGGGGAGGGCATGGCCCCATCGAATCGACCCGAGGACCGCTGGGAAGCCCGAAGCGTCCCACTTCCCCTCTTGCGTTGCCGCGGCCGCTGGCAAAGGGTTCACCTCCACCAACGTGAGCAAGAAGACTTCCTGGACCCTCAAGGACGCCGAGGACTACTACGGCTTCAAGCGCTGGGGCGGCTCCCATTTCTCGGTCGACCCCAAGGGTTGCCTCTGCGTCCACCCCATGGGCGACGACCGGAAGATCCGCATCCTCGACGTGGTGCGCGAGGCCGCGTCGATGGGCCTCCGCCCGCCCCTCACCATCCGCGTCCAGGACCTCCTGCGCCGGAGGGTCATCCAGCTCAACGAGGCCTTCGCCAAGGCGGTCGAGAGCGAGGACTACAAGGGGCGCTACCGCGGCGTCTTCCCGATCAAGGTCAACCAGCTGCGCGAGGTGGTCGAGGAGATCCTCGACGCGGGCGAGCCCTTCGGGTTCGGCATCGAGGCGGGCTCCAAGCCCGAGCTGCTCATCGCCCTCGCCC
>Ga0315904_10000456_pt1 | contig 64842 bp, 55 predicted proteins | sample LakEriMetagenome_6_FD_203529 | JGI IMG/M metagenome (GOLD analysis project Ga0315904, IMG submission 203529) | Freshwater fungal communities from buoy surface, Lake Erie, Ohio, United States - Buoy 12 MA120 | ecosystem: Environmental > Aquatic > Freshwater > Lake | place: USA: Lake Erie, Ohio...
GTGTCTTTATTTTGGCGTTTTAATTCGGCTTTTGCTTCCTTAACAACCTCATCTCTGAATTTCTCTAAAGCCTTTAGAACTTCACTCATTAGCAAATTGTCATTGAGTTAGGAACTAAAATATCTAAAGTCATCGTCCAACCTGCTAAATAGTTTTCAAACCTTTCTGCAAATGGCTCTACTGTTGCGTTGCCGTCAACCATAAAATTATCGCTGAATAAATCTCCACGTCTTAGACTTTCGTAAAGTCTATTTTGAACAGCAAACATTGTATTTAAAACGTCTTGTTCGTTATTGTCTCCGATAAATATATTCGTGTTTTCGTTCTTTGAAATGTCAACAATATCCATACATAAAATAGATACATTAAAACGAATGATATTATTTTCAATTGAACTTGAATTAACTATCAAATGAGCCAACGGAAAAATAGTTTGCTTAGATAAATCAACCGCAAATATGTCACCTTCAGTAACCGTGTTTATAAACGCGTCGTTATCGAAATGTCCTTTTAAAGTGTCAAGTAAATTATAATAGTTACCCATGTCTCATTTTTCTTTTTAATTCGTTATTCTCTATTTCAGTTCTTTGTCTTTCGTAAGTAAGGTAGGTAAGGCACTTCCGTATTCCCAATTTGGTAACTTCATCAAACTTTGTAACATCTCCTTTAGCGAGTGCATAGATTGAATTATACCACCCCCATTGCTTGTTGAACTGAGCCCGTTCTGAATAGTCGTTTGTAGCTCCTTGTTCTTCATCATCTCCTGCTCCAAAGAGATAAGCGTAGCTTGAACTAAGTCGTTTCCTAAACGATAAAAAAAAACCGAAGCAGCCATTGCAATATCTAACGGAGCGTATTTCATTATTTCGGCAAATTCATCCGTTCCTGAATAACCCATTATTTCGTGAGTGTCTTTCGTCTTTTTGGTTATCGGTCTGTATAAAACTGCCATTGCTTTGTGGAATGTTTCAACCTTGCCTATATTGTGGTCTAAGTCAACATACTCACCGAAGCTCATATCTTCTAAGTTAGGAATGAAACCGAACTCCATACCTTGTATTTTAAACGTTGTTTTGAACTCCGTCTTTTGCTGGAACAATTCGTTAAAATGATTCGCTAACCCAACAACATCACTCCATTTAATCTTTAATACGTCACGCATATTTAAACCGCAGAAAATTTCAATAGACTTTTGTGCTATTAGTTCTTCATCGTTTGAACCCTCAACCAGTTTTATAAACTTTTGATAGTTCATTAATGGAATTTCACTTAAACTTGTAGGAATTACTATTTCCGTTGTCATAATTATTTAACTTTAAATTTGGTAATTGTAGTAAGCTAAGGCAATATCGAAAGCCTGACCTAACATTTTTGTGTGCATCCGTATTTTCATAGGGTCATCAAACACTATTTTAACCCTTATACCTTTCTTTTCTTGGATATATTTCTCAACTATGCGCACCATTAACGGTAGGTCATCTGTCATTTGTGTAAATTAATGAATAAAATACTGACCATAATGAGGATTAACTCCTAAAACTTCCATTTCGTGATAACGTGCTGCGTCAATGCTGTGGTTATTAAAGTCAATAGGCTTATTTAATCTTGCGCCTGTTTTATCAGTATCCCAAACGTAGCTACGAAGTTCTTTAATTAGGTTGGTGCTGTTTGACGTTACTAAATATTCTTGGCTTTGCATTATTTGAATACCAAAGTTTATTGAGTCTTTACCCTTTGTTACGCCTTTAATCGTCTTTCCGTATCTTCTAATTTCTTCTATTGACTTAGGTTCGGAGCTATCCGCATAAATTGGTACGTTGTCAGGTAGTATTTTAGCAATGTCGCTGTTTATCATTCCTGTTCTATAAACAAGTTCATTAAGTATTCTTTGACCATTCCATGTATAAACTTCAACTGCTGCTGTTGGATCGTTTGTGTATCCAAAGTCCAAACCAATTCCTATCAATCTCGCATCACTTGGAATACTATCAATTTGTTTCCAGTTGCTGAATATAACGCCTTCTAACATTCCTATTTCACCTAAACCATATACACGCCACCAATTACTCCAATAAGTGCTTGTAGCTGCTTTTAAACGGTTCTTTTCTATTTGTTCAACTATGCTATTGTCTAAGGCTTCGTTATCCTTGTAAGTAAGAATTATAAAGTCTGCGTCGGGTTCGTCTTTTAGTTCAGTATGTACCCAAAACTCATTCGCTGGGTTGAAGTCTAAAAATACTTCTTTTTTAGTCCGTATAGAAAGTTCATTATAAGATTCAAAGGTAACATTATTGCATTCGTTAATATAAAGAATATCACGCCGAGCACCACGTAACTTAGAGCTATCGTCCGCACTAAAAAATTCAAAAACACTCCCATTTTTAAAATTGTAGGTTAATAAAGATTTGTTGAACTGATCATCGTTAAAGCGATTAGTCCATTTAAGTATTTTAAGAAAATCTTTTAACGCACCCCTACGAAGATGAGGTATTGATTCAGCAACTACGCTTATTTCAAGTCCTGCTATTCTTGTTGCTTTATCTATGAGTACGGCTAAAATAGAATACGTTTTCGAAGCCGACGAACCACCCTGAATTATTTTAGTTCGTCTTTTTAAAGCCAGTACCTTATTTGTTGCTGTCGTTCTCTGAAACATCAGGAAATAATGGTTGTTCTAAAATGGTTTGTTCTATTTGTTGTAATGGAGCACCGTAACCACTATCCATTAATGCTTTGTAAGCAGCAACATCGCCTTCACGTGCTTTTTTAATTAAAGCCAAAGTCATTAAGTCCTCTTGACTCATTGTTTCCTCTTGGTTAGTTAAAGGGTTTTTTAGCTTTTGATTAACTTCTAACCAATACTTTGCTATTGTGCTTCTGTTCTTTGCTCCTTTAGGTCTGCCGTTAGGGTTTCCGGTTTCTCCTTTTTGCCACGCAGGCTTTAAATTATCTTCTTTTGCCATAATCGGTGTTATATCGGTGTTTATTTTAATTCAACTCCGTTCTTCTTAATAACTAAATTCGGGTCAAGTTTTTTCATTCTATCAATGATAACTTGGCAATACTTCGGGTCGTATTCAATAATTCTTGCCTTACGCTTTATTTGTTCACAAGCCACCATAGTTGTTCCACTACCTCCAAAAGCATCTATTACAATATCTCCTATTTTAGAAGAGTTTTCTATTTGATAAGAAAATAAACCTATTGGCTTCATTGTCGGATGTTCTCCATTTCTACTTGGTTTATCCCATTCAATAACTGTCGTTTGTTTTCTATCTGAATACCATTTGTGGCTATCTCCTTTTAACCAACCATATAAGCAAGGTTCGTGTTTCCATTGGTAATCTTGTCTACCCATTACCATTGAACTCTTAACCCAAATCAACTGCTGTTTTAATAACCATCCTGAATCAACAAATGCTTTAGCAAAGTTTATTATTTCTGAAGAAGCATGCCAAACATAAATTGCTCCCCCTTTTTTTACTGCTGTCGAAAGTGCTGTATAAAAATCGTAAAGGAATTTATAAAAGTCATCATTACTCATTGAGTCATTTTCAATAGTTAACTTTTCTTTTGTTCCACCTTCATAAGCAACATTATAAGGTGGATCGGTTACAACCATATCAGCTAACTCTCCTTGCATTAACTTTTCAAATGTATCGGTTTGAGTACTATCTCCACAAAGTAAACGATGTTCACCTATTTCGAATAAATCGCCTAAAACAATATCCGTTTCAATACCACCTTCAGGAACATCAAAGTCATCTTCTTCAGCTTCAAGTTCTTCTTGAACGCTTAAATCAACTGGCAAATCTAAACCCCAATCGTCTAACTTTTCAACATCCCATTCATTTGCTAAACTATCCCAGTCCCATTCACCAAAACCTACGTTATCTTTTATTAAAAATTCGTTTTTTTGTTCTTCAGTCCATTCATCTGCTACTATAATAGGTATTTCTTTTAATCCTATCTCTTTACAGGCTTTTAAGCGCATATTTCCACCTAAGACAACATATTTATTATCCACGTCAGTAAAAACCACTAAGGGACGTTTATTTAGCATATCTGGAAATTCTTGGATAGACTTAACTAACTTTTGAAATTTTCCGTCTTTTATTATTCTTGGGTTCTTTGGGTTTGGTTTAACCTCGCTTATTTTAACTAACTTCATTTAATTAGGGTTATAATAGTAATCTCTAAATTCGTCTTTTGATACCGCGTGTATTTCCATAAAGTTTATTTTCGTGTCTATGAATACGCAGTAATTTATTTCTGTTATTTGCATTATTAATCTTAAAGCGTTCCAGTCTGATTTATGCTTTGTTGGGTGCATAAATACTATGTAATAGTCGCTTTTAAGGGTTATGTTTTTCACTTTTATCCGTGTTTTTGGATAGGGTTTCTTCATAACTTGTAGAACAAACTGCTAAACGTTGGTCCGTGTTTTCATATTCACTTACCATTTTATCGTCGGTCATACATCTTTGAATAAACTCCGACTTTGTTTCGTTACTTGTTGGCTTAGGAATTGGCATCTTCGTAAGTATTATAAACTTGTTTTAATTGGTTTACTCTTTCTAAAATACAAGGTCCACAGCTTGTAGGTTCGTTGCGTACCCCAAACACTCTTGAATGAATTGCAAGTATTGTCTTTTGTTCACTTGGTTTAATTACTTCCGCCTTTTTGTCAAACCATTCTTTTAACCATTCGTATTCAGGTTGTTCTAAACACTTCGCCTTTCTGTACGGAAATAACTCGTTTAACTTTGCTTTGCGTTCATCACATTTACAATCTTCTCCTAATATCCATTTAGCTACCTTTGCTACTCCAGTTGCTTCTAATACCTTTTCAACGGTATCTCCTAATCCTTTGCTTTCTGCTGCTAATATTTCAGCTTTAGTTCGTCTTTTTCTTGCCATGTTTTATTTATTTTGTTATATACCACCATTGAGGTTCTATTATTTTACCTATATACTCATCGTCTTTTATGTAATCACCACACCAAAACACATCTAAAACTTTGTATTTTGCAACTTCATTATTTTCTACTTCAGTTACTTCACCTACATAATAACAGTCGCCATCTTCAACATCCCTTATAATATCACCTATTTTGAATTCCATGTTATTTTATTAATTCGTAATCCTCGTTTTTGTAGTCTTCATAATCGTCTCCTACTTCTTCTTTTAAACTATCCTTACAATATTTTAACGTCTGCCATACTGATTTAAAACTAATTCCAGTGTGTTTTTCTATTTGGCGTGTACTCATGCCTGAATCTCTATAAAGTTCATATAACATTTTGTCATACCAATGCCAACTATCTACAGTCTTATTTATTTTGTTTTCTAATTCTATTTGTGCTTCCGTCTTTTCGTTTGGTTCGCTTTCATCTATTAATTGTATTGCCTCCGTTATATCGACTTTTTGTAGCTTATGTTTACTTTTTTCAAAGTCATAATACATATTCCTCAAAACAATCCAAATAAACCCCTTATAAACAACTCCATTTCGGTAAAATCTTTCTTTGTTTTCGTGTTTTGCTAACTTTAAATACATTTCTTGCACTATATCTTCAGCCAAACTATATTCGCCAAACGATTTAACAACCTTAATCCAGTGTTTATGTTCAACGTACAAGTCATTCAGAAATTGATTAGAGTCCAATTAAAATAAGCATTAAAACAACAATCATTCCTATAATAACACGAACTAAACTTTTACCCATTTCGTATTCGTTAAACAACCATTTATGAATCGTAATACTTGGTATGTTCCACGCAAAAAGCAAAACAGCCCTATCCAAAACGAATAAGGCTATTATAAAAGGAAATAAAAGTATTAACAATATTCTCACGCAACTAAGTTATACAATTTTCTTTTATAGTTCATTAAACGCCCTAAAGCTAAACTACAAATTTCTAATTTATAGACGTATTTTTCAGCTAATTGGTCCAACATTCCTTTTTTACAATGCTTAATAGTATCAGAATGACAACGCATTCTTACCTGCATACCTTGTATTAAATCATTTACTTGGTCTATTTTCTCAAGTAGTTCGTCTTTATCTACTACTCCACCACTTCCATCACAAGTCATACAAGTGTAATCAATTTCGTTTTGCTCGTAAGGTATATCAGTATCGTTAATATCTACTGTTACATAACCACTTGCGTCACACTCAGGACATTTTTTAAATAAATCTTTCATAATTTTTAGTTTTAATTGTTGAACAAATATAATACTTTTTAATATAACTACAAAATAATTTAAAAAAAAAGCGGAATTTTTTACGTTCCGCCTTAAATTACTTGCTGAAGAACTCACCAATCTTTTCGATTGACTTGCTTGATAAGCTACTTCCGTTTAAAAACTTATGAAGGTTAGGTTGTTTTATCTCTACTAACTTAGAAAAAGCGTTTAAACTTAATTCGTGTTTTTGTAAGTAGTGTCTAATCATTAACCTCGTTAGTTCATTTGCTTCGCTTAAAACCTTTGCTTGTTGTTTCATAAACCACTTAAAAATTCATCAAATTCTTTTCCATAATTTGGTCTGCCATTTGGTTTTCCGCCTGTTGGTTTCGCTTGTTCCTGAACTGGTTTAAAACTTAAACTTTGAAACTTTCCTTTTGCTCCGTCTTTTACCCAACTTGAAACATAATACTCTACACCTCCGATTGTAGCCTTACCCTGATAGTGTGGATGCGTTTCCTTTTCTCTTTTGTCGTTAGTAAATAACGCCCCTGAATTGTCTCTTTTTTCCATTTTTATTTATTTATTATTAATCCAAATTCCATCTTTACCACCGTTCTTTTTTATTTCGTCTTTTGCGTAATTAATGCGGTCTAAAGTCATATCTAAGTCATCGGTTATTATCATTCGTGTAAACCCAAACTCATCTCCTATATCCTTTTTAAATAAAGACGCTTCATAATGAAACCACATCGTTTCGTTTAAAGGTGATGCACCAATATAATATACTACTTCTTCTTCGCGTTTATATGCTTCACTTTCTTTTAGCAGCTTATAAATATCGTTTACAAACTTAAAGTAAGCTTCGTTGCCTATAATGCTTATAAATTCTGTTTCTGTAATTGCTTTCTCCATTTTACTTTGTTTTAATATATAATCGTTTAAATCTTTCAACTGAACAGCAGAACTCTGTTATAGGGTTTGCTTCATATTGTCTTATTGTTTCATACCAAAGTTTATCTTTTTTAAAATCTTTGATTTGTACTACTTGGTCTCTGGTTACGTTCTTGTAGTATCCCATTATTTTTAAATCTTCACTCATTTTTTATACTTTTTACGTAAATACTCAAACCATTCTCCTTGTTTTCTTGAATTGACAAATAGCCAACCCCAGTTTAACTCAAACCATTTTACTATTTTTTTCATAATTCATTAATTAAATTGTTATAATATTCACGTGCTAACTCTATTCGTTCTTTAATTTGTTCTATTACGCTTTCGTCTTTTGCTATTTTAAAGACTTTTAAGCGCTTTTCTTTTGGTATGTGGTCAAAGTTATGTTTCTTCTGCACAAAATCTCTTACATCCAAACTTTCATCAATTAAACCTTGTTTCCAATGTTCACGCCTAACCTCATCTTCTACGATTTGAAAAGGTGTATTGACAAGGCAATAACAAAGTAACGCTTCGTCTTTTCCTGTTAACCATAAGTACCCTTGCAACTGAAAAAAATAGTCTTTATTTGGGCATTCAGTCTCGAAAAAAGGAAAAGTAGTTGCATCCCAAGAACACTTTACATCTATTAAAACTTCATTCGTGTTTACGTCAGGTGTACCAGTTAAATAGTCGTTGGTTAAATTCTCATCATTTTTATAGATGAAACCTAAGTCAAGAACCTCGTTAACAAGTTCGATTCCTTCGTCTTCTACTTCGTTACCTTTGTCAGTGTATCTACTCCAAAACTCTTTACGTATTCCGTATTTATGTTCAATTGCAAGTTCTTGAATGTAAGTCTTTGTAGTTTTAGAAAGAACCTCCCCTTTTGTTTTGGAACTTGTCATTAATTTTCCTATTTGTGATGCTCGTATTTTCATATCAGTAATAATGCTTTTTGTTGAACTTCATTTAATTCGAACTTTGCTTGTAGTTCTTCAGCTGTAAATTCACCTGCTCTAATTGCTTCTACTGCTTTTAAGAATCGTTCACCTTGTATTGTAGGTTTTTTATCCGTCTTTACGGGTTTTATTTGTTCTCCTGCTGCATCAACGTCTTTGTCTGTTACAATACCTAAAATCGAAGATAATGCGTAACGTCTTAAATAAGTAATTGCAGAACCTAAAACTTGAAAGTCATTCATTCCTTTAAGCTGTACACCTTGTGGAATATCCGTTTTACTTTCTATGCTTTCACCACTTTCGCAATGGAATAAACAAGTTACTATTGTTTGACCATTAATTAATTGGCTAAAGCCTAATCCGTGTTTTTGTAATAACGGGTTAATTACTTCAAAGATTTTAGGAAGGTCAGCATACGAATATCCGTAGCCTTGTGTTCCTTTGTGAATTACTGGCACTTCTTGTTGAAATGCTGCTAAACTTTTAAATAGGTTTTTCATAATATAAATTTTAATTGTTTGACAAATATAACTATATTTTCTAATATAATACTAAAGAATAAAAAAAATTATAAAAATTTCTTTAATCCTTGCGCACAACGTTCAATGCTATTTGCTCTTTCTTGAAGGCTTTGAATTTGTTCAGCGATAGTTTGTTTACAATCGCTTGTAAAATAGCCGTTAGAAGTGGCGATAAGTGGTATTATGCCATTTGTTCGAATGTAGTTAACTATCTTACGTAAACGCGGACCATTCATTTTAACTTTTGATCCGTTTTTTTGTAGGTATTCGTTCATCCGTTTAACTATTAATTCAGCTTTTATTGGGTTATCCTTTTTATAGAATCGGAAGCTGTGAACTATAACAGGAACTAAGTTTAATTCTTCGTCAGTTAGTTCGTGAGTAATGGTTTCAAAATTTGTTATCATAATTTAAGTTTTAATTGTTAAGTCAAAAGTAATTATATTTTTTAATATAAATCTAATTGTTTAATCTTTTTTTTATAGATGTTAATTATTTCTTTTAGCTCGTCCTTTGTGAACTTCCGTGTTTCCTTGCTTTCAGCTTCCAATATGTTAAATCTTTCAATGCCTATCTTTGAAATAAGTCGAGTTCTATACTCCAAAAGATTGCCAGATAAAAACTGATTACACGTAATGCAAGAACTATGAACGTTATCTTCATTAAATCGAACGTTGTAATGGTTGTTTGCATTCCAAAAATGCGAAGCGTTTACACGTCCTATAATTGGTTTATCGCAGCTTATACAAGGTAACCCCTTATCTCGTAGGTTTATCCACTTGTTAAAGACTTGTTGGGTTAATTTAAGGTAGTCACTTAAAGTCATTAAATCTAACTTCGCTTTTGCTTTCGTCTTTTTCCATTGTTTCGCCTTTTCAGATTCTACCCAAACACGAACGCACTCATCTTTTAAGCAATATTTCATATTGAAGCGTACTGGCTCAAACTTATTTCTACAATGCTTACACCTCATAGTCGAAGATTGATGTTTGGTTTATATTCGTCTTTTTGTAAATGTTTAAAGCTGTTTCAAGTATTGTTTTGCCAACTTCAAAATCTACTAAATTACGAGCCATTTTAGTTCTACTTTGTTCGCCTTTGTATTGTGAAAAATCATATTGATGAAATTCGCAAAGTTTTTTAAACTCGTCATTAACTTGACCACCAATTATTCCTTTTGATTCTTTTCTATCTATTTGACTTGGTAACAAAAAATTAGTCCAATATAAATGCCTACCTCGTTTTTGACCAGGTATCAATGGTTCATAGTATGGAATAACATTTTCAACACAATACTTGCCTTCAAAATGATGTTTAAGAAAAATAATTTCTTGGTATAACATCATATTAGGATATTCCGGGACATAAAAATCTTGGTTCTTTTGAGTAAATCGAACCTTTGAATGCGTAGGACAAGGTGGCGAACTCCAAATAAAATCAAATTCTTTGTAATGGTCTAATAAATATTGGTGTGCGTCTGCAACTATTACTTTGTCATTTGGAAAACGCTCTTGATACAAACGTGCTGCTTCTGGGTCAAGTTCTACGGCTGTTATTTCTAAGTTGTCTGCAACCTCATCCCATTTGTAACGATTGCCACCAAGACAAGCATATAAATTTAATATTCTATATTTCATAATTTTTACTTTTTAATTGTGTTTCTAAGTCTTTATTCTTAAATTTTTCTTCCTGAAGCAATCTTTCAAGTCTAAAGTTTTGTTGTAAAGCTGACCTGTACTCTTTCTCCATTGTTGAATAAACTAAACTAATTTCTTGAAGGTCTGCTAAGGTTCGTTCCATTGAATCTATTATGTCTTTTCGATTAGGGTGGTTCGTCTTTATCTCTTCTAAACTTATTTTAACTTTTAAGAAAGTAGTTTGTATTCCTACTTTGGCACTTATAATATTCAATTCATCCATTTATTCGTGTTTTTGCTTGTTATAATTTACATTCCACAATATCCTGAATCGCATTCATTAAAATCATCGTCAAATAATTCTAATTGCGTTCTATAGCTTTTAATTTTTTCATATGTAATTCCACTTTTAAACGTGCATCCGTTTTTCTTTTCCATTTCAATAAACCAATTAAACTGCTTTTCGGCTTTGTTACTCATATGTTTAAGCATTAATTCGCTTCGGTGAAAACAACCTACGCAGTTATTTTGATATGCAAATCTAACAGGTTTATCTTTCCAGTAGTTTTCTATTGTGTCTTTAAATATAGCGTCATTAATTAAAGGGAAAGTAGTCTTTCGGTATGGTAATTCTTTCCATTTATTGCGTCCGTTTTTTATTCCAACCTTAAATTTAAAACTTTCTATCCCATCAATAGCACGTTCACTCATTGTTTTTGCTCTGCTCATTTCATTTGCTCTAAAACCTATTCGCATTTCTATTGGTAGTTCCGTATTTTCGTAGCACCATTGTGCAATTGGTTTAACTTTCATGTCCATAGTGCAGTAACGTGTCATTTGATTAGGTAAATAATTTTTACCATTTGCCATTTTATAACTTGCTATAACTTCTTCAAACGTGTTTTCGCTTATCCATACTATTTCTTGACCTATAAACTGCTCTAAATCTAACATCGTATAAATTATAGTATCTTCTTCTAAAGTTCCTATAAATTCAGTTCCGATTTTATCGCTTACGATTTGTCTAATTTTCGCATCAGGGAATAAACAATTTGTATCATTTGTTCTTACAAGTGAAAATATGTTATAATCAGCAGGATAATTTGCAGCTATATAACTCGATGTTTTACCACCACTTAAACTGTTAACTGTTTTCATAATTAAAAAGGGGATTGTTTAAGTTTTTCACTAAACGAAATTAATTCTTTTCCATTAACTATGTCAGGTTCGATTAAAGGAAGTTGTTTAGGTTTTATTGGTTCGTATTTTCGTAATGGGTCAACTGAATTAATCTTGAACCCTAATCCGTTATTAAATTCACATAGTACTGGTTCATCTAATCTTGTATGCATTCCGCCAGTATCCATGTCTTTAATCTTTTCTACGTTAACCATAGTATAATATTTCATTGTTTCGTGTTTTATTAGCCTATGAATTACAAACATATCGTCGCACCTATTTAAAAAAGCCTTACCGCCCTCGATATGGTCTTTTAATGGTGGTTTAAGATGTCCTTTCCATTGATGATTTTCAGGATATAAGTTACCGCTCCTACCACTTTCGCTATTTGGGTGCGTGTTTATGTAAATTGACATTCCAGATTCATTAACAAATTGCCTTGCCTGATTTAAAAATTGATAGTTTCCTTCAAATGTCATAGGTCGGTCAAGACCTGTAAAAGGGTCAATTAACCCGGCATCGCATTCGCTTTCTTTAAACAGCTTTAAAATATCCGCAGGTGTATAAAGTTTATCGTTTGGTATAAAATCAAAATACTGCTCCAAAAATGTAGCGGTGCTTAATATCTTTTTATCGTCAATTTCTGAAAACTTTTGTCCTAAATACATTTGAATCATATCACGTAAGATTTGTCCTTTTTGGTTTTCGCCACTCCAAATACAAAATCTTAATTCGTGTTTTACTGCCAACGTTAAAAAATACCAATTAATCCAGTAAGTTTTACCTACGTTATCATGTCCTAAAATAATATTTAGCTGTTTACGTTTAAACCTAAGGTGTTCATCTAAGAAACAATCTATTCCGTAACCCTTTTTTATTTTGCCGTGTTTATAATCAAGCAAGTATTGAACCGCATCGCCTTTCATAATCCTAATTGTTTGTTAACGTATTCTACTAATGGGTCAATTATTGTAATTTCATTTTGTTTTTCATTACGTTTTAACCAATTTTTAGCTGTCAAATATAAAGAACTAAATTTTTTATTTTGAGAATAATTTTCAATTTGGTCTAAAATATCATCAATTTGCTGTTTAGTATAATCAATGCATAACTTATTAAATTCTTCAACTGAAATAGATAAATGTTTAAACCTCCTATATATATATTTATCTTTACTTTTATCTTTATTATTTACTCTAAGGGTATCTTCAAGGGAATCTTGTAGGGGGTCTTCAAGGGTATCAATGTTAACTTGTTGTTTTTCAATACGTTTCAACGCACCTTGTTTACCAAATTCTTTAGCTTGAATTACGATGTTCATCGTCTTTTTGTAATTATCAAAATATTTTTTTACAATTTTCTTCTTAATTGTAATTTCATTACCCTGATAATACTCGGTAACTGCATAAAGCCATAACGAATAATCCGATACATTATCAAAAAATTCTTTGGCATAAATAAGGTCTTCGATGTTAACCTTAATAAATTCTTTTTTGTTTGTCATTTTTTACTGCCTTAAAAAAAAAGCCCTATCAGTGTTCACGAGGCAGCGTTACTAACCAATAGGGACTTCAATAATGTCTCTTCGGGACTGCCTTCCCAATCGCAAATATAAAAAATATTTTAATCTAATTCGAAATTTTTGTAAAAATTATTTGATATGTTTATTCGAACCCTCCATCGCTTTATTTTACGATAGTCAATCTTTTGCTTACCATTATATAATACAAGAACTTTCATAACTTTTCAATTTCGGTTATAACTTCTTTTAAAAACTTAATTCGTGTTAATGTAAGGGTTTCCTGAATACGTTGATGACAAGTAAAGATAGCGCAGTTACGTGCCGTCTTATAGTCTTTAATATGCAGTCCTACATAGAATTTATCTACTAATTCAACAGCGAACTTTTTAGGGTCTTGGTTCATACGTTTGATTTTATAATTATTTCGTTATGATTAATTACTTTAAAGCTACGCATTCTTTCGTATTTCTGCATAAACTGAAGATTCATTTTATCGTAAACATCCTCGTGATATTCCTTACCTTGTAAAATCAATTCCTTTAAACGTTCTATTTGCTGCAATAAGACGGATTCATTTGTCCATTCAAATACTGCTGTAACTTCTTTAGCCTTCATATTCTTATCATATTATTGTTTTCATCAAATCTAACATTATATGCCTTAGCCTGACAAACCCTTAAATAATGCTCCATATTAAATCTACCTAAGTTCTTTTTCTTTTGATCGTGCCAATAGTTGATTATTTCAAGAAATGTTGGCTTCGTGTTTTTCTTCGTTCTCATCGCATAAAAATTAAAAGTGAATACAATGCACCAATGATAGCAAAAACTATCACAGGAAAGGCTAAAAACGACCTTAAAACGTCTTTATGCTCATCGTTTGCAGGTGTAACTTGGTCTAACAAGTCGTAAATGTGTTTTTTCATAACTTAAATATTTAATTGTTTTGAGCAAATATACTATACTTTTTAATATAAGGTTACATTTTTAACAAATATTTTTTTGGGAAAATAAAAAACCCCTACCGAAGTAAGGGTTCTCGTTAACAATTAAACTATGATTATGAAAAAAGTTCTCGCAAATATACTACTTTAATCGTCGTAACAAAATCTTTTTAACGATATTACCAACAATTTTAAAAAGACCGCCTTGAGAGTCGACTTTCACCTCTACTTTATCAGCGGTCTTGTCAACAGTTACATCTATGTTTTTAGAATCGTAATCTACTTTTAACTCTCCGTCTTTGCGTTCAACCTTAACGTCTATGTTTTCGGTGTCTACTTCTACTTTTAAATTTTTCTTTGCCATTATGCTTCATTTGTTGTTATTACTCCTTTTGGCTCTAAATAAACTTTACGAACGTTTGCAGGTTGAGCCACTTTCCATGCTGTTCTACGTGCTTGATTTAATCTATTCTTAGCGATGCGTGAAACGCTTACTGAATTGTTTTGATTACCACCTAAAACATGATAGTGAGTATTATCCTCACCTACATAAATTCCTACGTGTCCACCGCCATTTCTTTTGAATGTAAGAACATCACCCAACATTGGTTCGGTTACTTTAGTTCCCCAATTTGACCATGACAACGCCCATAATGGCTTAGAAACTACGTCTAATGCTGCCATCTTACAACAATAAGCTATAAACAAACCGCACCACGGAATTTCATCTGACTTATAAATCTTTTCAAGTCCGACCTCTTTTGCCCAATTCATGATAATTGGATTGTGAGTTCCACCAACAAATTCCCTAACGCCTATTTGTTTAATGGCTTGAATTAATACTCTTGGAGCTGTTTCTTTTTTTAACCAGTCGTAACTCATTCTTCGTTTAATTCGTCTTTTGGTATTATAGCGACAACTGATGTATCTTTAATTTCTTTAGTTGCTGAAGAAGTTTTATCTTTTCCATAACAATCATAAAGACGCGCTTTTAAATCTTGTACATCTGAATGTGTATACCATAACCATAACGCAAGTACTCCAGTAGCGCCTTGCTTTTTAATAATATCTAAGATTTGTGTAACAGGTATCATTTAAATTAATTTTCTATTGGTGGAAATGGTGAAGGCTTAGGCTCAAATGGACTTAATGGAATATCTAATAAATATGCATATTCAGTTGGCTTAATATCTGCCTCATCTGATTCACTTAAGAATAAAAAATATACATCATTAATATCCTGAACAAAATTAAAGAATGTATCAGCATCAAAGAATACACCTTGTAAATCTTGTGCTTGTTCATTTGTTACTATTCTACCTTCCATTTTAATTATATCTACTTAATGCTGTTTGGTAAGTTGTTACAGCTGTATTAAAATTTGCTATATCTGTATCTGTTAATCCATCCCCAATAGATGCGAATTTACATATTCCATTAAAATAATCACTTCCAAAACCTCCTAACCTTCCTAATTCTATGTTTGACGTTGGTCTTGCACTTGAGTTTAATGTAGCGGTTTGAATTGTTGCATTATTTGCAAATTTATGAACTGTTGAAGATAATCTACTAATAACTCTAAATTTAACACCACCACCTGAATAAGTATAACTTGACCAAGTTGCACTATTAACCCCGTATAAACCTTGCGAATATATAGCCAGTCTATTAGGTGAATTAAAAGCACCAATCATACAAGCAGCGGTTGAGTCAATAAAACCACTTGTAAAATAACTTAAATGTGTATCATTCAATCCAAGAACTGAAGAAGGTTGTAAATTAGTTTGTGCAAATGTGTTGAAAGATGTCATTCCATTTGCGTTATGAGTCCAACCCGTTCCAAAAGTTAAATTATATGTGCCAGGCGTTTTAAGATTGACTGCATGGCTTGAAGCACTACCACCACAAACTGGATAGATAGCTTTCATTTTAGTCCAAATTGAATACCCTTTTAAGTCAAGTACTAATTGATTAATAGCACTTTGTTGAGTAGGGTCTGTAATTGAAGCAGCTGTTATGAATGCTTGTGCATCAGGGTCAACTGAACTTGTAGGAGTAACCGTGTTTGAATCAGCAGTAGCACTACCAATAAAATTAGTAGCTGTTACCGTACATTTAATTGATTGTCCTACATCCGCAGTTACAAGTGTGTAAGTTGAGTTTGTAGCACTACCAATATTACTTCCGTTTCGCTTCCATTGATAAGTATAGGTAGGAGAACCCGACCAAGTACCTGTAGAACAAGTTAATGTCTGACCTTCTTGAGCAGTTCCACTTAATGCAGGAGCAACACTATTAGAAGGCAAATTTCCACCATCAATATCAGTAGCTCCAGACCAACTATCAATATGGCTTTTACCCCAACCAATAGCGTTGTTAGCACCTTGTCCCCAACCTATTGCGTTGTTTGCTGAACCATCTCCCCATCCGTTACTATTTGCCATACTTATTTAACTTAATGGTTCGTGTTTTGTTCAATTTAAGTCAATGACAACTTCATATCCTTGCCCTTCATAAGCTATCTTAGCGTACTTATGAGCTGTTTCCAATGATTGTGTTTCGTTAGGCTCTAAATTAGCCGTTAAAGAACGTGATTCAACATCTGTGAATACTACTTTATTCTCTTCAAATGTTTGCTCACTTACATAAGTTATAATCCCTATTTCTAAAGTAGTGCCATTTGCGCGACCTACAAACTCTACACGACCATAAATTTCTGGAATTGTTATATCAGTTCCCGATAATTTAATTTGTTTTTCTGTTGTTCCTTTAATTAAAATTGCCATAATATATTTTTTATGCTAAAATACCTAAATTTCTTAATGCTTTTACTACTTGTTGTAAAGTATACCCATCAAATGTATCTGTTGATGTCAATGTAGTTCCAGCATTACTTACTAATGTAGCCGAAGCAACTCCAGTTGTTTCTTGATACAACTTAACAACGTTTCCGTTTTCAGTTCTAAAATGTGGTGCTGCATTACCAGCTGTAATGTCTGCTGAATATTGTTGGTAAGCATCAGCGGGTGAAGAGCCTGGAGCTGTTCCCGTATATTGTGCTAATACTTTATCTGAACTCGTACCAAAAGACGTACCTCCAATAGCTACATTCCCACTCGTTGAATTAAATATAACACTTCCAGTTGTTGTTTCAATTGCTCTATGAGTAACTCCAGTTATCGATGTTAATGTTGGATTGTAATATAAACCTCTTATTGTACTTGTCCCACCCGTAACATTAATTGTCGGATCAATGGTTAACATTCGTGTGTCAGTTGTACTTCCCGAAGTGTGTGTAATACCATTTGAAATTCGTAAAAGATTACGAGTAGTATTTGCGGTATTATAAACATTTAAGCAAGACAAAAACACTGTATCTGTTACATCTCTACCCCCGTATAAACTTAAGGCATTTGAATTACCAAATGAAGATAAATTATTTTGTCTAACAAATCCATTTTCAGATACTCTAAAAAGTTCAGTTGATACAGAAAAAATACTAAATGACGTTCCACCTCCACCTAAGTTAGTAACAATTCTTCCAGCACCAGCAACATCCAAAGCAACCGTTGGAGTAGCTGTATTGATTCCTAACCTATTATTTGTATTATCCCAAAATAAATTTGCACTTTGAGATAATTGATTTGAAGCATTCTGAAAGAATACACGTCCAGCAGTTCCCGAAGCTATTGCAGTTGAATTAACAGTTAAACCCGAATCGTTATTTGTCCAGCTTAATGTTCCCGTTCCATTTGTGGACAAAACTTGTCCACTTGTTCCATCTGCTGTTGGTAAAGTATAGGTAGTGTTGGCAGTTAAAGAATCAGCTGCCTTTAAAGCAACATAACTTGAGCCATTAGGCACACCTTCATAAAATAAAAGAGATTTAGCTACAGCACTATTTGTATTTTGTAAATGTAAATCAGTTTCTATTTTTACTATTCCAGTTCCATTTGGATTTATAATAACATTACCATTTGAAGCACTCGTAATTTGAAATCCATTTACATCTAAGTTTCCACCTAATTGTGGTGAAGTATCTAAGCTAACTTCATTAATTTCCGAACCCGTTACATACTTAGTATCGTAAGTTGTTCCGTTATAATCTGCTATTGGAATTCTATCTGTACTTTCAACTTTTGCCGCTTTCGCTGTTAGTTGACTTATCTTTACGTCCGCCATTTATTTTGTTTAAATAAATTTGTAATTTTTTAATGTTTTCAGCCTTAGGCTTATACTTCTTTAAATGAACCATCCAAAATAGTTATTTTGTGTGTCTGGGTACATATCCCCATTTGAATTTAAATTGTATTCAGGAAACGAAGCTTGATTAAAAGCCATGTAATCTATAAATCTTTCTGTATAATGTTGAGCAATTGAACGCTCTTTTTCTATTAAGAAGTCTATTTCGTCTTTTTCTACGTTTGTAGAGTTTTCTGAATTATGCTTAAATACGCCTTTATTAGCGATTGTATACGCTGCAAAGGGTAAATATTCAACCATAGCCCAATGTATCAGCATAGGCTTTATATACGTCGTTACAAGCGTTAAATAATCACCGCTTAAAGTTTCGTTTACAATATCATCTTTTATTTTGTCTAAAAGACGTGTTCCTAAGTAAGTTTGAATGTGAATATCTTGAGCGACTTTAATCCATTGAATAAAGTTATCCGTGTCTACGTTGCCATTCATAGCAGTAAACTTTACAACATCGTCTCTCGTAATTAATAACGCTTCTGCCATCTTTTAATCTTTTGGTAAAAACCCTCTGTTTGGCATATCAATAGGTCTTTGACTTACCAAGTTTGGATTCTTAATTACATAACCTAATTTTTCAGCTTTTCTTGAAGCTACTTGTCTCGCTTTTGGCGAATAAACATCAATACCTACGCCTTCAAAACTTGCATAAACTCGCTTGTTCCATCTATGGTGACAATTACCACCGCCTTTGTATAACCAAATTGAATAAGTATCTGCACCACGTGGCCCCCAACCTGCATTTACAACGTTGTTACCCATTCTTAAAATATCTTCTTTACGATAGATTTTATTAGCTTTAATCATTTGACTACAAAAAGGTCTCGTCTTTTCGGTAGTTTCACCTGCATAAACATAACGAGTAATGAATTTAATACCTTCTATATTTTCGTCTTGCTCACTTTTTGAGTTAGGAAAAGCCGAACCAGTGCTAACAAGGTTAACAACCTTAGATAATAAACTTTGTTTTACTTCGCCGCTTAGAATTTCGTTTTCCTTTTCGTCTGTATCGTAGTCAACTTCAAACTCATCAATAAGCAACCATTCAGAACTTTCGTCTTCACCTAATTCTATTAAAGGGTTTACAGCGCTTAATTCAGTTCCTGTTTCTTCAGCTATTTGCTCCTCTGTTTGTGCGTTCTCTAAGTCCATAAACTCCAAAGGCTGTAAAGTCTTAAAGAATAACTTTAAAGTAATTCCATTATAAGCTAATATTCTATCGAAAGCCTCAAGTAATTCATCTTGCATAGGCTTAATAACCATGTTGTCAAACAAAATACTTGAGTTCTTAAGTTCATCAGCATTTGAACTAAAGCCAGTTGTTGAAGCAATACCAAATAAAAGTGGGCTTGTTACGTTATGCCCTAACATAATCTTACGTAAACACTCCTCACTTAAATACGAATAGTGTTCAGGTGCATCGTTTAATGGAATATCGTCTACAGTTGTTTTGCTTGTTTCACTTGCATTAAATGCGACAATAGTTCTTAGTCCTTTAGAACCCGTTAATTGTGCGTTTACTTTGCTTGTAATGATACTTTGTTGTTCTTCGGTAGGAATACCGTTGTTAAAGTTAATAACCTTTGTACCGCTAAAGCCGTGTTGAACTTCATTAATCAAATAGTCTGCTATTTCCTCCTCAAGTTTAGCGTAAGGAACAGCACCTTGATAATCAGGATAGGCGTAATACTTCATTCCTACCGTATAAGGCTTAATATAAAGTATTTCTATTTGCTCGTTTGAATACCCAAAAGCAGGTATTCTCTTAGGGGCGTATTTTTTTATGTCTTGCCAATTATCTGAATAGTAATAACCTTCTACTTCTCCGTCTTTATTGCACTTTTCAGCACGTAAAAGATTAACTGGCATATGATAAGCCTTAAGTATTTTTTTATGGTCTTTAGAGTAATGTATCTGAATAGCGCATTGCCCTAACATCTTTCTATCCACTACTAATTTACGAACGCAATCAGGGTGAAGTAAAGCCATCATTTGAGCATACTCATTTGGCTTTTTACTTGCATCTAACGCACTTAAACCACGTCCATAAACTAATCTACTTATATTGTTTATAATGGCGTTATTCGTCGTTGAATACGTGTATCTGTCAATTAAATATTGAAAGTAATTATTGTCCTCACCGAACTCAACCCAATTATCTCTTTTAGACTCTTGGATTAATGGCGTTTGGTAAGAACTTAAATTAATTACGTGTATATTGTTATCACTCATAAACTATAAAAGTATTTGCAGTTGTATTTGAAGTATATTGTCCGTTATTAACCGAAAAGGTAACTATCGGTTGGTCGGTGCAGAATATCCTATCTCTATAAACTATATTTGTTCCGTCTTTTACTACTAAATTGTAGAAATGGTTTTCAACTAATTCGAACTCTGCTTCTAACGTAGAATAATAATCTCCTTCCGTAAAAGTCCAACCTTCAATTAAAATAGTTTCGTTCGTTTGGTCATCTGTAATTTCTACTATATCGAAATCAGCAGTACGTGGAATAAAGCTAAATGTTTGAGGGTCTAAAGTGGTAGTTAAAACTATCATACTTTATTAACTACTAAAGTCTAAAATTGTTACCTAAAACAGAAAACCCCACCACGTAGGTAGGGTTAACTTGTTGGTATGCTTGGAGAATTAAGAAGTTACAATGATAGCATTTGCTGAACCATCAGTAAAGATAGCTTGTAATCCAGCCTCATCAGCGCAGTCAATGAAGTAAGCAGGGCTTTTTTCCATTCCTGTGAATGTCAAGTTATACCCATTGAAGTCACCCATTGCAGTTCCAGTAGATACAGTTCCAGCAGTAACATCACACCCTTGGTCATAACCAGCTAAAAAGAATTGGTGGTCTCTTGTTTCAACAACGATTCTTGGTCGCCCGTAAGCTAACAATTTAACGTTCTTATGCGTTACAGCGTCTTGCTTCTTTAATTGAATAGTCAATACTTGCTCAAAGAAAGTAGTTCCGTTGTCTCTTGAAGTTTGGATAGTTTGCTCAAAACCATTTGCACCTTTCAATTCGTATTTGTAAAGTGAAATTTGTGTAGCAGTAATCCATTCAGTAATTTGGTCATCACCATCAAATGTTACACTTGATTGTAATGTATTCAAATCTCCGTAGTTAATAAAGTAAATGTTTAGAAGTCCTGAAATCGCATCTTTACAAGCTTCTAATCTTCCGTTTGCTATATCGCAGCTCATTTTATTATTTTTTTAATGTTAAACAAAAAAGGGTGGCGTTTATTTCACCACCCTCGTTATAATTGTTGTTTGATTAGATTCCGTAAGTTACAACGTCAGAAGCGAAACCATATTTAGCATCAGCTGTAAAACGCATGATAACTCTTACGTTTTGTGAACCGTCAAGGTCAGCCATATCTAATACTTTAACTTCGTTCATATCGTTCATCAATCCTGTTGCAAAGAACAAGTTAGATTTTTGAGCAAGTAACGCAGTGTTAGTAGCAAGACCCGGAGCTAAGAATACTTTAACGCCATCAAAGTAAATGTCATTCAATACTTGGTTAGTTCCTTTGTTGTCATAACCGTTAGCACCTACACCAGCAGCAGCAAAACCACCCAAAGCACGAACGTAAGCTCTATAAATGTTAGAAGAAACATAAAGATACAAATCTTCTTTTCCGTACAATGCAGCAGGAAGGGCATCAATGATAGAACCTAACTCAGCAACTACGTTAGAAGCAGTTACAGAAGTACCAGCGATTTTTTGACCTGCAGGTAAAGAAGCATCAACGTCTAATTGTCTCATGATTCCTGAAAACTCACCAGCAGAAGCGTTGTTACCATCCCAAATAACTAATTCCATTTGTTGAGCAACTTTCTCAGCAGCGTGTGCAATTAAGAAATCAGCAAAAGACTTAGGCAATACGTCAAACGCTGAATAACCCATTTGGATAGCATCCCAATCTGAACGAAAGTCAGACTTACATAATTGTAAGTTAACTTGGAATGACTCAGGTTGAAGAACTCTCTCTGTTAAAGTCAAAGTTGAAGTTGGGTCAAAATCACAAGTTGCATTTTTAACGATTCCGTCAGTAGCTACTCTTTTGATAACTTGCTTGTACTTAACGTTAGGCATAATAGTAATTCCGCCTTTTTCTAAAGTTGGAGACGACAATAAAGCCGCCGCAATGTACTTACCTGCGAATTCACCAGCGTAAGTAGTTGTAATTGAAGTTGTTGTTGCCATTTTTGTAAAATGTATTTAAAAATTAATATTACTTATTTAGTTTTTCTAAGATTGAATCCATAATTGAACGCTCTCTTTTAGACGCGATTCTTACAGTCTCAACTTTATTTTCGTTTTCTGGATTGAAAGAAATTGGTTTAACTTCTTCGTCAGATGAAAGTGTTACTTCTTCTTTAACCTCTTTTAATTTGCTTAATTCAGCTTTTAAAGTTTCGTTTTCTTCTTTTAGTTTTTCTATTTCAGAAAAGAAAGTTTCTTTAACTACGCTTTCAATAGTTTTCTTAGCAGTTGGCTTTTCAGTTTCCATTTCTTCCTTTTTCTCGGTTTCAACTTCTACTTCAACTTCAGGCTCTTCCATTTCTTTTTCTTTAACTTCAGCAATCATTCCTTCTTCTACTACGATTAACATACGTCCATCTTCGAACTCATACTCACCTACTGGCAAAGGAATTTTTTGTTCGTCTTCTGTTACGATAAACACTTCGTTACCTGCTTCGAATGAATCAGCTTCTAAGATAGTTACTCCATCCATTAATTTCATTTGCTCAAGTTTTACTTCCATTCCGAGCAAAGTTTTGATTTGGTTTATTAGGCTATTTTTCATTTTTATTTTTTTTATAAATTTTTAATTCTTGCAACCATTGTAGGCACTTCTCTTGATTTTAAATTAATATCCATTAATTTTTTAGCCTCTTTATATTCCGAAAATTTTAAACCTAAATCAGCAAATTGTTTATCAAACGTTCTTGCTAATTCATTACTTCTATCTTTAGAAGCAATAAAATCATTACCTACTTTAATAATACTTGGAGCAATTTTATCTACTTGTTCGTATAAAGCATTAAAATCAGATAATAATTTTTCACTTTTATTCATTTCTTGAACTAAATCATTAATGTTTGCCAATTCAACTTCATGCGAAGCCAACTTAGTTTCCTCTTTAAAAAGTTTTCCGTAAACTGTTTTTAGTGTATTCATAACTTATTAACTTTTGAATTTATACTTGTTCCTTTTTTATCCGTTTTGACGAACGATAGTTCTTACTCCGTTGTTATCGGTTATATTTACTACGTCTGTTCCTGTGCCTGTAGTTTTACCTATTCCTTGTGCCTCTAAACTTCCGTCACAACATTCTTTTCGGTATTTTCCGTCTTTACATAGACAACCTCTTTTGCCACCACGTGGGCTTACTTTACTTAATGTTTTTTCTGCCATTTTGTTTGTTTTTAGTTTATCCTTGACCTCTATTTAATTTAACGTAGTTCTTAGACGTTTTTAGTTTAGATGACCTTTTACAATGTTGCTTAGGTCTTTTCTTTCGTGTTTTTCTAAGAAAGTTATTTACGTTAGTTTGCTTTTTCATTTCTGATTTGTTCTAATTTTCTTTGCGCCCATTCAATACCAGCATCACCACCCCAAGCAAGCCATGCCAATCTTCCGCAGCCATCTCCTAACTCTTTTTGTGAATTTTGTCTATGTCTTTCAAATGAAGCCATGCGTGAAATTGTTTCTTCACTTATGTTTTCGCCATTTGCTAATTGGTTTGCTCGTGCTTTTCCCGTTGCTTCAAGACAATCTCCCCAACCATTTTCTTCAGCATAACGTAAAGCTATCTTAGCGTTTTCACTTGCTTCTTTTGGATAGTCGTTATAAGTTTCTAATTTGTATTGTTCGTCTTTTAGTATCAAATCACGAATAGCTTTTAACAATCTATCTTCTTCAGTTTCTTGTAAACTCATTTCGTATTTATCTACAAAATAACCTTCAATCGAGAATCCTTTTACTTCACCTGCTTTTACCTTATTCCAAATCTCGTCGTTATTGACTTTCATTGAAATCATCCAAGTTCCTTTTGGTAAATTGAAGTTATATAATCGGCTTTTGTCCGTTTTTTCATCTTCAATGATCCAGCTTTCAACAACTGACATTCCGTCTAACATTTTCTTTTCATGTTCTAACGTTGCGTTGTTTTGGTTGGCTCTCATTAAAAATAACTCCGATGCCTTGCGTACTGTTTCTTCACTAAAATAAATATAAAATTCTTTGTCTCCGTTTTTACGATAAATCTGTTTGTTAGGAATTAAAGCAGCACCCATTAAGATACGTTTCTCTCCGTCAACTTCTTTAAGTTCTACTTCGTGTTTTTTTAAGGCTACAAAGTTTTCTTCTATTGCTGGGCTTTCAACAACTGAAACCGCATTGATACCGCTTTCGATTTTATTCTCATCAATAAGCAGTTCTATAATTTCCATCTTTGCCATAATTCTTTAACTTATAATGTTGCGTTTTGTAACCTATTTCTATCTAAACTTTGAGCTGAAGTAACCTCACCACTAACTACATAAGCTTTTGTAGGTTGTTGTTGTAACGTCGCTAATTGGTTTATTCCGCTTGTTCCTATTGTATTAAATTGAGGAGCCATAGCACCACCACCAGCACCTCCGCCTCCACCACTTGGGTTTTGAACTGGAGGAGGACTTCCTCCACCCAACGTTTTTAAAGCTTTTGCTGTTGCCGCAATATTAGCAGCTATTCCGATACCTGTTGATATATTATTCATTGCTATAACTGGCGCAGCTGCTGCTCCACTTGTTGCTATTGCTTGAGGAGTTGCTAAAGCTCCAGCGTTTGCTAACTTATTTGAAATAATCATTTTTGCAATACCTATTGCGCTTTCTGCAATTACTGCTGCTTTTTGAACTCCTTTTTGCTTTTCAAATAAACTCGCTATTAATTGAACGCCTTGTAATGCCGTGTCTAAACCTTGTTGTTGTAACGCTGCTTTTTGTTCTGCTGCTGCCTTAGCTGCTGCAATTTCTTTTTCTGTTGCTTCTTTATCTAAAGCAGCCTTTTTTTCTTTTGCTACCTTGTCATTTTCATAAGCTATGTTTTGATATTTTAAATTAATATCGTTTAGCTCATTCATTTTAGCCAATTCAATTTCTGCAAGTGCGTCTTTATTGCCTTCCGCTAAAGTTTCAAGTTCAAAATATTTGTCATTAACTAATAAAATTTCACGTTCTTGTTCCGTTAAACTATTTTGAAAATTTTGTTCAGCAATATCTTCTAATCTTTTATTAAGTTCGTTTTGTTGTTCAATTGCTAAACGTGCTGCTTCTGCGTTTGCGTTTTTTATTAAATCGTTTTTTTCTTTATTAGCGTCTATTGTTTTTTGAGAATTTGTTTTGTCTATTTGTTGAACTGCTAAAACATAACCAGCTCTTTTATTTTTTAAATCCGTTAATTGCTTTTGTGTTTCTTCTTGTAACTTAATACCATCCTCCTTTACTTGCTCAGGGTCAAATAATAATTTAGCGCCCTTTTCCGCCATTGAGTCAAAGAACTTATTAGCTTCTTTTAATGGTTCTAAATCAATTAATTTACCACCACCTAACGCTTCACTCACATAATTAGCACCTTTAATTAAAAGGTCAATTTGTGCTATCATTGCCGTTACAGGAATTAAAGCAATCTTAGTAATTGCTGCAATAACCTTTTTAGCTATTTCAAAGTTTCTAATTGTTGCTTCTTCTTGAGCTTTAGCCGTAATTTGATTTTGCTTTATTTGTTCTTCTGTAGCAGCTATAACTAAATCTATTTGCTTAATTTTAAGTTGTAAAATTTGCTTTTCACTTAAACCTTGTAACTTTAAAATGTTGTCTTGAGAATCTAACGCCGTTAATTTTTCGTTTTCAATAGTTACATTCTTTTCCGCCTTTTTGTTTAACGCTTCTTGTTCATCACTTACACCGCTAACAGCTTCTTTAATATCATCCCAATATGCTACAATACTTCCTAACGCAATAACTAAAAGACCAATACCAGTAGCAGCTATTCCTGTTCTAATTCCTTTTAAGGCAGTCATAGCCGTAGTGCCTAACGCTTTAAAACTACTACCTGCCTCTTTCAGCCCTTGTATTCCTTGACTAATAGCCATAACAGACTGTAGCTTAACCATTGTTTCTTGGAGCTTACTTGATTCAACACCAAATAATGCAGCAGCACCTTCAGCAACCTCAAAACCTGAAGCAACACCCCCAACAGCACCTAATAACTTTTGATTCATAGTTGTAGCAGAAGCGTCCACAACCATGTCGGTTTGCATTTGAACTTTTCGATAACCCGAAACAGCTTGTAATAAATCGTTATATTCCTTAGTTCCTTGTTTACCAGCTAAAGCTAATTCATATAAACGGTCTTCTGCTTCACCCATTCTTGTAGTAAGCGGTTGAAGTTCGCCATAGACTTGCTCAAATGAAGCGTTTAAATCTGTTGCACTTTTGCTTAATGAATCGTAAGCAAGTGTTAATTTGCTTAATTCTTGGCGTGCTTTGTCTGCTTCTTCGCTATTGTCTCCGAATTCCTTACTTAAGTCCTCTACTTCTTGAGTAGTTTTTTGAATAGATTTGCGTAAGTTATCAAATTCACTTTGAACATCTTTGTTGTTCGTCTTTACGTTTAATTCAACGGTTCTTATTTCTGCCATTGTACTTTCGTTTCTGCTGTTTATAAATCTTTTTTAGGTTCGAACTGTATTCGTGTTTTCCTTTAGCTATATCGACAATCTCACTTACATTAAAGAAATCATCTGTTTTTAAAAGTTCTAATATCTGTAATATCATTGTTGTACTATTATTGTATTTGTTGCGCTTATATTCCCATTAATATCAGTATATGTAGCTACTATTGTTATAACTTGAACGGAGCTTTCTTCAGTAATTAAATATAAACCAGTTTCTGTAATTATTGGGTCTGTATTTTCGGCTAATATTCTTGATGTTGTATTCGTATTTGCGGGAATACAAACCTCCACTATCTGATTTTGATAAATCGTACTTGGAGTTATTGTAACACCCGGGAAAGAACTTGTTATTGTAGCACTTGCAGTACCGTTTGGAAAAGGTATATTAACATCTAAACATTGAGCGTTAGGGTCAGGGTTAATTGGGTCTTGAGCAATTAAAGGTCTGAAGTCTAAATATAAACTGAAATTTACTTCACCAGTTGTAAGGTTACTTTTCATTTCGTTTATAATATATCTCTTATCTCGAATAATAACCCTATCGTTCAATCTAAGGTTACTTAAAAGGCTAATTGGTAAAATCGTCTTAACGTTAATTAAACGTTGTTTTAAATCGAATAAATTACTTAAGTAAGGAAAATAATAAGTAGCGTATAATCCGTTGTTTATAGTTTCTAAATGAATTATTGAATTGTCAGCTCCAAAGTTTAAACTATATTTCGTGTTTTGGTAACTTAAATCTTGCCCGAATAAAGCGTAAGTGTCAATATTTTGATGCGTAGTACCATCGTAGAATCTTATATCATGCGGTAAAGATTGACTGGTTCCATAAAAATAAAACAAACAAGGCTTTGGAGTGTAAGCTTGATAATTTTCATTAAGCGCATACCCTAATATCGCATAATTAGTTCCATCTGTTGAACGTGCAAATAATAAATTTTCAAATGGGCTTTCTATTACATACTCGCCTCCATCATAATCGAATTGATATTCTAAGTTCCCGTATTGCTGATTATAAGTTTTAAAGTAATTCTTATTTACAAATGATTCGCTTTCTTGATATTTAAACTTTATTCTTTTAAATAATTTAACTCGTTCAATATCTATTGAGTCTAAATCCGTATATTCGGTTATATCTACAATAGCTCCTTGACTATACCATATATCTAAAGGCAAAACTTGATAAACATTTTCTTCTACGCCTACGCAAGTCATATTGAAATCTAATAAAACACCACGTAAGAAATCCTCAACTTTCATATCAGGAACAACGTTATTTAAATTCACATTACCTGTTAATGTTGTTTGAATTGTACTTATTTGTGCTATATTATTTAATCCTTGATTACTTGTTATTTGATAAATAATATTTAAATCAACATTCATAGGTGCTGTTGCTCTTAACTTAAACGTTAATTTAGTATCTAAACCAATGGTGTTTTGAAAAGATACGTTTCCGAAATTGCCAGTAGTATCTCCAGTTATTGTTTGATTATAATTACCATCTTGAAAAACATCAATATAAAAAGTCCCTGCCGCCGATAAATTTAGAACCTCAAAATACACTGTATGAGTTTGAGTTGGTATCGGTGCGTATTTTATATTTATGTAATCTTGGTAAATATTTACATATTCAAGTGAAGAAGGGTCAGGAATATTAGGGTCTGCAATAACAGTTGCTATAATTTGGTCTATTACAATATCTGATTGTTCACTTACCCAAGTATATTGATTCGTGTTTTTGCCCCATAAAAATAACCTTCTAAATCTTTGGTCATTAAAAAAAGAACTCTGAAACGTTATTCCGTATTTATCCTCAATAGCTTCAAATATCTTACTTACTTTAATTGCAGGAAAAAGCTCATCGTATTGAATAGCGTGTGTATTTTGTGTTATATCCTGCGTCCCGTGATGATATTCCCATAACCGCGTATTAGCGATTAACGGATAGCGAACATCGTAATCTGTTGCCGTGTCAGTTATTCTATCGTATATTTCAGTTCCATCAAAAGCAAATTCTAAACTACTAAAATCTAAATCTTTTAATTTATCCTCTCCGAACTTATCTTTTAACGCAAGTATATCGCCATAAAAAGTTATAGTGTAACTTTCTACTTGCCCATTTTTTAGATTAGACTTTTCAAGTTGTATCTTACCACGTCTAAAAAAAGTAAGGTCTATTTCTATAAATGCTGAACGCCTTATGTTAGGGTCTATTGTTGGGTTTACATCCGATTGATAAAAGTGTTCAAATATCTCGTTGTTATGAGGAGTAGCAGGAACGGTAAAGCTTTGCGAAAAGTCAGTGAATACTTTTGATATATCCGAAATGTTTTGAACGCTTGAAGTAACGTTTATTTGTTCGTCGTTGAATAGTTCTAATTGAACACCCTCTATAAATATTCCTACTACTCGATTCATATTACATTGTTAATTGCATTGTAAGCAAATTCAAACTCCATTTGGTAGTTAATCATTTTCGTGTTTATGCTTTTGAATAACTCCGTGCTTTGCGTGTTTAATTTTACTGGCAAAGAGTTTAATAATATCCTTTCGCTCAACATTAACTGCTTAACTATTTCTTTAAAGTCTTCATTTACCCAATCGGTATTTACCTTAATCGTCTTTTTGCCGTTTACGTTAAATGACTTTCTTTGACCTACTAAAGTGTCATAATCAGGAAAAGCTCCTTGCATTAAATTATAATCCGTCTTTTCAATGTTTAACGTGTCATTTGAGGCACCGAAAAACCAAGTTCTTTGCCAACCTCCATACTTGTTTACAAAGTCGCATACAATAGGCGTATACTTACAATTTAGATAAGGCTCAAAATATCCAGTATATAAAACAACACCTGACAAAACATAGTATATTTCTAATTTGTTTCCATCTGCATAATAAGATTGATGAACTTTACGAACATCAATTACTGAACTATTACTTATTGATTGAACTTGAGTTGCTCCAGTTCTTAAATTAGTCCATCTTGCGCTTACTGCTGTTAATGTTGTAGCTACTGTTATAAAATTACTTCTATAATCCGTGTTTGTGCTTGGGTCTTCGTTAGCGTCGTAAGCATAAAAGAAAGTCCCTTCATCATGTAAAATATCGTAGCTTAAAGTTGGGTTATAACCTTGCTCATAATATCCGAATCCGTCAAATGCTTTATAAGTCGTAGTATCTAATAAAGTGTAAGTTGTGCCGTCTAATTTATAACGTTTTACTTGTACGTTACACCATTGAGCAGTCGGAGTAGTTGTATTGTTATTCCAGTTAGTTTGACGTTCATCAAAATTTAGGTATTCACGAATGTAAGGTGAAATATTATAATACGTGTTTACGTTGTTTGAAGCTGGAATTAATTTGCTAAGTGTATATTGAGGGTCTGTTGGAGCTGAACCCGTGCCATTCCAAATTCTTAACTCTACCTTTGAACCTTCTTGACCGCTTTCGGCTATTGTTACTATAAAAGGTGAACGTGCAAAAATACTCATTTTATATTTTTTAAGTTTTGATTTAATATTGAATTTAAAAGCGTTTCAGCGTCTAATCCGTATTTATCTATTAAGACATCAGGAAGTTTCTTAAATGCTTTCTCAAATGGCTTAGTAAAGAATAAAGAAGGTTTGATTCCGTATTTAAATATGCTTTTAGCTATTGCAAATTGTAATCCTTTTCTTGACTGAAATTTACCTGCTACATTTCGCGGTGCGATTCCTTTACGAACTATCCACTTATCCAATTTACTTGGAGGCGGCATTTTAGATTTATAGCTGTATTCTGTATTGTATTTTTTAAACTTACCAGAAACCCCTTTATCCTGAAAGTTCCCGTAGGCTTCCATGTCAAAATAAATACCTATTGAGTTAGGGAATTCTTTAACTTCACCTTGTATTGATTCGGCTAATTTACCGGACGAGTTTTTATTTTGGCGTTTAAGTTCTGCTTTTGCTTCCTTAACAACCTCATCTCTGAATTTCTCTAAAGCTTTTAGAACTTCACTCATTAGCAAATTGTCATTGAGTTAGGAACTAAAATATCTAAGGTCATTGTCCAACCTGCTAAATAGTTTTCAAAGCGTTCTGCAAATGGTTCTACTGTTGCGTTGCCATCTACCATAAAATTGTCACTGAATAAGTCTCCACGTCTTAAACTTTCGTAAAGTCTATTTTGAACTGCAAACATTGTATTTAAAACGTCTTGTTCGTTATTATCTCCAATAAATATATTCGTGTTTTCGTTCTTTGAAATGTCAACTATATCCATACATAAAATAGATACGTTAAAACGAATTACATTATTTTCGATTGTGCTGTTGTTTACAATTATATGAGCTAAAGGAAAAATTGTTTGTTTAGATAAATCAACTGCAAATATGTCGCCTTCAGTAACCGTGTTTATAAAAGCATCGTTGTCGAAGTGTCCTTTTAAAGTGTCAAGTAAATTATAGTAATTACCCATGTCTCATTTTTCTTTTTAATTCGTTATTCTCTATTTCAGTTCTTTGTCTTTCGTAAGTAAGGTAGGTAAGGCACTTGCGAATTCCCAATTTGGTAACTTCATCAAACTTTGTAACATCTCCTTTAGCGAGTGCATAGATTGAATTATACCATCCCCATTGCTTGTTGAACTGAGCCCGTTCTGAATAGTCGTTTGTAGCTCCTTGTTCTTCATCATCTCCTGCTCCAAAGAGGTAAGCGAAGCTTGAACTAAGTCGTTTCCTAAATGATAAAAAAAAACCGAAGCAGCCATTGCAATATCTAACGGAGCATATTTCATTAGTTCGGCAAATTCATCCGTTCCTGAGTAACCCATTATGCTGTAAGTGTCTTTCGTTTTTTTGGTTATCGGTCTGTATAAAACCGCCATTGCTTTATGGAATGTTTCAACCTTGCCGATATTATGGTCTAAGTCTACATATTCACCGAAGCTCATATCTTCTAAGTTAGGAATGAAACCGAATTCAATGTCTTTAATTTTAAACGTTGTTTTGAACTCCGTCTTTTGCTGGAATAACTGATTAAAATGGTTCGCTAACCCAACAACATCACTCCATTTAATCTTTAATACGTCACGCATATTTAAACCGCAGAAAATCTCAATAGACTTTTGTGCTATTAGTTCTTCGTCATTTGAACCTTCAACAAGTTTTATAAACTTTTGATAGCTCATTAATGGAATTTCACTTAAACTTGTAGGAATTACTATTTCCGTTGTCATAATTATTTAACTTTAAATTTGGTAATTGTAGTAAGCTAAGGCAATATCGAAAGCCTGACCTAACATTTTTGTGTGCATCCGTATTTTCATAGGGTCATCAAACACTATTTTAACCCTTATACCTTTCTTTTCTTGGATATATTTCTCAACTATGCGCACCATTAACGGTAGGTCATCTGTCATTTGTGTAAATTAATGAATAAAATACTGACCATAATGAGGATTAACTCCTAAAACTTCCATTTCGTGATAACGTGCTGCGTCAATGCTGTGGTTATTAAAGTCAATAGGCTTATTTAATCTTGCGCCTGTTTTATCAGTATCCCAAACGTAGCTACGAAGTTCTTTAATTAGGTTGGTGCTGTTTGACGTTACTAAATATTCTTGGCTTTGCATTATTTGAATACCAAAGTTTATTGAGTCTTTACCCTTTGTTACGCCTTTAATCGTCTTTCCGTATCTTCTAATTTCTTCTATTGACTTAGGTTCGGAGCTATCCGCATAAATTGGTACGTTGTCAGGTAGTATTTTAGCAATGTCGCTGTTTATCATTCCTGTTCTATAAACAAGTTCATTAAGTATTCTTTGACCATTCCATGTATAAACTTCAACTGCTGCTGTTGGATCGTTTGTGTATCCAAAGTCCAAACCAATTCCTATCAATCTCGCATCACTTGGAATACTATCAATTTGTTTCCAGTTGCTGAATATAACGCCTTCTAACATTCCTATTTCACCTAAACCATATACACGCCACCAATTACTCCAATAAGTGCTTGTAGCTGCTTTTAAACGGTTCTTTTCTATTTGTTCAACTATGCTATTGTCTAAGGCTTCGTTATCCTTGTAAGTAAGAATTATAAAGTCTGCGTCGGGTTCGTCTTTTAGTTCAGTATGTACCCAAAACTCATTCGCTGGGTTGAAGTCTAAAAATACTTCTTTTTTAGTCCGTATAGAAAGTTCATTATAAGATTCAAAGGTAACATTATTGCATTCGTTAATATAAAGAATATCACGCCGAGCACCACGTAACTTAGAGCTATCGTCCGCACTAAAAAATTCAAAAACACTCCCATTTTTAAAATTGTAGGTTAATAAAGATTTGTTGAACTGATCATCGTTAAAGCGATTAGTCCATTTAAGTATTTTAAGAAAATCTTTTAACGCACCCCTACGAAGATGAGGTATTGATTCAGCAACTACGCTTATTTCAAGTCCTGCTATTCTTGTTGCTTTATCTATGAGTACGGCTAAAATAGAATACGTTTTCGAAGCCGACGAACCACCCTGAATTATTTTAGTTCGTCTTTTTAAAGCCAGTACCTTATTTGTTGCTGTCGTTCTCTGAAACATCAGGAAATAATGGTTGTTCTAAAATGGTTTGTTCTATTTGTTGTAATGGAGCACCGTAACCACTATCCATTAATGCTTTGTAAGCAGCAACATCGCCTTCACGTGCTTTTTTAATTAAAGCCAAAGTCATTAAGTCCTCTTGACTCATTGTTTCCTCTTGGTTAGTTAAAGGGTTTTTTAGCTTTTGATTAACTTCTAACCAATACTTTGCTATTGTGCTTCTGTTCTTTGCTCCTTTAGGTCTGCCGTTAGGGTTTCCGGTTTCTCCTTTTTGCCACGCAGGCTTTAAATTATCTTCTTTTGCCATAATCGGTGTTATATCGGTGTTTATTTTAATTCAACTCCGTTCTTCTTAATAACTAAATTCGGGTCAAGTTTTTTCATTCTATCAATGATAACTTGGCAATACTTCGGGTCGTATTCAATAATTCTTGCCTTACGCTTTATTTGTTCACAAGCCACCATAGTTGTTCCACTACCTCCAAAAGCATCTATTACAATATCTCCTATTTTAGAAGAGTTTTCTATTTGATAAGAAAATAAACCTATTGGCTTCATTGTCGGATGTTCTCCATTTCTACTTGGTTTATCCCATTCAATAACTGTCGTTTGTTTTCTATCTGAATACCATTTGTGGCTATCTCCTTTTAACCAACCATATAAGCAAGGTTCGTGTTTCCATTGGTAATCTTGTCTACCCATTACCATTGAACTCTTAACCCAAATCAACTGCTGTTTTAATAACCATCCTGAATCAACAAATGCTTTAGCAAAGTTTATTATTTCTGAAGAAGCATGCCAAACATAAATTGCTCCCCCTTTTTTTACTGCTGTCGAAAGTGCTGTATAAAAATCGTAAAGGAATTTATAAAAGTCATCATTACTCATTGAGTCATTTTCAATAGTTAACTTTTCTTTTGTTCCACCTTCATAAGCAACATTATAAGGTGGATCGGTTACAACCATATCAGCTAACTCTCCTTGCATTAACTTTTCAAATGTATCGGTTTGAGTACTATCTCCACAAAGTAAACGATGTTCACCTATTTCGAATAAATCGCCTAAAACAATATCCGTTTCAATACCACCTTCAGGAACATCAAAGTCATCTTCTTCAGCTTCAAGTTCTTCTTGAACGCTTAAATCAACTGGCAAATCTAAACCCCAATCGTCTAACTTTTCAACATCCCATTCATTTGCTAAACTATCCCAGTCCCATTCACCAAAACCTACGTTATCTTTTATTAAAAATTCGTTTTTTTGTTCTTCAGTCCATTCATCTGCTACTATAATAGGTATTTCTTTTAATCCTATCTCTTTACAGGCTTTTAAGCGCATATTTCCACCTAAGACAACATATTTATTATCCACGTCAGTAAAAACCACTAAGGGACGTTTATTTAGCATATCTGGAAATTCTTGGATAGACTTAACTAACTTTTGAAATTTTCCGTCTTTTATTATTCTTGGGTTCTTTGGGTTTGGTTTAACCTCGCTTATTTTAACTAACTTCATTTAATTAGGGTTATAATAGTAATCTCTAAATTCGTCTTTTGATACCGCGTGTATTTCCATAAAGTTTATTTTCGTGTCTATGAATACGCAGTAATTTATTTCTGTTATTTGCATTATTAATCTTAAAGCGTTCCAGTCTGATTTATGCTTTGTTGGGTGCATAAATACTATGTAATAGTCGCTTTTAAGGGTTATGTTTTTCACTTTTATCCGTGTTTTTGGATAGGGTTTCTTCATAACTTGTAGAACAAACTGCTAAACGTTGGTCCGTGTTTTCATATTCACTTACCATTTTATCGTCGGTCATACATCTTTGAATAAACTCCGACTTTGTTTCGTTACTTGTTGGCTTAGGAATTGGCATCTTCGTAAGTATTATAAACTTGTTTTAATTGGTTTACTCTTTCTAAAATACAAGGTCCACAGCTTGTAGGTTCGTTGCGTACCCCAAACACTCTTGAATGAATTGCAAGTATTGTCTTTTGTTCACTTGGTTTAATTACTTCCGCCTTTTTGTCAAACCATTCTTTTAACCATTCGTATTCAGGTTGTTCTAAACACTTCGCCTTTCTGTACGGAAATAACTCGTTTAACTTTGCTTTGCGTTCATCACATTTACAATCTTCTCCTAATATCCATTTAGCTACCTTTGCTACTCCAGTTGCTTCTAATACCTTTTCAACGGTATCTCCTAATCCTTTGCTTTCTGCTGCTAATATTTCAGCTTTAGTTCGTCTTTTTCTTGCCATGTTTTATTTATTTTGTTATATACCACCATTGAGGTTCTATTATTTTACCTATATACTCATCGTCTTTTATGTAATCACCACACCAAAACACATCTAAAACTTTGTATTTTGCAACTTCATTATTTTCTACTTCAGTTACTTCACCTACATAATAACAGTCGCCATCTTCAACATCCCTTATAATATCACCTATTTTGAATTCCATGTTATTTTATTAATTCGTAATCCTCGTTTTTGTAGTCTTCATAATCGTCTCCTACTTCTTCTTTTAAACTATCCTTACAATATTTTAACGTCTGCCATACTGATTTAAAACTAATTCCAGTGTGTTTTTCTATTTGGCGTGTACTCATGCCTGAATCTCTATAAAGTTCATATAACATTTTGTCATACCAATGCCAACTATCTACAGTCTTATTTATTTTGTTTTCTAATTCTATTTGTGCTTCCGTCTTTTCGTTTGGTTCGCTTTCATCTATTAATTGTATTGCCTCCGTTATATCGACTTTTTGTAGCTTATGTTTACTTTTTTCAAAGTCATAATACATATTCCTCAAAACAATCCAAATAAACCCCTTATAAACAACTCCATTTCGGTAAAATCTTTCTTTGTTTTCGTGTTTTGCTAACTTTAAATACATTTCTTGCACTATATCTTCAGCCAAACTATATTCGCCAAACGATTTAACAACCTTAATCCAGTGTTTATGTTCAACGTACAAGTCATTCAGAAATTGATTAGAGTCCAATTAAAATAAGCATTAAAACAACAATCATTCCTATAATAACACGAACTAAACTTTTACCCATTTCGTATTCGTTAAACAACCATTTATGAATCGTAATACTTGGTATGTTCCACGCAAAAAGCAAAACAGCCCTATCCAAAACGAATAAGGCTATTATAAAAGGAAATAAAAGTATTAACAATATTCTCACGCAACTAAGTTATACAATTTTCTTTTATAGTTCATTAAACGCCCTAAAGCTAAACTACAAATTTCTAATTTATAGACGTATTTTTCAGCTAATTGGTCCAACATTCCTTTTTTACAATGCTTAATAGTATCAGAATGACAACGCATTCTTACCTGCATACCTTGTATTAAATCATTTACTTGGTCTATTTTCTCAAGTAGTTCGTCTTTATCTACTACTCCACCACTTCCATCACAAGTCATACAAGTGTAATCAATTTCGTTTTGCTCGTAAGGTATATCAGTATCGTTAATATCTACTGTTACATAACCACTTGCGTCACACTCAGGACATTTTTTAAATAAATCTTTCATAATTTTTAGTTTTAATTGTTGAACAAATATAATACTTTTTAATATAACTACAAAATAATTTAAAAAAAAAGCGGAATTTTTTACGTTCCGCCTTAAATTACTTGCTGAAGAACTCACCAATCTTTTCGATTGACTTGCTTGATAAGCTACTTCCGTTTAAAAACTTATGAAGGTTAGGTTGTTTTATCTCTACTAACTTAGAAAAAGCGTTTAAACTTAATTCGTGTTTTTGTAAGTAGTGTCTAATCATTAACCTCGTTAGTTCATTTGCTTCGCTTAAAACCTTTGCTTGTTGTTTCATAAACCACTTAAAAATTCATCAAATTCTTTTCCATAATTTGGTCTGCCATTTGGTTTTCCGCCTGTTGGTTTCGCTTGTTCCTGAACTGGTTTAAAACTTAAACTTTGAAACTTTCCTTTTGCTCCGTCTTTTACCCAACTTGAAACATAATACTCTACACCTCCGATTGTAGCCTTACCCTGATAGTGTGGATGCGTTTCCTTTTCTCTTTTGTCGTTAGTAAATAACGCCCCTGAATTGTCTCTTTTTTCCATTTTTATTTATTTATTATTAATCCAAATTCCATCTTTACCACCGTTCTTTTTTATTTCGTCTTTTGCGTAATTAATGCGGTCTAAAGTCATATCTAAGTCATCGGTTATTATCATTCGTGTAAACCCAAACTCATCTCCTATATCCTTTTTAAATAAAGACGCTTCATAATGAAACCACATCGTTTCGTTTAAAGGTGATGCACCAATATAATATACTACTTCTTCTTCGCGTTTATATGCTTCACTTTCTTTTAGCAGCTTATAAATATCGTTTACAAACTTAAAGTAAGCTTCGTTGCCTATAATGCTTATAAATTCTGTTTCTGTAATTGCTTTCTCCATTTTACTTTGTTTTAATATATAATCGTTTAAATCTTTCAACTGAACAGCAGAACTCTGTTATAGGGTTTGCTTCATATTGTCTTATTGTTTCATACCAAAGTTTATCTTTTTTAAAATCTTTGATTTGTACTACTTGGTCTCTGGTTACGTTCTTGTAGTATCCCATTATTTTTAAATCTTCACTCATTTTTTATACTTTTTACGTAAATACTCAAACCATTCTCCTTGTTTTCTTGAATTGACAAATAGCCAACCCCAGTTTAACTCAAACCATTTTACTATTTTTTTCATAATTCATTAATTAAATTGTTATAATATTCACGTGCTAACTCTATTCGTTCTTTAATTTGTTCTATTACGCTTTCGTCTTTTGCTATTTTAAAGACTTTTAAGCGCTTTTCTTTTGGTATGTGGTCAAAGTTATGTTTCTTCTGCACAAAATCTCTTACATCCAAACTTTCATCAATTAAACCTTGTTTCCAATGTTCACGCCTAACCTCATCTTCTACGATTTGAAAAGGTGTATTGACAAGGCAATAACAAAGTAACGCTTCGTCTTTTCCTGTTAACCATAAGTACCCTTGCAACTGAAAAAAATAGTCTTTATTTGGGCATTCAGTCTCGAAAAAAGGAAAAGTAGTTGCATCCCAAGAACACTTTACATCTATTAAAACTTCATTCGTGTTTACGTCAGGTGTACCAGTTAAATAGTCGTTGGTTAAATTCTCATCATTTTTATAGATGAAACCTAAGTCAAGAACCTCGTTAACAAGTTCGATTCCTTCGTCTTCTACTTCGTTACCTTTGTCAGTGTATCTACTCCAAAACTCTTTACGTATTCCGTATTTATGTTCAATTGCAAGTTCTTGAATGTAAGTCTTTGTAGTTTTAGAAAGAACCTCCCCTTTTGTTTTGGAACTTGTCATTAATTTTCCTATTTGTGATGCTCGTATTTTCATATCAGTAATAATGCTTTTTGTTGAACTTCATTTAATTCGAACTTTGCTTGTAGTTCTTCAGCTGTAAATTCACCTGCTCTAATTGCTTCTACTGCTTTTAAGAATCGTTCACCTTGTATTGTAGGTTTTTTATCCGTCTTTACGGGTTTTATTTGTTCTCCTGCTGCATCAACGTCTTTGTCTGTTACAATACCTAAAATCGAAGATAATGCGTAACGTCTTAAATAAGTAATTGCAGAACCTAAAACTTGAAAGTCATTCATTCCTTTAAGCTGTACACCTTGTGGAATATCCGTTTTACTTTCTATGCTTTCACCACTTTCGCAATGGAATAAACAAGTTACTATTGTTTGACCATTAATTAATTGGCTAAAGCCTAATCCGTGTTTTTGTAATAACGGGTTAATTACTTCAAAGATTTTAGGAAGGTCAGCATACGAATATCCGTAGCCTTGTGTTCCTTTGTGAATTACTGGCACTTCTTGTTGAAATGCTGCTAAACTTTTAAATAGGTTTTTCATAATATAAATTTTAATTGTTTGACAAATATAACTATATTTTCTAATATAATACTAAAGAATAAAAAAAATTATAAAAATTTCTTTAATCCTTGCGCACAACGTTCAATGCTATTTGCTCTTTCTTGAAGGCTTTGAATTTGTTCAGCGATAGTTTGTTTACAATCGCTTGTAAAATAGCCGTTAGAAGTGGCGATAAGTGGTATTATGCCATTTGTTCGAATGTAGTTAACTATCTTACGTAAACGCGGACCATTCATTTTAACTTTTGATCCGTTTTTTTGTAGGTATTCGTTCATCCGTTTAACTATTAATTCAGCTTTTATTGGGTTATCCTTTTTATAGAATCGGAAGCTGTGAACTATAACAGGAACTAAGTTTAATTCTTCGTCAGTTAGTTCGTGAGTAATGGTTTCAAAATTTGTTATCATAATTTAAGTTTTAATTGTTAAGTCAAAAGTAATTATATTTTTTAATATAAATCTAATTGTTTAATCTTTTTTTTATAGATGTTAATTATTTCTTTTAGCTCGTCCTTTGTGAACTTCCGTGTTTCCTTGCTTTCAGCTTCCAATATGTTAAATCTTTCAATGCCTATCTTTGAAATAAGTCGAGTTCTATACTCCAAAAGATTGCCAGATAAAAACTGATTACACGTAATGCAAGAACTATGAACGTTATCTTCATTAAATCGAACGTTGTAATGGTTGTTTGCATTCCAAAAATGCGAAGCGTTTACACGTCCTATAATTGGTTTATCGCAGCTTATACAAGGTAACCCCTTATCTCGTAGGTTTATCCACTTGTTAAAGACTTGTTGGGTTAATTTAAGGTAGTCACTTAAAGTCATTAAATCTAACTTCGCTTTTGCTTTCGTCTTTTTCCATTGTTTCGCCTTTTCAGATTCTACCCAAACACGAACGCACTCATCTTTTAAGCAATATTTCATATTGAAGCGTACTGGCTCAAACTTATTTCTACAATGCTTACACCTCATAGTCGAAGATTGATGTTTGGTTTATATTCGTCTTTTTGTAAATGTTTAAAGCTGTTTCAAGTATTGTTTTGCCAACTTCAAAATCTACTAAATTACGAGCCATTTTAGTTCTACTTTGTTCGCCTTTGTATTGTGAAAAATCATATTGATGAAATTCGCAAAGTTTTTTAAACTCGTCATTAACTTGACCACCAATTATTCCTTTTGATTCTTTTCTATCTATTTGACTTGGTAACAAAAAATTAGTCCAATATAAATGCCTACCTCGTTTTTGACCAGGTATCAATGGTTCATAGTATGGAATAACATTTTCAACACAATACTTGCCTTCAAAATGATGTTTAAGAAAAATAATTTCTTGGTATAACATCATATTAGGATATTCCGGGACATAAAAATCTTGGTTCTTTTGAGTAAATCGAACCTTTGAATGCGTAGGACAAGGTGGCGAACTCCAAATAAAATCAAATTCTTTGTAATGGTCTAATAAATATTGGTGTGCGTCTGCAACTATTACTTTGTCATTTGGAAAACGCTCTTGATACAAACGTGCTGCTTCTGGGTCAAGTTCTACGGCTGTTATTTCTAAGTTGTCTGCAACCTCATCCCATTTGTAACGATTGCCACCAAGACAAGCATATAAATTTAATATTCTATATTTCATAATTTTTACTTTTTAATTGTGTTTCTAAGTCTTTATTCTTAAATTTTTCTTCCTGAAGCAATCTTTCAAGTCTAAAGTTTTGTTGTAAAGCTGACCTGTACTCTTTCTCCATTGTTGAATAAACTAAACTAATTTCTTGAAGGTCTGCTAAGGTTCGTTCCATTGAATCTATTATGTCTTTTCGATTAGGGTGGTTCGTCTTTATCTCTTCTAAACTTATTTTAACTTTTAAGAAAGTAGTTTGTATTCCTACTTTGGCACTTATAATATTCAATTCATCCATTTATTCGTGTTTTTGCTTGTTATAATTTACATTCCACAATATCCTGAATCGCATTCATTAAAATCATCGTCAAATAATTCTAATTGCGTTCTATAGCTTTTAATTTTTTCATATGTAATTCCACTTTTAAACGTGCATCCGTTTTTCTTTTCCATTTCAATAAACCAATTAAACTGCTTTTCGGCTTTGTTACTCATATGTTTAAGCATTAATTCGCTTCGGTGAAAACAACCTACGCAGTTATTTTGATATGCAAATCTAACAGGTTTATCTTTCCAGTAGTTTTCTATTGTGTCTTTAAATATAGCGTCATTAATTAAAGGGAAAGTAGTCTTTCGGTATGGTAATTCTTTCCATTTATTGCGTCCGTTTTTTATTCCAACCTTAAATTTAAAACTTTCTATCCCATCAATAGCACGTTCACTCATTGTTTTTGCTCTGCTCATTTCATTTGCTCTAAAACCTATTCGCATTTCTATTGGTAGTTCCGTATTTTCGTAGCACCATTGTGCAATTGGTTTAACTTTCATGTCCATAGTGCAGTAACGTGTCATTTGATTAGGTAAATAATTTTTACCATTTGCCATTTTATAACTTGCTATAACTTCTTCAAACGTGTTTTCGCTTATCCATACTATTTCTTGACCTATAAACTGCTCTAAATCTAACATCGTATAAATTATAGTATCTTCTTCTAAAGTTCCTATAAATTCAGTTCCGATTTTATCGCTTACGATTTGTCTAATTTTCGCATCAGGGAATAAACAATTTGTATCATTTGTTCTTACAAGTGAAAATATGTTATAATCAGCAGGATAATTTGCAGCTATATAACTCGATGTTTTACCACCACTTAAACTGTTAACTGTTTTCATAATTAAAAAGGGGATTGTTTAAGTTTTTCACTAAACGAAATTAATTCTTTTCCATTAACTATGTCAGGTTCGATTAAAGGAAGTTGTTTAGGTTTTATTGGTTCGTATTTTCGTAATGGGTCAACTGAATTAATCTTGAACCCTAATCCGTTATTAAATTCACATAGTACTGGTTCATCTAATCTTGTATGCATTCCGCCAGTATCCATGTCTTTAATCTTTTCTACGTTAACCATAGTATAATATTTCATTGTTTCGTGTTTTATTAGCCTATGAATTACAAACATATCGTCGCACCTATTTAAAAAAGCCTTACCGCCCTCGATATGGTCTTTTAATGGTGGTTTAAGATGTCCTTTCCATTGATGATTTTCAGGATATAAGTTACCGCTCCTACCACTTTCGCTATTTGGGTGCGTGTTTATGTAAATTGACATTCCAGATTCATTAACAAATTGCCTTGCCTGATTTAAAAATTGATAGTTTCCTTCAAATGTCATAGGTCGGTCAAGACCTGTAAAAGGGTCAATTAACCCGGCATCGCATTCGCTTTCTTTAAACAGCTTTAAAATATCCGCAGGTGTATAAAGTTTATCGTTTGGTATAAAATCAAAATACTGCTCCAAAAATGTAGCGGTGCTTAATATCTTTTTATCGTCAATTTCTGAAAACTTTTGTCCTAAATACATTTGAATCATATCACGTAAGATTTGTCCTTTTTGGTTTTCGCCACTCCAAATACAAAATCTTAATTCGTGTTTTACTGCCAACGTTAAAAAATACCAATTAATCCAGTAAGTTTTACCTACGTTATCATGTCCTAAAATAATATTTAGCTGTTTACGTTTAAACCTAAGGTGTTCATCTAAGAAACAATCTATTCCGTAACCCTTTTTTATTTTGCCGTGTTTATAATCAAGCAAGTATTGAACCGCATCGCCTTTCATAATCCTAATTGTTTGTTAACGTATTCTACTAATGGGTCAATTATTGTAATTTCATTTTGTTTTTCATTACGTTTTAACCAATTTTTAGCTGTCAAATATAAAGAACTAAATTTTTTATTTTGAGAATAATTTTCAATTTGGTCTAAAATATCATCAATTTGCTGTTTAGTATAATCAATGCATAACTTATTAAATTCTTCAACTGAAATAGATAAATGTTTAAACCTCCTATATATATATTTATCTTTACTTTTATCTTTATTATTTACTCTAAGGGTATCTTCAAGGGAATCTTGTAGGGGGTCTTCAAGGGTATCAATGTTAACTTGTTGTTTTTCAATACGTTTCAACGCACCTTGTTTACCAAATTCTTTAGCTTGAATTACGATGTTCATCGTCTTTTTGTAATTATCAAAATATTTTTTTACAATTTTCTTCTTAATTGTAATTTCATTACCCTGATAATACTCGGTAACTGCATAAAGCCATAACGAATAATCCGATACATTATCAAAAAATTCTTTGGCATAAATAAGGTCTTCGATGTTAACCTTAATAAATTCTTTTTTGTTTGTCATTTTTTACTGCCTTAAAAAAAAAGCCCTATCAGTGTTCACGAGGCAGCGTTACTAACCAATAGGGACTTCAATAATGTCTCTTCGGGACTGCCTTCCCAATCGCAAATATAAAAAATATTTTAATCTAATTCGAAATTTTTGTAAAAATTATTTGATATGTTTATTCGAACCCTCCATCGCTTTATTTTACGATAGTCAATCTTTTGCTTACCATTATATAATACAAGAACTTTCATAACTTTTCAATTTCGGTTATAACTTCTTTTAAAAACTTAATTCGTGTTAATGTAAGGGTTTCCTGAATACGTTGATGACAAGTAAAGATAGCGCAGTTACGTGCCGTCTTATAGTCTTTAATATGCAGTCCTACATAGAATTTATCTACTAATTCAACAGCGAACTTTTTAGGGTCTTGGTTCATACGTTTGATTTTATAATTATTTCGTTATGATTAATTACTTTAAAGCTACGCATTCTTTCGTATTTCTGCATAAACTGAAGATTCATTTTATCGTAAACATCCTCGTGATATTCCTTACCTTGTAAAATCAATTCCTTTAAACGTTCTATTTGCTGCAATAAGACGGATTCATTTGTCCATTCAAATACTGCTGTAACTTCTTTAGCCTTCATATTCTTATCATATTATTGTTTTCATCAAATCTAACATTATATGCCTTAGCCTGACAAACCCTTAAATAATGCTCCATATTAAATCTACCTAAGTTCTTTTTCTTTTGATCGTGCCAATAGTTGATTATTTCAAGAAATGTTGGCTTCGTGTTTTTCTTCGTTCTCATCGCATAAAAATTAAAAGTGAATACAATGCACCAATGATAGCAAAAACTATCACAGGAAAGGCTAAAAACGACCTTAAAACGTCTTTATGCTCATCGTTTGCAGGTGTAACTTGGTCTAACAAGTCGTAAATGTGTTTTTTCATAACTTAAATATTTAATTGTTTTGAGCAAATATACTATACTTTTTAATATAAGGTTACATTTTTAACAAATATTTTTTTGGGAAAATAAAAAACCCCTACCGAAGTAAGGGTTCTCGTTAACAATTAAACTATGATTATGAAAAAAGTTCTCGCAAATATACTACTTTAATCGTCGTAACAAAATCTTTTTAACGATATTACCAACAATTTTAAAAAGACCGCCTTGAGAGTCGACTTTCACCTCTACTTTATCAGCGGTCTTGTCAACAGTTACATCTATGTTTTTAGAATCGTAATCTACTTTTAACTCTCCGTCTTTGCGTTCAACCTTAACGTCTATGTTTTCGGTGTCTACTTCTACTTTTAAATTTTTCTTTGCCATTATGCTTCATTTGTTGTTATTACTCCTTTTGGCTCTAAATAAACTTTACGAACGTTTGCAGGTTGAGCCACTTTCCATGCTGTTCTACGTGCTTGATTTAATCTATTCTTAGCGATGCGTGAAACGCTTACTGAATTGTTTTGATTACCACCTAAAACATGATAGTGAGTATTATCCTCACCTACATAAATTCCTACGTGTCCACCGCCATTTCTTTTGAATGTAAGAACATCACCCAACATTGGTTCGGTTACTTTAGTTCCCCAATTTGACCATGACAACGCCCATAATGGCTTAGAAACTACGTCTAATGCTGCCATCTTACAACAATAAGCTATAAACAAACCGCACCACGGAATTTCATCTGACTTATAAATCTTTTCAAGTCCGACCTCTTTTGCCCAATTCATGATAATTGGATTGTGAGTTCCACCAACAAATTCCCTAACGCCTATTTGTTTAATGGCTTGAATTAATACTCTTGGAGCTGTTTCTTTTTTTAACCAGTCGTAACTCATTCTTCGTTTAATTCGTCTTTTGGTATTATAGCGACAACTGATGTATCTTTAATTTCTTTAGTTGCTGAAGAAGTTTTATCTTTTCCATAACAATCATAAAGACGCGCTTTTAAATCTTGTACATCTGAATGTGTATACCATAACCATAACGCAAGTACTCCAGTAGCGCCTTGCTTTTTAATAATATCTAAGATTTGTGTAACAGGTATCATTTAAATTAATTTTCTATTGGTGGAAATGGTGAAGGCTTAGGCTCAAATGGACTTAATGGAATATCTAATAAATATGCATATTCAGTTGGCTTAATATCTGCCTCATCTGATTCACTTAAGAATAAAAAATATACATCATTAATATCCTGAACAAAATTAAAGAATGTATCAGCATCAAAGAATACACCTTGTAAATCTTGTGCTTGTTCATTTGTTACTATTCTACCTTCCATTTTAATTATATCTACTTAATGCTGTTTGGTAAGTTGTTACAGCTGTATTAAAATTTGCTATATCTGTATCTGTTAATCCATCCCCAATAGATGCGAATTTACATATTCCATTAAAATAATCACTTCCAAAACCTCCTAACCTTCCTAATTCTATGTTTGACGTTGGTCTTGCACTTGAGTTTAATGTAGCGGTTTGAATTGTTGCATTATTTGCAAATTTATGAACTGTTGAAGATAATCTACTAATAACTCTAAATTTAACACCACCACCTGAATAAGTATAACTTGACCAAGTTGCACTATTAACCCCGTATAAACCTTGCGAATATATAGCCAGTCTATTAGGTGAATTAAAAGCACCAATCATACAAGCAGCGGTTGAGTCAATAAAACCACTTGTAAAATAACTTAAATGTGTATCATTCAATCCAAGAACTGAAGAAGGTTGTAAATTAGTTTGTGCAAATGTGTTGAAAGATGTCATTCCATTTGCGTTATGAGTCCAACCCGTTCCAAAAGTTAAATTATATGTGCCAGGCGTTTTAAGATTGACTGCATGGCTTGAAGCACTACCACCACAAACTGGATAGATAGCTTTCATTTTAGTCCAAATTGAATACCCTTTTAAGTCAAGTACTAATTGATTAATAGCACTTTGTTGAGTAGGGTCTGTAATTGAAGCAGCTGTTATGAATGCTTGTGCATCAGGGTCAACTGAACTTGTAGGAGTAACCGTGTTTGAATCAGCAGTAGCACTACCAATAAAATTAGTAGCTGTTACCGTACATTTAATTGATTGTCCTACATCCGCAGTTACAAGTGTGTAAGTTGAGTTTGTAGCACTACCAATATTACTTCCGTTTCGCTTCCATTGATAAGTATAGGTAGGAGAACCCGACCAAGTACCTGTAGAACAAGTTAATGTCTGACCTTCTTGAGCAGTTCCACTTAATGCAGGAGCAACACTATTAGAAGGCAAATTTCCACCATCAATATCAGTAGCTCCAGACCAACTATCAATATGGCTTTTACCCCAACCAATAGCGTTGTTAGCACCTTGTCCCCAACCTATTGCGTTGTTTGCTGAACCATCTCCCCATCCGTTACTATTTGCCATACTTATTTAACTTAATGGTTCGTGTTTTGTTCAATTTAAGTCAATGACAACTTCATATCCTTGCCCTTCATAAGCTATCTTAGCGTACTTATGAGCTGTTTCCAATGATTGTGTTTCGTTAGGCTCTAAATTAGCCGTTAAAGAACGTGATTCAACATCTGTGAATACTACTTTATTCTCTTCAAATGTTTGCTCACTTACATAAGTTATAATCCCTATTTCTAAAGTAGTGCCATTTGCGCGACCTACAAACTCTACACGACCATAAATTTCTGGAATTGTTATATCAGTTCCCGATAATTTAATTTGTTTTTCTGTTGTTCCTTTAATTAAAATTGCCATAATATATTTTTTATGCTAAAATACCTAAATTTCTTAATGCTTTTACTACTTGTTGTAAAGTATACCCATCAAATGTATCTGTTGATGTCAATGTAGTTCCAGCATTACTTACTAATGTAGCCGAAGCAACTCCAGTTGTTTCTTGATACAACTTAACAACGTTTCCGTTTTCAGTTCTAAAATGTGGTGCTGCATTACCAGCTGTAATGTCTGCTGAATATTGTTGGTAAGCATCAGCGGGTGAAGAGCCTGGAGCTGTTCCCGTATATTGTGCTAATACTTTATCTGAACTCGTACCAAAAGACGTACCTCCAATAGCTACATTCCCACTCGTTGAATTAAATATAACACTTCCAGTTGTTGTTTCAATTGCTCTATGAGTAACTCCAGTTATCGATGTTAATGTTGGATTGTAATATAAACCTCTTATTGTACTTGTCCCACCCGTAACATTAATTGTCGGATCAATGGTTAACATTCGTGTGTCAGTTGTACTTCCCGAAGTGTGTGTAATACCATTTGAAATTCGTAAAAGATTACGAGTAGTATTTGCGGTATTATAAACATTTAAGCAAGACAAAAACACTGTATCTGTTACATCTCTACCCCCGTATAAACTTAAGGCATTTGAATTACCAAATGAAGATAAATTATTTTGTCTAACAAATCCATTTTCAGATACTCTAAAAAGTTCAGTTGATACAGAAAAAATACTAAATGACGTTCCACCTCCACCTAAGTTAGTAACAATTCTTCCAGCACCAGCAACATCCAAAGCAACCGTTGGAGTAGCTGTATTGATTCCTAACCTATTATTTGTATTATCCCAAAATAAATTTGCACTTTGAGATAATTGATTTGAAGCATTCTGAAAGAATACACGTCCAGCAGTTCCCGAAGCTATTGCAGTTGAATTAACAGTTAAACCCGAATCGTTATTTGTCCAGCTTAATGTTCCCGTTCCATTTGTGGACAAAACTTGTCCACTTGTTCCATCTGCTGTTGGTAAAGTATAGGTAGTGTTGGCAGTTAAAGAATCAGCTGCCTTTAAAGCAACATAACTTGAGCCATTAGGCACACCTTCATAAAATAAAAGAGATTTAGCTACAGCACTATTTGTATTTTGTAAATGTAAATCAGTTTCTATTTTTACTATTCCAGTTCCATTTGGATTTATAATAACATTACCATTTGAAGCACTCGTAATTTGAAATCCATTTACATCTAAGTTTCCACCTAATTGTGGTGAAGTATCTAAGCTAACTTCATTAATTTCCGAACCCGTTACATACTTAGTATCGTAAGTTGTTCCGTTATAATCTGCTATTGGAATTCTATCTGTACTTTCAACTTTTGCCGCTTTCGCTGTTAGTTGACTTATCTTTACGTCCGCCATTTATTTTGTTTAAATAAATTTGTAATTTTTTAATGTTTTCAGCCTTAGGCTTATACTTCTTTAAATGAACCATCCAAAATAGTTATTTTGTGTGTCTGGGTACATATCCCCATTTGAATTTAAATTGTATTCAGGAAACGAAGCTTGATTAAAAGCCATGTAATCTATAAATCTTTCTGTATAATGTTGAGCAATTGAACGCTCTTTTTCTATTAAGAAGTCTATTTCGTCTTTTTCTACGTTTGTAGAGTTTTCTGAATTATGCTTAAATACGCCTTTATTAGCGATTGTATACGCTGCAAAGGGTAAATATTCAACCATAGCCCAATGTATCAGCATAGGCTTTATATACGTCGTTACAAGCGTTAAATAATCACCGCTTAAAGTTTCGTTTACAATATCATCTTTTATTTTGTCTAAAAGACGTGTTCCTAAGTAAGTTTGAATGTGAATATCTTGAGCGACTTTAATCCATTGAATAAAGTTATCCGTGTCTACGTTGCCATTCATAGCAGTAAACTTTACAACATCGTCTCTCGTAATTAATAACGCTTCTGCCATCTTTTAATCTTTTGGTAAAAACCCTCTGTTTGGCATATCAATAGGTCTTTGACTTACCAAGTTTGGATTCTTAATTACATAACCTAATTTTTCAGCTTTTCTTGAAGCTACTTGTCTCGCTTTTGGCGAATAAACATCAATACCTACGCCTTCAAAACTTGCATAAACTCGCTTGTTCCATCTATGGTGACAATTACCACCGCCTTTGTATAACCAAATTGAATAAGTATCTGCACCACGTGGCCCCCAACCTGCATTTACAACGTTGTTACCCATTCTTAAAATATCTTCTTTACGATAGATTTTATTAGCTTTAATCATTTGACTACAAAAAGGTCTCGTCTTTTCGGTAGTTTCACCTGCATAAACATAACGAGTAATGAATTTAATACCTTCTATATTTTCGTCTTGCTCACTTTTTGAGTTAGGAAAAGCCGAACCAGTGCTAACAAGGTTAACAACCTTAGATAATAAACTTTGTTTTACTTCGCCGCTTAGAATTTCGTTTTCCTTTTCGTCTGTATCGTAGTCAACTTCAAACTCATCAATAAGCAACCATTCAGAACTTTCGTCTTCACCTAATTCTATTAAAGGGTTTACAGCGCTTAATTCAGTTCCTGTTTCTTCAGCTATTTGCTCCTCTGTTTGTGCGTTCTCTAAGTCCATAAACTCCAAAGGCTGTAAAGTCTTAAAGAATAACTTTAAAGTAATTCCATTATAAGCTAATATTCTATCGAAAGCCTCAAGTAATTCATCTTGCATAGGCTTAATAACCATGTTGTCAAACAAAATACTTGAGTTCTTAAGTTCATCAGCATTTGAACTAAAGCCAGTTGTTGAAGCAATACCAAATAAAAGTGGGCTTGTTACGTTATGCCCTAACATAATCTTACGTAAACACTCCTCACTTAAATACGAATAGTGTTCAGGTGCATCGTTTAATGGAATATCGTCTACAGTTGTTTTGCTTGTTTCACTTGCATTAAATGCGACAATAGTTCTTAGTCCTTTAGAACCCGTTAATTGTGCGTTTACTTTGCTTGTAATGATACTTTGTTGTTCTTCGGTAGGAATACCGTTGTTAAAGTTAATAACCTTTGTACCGCTAAAGCCGTGTTGAACTTCATTAATCAAATAGTCTGCTATTTCCTCCTCAAGTTTAGCGTAAGGAACAGCACCTTGATAATCAGGATAGGCGTAATACTTCATTCCTACCGTATAAGGCTTAATATAAAGTATTTCTATTTGCTCGTTTGAATACCCAAAAGCAGGTATTCTCTTAGGGGCGTATTTTTTTATGTCTTGCCAATTATCTGAATAGTAATAACCTTCTACTTCTCCGTCTTTATTGCACTTTTCAGCACGTAAAAGATTAACTGGCATATGATAAGCCTTAAGTATTTTTTTATGGTCTTTAGAGTAATGTATCTGAATAGCGCATTGCCCTAACATCTTTCTATCCACTACTAATTTACGAACGCAATCAGGGTGAAGTAAAGCCATCATTTGAGCATACTCATTTGGCTTTTTACTTGCATCTAACGCACTTAAACCACGTCCATAAACTAATCTACTTATATTGTTTATAATGGCGTTATTCGTCGTTGAATACGTGTATCTGTCAATTAAATATTGAAAGTAATTATTGTCCTCACCGAACTCAACCCAATTATCTCTTTTAGACTCTTGGATTAATGGCGTTTGGTAAGAACTTAAATTAATTACGTGTATATTGTTATCACTCATAAACTATAAAAGTATTTGCAGTTGTATTTGAAGTATATTGTCCGTTATTAACCGAAAAGGTAACTATCGGTTGGTCGGTGCAGAATATCCTATCTCTATAAACTATATTTGTTCCGTCTTTTACTACTAAATTGTAGAAATGGTTTTCAACTAATTCGAACTCTGCTTCTAACGTAGAATAATAATCTCCTTCCGTAAAAGTCCAACCTTCAATTAAAATAGTTTCGTTCGTTTGGTCATCTGTAATTTCTACTATATCGAAATCAGCAGTACGTGGAATAAAGCTAAATGTTTGAGGGTCTAAAGTGGTAGTTAAAACTATCATACTTTATTAACTACTAAAGTCTAAAATTGTTACCTAAAACAGAAAACCCCACCACGTAGGTAGGGTTAACTTGTTGGTATGCTTGGAGAATTAAGAAGTTACAATGATAGCATTTGCTGAACCATCAGTAAAGATAGCTTGTAATCCAGCCTCATCAGCGCAGTCAATGAAGTAAGCAGGGCTTTTTTCCATTCCTGTGAATGTCAAGTTATACCCATTGAAGTCACCCATTGCAGTTCCAGTAGATACAGTTCCAGCAGTAACATCACACCCTTGGTCATAACCAGCTAAAAAGAATTGGTGGTCTCTTGTTTCAACAACGATTCTTGGTCGCCCGTAAGCTAACAATTTAACGTTCTTATGCGTTACAGCGTCTTGCTTCTTTAATTGAATAGTCAATACTTGCTCAAAGAAAGTAGTTCCGTTGTCTCTTGAAGTTTGGATAGTTTGCTCAAAACCATTTGCACCTTTCAATTCGTATTTGTAAAGTGAAATTTGTGTAGCAGTAATCCATTCAGTAATTTGGTCATCACCATCAAATGTTACACTTGATTGTAATGTATTCAAATCTCCGTAGTTAATAAAGTAAATGTTTAGAAGTCCTGAAATCGCATCTTTACAAGCTTCTAATCTTCCGTTTGCTATATCGCAGCTCATTTTATTATTTTTTTAATGTTAAACAAAAAAGGGTGGCGTTTATTTCACCACCCTCGTTATAATTGTTGTTTGATTAGATTCCGTAAGTTACAACGTCAGAAGCGAAACCATATTTAGCATCAGCTGTAAAACGCATGATAACTCTTACGTTTTGTGAACCGTCAAGGTCAGCCATATCTAATACTTTAACTTCGTTCATATCGTTCATCAATCCTGTTGCAAAGAACAAGTTAGATTTTTGAGCAAGTAACGCAGTGTTAGTAGCAAGACCCGGAGCTAAGAATACTTTAACGCCATCAAAGTAAATGTCATTCAATACTTGGTTAGTTCCTTTGTTGTCATAACCGTTAGCACCTACACCAGCAGCAGCAAAACCACCCAAAGCACGAACGTAAGCTCTATAAATGTTAGAAGAAACATAAAGATACAAATCTTCTTTTCCGTACAATGCAGCAGGAAGGGCATCAATGATAGAACCTAACTCAGCAACTACGTTAGAAGCAGTTACAGAAGTACCAGCGATTTTTTGACCTGCAGGTAAAGAAGCATCAACGTCTAATTGTCTCATGATTCCTGAAAACTCACCAGCAGAAGCGTTGTTACCATCCCAAATAACTAATTCCATTTGTTGAGCAACTTTCTCAGCAGCGTGTGCAATTAAGAAATCAGCAAAAGACTTAGGCAATACGTCAAACGCTGAATAACCCATTTGGATAGCATCCCAATCTGAACGAAAGTCAGACTTACATAATTGTAAGTTAACTTGGAATGACTCAGGTTGAAGAACTCTCTCTGTTAAAGTCAAAGTTGAAGTTGGGTCAAAATCACAAGTTGCATTTTTAACGATTCCGTCAGTAGCTACTCTTTTGATAACTTGCTTGTACTTAACGTTAGGCATAATAGTAATTCCGCCTTTTTCTAAAGTTGGAGACGACAATAAAGCCGCCGCAATGTACTTACCTGCGAATTCACCAGCGTAAGTAGTTGTAATTGAAGTTGTTGTTGCCATTTTTGTAAAATGTATTTAAAAATTAATATTACTTATTTAGTTTTTCTAAGATTGAATCCATAATTGAACGCTCTCTTTTAGACGCGATTCTTACAGTCTCAACTTTATTTTCGTTTTCTGGATTGAAAGAAATTGGTTTAACTTCTTCGTCAGATGAAAGTGTTACTTCTTCTTTAACCTCTTTTAATTTGCTTAATTCAGCTTTTAAAGTTTCGTTTTCTTCTTTTAGTTTTTCTATTTCAGAAAAGAAAGTTTCTTTAACTACGCTTTCAATAGTTTTCTTAGCAGTTGGCTTTTCAGTTTCCATTTCTTCCTTTTTCTCGGTTTCAACTTCTACTTCAACTTCAGGCTCTTCCATTTCTTTTTCTTTAACTTCAGCAATCATTCCTTCTTCTACTACGATTAACATACGTCCATCTTCGAACTCATACTCACCTACTGGCAAAGGAATTTTTTGTTCGTCTTCTGTTACGATAAACACTTCGTTACCTGCTTCGAATGAATCAGCTTCTAAGATAGTTACTCCATCCATTAATTTCATTTGCTCAAGTTTTACTTCCATTCCGAGCAAAGTTTTGATTTGGTTTATTAGGCTATTTTTCATTTTTATTTTTTTTATAAATTTTTAATTCTTGCAACCATTGTAGGCACTTCTCTTGATTTTAAATTAATATCCATTAATTTTTTAGCCTCTTTATATTCCGAAAATTTTAAACCTAAATCAGCAAATTGTTTATCAAACGTTCTTGCTAATTCATTACTTCTATCTTTAGAAGCAATAAAATCATTACCTACTTTAATAATACTTGGAGCAATTTTATCTACTTGTTCGTATAAAGCATTAAAATCAGATAATAATTTTTCACTTTTATTCATTTCTTGAACTAAATCATTAATGTTTGCCAATTCAACTTCATGCGAAGCCAACTTAGTTTCCTCTTTAAAAAGTTTTCCGTAAACTGTTTTTAGTGTATTCATAACTTATTAACTTTTGAATTTATACTTGTTCCTTTTTTATCCGTTTTGACGAACGATAGTTCTTACTCCGTTGTTATCGGTTATATTTACTACGTCTGTTCCTGTGCCTGTAGTTTTACCTATTCCTTGTGCCTCTAAACTTCCGTCACAACATTCTTTTCGGTATTTTCCGTCTTTACATAGACAACCTCTTTTGCCACCACGTGGGCTTACTTTACTTAATGTTTTTTCTGCCATTTTGTTTGTTTTTAGTTTATCCTTGACCTCTATTTAATTTAACGTAGTTCTTAGACGTTTTTAGTTTAGATGACCTTTTACAATGTTGCTTAGGTCTTTTCTTTCGTGTTTTTCTAAGAAAGTTATTTACGTTAGTTTGCTTTTTCATTTCTGATTTGTTCTAATTTTCTTTGCGCCCATTCAATACCAGCATCACCACCCCAAGCAAGCCATGCCAATCTTCCGCAGCCATCTCCTAACTCTTTTTGTGAATTTTGTCTATGTCTTTCAAATGAAGCCATGCGTGAAATTGTTTCTTCACTTATGTTTTCGCCATTTGCTAATTGGTTTGCTCGTGCTTTTCCCGTTGCTTCAAGACAATCTCCCCAACCATTTTCTTCAGCATAACGTAAAGCTATCTTAGCGTTTTCACTTGCTTCTTTTGGATAGTCGTTATAAGTTTCTAATTTGTATTGTTCGTCTTTTAGTATCAAATCACGAATAGCTTTTAACAATCTATCTTCTTCAGTTTCTTGTAAACTCATTTCGTATTTATCTACAAAATAACCTTCAATCGAGAATCCTTTTACTTCACCTGCTTTTACCTTATTCCAAATCTCGTCGTTATTGACTTTCATTGAAATCATCCAAGTTCCTTTTGGTAAATTGAAGTTATATAATCGGCTTTTGTCCGTTTTTTCATCTTCAATGATCCAGCTTTCAACAACTGACATTCCGTCTAACATTTTCTTTTCATGTTCTAACGTTGCGTTGTTTTGGTTGGCTCTCATTAAAAATAACTCCGATGCCTTGCGTACTGTTTCTTCACTAAAATAAATATAAAATTCTTTGTCTCCGTTTTTACGATAAATCTGTTTGTTAGGAATTAAAGCAGCACCCATTAAGATACGTTTCTCTCCGTCAACTTCTTTAAGTTCTACTTCGTGTTTTTTTAAGGCTACAAAGTTTTCTTCTATTGCTGGGCTTTCAACAACTGAAACCGCATTGATACCGCTTTCGATTTTATTCTCATCAATAAGCAGTTCTATAATTTCCATCTTTGCCATAATTCTTTAACTTATAATGTTGCGTTTTGTAACCTATTTCTATCTAAACTTTGAGCTGAAGTAACCTCACCACTAACTACATAAGCTTTTGTAGGTTGTTGTTGTAACGTCGCTAATTGGTTTATTCCGCTTGTTCCTATTGTATTAAATTGAGGAGCCATAGCACCACCACCAGCACCTCCGCCTCCACCACTTGGGTTTTGAACTGGAGGAGGACTTCCTCCACCCAACGTTTTTAAAGCTTTTGCTGTTGCCGCAATATTAGCAGCTATTCCGATACCTGTTGATATATTATTCATTGCTATAACTGGCGCAGCTGCTGCTCCACTTGTTGCTATTGCTTGAGGAGTTGCTAAAGCTCCAGCGTTTGCTAACTTATTTGAAATAATCATTTTTGCAATACCTATTGCGCTTTCTGCAATTACTGCTGCTTTTTGAACTCCTTTTTGCTTTTCAAATAAACTCGCTATTAATTGAACGCCTTGTAATGCCGTGTCTAAACCTTGTTGTTGTAACGCTGCTTTTTGTTCTGCTGCTGCCTTAGCTGCTGCAATTTCTTTTTCTGTTGCTTCTTTATCTAAAGCAGCCTTTTTTTCTTTTGCTACCTTGTCATTTTCATAAGCTATGTTTTGATATTTTAAATTAATATCGTTTAGCTCATTCATTTTAGCCAATTCAATTTCTGCAAGTGCGTCTTTATTGCCTTCCGCTAAAGTTTCAAGTTCAAAATATTTGTCATTAACTAATAAAATTTCACGTTCTTGTTCCGTTAAACTATTTTGAAAATTTTGTTCAGCAATATCTTCTAATCTTTTATTAAGTTCGTTTTGTTGTTCAATTGCTAAACGTGCTGCTTCTGCGTTTGCGTTTTTTATTAAATCGTTTTTTTCTTTATTAGCGTCTATTGTTTTTTGAGAATTTGTTTTGTCTATTTGTTGAACTGCTAAAACATAACCAGCTCTTTTATTTTTTAAATCCGTTAATTGCTTTTGTGTTTCTTCTTGTAACTTAATACCATCCTCCTTTACTTGCTCAGGGTCAAATAATAATTTAGCGCCCTTTTCCGCCATTGAGTCAAAGAACTTATTAGCTTCTTTTAATGGTTCTAAATCAATTAATTTACCACCACCTAACGCTTCACTCACATAATTAGCACCTTTAATTAAAAGGTCAATTTGTGCTATCATTGCCGTTACAGGAATTAAAGCAATCTTAGTAATTGCTGCAATAACCTTTTTAGCTATTTCAAAGTTTCTAATTGTTGCTTCTTCTTGAGCTTTAGCCGTAATTTGATTTTGCTTTATTTGTTCTTCTGTAGCAGCTATAACTAAATCTATTTGCTTAATTTTAAGTTGTAAAATTTGCTTTTCACTTAAACCTTGTAACTTTAAAATGTTGTCTTGAGAATCTAACGCCGTTAATTTTTCGTTTTCAATAGTTACATTCTTTTCCGCCTTTTTGTTTAACGCTTCTTGTTCATCACTTACACCGCTAACAGCTTCTTTAATATCATCCCAATATGCTACAATACTTCCTAACGCAATAACTAAAAGACCAATACCAGTAGCAGCTATTCCTGTTCTAATTCCTTTTAAGGCAGTCATAGCCGTAGTGCCTAACGCTTTAAAACTACTACCTGCCTCTTTCAGCCCTTGTATTCCTTGACTAATAGCCATAACAGACTGTAGCTTAACCATTGTTTCTTGGAGCTTACTTGATTCAACACCAAATAATGCAGCAGCACCTTCAGCAACCTCAAAACCTGAAGCAACACCCCCAACAGCACCTAATAACTTTTGATTCATAGTTGTAGCAGAAGCGTCCACAACCATGTCGGTTTGCATTTGAACTTTTCGATAACCCGAAACAGCTTGTAATAAATCGTTATATTCCTTAGTTCCTTGTTTACCAGCTAAAGCTAATTCATATAAACGGTCTTCTGCTTCACCCATTCTTGTAGTAAGCGGTTGAAGTTCGCCATAGACTTGCTCAAATGAAGCGTTTAAATCTGTTGCACTTTTGCTTAATGAATCGTAAGCAAGTGTTAATTTGCTTAATTCTTGGCGTGCTTTGTCTGCTTCTTCGCTATTGTCTCCGAATTCCTTACTTAAGTCCTCTACTTCTTGAGTAGTTTTTTGAATAGATTTGCGTAAGTTATCAAATTCACTTTGAACATCTTTGTTGTTCGTCTTTACGTTTAATTCAACGGTTCTTATTTCTGCCATTGTACTTTCGTTTCTGCTGTTTATAAATCTTTTTTAGGTTCGAACTGTATTCGTGTTTTCCTTTAGCTATATCGACAATCTCACTTACATTAAAGAAATCATCTGTTTTTAAAAGTTCTAATATCTGTAATATCATTGTTGTACTATTATTGTATTTGTTGCGCTTATATTCCCATTAATATCAGTATATGTAGCTACTATTGTTATAACTTGAACGGAGCTTTCTTCAGTAATTAAATATAAACCAGTTTCTGTAATTATTGGGTCTGTATTTTCGGCTAATATTCTTGATGTTGTATTCGTATTTGCGGGAATACAAACCTCCACTATCTGATTTTGATAAATCGTACTTGGAGTTATTGTAACACCCGGGAAAGAACTTGTTATTGTAGCACTTGCAGTACCGTTTGGAAAAGGTATATTAACATCTAAACATTGAGCGTTAGGGTCAGGGTTAATTGGGTCTTGAGCAATTAAAGGTCTGAAGTCTAAATATAAACTGAAATTTACTTCACCAGTTGTAAGGTTACTTTTCATTTCGTTTATAATATATCTCTTATCTCGAATAATAACCCTATCGTTCAATCTAAGGTTACTTAAAAGGCTAATTGGTAAAATCGTCTTAACGTTAATTAAACGTTGTTTTAAATCGAATAAATTACTTAAGTAAGGAAAATAATAAGTAGCGTATAATCCGTTGTTTATAGTTTCTAAATGAATTATTGAATTGTCAGCTCCAAAGTTTAAACTATATTTCGTGTTTTGGTAACTTAAATCTTGCCCGAATAAAGCGTAAGTGTCAATATTTTGATGCGTAGTACCATCGTAGAATCTTATATCATGCGGTAAAGATTGACTGGTTCCATAAAAATAAAACAAACAAGGCTTTGGAGTGTAAGCTTGATAATTTTCATTAAGCGCATACCCTAATATCGCATAATTAGTTCCATCTGTTGAACGTGCAAATAATAAATTTTCAAATGGGCTTTCTATTACATACTCGCCTCCATCATAATCGAATTGATATTCTAAGTTCCCGTATTGCTGATTATAAGTTTTAAAGTAATTCTTATTTACAAATGATTCGCTTTCTTGATATTTAAACTTTATTCTTTTAAATAATTTAACTCGTTCAATATCTATTGAGTCTAAATCCGTATATTCGGTTATATCTACAATAGCTCCTTGACTATACCATATATCTAAAGGCAAAACTTGATAAACATTTTCTTCTACGCCTACGCAAGTCATATTGAAATCTAATAAAACACCACGTAAGAAATCCTCAACTTTCATATCAGGAACAACGTTATTTAAATTCACATTACCTGTTAATGTTGTTTGAATTGTACTTATTTGTGCTATATTATTTAATCCTTGATTACTTGTTATTTGATAAATAATATTTAAATCAACATTCATAGGTGCTGTTGCTCTTAACTTAAACGTTAATTTAGTATCTAAACCAATGGTGTTTTGAAAAGATACGTTTCCGAAATTGCCAGTAGTATCTCCAGTTATTGTTTGATTATAATTACCATCTTGAAAAACATCAATATAAAAAGTCCCTGCCGCCGATAAATTTAGAACCTCAAAATACACTGTATGAGTTTGAGTTGGTATCGGTGCGTATTTTATATTTATGTAATCTTGGTAAATATTTACATATTCAAGTGAAGAAGGGTCAGGAATATTAGGGTCTGCAATAACAGTTGCTATAATTTGGTCTATTACAATATCTGATTGTTCACTTACCCAAGTATATTGATTCGTGTTTTTGCCCCATAAAAATAACCTTCTAAATCTTTGGTCATTAAAAAAAGAACTCTGAAACGTTATTCCGTATTTATCCTCAATAGCTTCAAATATCTTACTTACTTTAATTGCAGGAAAAAGCTCATCGTATTGAATAGCGTGTGTATTTTGTGTTATATCCTGCGTCCCGTGATGATATTCCCATAACCGCGTATTAGCGATTAACGGATAGCGAACATCGTAATCTGTTGCCGTGTCAGTTATTCTATCGTATATTTCAGTTCCATCAAAAGCAAATTCTAAACTACTAAAATCTAAATCTTTTAATTTATCCTCTCCGAACTTATCTTTTAACGCAAGTATATCGCCATAAAAAGTTATAGTGTAACTTTCTACTTGCCCATTTTTTAGATTAGACTTTTCAAGTTGTATCTTACCACGTCTAAAAAAAGTAAGGTCTATTTCTATAAATGCTGAACGCCTTATGTTAGGGTCTATTGTTGGGTTTACATCCGATTGATAAAAGTGTTCAAATATCTCGTTGTTATGAGGAGTAGCAGGAACGGTAAAGCTTTGCGAAAAGTCAGTGAATACTTTTGATATATCCGAAATGTTTTGAACGCTTGAAGTAACGTTTATTTGTTCGTCGTTGAATAGTTCTAATTGAACACCCTCTATAAATATTCCTACTACTCGATTCATATTACATTGTTAATTGCATTGTAAGCAAATTCAAACTCCATTTGGTAGTTAATCATTTTCGTGTTTATGCTTTTGAATAACTCCGTGCTTTGCGTGTTTAATTTTACTGGCAAAGAGTTTAATAATATCCTTTCGCTCAACATTAACTGCTTAACTATTTCTTTAAAGTCTTCATTTACCCAATCGGTATTTACCTTAATCGTCTTTTTGCCGTTTACGTTAAATGACTTTCTTTGACCTACTAAAGTGTCATAATCAGGAAAAGCTCCTTGCATTAAATTATAATCCGTCTTTTCAATGTTTAACGTGTCATTTGAGGCACCGAAAAACCAAGTTCTTTGCCAACCTCCATACTTGTTTACAAAGTCGCATACAATAGGCGTATACTTACAATTTAGATAAGGCTCAAAATATCCAGTATATAAAACAACACCTGACAAAACATAGTATATTTCTAATTTGTTTCCATCTGCATAATAAGATTGATGAACTTTACGAACATCAATTACTGAACTATTACTTATTGATTGAACTTGAGTTGCTCCAGTTCTTAAATTAGTCCATCTTGCGCTTACTGCTGTTAATGTTGTAGCTACTGTTATAAAATTACTTCTATAATCCGTGTTTGTGCTTGGGTCTTCGTTAGCGTCGTAAGCATAAAAGAAAGTCCCTTCATCATGTAAAATATCGTAGCTTAAAGTTGGGTTATAACCTTGCTCATAATATCCGAATCCGTCAAATGCTTTATAAGTCGTAGTATCTAATAAAGTGTAAGTTGTGCCGTCTAATTTATAACGTTTTACTTGTACGTTACACCATTGAGCAGTCGGAGTAGTTGTATTGTTATTCCAGTTAGTTTGACGTTCATCAAAATTTAGGTATTCACGAATGTAAGGTGAAATATTATAATACGTGTTTACGTTGTTTGAAGCTGGAATTAATTTGCTAAGTGTATATTGAGGGTCTGTTGGAGCTGAACCCGTGCCATTCCAAATTCTTAACTCTACCTTTGAACCTTCTTGACCGCTTTCGGCTATTGTTACTATAAAAGGTGAACGTGCAAAAATACTCATTTTATATTTTTTAAGTTTTGATTTAATATTGAATTTAAAAGCGTTTCAGCGTCTAATCCGTATTTATCTATTAAGACATCAGGAAGTTTCTTAAATGCTTTCTCAAATGGCTTAGTAAAGAATAAAGAAGGTTTGATTCCGTATTTAAATATGCTTTTAGCTATTGCAAATTGTAATCCTTTTCTTGACTGAAATTTACCTGCTACATTTCGCGGTGCGATTCCTTTACGAACTATCCACTTATCCAATTTACTTGGAGGCGGCATTTTAGATTTATAGCTGTATTCTGTATTGTATTTTTTAAACTTACCAGAAACCCCTTTATCCTGAAAGTTCCCGTAGGCTTCCATGTCAAAATAAATACCTATTGAGTTAGGGAATTCTTTAACTTCACCTTGTATTGATTCGGCTAATTTACCGGACGAGTTTTTATTTTGGCGTTTAAGTTCTGCTTTTGCTTCCTTAACAACCTCATCTCTGAATTTCTCTAAAGCTTTTAGAACTTCACTCATTAGCAAATTGTCATTGAGTTAGGAACTAAAATATCTAAGGTCATTGTCCAACCTGCTAAATAGTTTTCAAAGCGTTCTGCAAATGGTTCTACTGTTGCGTTGCCATCTACCATAAAATTGTCACTGAATAAGTCTCCACGTCTTAAACTTTCGTAAAGTCTATTTTGAACTGCAAACATTGTATTTAAAACGTCTTGTTCGTTATTATCTCCAATAAATATATTCGTGTTTTCGTTCTTTGAAATGTCAACTATATCCATACATAAAATAGATACGTTAAAACGAATTACATTATTTTCGATTGTGCTGTTGTTTACAATTATATGAGCTAAAGGAAAAATTGTTTGTTTAGATAAATCAACTGCAAATATGTCGCCTTCAGTAACCGTGTTTATAAAAGCATCGTTGTCGAAGTGTCCTTTTAAAGTGTCAAGTAAATTATAGTAATTACCCATGTCTCATTTTTCTTTTTAATTCGTTATTCTCTATTTCAGTTCTTTGTCTTTCGTAAGTAAGGTAGGTAAGGCACTTGCGAATTCCCAATTTGGTAACTTCATCAAACTTTGTAACATCTCCTTTAGCGAGTGCATAGATTGAATTATACCATCCCCATTGCTTGTTGAACTGAGCCCGTTCTGAATAGTCGTTTGTAGCTCCTTGTTCTTCATCATCTCCTGCTCCAAAGAGGTAAGCGAAGCTTGAACTAAGTCGTTTCCTAAATGATAAAAAAAAACCGAAGCAGCCATTGCAATATCTAACGGAGCATATTTCATTAGTTCGGCAAATTCATCCGTTCCTGAGTAACCCATTATGCTGTAAGTGTCTTTCGTTTTTTTGGTTATCGGTCTGTATAAAACCGCCATTGCTTTATGGAATGTTTCAACCTTGCCGATATTATGGTCTAAGTCTACATATTCACCGAAGCTCATATCTTCTAAGTTAGGAATGAAACCGAATTCAATGTCTTTAATTTTAAACGTTGTTTTGAACTCCGTCTTTTGCTGGAATAACTGATTAAAATGGTTCGCTAACCCAACAACATCACTCCATTTAATCTTTAATACGTCACGCATATTTAAACCGCAGAAAATCTCAATAGACTTTTGTGCTATTAGTTCTTCGTCATTTGAACCTTCAACAAGTTTTATAAACTTTTGATAGCTCATTAATGGAATTTCACTTAAACTTGTAGGAATTACTATTTCCGTTGTCATAATTATTTAACTTTATATTTGGTAATTGTAGTAAGCTAAGGCAATATCAAACGCTTTTGCTAACATTTGAGTATGCATTCGTATTTTCATAGGGTCGTCAAACACTATCCGAACCCTAATACCTTTCTTTTCTTGGATATATTTCTCAACTATGCGCACCATCATCGGTAGGTCATCTGTCATTTGTGTGAATTAATGAATAAAATACTGACCATAATGAGGATTAACACCTAAAACTTCCATTTCATGATAACGTGCTGCGTCTATTGAGTGGTTATTGAAATCAATAGGCTTATTAAGACGAACGCCTGTTTTATCAGTGTCCCAAATGTAGCCACGTAGTTCTTTGATTAGGTTAGTGCTATTTGACGTTACTAAATATTCTTGGCTTTGCATTATCTGAATACCGAAGTTAATTGAGTCTTTGCCTTTTGTAACTCCTTTAATCGTCTTTCCGTAGCGTCTTATTTCTTCTATTGACTTAGGCTCTGAGCTATCCGCATATATCGGAACGTTATCAGGAAGTATTTTAGCTATGTCGCTGTTTATCATTCCTGTACGGTAAACAAGTTCATTAAGTATTCTTTGTCCATTCCATGTATAAACTTCAACTGCTGCCGTTGGGTCGTTCGTGTAACCAAAGTCTAATCCTATTCCTATTAATCGCGCATCACTTGGAACTTTATCTATTTGCTTCCAGTTGCTGAATATAACGCCTTCTAACATTCCTATTTCACCTAAACCATATACACGCCACCAATTAGCCCAATACGTGCTTGTAGAGGCTTTCTCGCGATTCTTTTCTATTTGTTCGACTATAGAGTTATCTAAGGCTTCGTTGTCCTTGTAGGTAAGAATTATAAAGTCAGCATCGGGTTCGTCTTTTAGTTCGGTATGCACCCAAAACTCATTTGCCGGGTTGAAGTCTAAAAATACTTCTTTTTTAGTCCGTATAGCAAGTTCATTATAAGATTCAAAGGTAACATTATTGCACTCGTTAATATATAGAATATCACGGCGAGCACCACGTAACTTACTACTATCATCCGCAGAAAAAAACTCAAAAACACTTCCATTTTTAAAGTTATAAGTTAATAAAGATTTGTTGAACTGTTCATCGTTAAATCGATTAGTCCATTTAAGTATTTTAAGAAAGTCTTTTAACGCTCCTCTACGCAAGTGAGGTATTGATTCAGCAACTACGCTTATTTCTAAGTTAGGTTTTTGTATTGCTTTGTTTATTAAGACCGCTAAAATAGAATACGTTTTCGAAGCCGCCGTGCCTCCTTGTATTATTTTAGTTCGTCTTTTTAAAGCCAGTACCTTATTCGTTGCTGTCGTTCTCTTGAACATCTGGGAACAATGGTTGTTCTAAAATCGTTTGTTCTATTTGTTGTAATGGCGCACCGTAACCGCTATCCATTAATGCTTTGTATGCAGCCACATCTCCCTCACGTGCTTTTTTAATTAAAGCCAAAGTCATTAAATCTTCTTGGCTCATTGTTTCTTCAGCACCTGTTAAAGGGTTCTTTAGCTTTTGATTAACTTCTAACCAATATTTTGCTATTGTGCTTCTGTTCTTTGCTCCTTTAGGTCTTCCGTTAGGGTTTCCGCTTTCGCCTTTTTCAAATGGTTTTAGGTTTTCTAATTTATCAGCCATAATTCTCTGTTATTTCACTGTTTCTTTTTAAATACTTTCCAATCAATTAAATGGTGTGGTCGATTAAATCTAATTACTGTTTTTGAATATTGAGGCCAAACAGCTTCTAACATTTTAGCCTTTAATATTTTTTTTTCAGTTGCGTTACCTTTATATAATTCTGTTTGGTTACCACCTTTCATTTTAGAAGTAGTTGAAATTTTATTAGTCATATAATACAAACAACTTGCTGTGCTACCTCCATTATGCAAAACTTGTA
>Ga0315904_10000457_pt1 | contig 64793 bp, 46 predicted proteins | sample LakEriMetagenome_6_FD_203529 | JGI IMG/M metagenome (GOLD analysis project Ga0315904, IMG submission 203529) | Freshwater fungal communities from buoy surface, Lake Erie, Ohio, United States - Buoy 12 MA120 | ecosystem: Environmental > Aquatic > Freshwater > Lake | place: USA: Lake Erie, Ohio...
CTCGCTCGCCCCCCGGAGGGCTGTCGGCAAACACGAGTGTCAGTTGCTTCGGTTCCATGCTTCGCATTCCATGACCCCCTTCGCTCCACCGGCTTTCACCGGCTTCCTCGCTACTATGGGATCATCCGACGTCTCCCCAGGCGTCGGCCGGGCTTTCTCATTATGGCCCGGTCTACCGCTTGCGCGGACCCGAGGGAGATCTCTGAGGGTAAGAGTGAACAATGTCCCGCTGCGCCCGTCCCCAATACCTCATCCGCCACGACTGGATTTCGGGCTTCGCGTTATCCGGCACGCTCACCCAGACGGACTGGCCTTACGGGGCTTCACTTGCGTTCGGTGCTGCGGTTCGCCATCCGGCTTCCATCCCACACGCCCTCGCGGGGAGGTCGGTTGGGGCCACTTTGACCCGCCCCTTCCCGTGCAGCTGCCTTTGGCTCTTGGTTACCTCCAGTAGGACCCAAAAGGGACTTGCACCCTCAATCGTTCACCCATGCCTCACGCACCGGGCATCCGCCCTCCGTGCCCAGGCCTGCGCCAACACCTGCGCCGCTTGCCTCTTGCCTGTTCACTCAGCGGACGGGGCTGCGGGCCACGCGAAAGCCAAGGTAGAAGCGGTAGTCGGGCGAATTCCCGCCGCGGCACGCCGACCGGCATCGGGACGGGCTGCCGCTCCAGCCGCCGCCACGGTTGACCCGGCGCGAAGCCTGCGCGATCAGGGGATCCCGGCCCCCCGGCAACTTTTCTGCGTATCCATCCGCACACCACTCCCACACATTCCCAGGCAGGTCGTGCAGCCCCCACGCGTTCGCCTTCTTCCCTCCCACCTCGTGCGCGTATCGTTCTTTCTCGGTATTGCCGTTGCCGATTAACCCCCCCCACCACGCGTAGTCACTCAGTTGTGTCGCCATGTCGCCGAACGAAAACGCCGTCTTCGATCCCGCCCGGCACGCATATTCCCACTGCGCCTCCGTCGGCAACGTGTACTCCCACCCCGCCGGTAACCTCCCCGCCTGCCGTTCCTGCGCCGTCAGCTTCTTCACGAATTCCATCGCATCCTCCCAACTCACGTAGCTCGCTGCATACCGTGGTCCCTTCTTGACCCATTCCTCCCCCTTCCACGGCGTCGTCCCCATCACCCGCTCCCATTCCCCCTGCGTCACCTCGTACTTCCCCAGCCAAAATCCCGCCGTCAATGTCACTTGCACTTGGTCTTCATCTTCACCCCGGCCCAATTCCGACTTCGGACTCCCCATCGTAAACGTCGCCGCCGGGCACCAGACCAGCTTCATCTCCAACCCGTTGTCGTCTCGTTCTTCGCCGGCCCGGGTTCCCACCAACGACTGGGAAGGCAAAGTCTTCTTTTCCCCGGCCGCCTGTTCCTCCGGTTTTTCGAGCGGCTGTCCGCAACCGACCAACGCGAACACAATTCCCACAACGCACGCCAAGACCACACGCAGGCACAGACAATCTTGTCGCATTGGCATCGTGAATCTCTTGGCAATCCTGGGGTCTGATCTGGAGCCCGAGTCGAATTCGCTTTCCCGTGAAAAATCACGTTGACCGCGCACCTCGCGTCTTGTCAGCGGACGGGGCTGCGGGCCACGCGGAAGCCGAGGTCGCCGTTGCGGTAGACGGGCGTGAGCCCGCCGCGGAGCGCCGACCGGCAGTGGGACGGGAAGACGGTCCAGCTGCCGCCACGGTTGACCCGGCGCGCAGCCTGCGCCGTCAGCGGATCCTGCCCCCTCGGCAACTTGCGTGAGTATCCATCCGCGCACCACTCCCACACGTTTCCATGCAGGTCGTATAACCCCCACGCGTTCGGCTTCTTCCCTCCCACCTCGTGCGCATATTTCTGTCCAACATCCCAGGTATTTTTGTCAAACCAGGCGAATTCGCTCAATGAGTCACTCGACTCGCCGAACGAAAACGCCGTCTCATTCCCCGCCCGGCACGCATATTCCCACTGCGCCTCCGTCGGCAGCGTGTACTCCCACGCCGCCGGCAGCCGCCCCGCCTGCCGTTCCTGATCTGTCAATTTCTTCACGAATTCCATCGCGTCGTCCCAACTGATGTAGCTCGCTGCATACCGTGGTCCCTCATTCACATCATGCTTCCCATTCCACGGCGTCGTCCCCATCACCCGCTCCCATTCCCCCTGCGTCACCTCGTACTTCCCCAGCCAAAATCCCGCCGTCAATGTCACTTGCACCTGGTCTTCATCTTCACCCCGGCCCAATTCCGACTTCGGGCTGCCCATCGTAAAAGTCCCCGCCGGGCACCAGACCAGCTTCATCTCCAACCCGTTGTCGTCTCGTTCCTCGCCGGCCCGGGTTCCCATCAGCGACGGGGAAGGCAATGTTTTCTTTTCCCCGGCCGCCTGTTCCTCCGGTTTTTCGAGCGGCTTTCCGCAACCGCCCACCGCGAACACAATTCCCACAACGCACGCCAAGACCACACGCAGGGACAGACAATCTTGTCGCATTGGCATCGTGAATCTCCTTGCAATCCTCGGGTCCGATCTGGAGCCCGATTCGAATTCGCTTTCCCGTGAAAAACCACGTTGACCTCGCACCTCGCGTCTTTTCAGCGGACAGGGCTGCGAGCCAAGCGGAAGCCGAGATTGCTGTTGCAGTACTCGGGCGCGTCGCAACCACGTCGCGCTGAGCGGCATTCGGCAGGTTCGTAATACCAGCCGCCGCCGCGGTTGACCCTCCACAAGCCCTCTGCAATGAACGGATCACGCCCCCCGGTCAGCTTGTTGTCATAGGGGTCCATCCCATCGGCACACCACTCCCACACGTTCCCGTGCAGGTCGTGCAGTCCCCACGCGTTCGGCTTCTTCCCTCCCACCTCATGGGCGTACTGTTCTTTCCCGGCATTGCCGTTGCCAAAAAGTCCCCCCCACCACGCGTAGTCACTCAGTAGCGCCTCTGCGTCGCCGAAGGAAAACGCTGTCTTTGTCCCCGCCCGGCAGGCGTATTCCCACTGCGCCTCCGTCGGCAGAGTGTACTCCCACCCCTCCGGCAGGCGCCCCCCCCGCCGTTCCTGTTCGGTGAACTTCCGCACAAATTCCCGCGCATCATCCCACGTGATGTAGCAAGCCGGAGATTGTGGTCGCTCGTGCACATACGCCTGGTCTTTCCACGGTGCCGTCCCCATCACGCGGGCCCACTCGTCCTGTGTGACCTCGTACTTTCCGATCCAAAACCCGCGCGTCAGCGTCACCTGCACCTGGTCTTCTTTGTCCTCCCGCCCCTTTTCCGACTTCGGACTCCCCATCGTGAATGTCCCCGACGGGCACCACACCAGCTTCAGCTTCAACCCATTGTCGTCCCGTTCCTCGCCGGCCGAGGTGCCGACAAACGGATCGGAAGTAGCAAAGCTGACTTGCCCGGTGTTCTGTCCGTCCGTTTGCGGTCGTGCCTGAGCGCAGACCGCTCCTGTCTCTGCCAACAGGAGAATCACAATGCAACTGGCCAGGAATGTCGTTTTCAAACATCGGCATCGCGGGACCATGCGAAAGCGCCTCACCCCCGGAAGAACAACAGTGACGTTGCAATGAAGATCGGGATGAGGATGCCGCCGGAGTAGAGCATGTAGCCGAAGAAGCCCGGCATGGGGACGCCGTTTTCCTCGGCGATCGCCTTCACCATGAAGTTCGGACCATTCCCGATGTACGTGTTGGCCCCCATGAAGACCGATCCGCACGAGATGGCCGCCAGCAGGCTCCAGGCGATTGGCAGCTTGAGAAACTCGGCGAGATATTGCCCCTCCACCGAAACATTGTGAATGCCGCAGGCGGTGGCCGCAAAGGCGATGTAGGTGGGGGCATTATCGAGCACGCTCGAAAGAGCCCCGCTGACCCAGAAGAACTGCCAGGGCTGGCGGACGCCCAGTTCATCCCCCCGCGCATTCAGAATCTGCAACGCCGGGGTCATTGTGATGAAGATCCCCAAAAACAGAATCGCCACCTCGAGAATCGGCCCGAACGTGAACCGGTTCGATTCGTGGATCGAGCGCCGGGTCCCGAAGTACGAAATCGCCGCGAGGGCCGCCGTCAGGCCCTGCGCCAAGAAATGAGGCCACTCGCGTCCGCCAAACCCAATCCGCTGCCCCGAGCAGAACACGATCAGCACCACCCCCGCCAGCAGGAGCAGATTGTGCATGCCTAGAATGCGCAACGGCTCATGCTGCTGAACCTCTTCCAACTGAGAACCAGGCCGATCGAGTTCTTCCTGATCAAACACCTTCTGATCCCACACGTTGAAGATCGCCAACAGGCAGCCATTCACAAACAGCCACTGCTTCCAGAGTGACACCGTCTGCAGGAACGGAACGCCCTTCAGGAAGCCAAGGAACAACGGGGGATCTCCCAGGGGCGTCAGCAAGCCGCCGCAATTCGACACGACAAAGATGAAAAAGATCACGATATGCGTCTTCCGCACGCGGGCCTTGTTCGCCCGCAGCAGCGGCCGGATCAACAGGACCGAGGCCCCGGTCGTTCCCACGAAGTTCGCAATGATCGCCCCCAGAGCCAGAACCGCCGTGTTCAACAGCGGCGTTCCTGAGAGAGACCCCTGCACGTAGACGCCGCCACTGATGATATAGAGCGCCCCCAGCAGGCAGACGAATGAGAGATACTCATGCAAGGACTCGACCAGGGCGTGCGACCCCCGCGAGCCAAACATCCCGGCCAGCACCAGGATTACCGGGACCGACAGCCCCGCCGAGATGATGGCCTTGTTCTTGTTGTGTTCCCACCAGTGACCATGGAACAACGGCAGCAGGGCAATGCAGCCCAACAGGGCTACGAAGGGCAACACCGACCAGACCGGCAACTGGTCACCCAATTGCTCGACCAGTCCGCCAGCGGCCCCCACGGCTTCGTCGGCCCCCAGAACCGTCCCTCCCCAAGCCAGCAGGCCCACCACAAAAACCATCAGCCCCAGTCCACCACGCAGCGCGCGTACCACCGCGGTGGCACGGGTCGAAGTCTTCACAGAGTTCACTCCCTGATCGCGGACTGCCGCCCGCAGGTTCAACAGACTTTCCAGGGCCGGCGCAGCCCTGCCCTCCTCTTGTGCCCCGACATGGCCCCGCCGGAGCGTGGGCCCGCAGCCCGCTCAAGCCAGGATGTCGTGGATCGGAACACCCCCCTGAGCAATCTTCGACGGCCGGCCCACCTGATCGCGCACCTCGAATTCGGGATCGATTCCCAGACATTCGAAGATGGTCGCGCAGACGTCGCCGGTGGTCACGGGATTCTCCGCCGGGAACCCGGCTTGCGAATCCGACGCCCCGTAGACGGTCCCCCCCCGAATCCCCGCCCCGGCAAACAGCACCGAGTAGACGAACGGCCAATGGTCGCGGCCGGCATTGCCGTTGATCTTCGGCGTGCGCCCCATCTCACTCATCACCACGATCAAAGTCTCATCCAATTCGCCCGACTGCTCGAGATCGGCCAGCAGCGACCCGAACGCCATGTCGAGGTAGGGCAGATTGTTTTTCTTGAGGACCGAGAAATTGGCGGCGTGGGTGTCCCAGCACTCGAACTGCAGCTTGAGCCGTTCCCAGTAACAGTCCCAGGTCACATTGATGAACCGCACTCCCGCCGAAACCAGCCGGCGGGCAATCAGGGTGCAATTGCCGAACAGCGTGTTGCCATACCGGGCCCGCACCGTGGGGTCGACAGTTTCCAGATTGAACGCATCGCGCACGGTCGACGAGGTCAGAATGCTCCAGGCCCGCTGCTCCTGGCGGTTGAATGAACCCAGCTCTCCCTGGGCATCCACCCGCAGCCGCTCGGCATCCAGTTGGCGCAGCAGATCCTGCCGGGACCCCAGGCGGTTCACGGTCATCTGTTCGCCCAAGCCCGTGTTGGGAATCACCGGCAACCCGCGCAGAGGCTGCGAGGCGTAGGGCTGGTCGGGGGGATTGTCGACGAACGGCTCACACTCAGTGAACAGCGGATCAAATCGCGCCCCGAGAAATCCACCGTAGGGACCAGGCCGGCGGATCGACTGCCCCCAGCCCAGGTAGCACGGCATGTAGACGTAAGCGGGCTGTTCCTGCCGCCCCCCGGCCAGGTACTCACAGACCGAGCCCATGCTGGGGGGATAACTCGATTTGGTGCTGACGATGTTGTCGAGCGGCAGATCGTACCCGGTGTAGCTGGGAAGGGGATTGTGGCAGCCCCCCCGATGGCTGAGCGACCGGACGATGGCGGTCTTATTCATCCACTGCGCGAAACTCGGCAGATGCTCGCAGACCTCGATACCAGAGGAGGTGGTGGCGATGGGCTTGAATTCGCCCCGGATCTCAGCGGGGGCCTTGGGCTTCATGTCGTACATGTCCTGGGTGGCCGCTCCCCCCAGCAGGTACAGCACGATCACCGATTTCGCCTTGCCCACCCTGCCGGGCTGCGTCTCGGCCGCCCGCAGGTAGTCCGACAGGCCGAAACCGCCCCCAAAGCCAGCCATGGCCGAGAGCCCCCCCACGCGCAACGTCTCCCGCCGCGTCAGCCCATCGCAGCACCGCCGGGCACTCCCGTTCAGAGACAGCATCGCGCACCACCTTTCGACTTGCTCGGGCCACATCGGTCCCACGCGTTTCACCCGACCGGCCCCCACGCCGGTCCGTCCACCTCACAATCGTCCATCCCGCCACCGCGACGATACCCCAGCCGCCCGCCCGCCGCAAATCCCGTCCATTCGACGCGGCGAAATCCCGCGGAAACCGAGCCCCCCGCGATCGCCTTGCGGTCCACGGTCCACGGCCCACAGATCCACCGGCCCCGCGCTGGAACAACTCCCCGCGCGGGGCCACATCCAGCCCGTGACTCACTTCACCGGCCGACGGGGAATCGGGGCCACAATCCGCGACGCATGCGTCTGGTTGTGCTCGACCGTGTTCTCGGCCACCACCGCATCGGCCGGGATATCGAATCCGAACGGTCCTCCCGTATTGGGATTCGGCTCGTAGAAGGCCACTCCCGTGCTGCAGACCGTCACCCGAATGCGGTGCCCCTTGTTGAACACCTGGCTGATCCACCCGACGTCGAAGGCGACATTGGTCACCTTCCCTGGCTCCATCAGCACCTCCTTTTCAAATCCCTCCCGGTACCGCGCCCGGCGCACATAATCGACCAGAATAATCGAGCGGCCGTCGGGGTAGACATCGCTCACCCGCACGATGAAGTCGGTGTCGCGGGCCGTGGAGGTGACCCACAGGTCGGCCTGGATCTGCCCCGTCCATTCCACCGGCTCGGTCAGCACGTCGGTGGTGAAGGTGCGGACCTCGGGTTCGGCTTCGAACTTCTGAGCGTCGGCCGCTCCCGGGAAAGCGACCGTGGTGGTCATCTTGTTCGGATTCTTCGGATCGGCCTTGAACGCCGTGTGCGACTGCGGGGCGGTGGGCCGGGTCTCGTTCAGCTTTCCCCCCGCCTGCAGGAAGTAGCTGCGGGCCCGGCTGGGAATGGGCCAATCGTCGGCCTCGCGCCAGACGTTGCCCGGAGCACCGGCCTCTCCCAGCGCCCCCATCACGTAGTACCGCACGGGGGCATCGCGGTCGACGCCATTGTCGACTCCCTTGAGATAGTGGTCCATCCAGCGAATGAGATGCTGCTCGCCATCGAAGCGGGCATTGTCGGGATAGGTCAGTTCCGACACCTTGGCGTTGTTCTTCCCCTGCAGGCCGCCATGCAGCCAGGGACCAATCAGCAATTGCTGCTGTCCACGGGAATTCGGTCCGGCCTTGTGCTGCCGTCCCACGTAGCTGTCGACCGAACCCTGGTTCATGAAGTCGTACCAGCTGCCAATGGTGAAGCAGGGGACGTTCATTTTGTCGAAATGCCGGCTGCAGTCTTCGGCCTGCCAGTAGAGGTCATAGGTGGGATGCTGGTTCCACTCGACCATCAAATCGTGGTTGTGGGCCGGCACCCGGCAGACCGCTCCCATGTTTTTGAACCGCTCGGGGCGGGTGGTGCCTCCGATACGGTATCCCTCGTGGTAGAGGCTCAAGCCGGTGTCGATCATGTACTGGGCGGTCAGGTGCGGGGGCTGGGTGATCGCCAGAAAGTTCTGCGCATAACCCGCCTGGGAACTGCCAAACGTACCGACCTTGCCGGTCGACCAGGGTTGTGTTCCCAACCACTCGCAGACGTCGTAGCCATCCTTGAGTTCGCCCCAGCCCAGCGCCCGGTAGCCGACCCAGGTCCCCTCTGACAGACCTGCCCCACGGAAGTTCACCCCGCAGACCACATAGCCCGGCTTGGCCAGGCGGGCGAAGGCCTGGCGGGTCCCCACCCCCTTGAGGTCGGCATAACGCTGCTCGAACAGCACGGGCCAGGGACCTTTCCCCTCGGGAAAGTACAGATAGGCCGAGAGCCGCACGCCGTCGCGCATGGGAATCATCACATGCTCTTCGCGCACTCCGCCGAGGTCGATGTCTCCCTCGGCTCCGTGGGCCAGGCCCCCCATCACCAGCACCAGGCCCACCAGGCCAGCCAGCGCTCTGCTCCAGCGGTTCCGCACCGTCGTCTCAGCCGTCATCGCATGTTCTCCCAAGGTCATCGTGTGCCGGTCGGGTCTCTCCCGCAGCCTCTGCGGAAGGCACCTGCCTCGTGTTCCACGGTCTGTGCCGTGGGTCCGAAGCGTCCCCACCCGGCGGCGCTGAACCAGAGACTATGTCATTTCATCAAGATTCACCAATGGATCGGGGGGTTCCCGGGAGAGAGCGATCAACGGTCGCCTGCGAGCCCCACCAGCGCGAAGCGGTCGCATGGGAATCTGACCAGGGTTTCGGTAGTCTCTCGCCCAGTTCCCAGTCGTGGGGCCCGTGTCCGTTCCATTCGCTTGCGAGGTTGTTGCCGTGCCCCCCTTGGGAGCCCACATGTCGATTGCCGGTGGTTATTACCGGGCGGTGGAGGCCGCGGCCGAGCTGGGAATGGACTGTGTCCAGATCTTCACGAAAAACAACAATCAGTGGACCGGGAAACCACTGACCGAGGCCGACATCGCCGAGTTCCGCGCGGCACTCGACCGCACGGGGGTTTCGCTCCCCTGCTCGCACGACAGCTACCTGATCAACCTGGCCAGCCCCGACCCGGCCCTGTGGCAAAAGTCGCTCGACGCCTTTGTCATCGAACTGGAACGGGCCGAAGCCCTGGGCTGTCTGGGGGTCGTGATGCACCCGGGAAGCCATGTCAGCTCGACCGTGGAAGAGGGACTCGCGAAGATCATCGAGGCCCTCAATGAGGCACACCGCGCGACCCGGGGAGTGCGCGTGCAGACATGGCTGGAGACCACCGCCGGCCAGGGCACCAATCTCGGCTGGCGATTCGAAGAACTGCAGCGCATTCTCGAAGGGCTGCAGGAACCCGAGCGGGCGGGCATATGCGTCGACACCTGCCACATTTTCGCGGCTGGCTACGAGTTGGGGACACCCGAGACCTATGCCGCGACATTTGACGAATTCGACCGACGGATCGGCCTCGATCGCATCCGGGCGTTCCACCTCAACGACAGCGTCAAAGGGCTGGGGAGCCGGGTCGATCGGCATGCCCGCATTGGGGGGGGTCAGCTCGGACTCGAACCGTTCCGGCTGCTGCTGAACGATCCCCGGTTTGCCGCGATTCCGATGTATATGGAAACGCCCAAGGGAGACGAAGAGGGTGAGCCGCTCGACGCCATCAACCTGCGAACTCTGCGGGGTTTGATTGAGCCGGCCAGCGCCGCCCCGAAACGCAAAAGCAAGGCATCTTCCTGACCAGATCTCGCCGAATCGCCCGAGGGCCGTGATCGACGGGCCCTCGTTCTCCGCAGTCATCCCCGGTCTCAGCCGTACGTTCCCGTCCGGGGGGTCCGCAGATCGGCCGTGGCGAAGTGGTGGCTCGTGAGGGGGACCGCCGACGAAAGGGCCAGCACGATGGCCGGCTCCTGAACGGACAGGGGAACCTCTTCGAGGGGCAGTGCGAACGAGGCTTCCGCAGCCGCAGCCCGCCGCCAGGAGAGCATCGCCAGAATGCTCGGCAGCAAAACCAGCGATACCAACAGGCAGGCCCCCACCCCGAGGGTTAGCACCAGCCCCAGGCTGTAGAGGCCGCGGTGCCGGGCAATCATCATGGCACCGAAGCCCACCATGGTGGTCAGGGTATTGACCAGAATCGCACTGAAGGCGGTCGAACCGATCTCGTAACGTCCCTTCTGATGCAGCGAGTCGTGCACCACATGCACCCCGCCGTCGACACCAATCCCCATGATCAGCGGGAGCACGATCATGTTCGCCGGATTCAAATCGATGTGGAAATGCCCCATGGTGCCGAACAGCAGCACGGTACCCGCCATCGGCGGCAGCATCGCCAGAAAAGCAAGTTTGAAACTGCGGAAATCGAGCAGCAGCACGGCGAAGGCGGCGAACAGAGCGTACAAACCAGCCTTTTCGTAACTCTCCTTGATCGAACGCGACGCTTCAAAGGTTTGGAGCGGAGTGCCGGTTGCCTCGGGGTCGACCGAACGGATGTCGGCAATGAATTCGGCCAGAGGCTTCTGGTCCCAGATCTGCTGCTTCGGATAGACCTGCAGCAGCCACTTCTGGCGGGGAGAGACGAATCGATCGACGAGGGTGGAAGACAGATCTTCGAGTGTCACCGGGTCGGTCTTCGAGATCATTGACAGGGCCCGGAAGCTCTGCCAGAGCTCGGTGGTCAGCCGGGTCTGGTACTCACGCAGCAACGACAATTGCCGGGCATCGTCATACTGGTCCAACCGGTCGAGAAAATTCCCCACCTCCTGCAGGGTCGCCTTCGACAGGGTGCCAGGCAGACCTTCGAGCAGCGTCTCAATCTTCTCCAGCTCGGCCCCAATCTGGCTGGGGTCGACTCCCCGCGGTCCCATGGGGCGCTCGGGCAGCTTCTGCAGCATCGAATGGATCGCCTGCACATACAGCTGGGTCTCTTCGGTGCTGTGAGACGGCAGAACCGAGGCGATCTCCTCGACCCGGTGCACCGTCGGCAAGGCGAGGAACTTCGCCTTGAGTTCGCGGGCCTCGTCGGCACTGCTCGCCAGCGAGACGGCGAACAGCAGAGAGCTGTCCGACTGTTCGAAGATGCGGTGCTGTACCTCGACTGGGTCCAATCCCTCAGCCTGCAGATTGAGCAGGTTGTAGTCGTATTTGACATCGAAGGCCCGCTGGCCCAGAAAGCCCAGGCCCGCGAGGCAGATCACACAGATCGGCAAGGCATGCCGGGAGAGCAATCGACGATAGCCGTTGGCCTCGATCGGATTGCAGATCATCGTCGGCTTGAGATTCCGGTCGGCGATGGCGATGAGGGCGGGCTGCACTACAAAAGCAGCCACGAGGAACAGCAGAATCCCCCCGCCCGCAATGACCCCCAATTCGGCCACTCCGGTGAAGTCCGTCAGCAGGGCGGTGAAAAAGCCAATCGCGCTGGTGACGGCGGCGGTGACGGTACCCGGACCGATGCTGACCGCCGACTCCCCGAGGGCGTCGTGCAGATCATGGCCATGATGCCGCAGTTCGATGTACCGCTCGAGCACCACAATCGAGAAATCGACCCCAATCCCCAGCAGCATCGCGGCAAACGAAACCGAGAGAATATTCAGGTGCCCAATCACCAGGGTGGTCAGTCCAAACGACCACGCCATGCCGATGGCCATGGTGATGGTCGAGAGCAGGGGATAGCGGAAACCGCGCAGTCCCCAGATCAGCAGAGCGGTCACCCCGAAGAACGAGAGGACCGACGCCTGGGTCATCGAGGCCTGCGAATCTCGCATCTCGTCGCTTTCCAGCACGGGCACGCCAGTCACTCCCAGACGGACTTCGGGATGACGTCCCCCCACCTCGGCCATCAGTGCCCGCAGCCTTTCAATCGCCGGGGCTGGTCCGTTGAAGTCGTCGCCGCTGGTCCGGGGCTGGACCTTGAGGAAACCCATCGAGCCGCGGGTGTTCATCAGGTAACGGTCGGCGAACTGGGTTTCGATCTGGGCGAACTGTCCCCCCATCGCCATCTGCCAGGGAGATTGATAGCGGGCCCGCTCGGCCGAAAACTCTCTCAGGCTGGTCGCCAGCAGGTGAATCTGCCGGACCAAAGGGGCCGCTGCGATTTCGGCCAGATCGGGAGGCTGTTCCAGCGCCCCCTTCAGTTGAAACCGCAGCTCCCGCACCATGCGGTACAGGTTGAGTTTTTTGAAATCCTTCAGCAGCACCTGGAATTCATCGAGCTGTCCCAACAGCATCTGCAGATCATCCGGACCGGCGAACTGCAGGGCTTTTTCCCGCAAGCCCGCCAGATCCACCCGGTACAGGGCATTGCGGAAGTACTCGGTATCCGCATCGACCTGCTGACCGAGGTCGTCAATCGCCGCCTCAATCCGCTTGACGTCGTCCCCTTCCACCACCACCACGATATCTTCCGAGGCATCGCCGAAGGCATCGAGATAGCTAAGCCAGCGCTGGTGGTAGTCGGTCTGAGGGTCGATCAGATCGGCTCGCTTGGTCTTGAATTTGAGCTGGGTCTGCGTCAACCAGACGGCCGCGAGAGCCAAACCACAGCACACCAGGAGGGTGAGCCAGGGAGAGCGGGCGCTACCGACGGTGACCCAGCGCAGCAAATTCTGGAAGCGCGACGGTTTGTCTTCGTTGAGTGGAGTCAAAGCGTCCATGCTGTGTTCCGCAGTTGTCGGCGTCGGAAACGTCACAACCGCGAATGGTCCGTTGGTCCTGGAAAACGTCCGGTCGTCAACTCGGAGATCGATCCCTGGCACCCGCTGTGAAGCAGGTCGTTCCAGTCATCAATCCCCGATAATCTCCTGCCATTGGCGTTCTGGAGAAACCCGCCAGCAACGGCTCCCCGATCCCCGGGGGGCTGGAAATCGGGCGGAATGTAGGGGAAAGCCAAGATCCCGGGCAAGACGGGTTTGGGAAGCGTTTCCGATGGAGGAGAATCGACCGTACACAGCGCACATGCGGCCACCAATACCAACTCCAAAAGGCAACTGCACTGCGAGAGCTCGAGGTTCCGCCTCAACTTACTTCAACCCGCTCGAACCCCGCAGAGCCCCGCCGGCACCAATCAGCTCGGGATGACGGGCAATTTTGTCGGAGAAAACCCGCAGGTCTTTCATCACGAGGTCGAGGTTCTTCATCACCGTGGTCAGCGACGACATCGTCTGCTCGGTCGTGCGGTACAGCTGGGGATCGTTGATCAGCAGGTTGAGCGTCCCCTCCTCGCGGTTGATCCCCTTCGAAAACTGCGTCAGCTCCAGCGACAGCACTTCGAGGTTGGCGAAGACATTGTCGAGCCGGGTGACAATGGTGCTGCTTTTCTTGGCCAACGGCAGGGTGGCATCATTGATGTTCCCGAGGGCCCCGTTCGCCTTCGCAACCGCCGAGGCGATTCCCGCGATCGTCTGCCGCGTCTCTTCGATCATCTCGGGCATCGCCGCCAGGCTTTGCCGCAGATTCTCCTGGTTGCGTGGGTCGGCCATCAATTGATTCGCACTGCGGGTTGCCTCGCTGAATTCGCGCAGCGAGGTGACCGCCTCGACGATGACCGTCTCCAAGTCTTCCCGATGGGTGTCGACCAGGGAGTTCACGTTTTTGCCGACCAGTTTCCATTCTCGGCTGGTCGCCTCGAATGATTCCAGAGTGCTCTGCACATCGACGCTGAGCCGGGTCACCAGTTCCACTGGATCCTCGGTGGTCAGGCCATCAATATGATCCCCGGCAGCGAGATATTGCCTGCTCCGACCGGGTGCAAACTCGATCGTCGCATCCCCCAGAATCGAACGCGTCAGGGTGGCCGGCCCATCCGCATGCAGCTGATACTTCTGACGGATGTCGACCACCAGGTCGACTCCGCCACGGTTGTCATCAAACTTCACCTCACGGACCGACCCGATCAGGATGCCGCTCTTGCGAACCGGCGTACCACGGGTGACCCCAGGTGCTTTATCAAAGTGGATGCTGATCGTGTAGCGCCGCTGCCAGACATTGTCGAGTTCGCCGAACCGGATGATCAGCCCGCCGGTGATCAGCAGGGCCATCAGGACCAGCAGCCCCACCCGGAATTCCTTGCGTTGATCGGACATGCGGGTGGATCCTTAGCGGGTGGTCATTTCGAGCAGGCGTTCCCCCGCCTGGCCGTGGACAAACTGGTAGACCCGGGGATCGGGGGCCGAAAACGCCTCAGCGGGGGTACCATCAAAAATGATCTGCGGATCGTCGGCCCCCAGGCGGGACAGCGGGTAGAGCATGATCACCCGGTCGACGGTCCGGCCGACGGTGACCATGTCGTGAGTGACCACGATGCTGGTGATGGGGCGCCGGGCACGCACCTGCAGGATCAATTCGTTGATCACGTCACTCATGATGGGATCGAGCCCGGTCGTCGGCTCGTCGTACAGCATAATCTCGGGAGCCAGCGCCAACGCCCGGGCCAGCCCGACACGTTTTCGCATTCCTCCAGACAACTCCGCAGGTTTCTTCGAGGCCACCGCGGCCGGCAAACCGACCTCGCGCAGCCGCTCGTGCACGTTCGCGACGATTTCCGCTTCCGGAAGCCGGGTGTTCTGCCGCAGTCCAAACGCCACATTGTCGGCCACAGTGAGGCTGTCAAACAGAGCCGCCTGCTGGAACACATAGCCAAACCGCAGACGGTCCCTGGTCAGCTGCTGTTCGCTGCGGCCAGCGATCGGTGAGTCATCGAGCAACACAGTTCCCTGCGAGGGGGCCAGCAGCCCAATCATCAACTTCAGGGTCACGCTCTTGCCGCAGCCGCTCTCACCAATGATCGCCACCGACTCCCCCCGCCGGATGGTGAACGACACGTCGCGCAGCACCTGCTGGTGACCGAACCGGCGGTGCACCTGGTGGAACTCGAGAATGGGAGGAGCGTCGGCTTCCGGAGACACGGGAGTCACTGTCAATTGAACGTGGTGGTCATCAGGCCGGTCAGGGGATAGAGCGCGTTGAGCAGGATCCCCAGAAAGAAGTCGATCACCAGAATGGCGACAAACCCATAGACGAAGGCCTGCGTGGCCGCTTCACCCACCCCTTCCGCCCCCGCCCGGCAGGCAAACCCGCGCTGGCAAGCGACCACCGAGATCGCACCGCCGAAAAAGAACGCCTTGATGATTCCCCCGATCAGGTCGAACCAGTTGATGAATTCCTCGGTGTGCGTCCAGTAATGGTGCGCGTCGACTCCGCAGACCCGGGTGGCGAAATACCAGCCCCCAACCACCCCGGCGGCGTCAGCCAACACCGTGAGAACCGGAACCATCACCACGCTGGCTACAAACCGGGGCACGACGAGGTAATGCATCGGATTGGCCCCGAGCACCCGCAGGGCGTCAATCTGCTCGGTGATTTTCATGGTCCCGAGTTCGGCAGCCATCGCGCAACCCACCCGGCCGGCCAGCATGGTGGCCGCCAGAACCGGGCCCAACTCCTTGACCAGCGAAATATTGATCACTGCTCCCAGATTCGTCTCCAGGTGCATGTACCGCAGTTGGTCGTACGACTGTACGGCCATCACCATCCCGATAAAGCCGCCGGTGGTGATCACCACGGGAATGCTCTCGTAACCGATCTGGTACAGCGCGCTCACCAACACCGATTTACGCCAACGGTGTGTCAGCAGCCACACGAGCAGGTCATAAGTGAACAACGCCAGTTGACCAGCATCCTGCACAAGGGCCAGCGTCAACTGCCCCAAACGCTGGATGAGATCAGGACGTTCCAGGACGACCGGACCAGACGACATCAAGGACCCTCTGGAAAAACTGAGCCCCCGCTGATTCAGCAGAGAGCGGACCCATTCGAGAGGGACCCTACCCAAATCGCCGGAATGGGGCGAGATCAGTTCCCTGGGGAAGCCTCAGCAAGACAGGCAAACGGGCGAAGATGGTGAACCCGGGCTGGTTCGCGTAACATCAGTGTCTGCCAGGTTCAGTCGATTCGGGGGTTTTGAGCCATTTCGACGGGACCTCCGGGCATTCCGAACCGGGTGACCGGTGACCCGACCTTTGTTTGTCCTGCTCCATGTCATCCCGATGTCTGTTTTCTCACGCTGCCTGACTGGGAGTTGGTGGTTGTCGGCCCTCGTTCTCTGGTCGCTCACCCCGGCCGTGGCGGCCGATGCGCCCGCCAACGCGTGGACTCCCACCCAGATCCTGAAATACAGACAGATCAGCGACCTGTCGCTCGAGCCCGGGGGTGGCCGCCTCGCATTCGTCGTATCGATTCCGTGGATGGACGATGAACACAGCGAATGGCTGTCTCAGATCCACATTGCGTCCACTCTGGGAGGAGACTCGTTTGAGCTGACCCGGGGTGATAAATCCTGCACCGCACCGGAGTGGAGTCCCGATGGTGCCTGGATCGCTTTTCTTTCGAGTCGTGGCGGGAAAACCAATAATCTGTGGCGGATTCGCGTTGGGGGTGGCGAAGCCGAGCAACTGACGGAAGAACGGGGAGGAATCACCTCGTTTCAATGGTCTCCCGATGGAACCTCCATCGCGTTTGTGATGCCCGACCCAAAAACAGACGCCGAGGAACGGGCCGAGCGGGAACGGAACGATGCGGTGGTGGTTGACGAACATCCCAAATTCAGCCGGTTGTACATGGTGGAAATTGACTCCGCTCCAGGACACGTCCGGCAGGTGCGGCGTTTGACCAGTGGACCGGCTCATGTCGGGAGCGGCCAACCAGGACGGGTTTTCGACTGGTCCCCCGATTCACAACGAATCGCCTACACAGTGCAACCCAGCCCGAGAGTGGACGATTGGCTGTTGTCGGACATTGCACTGCTCGATGTCGATACCGGCAAGAGCCGGTTGCTGGCCGCCACAGAGGCATCCGAATCGCAGCCCCGCTTTTCGCCCGATGGTTCGCAACTCGCATTCCTCGCCAGTTCCACTCCTCCCCGGTGGGCGTACGCCTCGCGAATTCACATCCTGGGCCTGCGGGGAGAAGCACCGCGGGCTCTGGCGGCCACCCGGGACGAGAAGCCCAACCTGGTTGGCTGGAACCACGCCGGCACGGCGGTGATCGCCTCTGAGGTTGACCGCACCGTCTCACGGTTGTGGGAGGTGCCCGTCAGCGGGAGCGATCCCGTCGCACTCACCCCGAACGACAGGATGGTTGTCCAACCAGTACTCGATTCGAGCCGCGAAATGCTCGCCTTCACCAGCGAGAGTCCTGCGTCGGCGAGCGAGGCCTGGGTGTCGATGACAGAATCGTTCGAGCCCCGCCAGGTCAGTCAGGTGCAGCAACTCCCCAACTGGCCGCTGCCCGTGACGAAAGTGATCTCCTGGAAATCGGCCGACCAACGCGAAATTGAAGGATTGTTGACACTTCCCGACGCGGGTCCTGCCCGGAAGCTGCCCCTGTTGGTGGTGATCCACGGTGGTCCGACAGGGGTCTTCCAGCAGACGTCCTTGCTGTCGCGCAGTCCCTATCCGCTGGCCGCATTCGCAGCGAGGGGGTTTGCAATACTGCGATGCAACGTGCGGGGCAGCAGCGGTTACGGGCGGGAATTTCGTTTTGCCAACGAAGCCGATTGGGGAGGCGGTGATCTGGACGACCTGCTGTCCGGCATTGATTCGCTTGTGGCCGCAGGGATTGTCGATCCCGAGCGGCTCGGAGTGATGGGCTGGAGTTACGGGGGCTTCCTGACCAGTTGGACCATCTCACAAACGACGAGGTTCAAAGCGGCTTCGGTGGGAGCGGGGGTGACCAATCTCATTTCTTTCACCGGCACGGCCGACATCGCGGGATTCATTCCCGACTATTTCCGTGGGGAATTCTGGTCTGATTCGACCCGCTGGCGTGAGCGATCCCCGGTCTTCCAGGCCAAATCGATCCGCACGCCGACCCTGATTCAACATGGGGATCGCGATCTGCGGGTCCCCATTTCCCAAGGGTATGAACTCCACAACGCCCTGCGGCGGCAAAATGTCCCGGTGCAGATGGTGGTTTATCCCCGGCAACCGCATGCCATCCAGGAGCCCAAGCTGCTGCTCGACGCCATGGACCGGAACCTCGCCTGGTTCGAACGTTGGTTGCTGACCAATCCAGACGCCTCTGGAGGTAGTGCAGTTCCCGCCCAACCAGAGGGTCAGTGAACTTATCCGGGCCCCACGGCCTGCGACTTGCGTGAGAACGAATAGGGCCCCTCGACCGTCAGAAACAGGACCAGGGCGGCCGCGACGCTCAGAGCACCGGCGATGATCATCAAGAGAAGATAACCCGGCAGAGAGAGGAAGTTTCCGGCCCCCCCCGACAGTCGCTCCCATCCCAGGAACACCGCGTGCAGCGTCAATCCGTGGATCAGATAGAAGGAATAGCTGATCAAGCCCATCCGCCGCAGCATCGGGGATGAGATCACCCTTCCCGTAACAGACCCGGGAGTCGTCGCCAGATCGTACAGCAGCACGACCAGGCAGAGCAGAATCCAGCGTTGCACGACGTACACCTGATAGGTGATCAGCAACCAGCGGGTCAGCGGTACCACGGCCAACAACCCGACCAGACCCAATCCAGGCAACTTTGGTGCGGCTGGTGACTGCGTCACCTCCCAAACCAGTCCTCCCATCAAGAGTACCCCAAACTTGATGAGTGGCTGCTCGGGTTGACTGGGGGCGCACTGCAAAATCAACACGGACCCCAGACCCAGCAGCACGATACGCGCGGCACGACTCCAGGACCGTAACCGCAGGGTTCCAATCACAACGGGCCATCCCAGATAGGCGGCCAACTCAAAACTCAGTGACCAGGCGACCGTCATGAGGGGGGGAATCGCGAACACTCCCGGCAACAATGCCAGGTTGGCCACGAGGTAAACAGCTCCCTTCGGCCAGAATGTCTGGGGAATCTTGCTGTGATTCGGAAGCAGCAACATCAGCAGCGCATACAACGCGAACACGACAAGAAACGTCGGATAAATCCGTTGCAGTCGTCGGGCGAGGTAGGAGCCGAACGGCTGGGAATGTCGGATCAACGATCCGTAAATGAGATAGCCGCTGAGCAGGAAAAACAAATCGACCCCCAGCGACCCCACATCCAACAATTCAGACACGATTCGCACCAGACCATGATCTGCAGTCCAGGGGGCGGCGAGAGTGCAAAAGTGTTTACCGAAGACCAGCAGTGCGGCAATACCTCGCGCACCATCCAGAGCAGGGGACCGAGAGGCCAACGCGTTCCCCCGGGCATCCAATCCAACGGGAATCAACCGTGAGGGAAACAGGGCGAAAGAATTCATCGAGAACCCAAGTGCCAGTTTCCTGGGGAGAGTGAGGTGGGATCAGCCAGTTTCGAACAGCCCGTCCCGATGTGCAACCGCGGGAACTGTCTCGGCCGTTTGACGGAGATGGGGCGTCTCGGCTACACTCCCCGGCTTGGCTGGTTTGGGCCGCGTCGGCCTGAACATTTTGACAGTTTTTCATTTCGACTGCGGCTCCCTGAGCATGATCGGGGATAGGAGTACGCGACTGTGGCTGACATTGTTGTTAAGGACTTTTTGGAAGCGGGTGTTCACTTTGGGCACAAGTCGGCCCGCTGGAACCCCAAGATGCGGCCGTACATCTACGCCCGCCGGAACCATATTCACATCATCGACCTGAAGGAGACCCTGCGGGGGCTGTTGCGGGCGAAGAAGTACCTCTCCAAGGTTGCCTCCCAGAACAGTCTGATTTTGTTCGTGGGAACGAAGCGTCAGGCGGCCGAGCCCATTGAGGCAGCGGCACGGAAGTGCGGGATGCCATACGTCAACGAGCGTTGGCTCGGCGGTACCCTGACCAATTTCCGTACGATTCGCAGCCGGCTGAAGCGGCTGGAAGAGTTGGAATCGCTCGAAACCTCGGGCGAATTGGCCAGCTACTCGAAGAAGCGCCAGTCGGCGTTGAATCGCGAACGCAAGAAGATTTTCACCAACCTTTCGGGCATCCGTGAGCTCAATCGCCTGCCGGAAGCAATTCTTGTGGTTGACCCGCGGCGTGAGGCGAATGCGGTCAAGGAGTGCAAACTGCTGGGAGTGAAGGTCGTTGCACTGATCGATACCGACTCCGATCCCGATGTGGTCGATTTGCCGATTCCGGGCAATGACGATTCGATCCGCTCGATCGATCTCATTCTTCAGCACCTCGCCGATGCCGTCCTCGAGGGGAAGGCCTTGATTCCGGCACCGCAGAAGGAAGAGGGACCTGGTCCCGCTCCCGTTCCCAGCCTGTAAATTTTCGATTGCGGCCAATCTCGCAGCCACCCTTCCAGGTGGCTGCGGGTTTTGGCCGAACCATCCAGCTCACGGGAAATTTCTTCCCAGGATCACTCTGTTTCCCGCGCTGTTCCCACGGGGTGAGGAACGACGACAGGAGGCAGAGACGTTGGGAAAAGTCGATCGGGCTCACGTCGTCCAACCGGACTCTCTGGCCCACCAGCGGACGAAAGACAGTTTGTCCGATTCCCGCATCATCAAGATTATCCGAGCACCCCTCAGCGAAACATCCGTTCAGAGACGAGGAGAGACATGGCCGAGATCACAGCCGAAGCAGTCCGAGCACTGCGTGAATTGACCGACCTGCCGATGATGGAGTGCAAGAAAGCACTGACCGAGGCGGGGGGAGATCAGGAGAAGGCAGTCAAGATCCTGAAAGAACGGGTCAAGGGCCTGCAGGTCAAGCTGGCAGATCGGATGACTTCCGAAGGCCGCGTTGCGTCCCTCGCCAAGCCCGATGCCTCGGCGGCGGTGCTGGTTGAGGTGCGTTGCGAATCGGCCCCGGTTGCAAAGTCGGAGGGCTTTTTGCTGCTCTGCGACCAGTTGACCAAGCAGTTGCTGAACGGCCCCGGAGCCAACACGGTCGAGGAACTGATGGGGCAACCCTGCCCCGACAAGCCCGGCACCAAGCTGAAGGATCTGTACGAAGAAGTCGTCAACAAGATCCGCGAAAACATTGTCGTGGCACGCATCCTGAAGCTGTCCGGACCGGTGGCTGCCTATACCCACCACGACGGGACCTTGGGGGTCCTTTTTCAGGCCCAGGGAGCAGGCAAGAGCGAGGTGCTGCGGGATGTCGCGATGCATATCGCGGCCCTCAGTCCGGCGGTTTGTCTGCCCGACAACCTGGACCCCGCCAAGGTGGAGGCAGAGCGTGAGAAACTTCTGGCCGAGGCGCGTGCCACTGGCAAGCCCGAAAACATTCTGGCCAAGATGGTCGAAGGCAAACTGCGGATTTTCTTCTCCGGCGAGGGGGTGTTGACTGCCCAGCCGTTCGCGAAAGACGACTCCAAAACCGTGGAGCAGGCTCTGGGTGCCGCTGGGTTCAAAGCCGCCGGCTTCACCCGCTGGCGTCTGGGGAAAGACTGAGCGGCCGCGACCGCCGGTCGCCCGGGGGAGTCACGCCCACCGTTCCCTCCGGAGCGGTGGGCCAAGAAGCCAACTCGATGGGCGGCGGGGTTCGACTCCGCCGCCTGTTTTCATTCAGGCTGCATAGGCCAGTTTACCGCCTTCGCGGACCAATCGTCAGGAGTGGTGTTCATGTCGGAAACCGCAGTGCCCCCCGGAAGAACGGCCTATCCGCGAATCCTGCTGAAGCTGTCCGGTGATACCCTGGGGCGCCCCGGGGAAACCGGAATCAGCGTGGCATCGGTTGAATCGATCGCCCTCCAGATTCAGAACATCGTCAAAACCGGTGCGCAGTTGGCGATTGTGATTGGCGGTGGCAATATTCTCCGCGGCCGGGCACTCGCCGCCTCCCCGCACATCAATCAGGCCACAGCACATTACATGGGAATGCTGGCCACCGTTATGAACGGCCTCGCCCTGCATGACGCTCTGGAGAGCGTGGGAGTGCCGACCCGGTTGCAATCGGCCATCCGCATGGAGGGGGTCGCGGAACCCTTTATTCGTAGACGCTGCGTGCGCCACCTCGAAAAGGGTCGCGTCGTGATCCTGTCGGGGGGAACGGGCAGTCCCTTCGTGACCACCGATACGGCCGCCGCCCTGCGGGCCCGTGAGATCGATGCCAGCGTGCTGCTCAAGGCGACCCGGGTCGATGGAATCTATTCCGATGACCCCGAGAAAAATCCCCACGCGGTCCGCTACAGCGAAATCACCTATCAGGATTTCCTCGCGCAGGGACTGGGGGTGATGGACGCCCAGGCGGTGCATCACTGCAAGGAACACAACCTGCCGATTGTGGTCTTCAACTTCAAGCGTCCGGGAAATATCGAACGGGTGATCGCGGGGGAGCGAATTGGTACCCGGGTCGTGTCTCCCTCCCAACTCACCGAATCGCAACCCGACGTGACCACGGGTTGAACCAGAGACACCGGGCCACGGCCGACTGTCAGCCTGCAACACCTGGGGAGTCCAGGGTTTTCTCTCACACAAGCGACCTGTCACTGAGGACCAGATCATGGATCAAGACGAGATTCTGCTCGACACCGAAGAACGCATGGAGAAGGCCACCAGCATGCTGCACACCCAGCTGCAGGGAATCCGCACGGGCCGGGCGACACCAGGTTTGGTCGACTCGGTGCGAGTCGAAGTCTATGGCTCGCAGTCCCCTCTCAAGCAGATTGCGAGCGTGACCGTCCAGGAAGGAAAGACCCTGGTGATCCGTCCGTTCGATCCGGGCACCATCAGCTCGATTGTGAAGGCCATTCAGGGGAGCGAACTGGGCCTGACCCCGAACTCCGATGGCCGCCTCGTCCGCATCAATGTGCCTCCGCTGTCGACCGACCGCCGGCGTCAGATGGTGGGCCGCGTGAAGGAATTGGCCGAGGAGGCCCGCGTGGCCATCCGGAATGTCCGACGGGATGGCAACAAACACGCCGAGCAGCTCGAAAAAGACAAACTCTGCACCGAAGACGAGCTGACCGCCCTCAAGGAACAGATCCAGGAACTGACCAAGTCGTACGAGGCCAAAGCCAACGACATGGCCGGGTCAAAAGAGAAGGAAGTGATGGAGGACTGATGGGTCAGGGCATCCGCCCCCTCGGATGCCGGTTTGTCGGTCGACCTCCTGGCAGCCAGTCACTTCGACGGAAAGGGAATGGCGAGGGATGTTTCTTTGGCGTGTGTTCCGTCTCTCTCCTGTGTGGATGGATGTTTCATGGCAGCGTTGTTGCAGATCCGGGATGCCTGCAAGAGTTACGGCAGCCAGGTGCTGCTCGACTCGGCCGAAGCCACCCTGGTCGAAGATGTGAAGGTGGGCTTTGTCGGCCGGAACGGGGCGGGCAAAAGCACACTGCTGCGCTGCATCCTGGGTGAGGAACAGCTTGATCGAGGGGAGATCATTCGCCACCCCAGGTTACGGCTGGGTTATCTCCGGCAGCATGACCCCTTCCTCCCGGGCGAAACCGCTCTGGAGTTCCTGCAGCGTGACAGTGGCCAACCCGACTGGAAATGTGGCGAGGTGGCCGGCCAGTTCGAACTGAAGGGGGCTTACCTCGAGGGGCCGATCGCCAAGCTTTCCGGAGGTTGGCAAACCCGGGTCAAACTGGCGGCTCTGCTGTTGCACGAGCCCAACCTCCTGCTGTTGGACGAACCGACCAACTTTCTGGATCTGCGTACCCAGATTCTGCTCGAACACTTCCTCAGGAATTACCGCCAGGCGTGTCTGATCGTCTCTCACGATCGCGCCTTTCTGGGGGCCACCTGCACTCATACTTTGGATCTGTCACGGGGACGGCTGACGATGTTCCCAGGGAAAATCGACGCCTTCCTCGACAACCAGCGTGAGCGTCGGGAACACGAAGAACGGCAAAACGCCGCGATTCTCTCAAAGCGGCGGCACCTCGAAGAGTTCATCGCCAAGAACAAGGCCCGAGCCAGCACCGCCACCCGGGCCAAGTCGAAAAGCAAGCAGCTTGAAAAGCTCGAACTGGTGGAGGTGGCTACTGACGAACCGACGGCGCGCATCCGTCCCCCCCAGATCGAACCCCGGCGGGGACCGGCGCTGCGTTGCCGTGATGTGGCAATTGGCTACTCCGAACGCCGTGTGGCCGAGGGGATCGGTCTGGAAATTGATCATGGTTCCCGAGCGGCCATCGTGGGGGACAACGGGCAGGGAAAAACCACATTCCTGAGAACGATTGTCGATTCACTTCCCCCCCTGGCCGGCGAGGTGCGTTGGGGTCACGGCTGCGAGGTGGGGACCTACGCCCAGCACGTCTACACCAGCCTGCCCCAGTCGCAGACGGTGATGGAGTATCTCGAATCGGTTGCAGCCCGGGGAACCAAGACTCAGGAAATCCTGGACCAGGCAGGAGCGTTGTTGTTCCGCGGAGACCACATCGAAAAGCCGATCTCGGTGTTATCGGGGGGTGAGCGGGCCCGGCTCTGTCTCGCGGGACTGTTGCTGGGAAATTTTAATATTCTGATTCTCGACGAACCGGGGAACCACCTTGACGTCGACACGGTTGAGGCGCTGGCTGAAGCGCTCATCTCCTATGAGGGAACGGTGATCTTCACCAGCCACGATCGGCATTTCATGCAGCGTGTGGCAAGTTGCGTCATCGAGGTGCGTGACGGGCGGGTGGTGAACTACAACGGGGCTTACGACAGCTATCTCTACGCGGTCAACCGCGAGATCGACGAGGGGGAACGGGCGGCTGCCGCCGCCCGGGGCAAGACTGGCGTACGTCCTGCCGGGGGTCCTGCACCAGTACCTGGGAATACGGCTCCCCGCCGGAATGAACGGGAGATCCGCAAGGAGATCTCCACCGTCGAAAAGACCATCGCCCGACTCGATACGCAGAAAAAGCAGCTCTCCGAACAATTGCTGACAGCCTCCAATCCCCAGGAAGCACTTCGCCTGCACAACGAACTGGAAGCCCTGCAACAACCCCTCGCCGAAGCCGAAGAACGATGGTGCCAACTCCAGGAAGAACTGGGCTGAGCAGGTTCCGGAACTGTTGTCGCTCATTTCAGCGGCAGGTTGTCGCAGGGGTTCACAGGCCAATCACGCCCATGCTATACATAAGAACAGACAGACCGCTTGCAGGATGTTCGAAAGGCATCAACGCTTAGGAGTTGTATCGATTTTGGCTGCCCCCCAGTTTACAGGCAGTCACTTCATTGAGCAGAATTCCGTCAAAACTCTTGCCACCAATCAAAGTCGCGGTACTCTTGCGGCAGTGCGTGTAGCAGGATGACGACTTGCTTCCGAGGGTTGCGGGCCCTTCTCTCGATGGTGAAGTGCGTGGCTGGAACGGAATTGCAGCGCATCGCCGTTCTCACAATCATTCGTGCTTCTCTGGAACTTGAGGCACGACTGCCGTTTACACCGGCAGTCAACCGTTCGATGACTTCTCCCTCCGCTCATTCCTCTTCAGAGACGGCTGCCGGTGAGCACGACTCCCGACGTCTGACCCTGTTTGCGTTTTTCTGGGCTACCCAGACCATACTCGAACTGGGCAAATGGGGGGAAATGCTGGCGAATCCCCTCCAATTCCTGTTGTTTTCCGCAGCCTGCCTCGTTTGTGTGCGTCCCGATGCCCCTCTGCGGTTGGTGGGACTGGCGGCCGCACAAGCGGCGGTGACTCTGCTCAAACTTCCCTTTCTGACCAACCATACCCTGGTCAACACCCTGGGGAATCTCACGCTTCTGGCATCCCTGATACCGGTTGCCCTGGAACGACTTCACGGCCCCAAAACCAGTCGTTCAGGGGCCCTCCAGGGGACGACCTGGCCGGAAGACTGGCTCGCCCGATTCGCACCTCTGCTCCGATGCGAACTGTTGCTGGTCTATACGTTCGCGACGTTCCACAAATTGAATTCCGACTGGTTCCACCCGGAGCAGAGCTGTGCGGTCATTTTCTGGGAACGGATGATACAACTCACTCCCTGGCCGGCTGTACTGCGTCCGCTGGGAACCGCCATGCCATTCGCGGCGCTGGGATGCGAGATCGTGATCCCCATTCTGCTGGCAATGCCCCGGTGGAGGCTCGCAGGGATTGGATTCGGTCTGTGTTTTCATCTGTTGTTGGGCCTGATTGGCTTCTATGGGTTTTCATCGATTGTCATGGCGCTCTACTGCCTCTTTCTGCCGGACTGGGTCCTGACGGCGGGGGTGGACACGTTTTCTGCGTGGCGCCAACAGCACTCTTCGTGGTCACACGCGCTCGACACTCTCTGGGCACCGCAGGTCCGACAAATCCTTTCTGGACTGATTGTGTTGGTGGCCCTACTGGCTCTGCTTCGTCTCCGGGTGACTGCGCCCCACGCCCCGCTGTTGCTGGTCCGGGAGCAAATGCAGGAGTCGCGGCGGGGATCGTCGCTGCTGTTCCTGGGAATCTGGCTGTTGGTGACGATCGGCTCCGGAGCCGTTCTGTGTCTGCTGTCATCTCGTTCCCGGCCCTGCCCCGATCGGCCCGGCGCTGCCCGCCGTCTCGGTTGGCTCTGGATTTTTCCTTTTGTCACGCTGCTCAATGGTGCGGCCCCCTACCTGGGACTCAAGACCCAATCGAGCTTCGCGATGTTCAGCAACCTGCGGACAAGCGGCCGACCTTCGAATCACCTGCTGATCCACTCACCGGCCGCATGGCTCCGCGAGGGATCTGACCTTGTCCGGATCGTCGACTCGAGCGATCCGGAACTGCTTCGGGTGCGCGACCACGACTACCTGCTTCCCTGGATGGAATTGTGCTCGTATGTCGACGCCCGACTCGCCAAGGATGGGGACTTTTCCGTAACACTCGAACGCGGGGGAGAGATTCGCGAGTTTGCCAGTGTAGAGGCCATGCAGGACGAGTTTGCCCACCCAAGCTGGCTGCTGCGGAAGCTGACCTGGTTTCGTCCCGTCAACATGGAACCAGTATGTCCCTGCACCCACTGAGCCCCGGCCCGCGGATGGAAAGCTCAACCAACGTCCCTTTGGTGTCGTTTGTGATCGAGACGGTCAACGAGGCCACCGAACCCGATATTGATCTGGGGCGAGTCCTCGGTGGAATCAGCAGGCAGACCTGGCCCAGCGGGCGTATCGAAATCGTGATTGTGGTCGACGAGCGCAATGCGGCGATGATCGACCGAATCCATCATGACTTCCCCCACGTGCGCACTTTGGTAGTCCACGACTCGAACTATTTTTCGATGAAACGTGAGGGGACCTACGCCACCACGGGAGACATCATCGCCCTGCTCGACAGCGATTGCGATCCCTGTCCTCAATGGGTTGAGCGGGCCGTCGCACGGATCCAGGGAGGAGCCGACGCGGTGGCCGGAAAAACCAGGTACCCCCGAGGTGCGCGGTTTGGATCCACGTTCAGTTTCTTCAACTTTGGCTATATTCAGCGACTGCCTGACGGTCAGTCGACTGGCTTCCTGCCCAACAATGCGGCATTTCGCGCGACAGTCCTGCGAAAACACAACTTCGATCCCAGGATTCGTCGGGGGGGGGCGGGTCACCTCCTGGGAAACCAGCTCAAGCGACTGGGCTATCGACTCGAATACGAGCCCGGCATGTTGGCCACCCACAACATGTACGGCGTCGGCGAGGAGATGCAAATGAGGGTCAAGGCCGGGTTCGACGCGATCAACCTGGCCCGCATCGATATTGATTCGGCCATCGATGAAACCCGGGTCCTCAAGCAGCAGAACGTACTGGGTTTGGTCCGCGTCTTTGTGCGAAGGCTGCTGTTCGATCTGCGCACTGTCTTCACCAATCGGGCCGATCTGGACATTGCATGGTGGCGGATTCCCTGGTTCCTGGTCGTCTCTCCCTTCATCCGGTGTGTCGAGCTGGTCTCAGCCGTAATCACCATTTTCTGGCCCAATTACTTCAAGAACAAATACGGCTGGTAGACGGCTTTCCGACAAGGGTTTACCAATCCCAGGGTTTGAATGGGCATCATGCGCGATTACTCACTGACTTATCAGCAGTTGATCCGGCAGGGATTAAGGCAGGGCTTTTCCGAGCCCGACCTCCTGCGGCTCAGAACCGCTTACGATCTCGCCTTGCGGCTGACGGACGGCCTGTACCGTAAACAGATGGTTCCCTTCATCTGTCACCTGGTTCGCACCGCCAGCATCCTGATGCATGAGACCAGGGATCTCACCCCCATCCTGGCCTCCATGCTGCATGCGGTTTACTTCTTACATGTATTCTCGGGAAGCACCCGTCGGGGCCCCCGTCCAGCCGACCGTCAACAGCTCAGCGACGCCCTGGGTCACGAGGTCGAACAGCTCATCCGGGATTACAGCCAGTTCCAGTTCGGTGCGGCGGAGGCCGCGCACTGGACCAATACCTCCCATCAGCTCGATTCGCGAACCCGGCAATTGTTGATGATGCGGTTGGCGGATGAACTTGAAGACCATCTGGATGCTGCAGAGGCCTTCGTTCCCCGCGGAAAATTCCGTGCGGGTGACGCACACTATGGGCGTGAGTTTATCGACCTCGCAAGACGTCTGGGTCTTGTGGAACTCGCTGCCGACTTTGAAGAAGCCCTCGCCATCAACCAGCAGACCCCCCTGCCGGAGGGGGTTCTGTCGACACATGGTTCATCGTACGAATTGCGCAACCGGCTATGGACCGCCCATCTGCTGGAGTGTCTCGGGGCGTGGCTGCGGCGCCGACGGATGGGACACAATGTCTGAACCAGATCCTGATCTGCGTCGGGAACCTGTACCATGCGCATTCTGCTGATCAACGACAGTTCGACACTTTCAGGAGGGGCGGAGATCATGTCGCTGTCACTGCGCGATGCGCTCCGTGACAGGGGCCATGAGGCTCTGTTGTTTTCCAGCCGGGTCTTGTATGGCCCCTCGCCTGTCGCGGCCGATATCACCTGCTTCGGCAGCACCACGCCTGTCAGACAATTGCTGAGGTTGGCCAATCTCTCCGCTTATCGGGAATTGCGTCGGCTGCTTCGGCAGTATCGACCAGAGGTGGTCCATGTGAGGATGATGTCCACCCAACTCTCCCCGCTGATTCTTCCATTGCTGCGGCCATTTCCCTCGATTTACCACGCCACCTGGCATGAGGTTCTCTGTCCCACTGGCATGAAAACCCTGCCCAATCTGTCTGAGTGCCGGATGCCGGCGGGCATGGCCTGCTGGAGGAATGGATGTGTGTCCACGCTGACATGGCCGTTGCTCTCACTGCAGCATCGCCTGATCTGGGAATGGCGTGACGTCTTCACCAGGGTGGTTGCGAATAGCCATTTTCTCGCACGGCAACTCGAGTCGGCTGGTTGGGCACAGGCCGACGTCATCTGGAATGGTGTGCCCGACGTCGAACCGCGCCCCCCGCTTGCAGAACCTCCAACGATCGCCTTTGCCGGTCGTCTTATCCCCGAAAAAGGTGCCGAAGAGACTGTCCGGGCCTGGCTCCTGCTGCGGCAGGACATTCCCGGACTGAAGATGCTGGTTGTGGGAGATGGGCCACAACGTCTCAAGATCGAACAACTCGTCCAGGATCCGGAAGTCGCTCGGGACATCGAATTCACCGGTTTGATTCCTCGTGATGTGGCCGAGCGATCTCTGTGCCGCGCGTGGGTTCAGGTTGTTCCCTCGCTTTGCCAGGAAAGCTTCGGACTGGTGGCGGCAGAAGCCCAGGTGCGGGGTACGGCAGTCGTCGCCACACGCCGGGGAGGATTGCCCGAGATTGTCGCGGACGGAGAAACCGGCACACTCGTAGAAAACCCCACCCCGGAGCAACTGGCGATGGCTCTACGTCCCCTGCTCACCAACCGCGCCTGGGCCGAGCAGCTTGGTCAAGCCGGCCGGAAGCGGGCCCGCCAGTTCTTCTTGCTGGAGAACTGCGTGACGAGATTTCTTGACGTCTATGCCCGAGCGATTGCCGAGCATTCGGCCCGATTCTTCCGGAACACCCTGGCATGACCACTTCCGTTAGCCATTGCCCGGGAGAGATCCCGTGGTTCCTTGTTCCCCGTTTGGGACGGCTGACTCCGCGCCGTTTTGAGTATGGAAGTCCAATACGGATTGGGCTGACGGGCCAGCAATTGCTGCTGACCGCTCCGGAAGATGTGTTTCACGTTTTGGTGGGAAATGCGACCAACTATTCGAAATCACGGGAACTGACGGGTTCTGGGGTTCGTCAGCGGGTCGGAGGAGGATTGTTGGGGAGACAGGGATCTGTCCATCACGAACGGCGTCGGTCATTGCAACCCCTTTTTGCCCAGCGGTCTGTGGAACATCTTGTTCGCGGGATCGAGCAGCAATGCCGGCAGCATCTCGAGTCCTGGAAAGATGGTGAATCTCGCGACCTTTCCGAGGAGATGGGACAACTCAGTCGAAGGATTCTGCTGGCCTCCGTGTTTGGAACTTTGAATGAGGACCAGATTGCCTCCCTCGAATTGGCCATCCTCTGGCGCCGACAACACACGGAACGGGTTTATTTCTCTCCGCTGCCTCGCTACGGGCGCTGGCCAACCATCAGCCGACACCGGGACCGGGAAGCCCAGAGGGTGATCGCGGAACATGTGCGACACGGATTGAACGAACTCGCGGCTGGTCGTCCCTCGGGTGACCTGCTGAAGGGAATGACCACGATCACGTTCGGCGACGGCCAACGCTTGACTGCGGACGACATCCAGGATGAAGTGCTGTCACTGATGAGCACCGGCCACGAGACAATCACCGAATGGCTCACCTGGTGCTGGGTTCTGCTCGCCCAGCATCCCCAATTCGAGATGCTCTGGAGGTGCGAATTGGAGCGGCTGGGCCCTCTGACGGACTGGCTTTCCAAAGCGCCGGAGTTGGCCCCGGCGACACAGGGTTTGCTGGAAGAGTCACTTCGGCTCTACCCCCCCACCTGGCTCTTCGCCCGTGTGCCCCTCCAAGATGACCGCCTGCCCAGCGGCACCATGGTACGGGCTGGTCAGAACCTGCTCGTGTGCCAATACCTGATGCATCGCCATCCGGGGACGTTTCCCGACCCAGAGCGATTCGACCCCACGCGGTTTCAGTCCACCACGACAGCCCTTCATGCGGGGAGGACCTATTTCCCGTTCGGTGCCGGTCCCCATCGCTGTATTGGCGACAAGCTGGCCCGCCTCGAAACCCTGACTGTGCTGGTGACCATCGCCCGCGAATTTGCGTTCAATCGCCGAGATTCGAAACCGATCGTCCCACATCCTGGACTGACCTTGGGGGTGCGAGGCGGATTTCGCGTGCGTCTCCACCGGTTGTCATCCTTCTGAAAGTTGGCCTGCGAACAATCCCCACCAGCCGCCCATCTGGCTCCCTTCAGCCCACCCTTGAAACCGCTGTGTCCTCCGCCGTGTGCTTCTTGACCCTGAGAATCTGGGCAACCGGAGCCTCCCCTGAATGCCGAATCCTCCACACACAACGCCAGGAAGACTTCCCGATTTCATCGTGGTCGGCGCGACCAAGGCGGGGACCACCAGCATCGACCAATACCTGTCTCTGCACCCCCAGATCCACATGGCCCGCCCGAAGGAACCTCGTTACTTCGTCGAGGGTGTGATTGGCAGCACAAGCCACCTGAGCCTCGATTGGTACCGCAGTCTGTTTCGGTCCGAGCGGACCATGTGTGGCGAAACTTCACCCCAGTACACCTATTGGCCGACACGGACAGGAGTGGCTGCGAGGATCCAGGAGGTCATCCCCCACTGTCGCCTGATTTATCTGGTGCGGGAGCCCTGGTCCCGTTTGAAATCGCACTACTTGATGAAACTTCGCACAGGGAGAACGGCCGACGATCTGGCTACCCACCTGAACGCCGCTCCTCAGGTTCGCGATGCGTCATGTTATGGAACCCAACTGAGCGAATTGCTGCGGTATTTTCCCAGGGAACAGATTCTCGTGCTCGAATCCTCCCGTCTGCAGCGACAGACCCGGGAGGCACTGCGGGAGGTCTTCCTATTTCTCGGCGTCGACCCCGGTTTTGATACTGCCGGTTTTGATCATCAGTATCATGTCAGCCAGGAGCAGAGTGCATTAAGCCACACAGGTATGCGGTTGCTGAATTCGCCGACGGTGAGATTCCTGGAACGCACTCTGTCTCAATGGGCTTTTTATCATGCGCGGAATATTCTGAGCTGGCCATTTCGGCGTACCGTACCGCCACTGGAGATTTCCCCTGCTCTGCAGACCCGGCTGACCGATTTGTTTCGGCGTGAAGTCGATTTGTTACGACGTCTGACCGGCGAGGATTTTCCCTCCCTCGAAGTCCGGGCCCCCGACCCAACAGACTTGTCTGGGTTGCCCCCCCAGCACGAGTGATGGCTGCGATCCATCCGATCGCCCACGACGGTCAGCCGGACGACCGCCGCAGCATGACCCATGCCGTGGGCCCAATCACCAGCAATGTCCCCAGCAAAGTGATTGGGCTGAACGACTGGTGCCACAGAACGACATCCGTCAGCATCCCGAACGCGACCTGCACCAGTCCAACCACCGCCACCTGGGCCGCCGGTCCCGTTGTGAAGGCGATGGTCAGCAGAAATTGCCCCAGGGTGGCCGAGAGTCCCACTCCCACCAGCAGCAGCAATGTGCCCGGATCGGTCAACACAGCTCCGGGACGGACCCGGTCGAACAGACACAGGGCAGTACAGGCCGTCAGGAGTGAAACCAGTGAAAAGTGAGCCACGATTGAACGGGGATCAATCGCCTTGAGACGGTGCAGACCAATCATCGCGAATCCGCTCATCAGCGAGCTGAAAAACGCTGCTGTCGAGGCGAGCCCTGCGCCAGGCGAGTCGGGCTGCTCGATCAGAACGACACCGGCCACTCCAGTGACTGCAGCGATCCAGATGTCCAGCCCGGGAATCTTCCCGAGGAAGGGCCAAGACAGTACGGCCACCCAAATGGGGTAAAGGTTGGTCAGAGTCAGCACCTGCGAGACCGGCAGGCGGGTGAAGGCGAAGAACGCACCCATCATGCTCAAGCTCCCCGCAATGCTGCGCAGCCAGAGGCTCCGCGGCCCCCAGAAGACCAACCGCGCTCCTCCGGCCACCGCCAGGCCTCCGGACAACAGCATCGGGATGACAGAACGGGCGATCATCGCGATCTGCCAATCGCAGCGTTTTCCCAGAGCATGGGCACAGCCCCCCATCACGGTAAAGGCAGCGGCGGCCGCCAACATCGCGAGGTAGGGACGCAAGGAAAACTCAGCAGGCGATGAGGGGGGCGGGGTCACAGGCAGGTATGAACTCCGACCAGCCGGCCAGGTCCACGCGATCGGGAAAACAGGGAGGATCGGACGTTGTCGCGAAAGAGTGTAGCAGTGTCTGACACCGTTGCCGAACAGGCGGACTTTTGGAACCGCCCAGAACATCCCGGTTTCGGCTACTCCCGGGCAAAGTCGTTGGATCGCCGTCCCAAGAGGGTGTTTTCGCTGCCAGAACGGAATTCCCCACGCCGAAAGTCTATAATCTGGCGGCGAACATGAGAGCCCTGTCCCCCCGTGATGGCCCGAGACCATGGTGATTCCCCGTCTGACCTGGCGACTGCTGACCGAGATTTCCCCACGCCTGGCGCTGAAGGGAGGGTATCTTTGCGCCTGGAAAGGGATGCGGGCGGTATGGGCCTATAAACGGCGGCTGAAAAACGGGGAACTGTATCCACCCTTTATGTTCATCGCCCTCACCAACAAGTGCAATCTGCGTTGCCACGGCTGTTGGGTCGAGAAGGAGGGGGTGGGTTATTACCTCCCCGAGGAGCAACTGGACACGGTCATCCGGGAAGGGAAAAAACAGCACGCCCATTACTACACCCTGCTGGGGGGCGAGCCGATGATGTATCCCAAGCTCTGGAACGTGCTGGAAAAACACCGAGATTGCTATTTCCAGATCATTACCAATGGGATGCTGTTCACCGAGCGGAATGTGGCCCGCATCCGGGAACTGGGAAACATCACTCCGTTGATCAGTCTCGATGGCTTCGAGGCGAACAATGACAAACGCCGGGGGGCGGGAGTTTTTGAGGCGGCCGATGAGGGACTGGCCCGGCTCAAAAAGAACAAGATTATTTTCGGAATCGCGACCACAATCACTGGTCAGAACGTCGACGAAGTTCTGACCGATGAGTACTTGCAGCATTTCATTGATCGTGGGGCTCTTTATATCTGGTATTACGTGTACCGCCCCATGGGGGCCGAACCGCACCCCGAATACTGCGTATCGAAAGACCAATTGATCGAAATCCGGCGACGGCTGCTGAAGTTGCGCCGTAAACATCCGATCTTCATCATCGATACCTACTGGACGGCCGAGGGCGAGGCATTCTGCCCGGCCGCCACAGGGATGGGGTTTCACGTCAACCCGCATGGCGGAGTCGAAATCTGTCCTGCGCTGTCATTTGCCCGGGATATGATCACGGACAACGACGGTGATCTCTACAAAACCATCAACGAGAGCAAATTTCTGCGGGGCTTCCAGGACTTTGTGCACGAGCGGACCAAGGGCTGCGTGATTCTCGAAAATCCACTGGAGCTGAGGGATTACATTGCCGGCGCGGGAGCCAAGGACTTCTCCACCCGGGACGCTTTCACCGAACTGGGATCGGGAACACCCCGCAACAGTCACCACCTGCCTGGGGAAGAAATTCCCGAGGACTACTGGCTCTACCGCTTCCTGAAGCGACAAGTCTTTTTTGGAATGGGAGCCCATGGCTGAGTCTCCGGCAAACCCGAAACCCGGCGGTGGCTGGCCCGATCACACGCAAACGGGTGAATTGCTGGCCCGCGCCCGGGATGGAAGGGTGGAGGCGGTCAACGACTTGCTGGAACGTCACCGGGCGGGTCTGCGAAGGATGGTCGATGCCCGCATGGACCAGAAAATGGCCCGCCGCATCGACGCCAGTGATATCGTGCAGGACGTGATGCTGGAGGCCAGCCAAAGGCTGCAAGACTACCTCAAGGATCCCCGGATTCCCTTCGGACTCTGGCTGCGTCAAATGGCCCAGGACCGCGTCATCGACATGCATCGCCGACATCGACTTGCCGGCCGCCGAAGTCTCGACCGCGAACAGCCCCTGGTGGCGGGGGGGCAAGCCGATCAGTCGTCACTCGAATTGGCCGCCCAACTGATGGATCCCGACCTGACCCCGGCTGCGCATGCGTTGCGGGAAGAATTGCGCGAGCAATTCCTGGTGGCACTCGATCAGATGGATGAGCCCGACCGCGAAATCCTGTTTATGCGGCATTTCGAGCACCTGTCGAACAGTGAGGCGGCCAATGTCCTTGGATTGTCGGAGCCGGCGGCCGGGATGCGGCACCTGCGGGCGTTACGACGGTTGCGGCAAATCCTGGGGGGCCAGGAGAGCTCTCTGACATAAGCGACAGACGATGTATCTGCTTCGATCCTCGCGGCGCTGTCTTTTCATCCGCTATCCGAACACCTCGGGCACCACCCGCCCCTCCACGTCGGTCAGGCGATAGTCGCGCCCCGAATGGAACCAGGTCAAGAGGGTGTGATCGATCCCCAGCGCGTGCAGGATCGTGGCATGCAGATCATGGACATGCACCTTGTTCTCGACTGCGGCGAACCCCAGATCGTCGGTCGCCCCAATCGCCTGACCCCCTTTTACCCCTCCACCCGCCAACCACGCGGTGAACCCCCGCGGACTGTGATCGCGTCCCTTCCCATTCTGGGCTGTTGGAGTCCGACCAAATTCGCCCGTCCAAACAATGAGCGTCTCCTCCAGCAATCCCCTTGACGCGAGATCTCGGATCAGGCCGGCGATGGGCCGATCAGTCTCACGACAGTGCAATTCATGATTCCTGTTGACGTCGCCATGAGCGTCCCATGTCTCCTCGCTGTGTCCGCCTCCAGAGTAGACCTGCACGAACCGGACCCCGCGCTCGACCAACCGACGGGCCATCAAGAGCCGCCGACCAAATTTCTCAGTAGCCGGGTCATGCAGACCGTAAAGCTCCTGGGTCGCCTGTGACTCCTGCGACAGGTCGACCGCATCGGGAGCCTCGCTCTGCATCCGGAAAGCGAGCTCGTAAGTGCCAATCCGGGCTGCCAGTTCCGTCTCCGTCGGCCGTTTTGCGGCATGTCGCCGGTTCATTTCCGAAAGGACACCCAACTGCTCACGCTGCCTCTGGGCTGACATTCCCTCGGGAGGTGCCAGATCGATGATCGGCGGGCCGCTGGTGCGGAACTGCGTTCCCTGGAAACTGGCAGGCATGAAACCACTCCCCCAATTGGGTGGCCCGGAAATTGGCCCCCCCCGATGGTCCAGCAAGACCACGAACCCCGGCAGGTTCTGGTTTTCGGTACCGAGGCCGTAACTCACCCAGCTCCCCACGCTCGGAAACCCCTGCCGCAGGAACCCGGTATTCATCTGCAACAACCCGCCGCCATGGGCGAAGCTGTCAGCATACATCGACCGGATAATCGCCAGATGATCGACCACCCCCGCCACCTGGGGAAACATGTCACAGACGGGCAGTCCGCTTTGTCCGGAGGGAGTAAAGACCCGGCTGCTTCCCAGGAGCGTTCCCGGGTTGCGCACCTTGAAGAGCGGATCGGCGTCGAGATTGGGAATTGGCTGGCCGTTGAGACGGGTCAATTCGGGCTTCGGGTCGAATGTGTCGACCTGGCTGACGCCCCCGTACATGAACAGGAAAATGACTGATTTCGCCCGGGCAATGGCATGCGGGCTCCGCGGAGCCAAGGGAACGGACGACTCAGCAGCCTGAACCGCAGAACCGAAGAAACCATCCGCCGCCAGCAGCCCGGTCAGTGCGGTCCCCGTGAATCCCATGCCTGTTTCCCAGAGGAACTCTCTGCGGGTCCGACCACAGGGAGGCAACGGCGGCGAAGCTGGATTCATGGGGAACACCATCCAGGATGGGGAAACGGAAGCCCGGAAGTAATCCCAGGTCCCTTCAACAGACCAGTATCCTTCGATGTCAGTATCTCAGGGTGTGTTGGGAGGAACCAGCCTACAGCGTGCTGAAAATGCCTCTCAATACGGCTTCCGTGGAGTTTGGCACTGCCAGCAGAGGTCGAAATCGGCGTCCACGTCGGCACGACAGGTCGGGCAGATCCAGGTGGCGGGCGGCCGATCTTCCGGGGGCAGATCGTTGGCATGCGCTTCCCAGATCCGCAACACTTCACGGGCCACTTCGGCCTGATCCGCACGGACCCAGAGATGGGGCGGCGTCACTGTGTTGTAGCCAGCCGCCTGCAGGGCATCTCCCACGACCCGGGCTTCGATCCCGGCATCTTCCAGCAGTCCTTTGAGGAAATGTGCCTGTGGACCATTCGCGGCCATGTAGACAGCCACCACCTCCGGCTCACTCATGGCATTTCCTTCCGGATTGTAGGGGGACGCTCTCGGGCATGGAACAACTTCTCGTCAAATCGCAGGTCGAGAGCCAACCACAAGGCCCGGGCATAACGGAAGAAAAACGTTGGCCAACCGATACAAAAGACCGCCAGCCCCAGCAAAATGTTCCGCGAAGGAAAGCCGTAGCCAAACCGCAACACAATCCACGTCGCGGTCGACACCAGTGCGGTGATCCCATAGTTGAGATAGATCGACCCCAGAAAATAACCAGGCTCACGCTCGAACTTGAGGTGGCAGGAGGGGCACTTCTCGGGCATACGGAACAGCCCGGAAAACATTGGAGCCTCCCCACAGCGGGGACAGGTCAACCGCAGTGCGCGGCGAATCAACAGTGACGTGGGGGGGCGGGACATTCGCAACACACCAGAGGAACAAAACCAGACGTCGTGATCCAGTTTACACGAAGCGACTGTGCCACGCGCTGTCCCGAGCACGTCTTATCCGAGGGGGCTTTCCTGTTCTTCGTTCGGCAGATCGTCGCCCAAATTGGTTCCTACTCCCAGTGAGACCCCGTTTCCCAGAATGGTAGGGGGAGCCAGCCCGGCCTCGGAGGGAACCGCCGCCAGCATCCCACACGCTCCGTGAATGTCTTGCCCTCCGCTGTAGCGCTTCTGAACGGGCATTCCCAGTTCCTCACGCAGCGAATCCCAGAAGGCATGCGCCTCGGCCGAGTCAGGACGTCGAAACAGTCCGGTCGGATCATTCACATCAATCAGGTCAAGCAGAATGGGCATTCCCCGGGTCAACTCGGCCAGATCCCGCGCATCCTGTCGCGACGTGTTGATTCCCGAAAGCAGCGTCCAAGCCAGCGTGACCCGCCGGCGGGTTGCTGCCTGATACTCCCGAACGGCGTCCATCAGTTCCGTCAGGGGAAACTGTTTCTCGATCGGGAGCAGTTTCTGACGGGTTGCCGAATTGGCCGAGGTCAGCGAGACAATCAGTCGATAGGCATGCCCTTCACGGGTCAGACGGCGGATCCCGGGGACGACTCCCACGGTCGAAATGGTGATGGCCTTGGCACTGATGGCCAGTCCGCACGGCTCAGAGAAAATCCGTGCCGCACGAATGACGCGGTCGTAATTGAGCATCGGCTCACCCATGCCCATGAAGACCACCCCCCGCACCGGATACTCTGAATCCTGCTGGATCTGCACGACCTGATCGACAATCTCCCAGGTCGCGAGATTCCGCTGGAACCCCATGCGGCCAGTCGCGCAGAAGGCGCACTCGAGGGCACATCCCACCTGCGAAGAGACGCAGACGATGTATTTCTCATCGCCAGGACGATGCAGCAGCGGAATGCGGACAGCTTCGAACCGGCGCTCATCAGCCCCTGTGAAGATGTATTTGGCGAATCCATCCCTCGGAGATACGACTTTGTCGACCAGCGTCAGCGCGGGGATCGAAACCCGTTCGCGAATCTGGGCCAGCAGCCGTTTCGAGAAATTCGGCAATTCGGCCGGAATCTCGAGTGCGGAATGCTTCATCGCCAGGGCATGCAGCTGCCGCACCAGGCGTTCCGGAGGCTGCAGGTCGGACAAGGCCTCCTGCAACGTCGCGGCGTTGTGATCTTTGAGAAGAATCATCGCGGAACAATCGGTTCCAGGCAGGGTGGAATCAGCGGCATACTGAACTCTTATCACCCGAAGAATCTGAGGAGCATCGGATCGCGACGGGATCCACGTGGCTCACACCGCGACAGCGAGGCGAGAGTTTACCGCTGGCGACCAAAGCAGGGCAAATCCTGTCCCACACTGGGCCCGCAAGACGAATCAGGCCAGAATCCCGTCAATCACCCTTCCAGCGACGTCGGTCAGTCGGAAATCGCGACCGGCGAAACGGTAGGTCAATTGCTCATGGTCGAGCCCCAGCAGGTACAGGATCGTCGCATGGAGGTCGTGGACATGCACCTTGTCTTCCACGGCATCCCATCCGTATTCATCCGTCGCGCCGTAAGTCATCCCTCCCCGCACACCCCCGCCGGCCATCCACATGCTGAAGCCAAAGGGATGGTGATCGCGGCCATCCGCCTGTCCCTCGCGGGCAGGTGTACGACCGAATTCCCCACCCCAGATCACAAGCGTGTCGTCCAACAAGCCACGTTGCTTGAGGTCGCGCAGCAGGCCGGCGATCGGCTTGTCGGTCGCGCGGGAATGCTGCTCGTGCCCCGCCTTGAGATTGCTGTGCTGATCCCAGGGCTGAAAGCCTCCGTCGGTGTGATAGAGCTGAATGAACCGTACGCCGCGTTCGGCCAGACGGCGGGCCATCAGGCACTGCTTGCCAAAGTTGGCGGTCTGAGGCTCATCGAGACCGTACAGCCTGGCCGTGTCGGAGGTCTCTCCCGCGATATCAAACGCCTCGGGAGCCGCAGACTGCATCCGATACGCCAATTCAAACGCCTGCAGCCGCGCCTCCAGCCGGGGATCCTGCGGACGTTGGCGCTGATGCAAGTCATTCAAACGGCGCAATGCCTCGAGTTCACGACGCTGCGCCGGTCGCGACACTTCATTATTGGCGAGATTCTTCAGGGGCTGCGCCAGGTCGGAGACAAAAGTCCCCTGATAACTCGCTGGCAAAAAACCCGATCCATACTGCCGGGCCCCCTCGATGATCGGCCCTGCTCCAATCGCAATGAATCCTGGCAGATTCTGGTTCTCGCTCCCCAGCCCATAGGTGACCCAGGCCCCCGTACTTGGACGCGAGGCGACGCGTTCACCCGTGTGCATCAACAGGCAACCGCCGGGATGGTTGGGATCGTCGGTTGTCATTGAGCGGATCACGCACAGATCGTCGACACATCCGGCGACATGCGGAAACAGTTCGCTCACATCTAGACCTGAATCGCCATATTTCCCGAAAGTCCACGGCGAGCCCAGCAACGTACGCTGCTGCCCCAGGTAGAGTTTCGGCGACGGACGACCATTTTCGGCGGTCAGTCGCGGCTTGGGATCAAACGTATCAACCTGCGAGGGGCCTCCTGGCATGAACAGAAAGATCACACGCCGGGCAGTCGCCGGATGATGGGCGGGTCGGGGAGCCAGAGGAGCCTCCAACCGACCGGGAGGCTGCGGTGACCCAGCGGCCTTTGCAGAGGAATGATCGGCACACAGGGCAAACAGCGCCAGACCGCCGAAACCTCCACCGGTCCGAAACAACAACTCGCGCCGATTCCAGACTTCAGTCGACATAGAAGAACTCGTTGGTACAGACAATCACACGGCAAAGACGATCCCACCCCTGCACCGTCGGATCTCCCTGAAGCAGGTCTCTGGCAATGCTGATCTCGTCCTGGTTTGGCAACCGGCCGAAGAGCCGCCGGTACAGCCAGTTCAATCGCTCGACCAGAGCCTCTCCCGGAACCTCACTCCGCAGCCGCGCCGACAACCGTTCCGTCAGCCTGGTAAGGAACGGATCATTCATGAGAAACAGCGCTTGAGGAGCCACAATTGACTGACTCCGCTGCTCAATCACGCCCCCCCCGGTGGGACCATCGAACAGCGGGCAAAACTCAGACGCCTTGGCGCCAGTGCGCACCGACATGAGGTACAGACTGCGACGTGGTTGGCTGACTTCGAGAACGCCCGGTCCTCCCGGTGCTTCATCCAGTTCCCCCGCCACCGCCAACAGGCTGTCGCGCAGCGCTTCGGCCTCCAGAGCCCGACGGGGCATGTGGGCCAGCCAACGATTCTCCGGATCCATTTGGGCCGTCTCGGCGGTCGGTAGCGACGAACGACAATAGGTGTCCGACAAGACCATCGCGCGCTGCAAGGACTTTGCCGACCAACCCGAACGAATCAGTTCAGCCGCCAGATAATCCAGCAACTCGGGATGACTGGGGCGATCTCCCCGCAAACCGAAATTGGTCGAAGTCCGCACCAAACCTGCTCCGAAATGATGCTGCCAGAGCCGGTTGACCAGGACACGTGCCGTGAGTGGGTTGTGCGCATCCGTCACCCATTCGGCCAGCTCCCGCCGACCGCTTCCCGAACCAATCACGAGGGGCTCCGCCGTGAAGACTCGCGGAACTCCCCGGGAAACTTTCGGCCCGGGGGTCTTCCATTGTCCGCGCAGGTAAACATGGGCATCCCCGAAGCCGGCATGCGGAGTCTCCGCCGGCCCCCCGTCCTGTACCACCACCGCCTGAGGAGTCTCGGGTTTCTTCCAGGCTCGGCGGCGAGCCAGTTCCTCCTGCAGAGTTGTCACCTGTTGTGCCTGGGAGGCGGACAAGAGTCTGGCCCTCTCGGAAGAACTCACCCAATAGGGGCTGTCCGACGAAAGCAGTTCGTCTGCGAGAGATGCTTCCGGATCCGGCGATTCCGGTGAAGTGAACGCCGCGGGATCGAGCCACTCGCGATGCAATTCATCTTCGATACGTTTGCGGGACTCATCATCGACCTGGGTCCCATACACTCGCAGCTCGCAAAGGTCGCCCCGAAACCGTGGTGCACTTCCCGAGCCCGGCCCCCCCAGCGTCAGTTCGACAATCCCGGGATCGGGTGACACGGCAGTGAGTCCCTTGTTTATTCCCACTTCGGTTCGATTGCGATAGACACGTACCCCCTCAGGTCCCCAAGTCAGACTGAGCAATTGCGGTCCAGGCCCTTCAGGTGGTGGAATCATCACGTCCCCCGCACCGCCTTGATTGCGGACAATCACATGGACGGCTCCCTGAGGAGAAATCATCAACCCCAAGCCATGCCGGCCCACTGCGGAATCCTCCCAACCCAAAAGCCGCTGCCCCCCTTCTCCCGCAGTGTCGGGACGGAAGACGACAAACAGGCTGCCGACCTCTGGTACCCGCTGGGCCACCTTCAGGAGGCTCTGGCCATTGAAGCGAATGACCGGCCGCTGCCGTCCGGCGAATTCCTCCACGTGGCGTACGGGACCGGGGATTTCCGTGGCCAGAATGGCGGGTTGCGGATCCCCCCCTCGATCGTACCAGCGGGTCACCTGCTGCTGGGCAGTCACTTCCAGTCGACGGTCGTTCGCCCGAAAACGCAACAGAGGCGATCGCCCACTCACCGGGAGGCGGCCTGTCAATTGCCCACGAACGCCTTTCACCAATTTCGGTGCCAGTGCCTCGATCTGATCGCGGGCCAGAGAGGAGTCTGGGGCCAAAGCGAAGTCCCGCAAGGATTCTCCTGCCTCTGCCAGGTCGAGCTGTCGGAGCCAGAACCGAACCAGCAAAGGGGACAGACTCCATCGGGCGGCCGCCTCCTCGATGGTCAGACGGTCGAACGCGGCTCGTGCAGCCGATGCCGACCACGCCGCCAGGAGACCTGCTGCCGTGTCACTCTCCACTTGCGAGACCACCCCATCCAGCCAGGCCTGCTCTTCCAAGGCCGAAATCATCCCGGGCAGCCGCAGCAATCGTTGCTGATTCTCTTCCGCGTGCCGCCCAATCTCGGCAATGCGGGTCGCGGGCCACAAGGGAGCTCGCACGAGTGGCGTATTCCCCTTGACTGGGCTGGGAATCAGACGGGTGCTGAAAAAGATTCCTGCCAGCGCGTAATAGTCCTCAATTGAAACCGGATCGTACTTGTGATCATGGCAACGGGCACACCCCAGTGTGAGCCCCAGCATCGCCCGCCCCAGCACATCGACCTGATCGTTGACATAGTCGGCGATCATTTGGTTCTTGTCGACATCCCCAGGCACAAAGTCGGCCAAGGCCAGGAACCCGGTCGCCACGAGCGCATCGGAATCGATTTCATTGGGATCGCTGGGCTGTAACAGATCTCCTGCCAACTGCATGCGTAAAAACTGGTCATAGGGCAGATCCGAATTGTGGGCCTGAACGACCCAGTCGCGGTATCGCCAGATTTCGCGGAAGTCACTCTCGGCAGGCAGTTGGATCAGATCGCGGGCGTCAGCATAACGGGCTACATCGAGCCAGTGCCGTGCCCAGCGAATCCCATATCGGGGAGAGGCCAGCAAACGGTCCACAACCCGTTCGAATGCATCGGGAGAATCATCACCGAGAAAGTCGAGCAACTCAGCCGGCGTCGGCGGCAACCCGGTCAAATCGAGGGTTACACGACGGAGCCAGGTTGCACGGTCTGCGGCCGGACTCACCCGTAAGTGGTTCCGGGAAATCTCCCGCTGGACGAAGAGATCGATCGGCCCCCGCGAGCCCAAATCTCCTGCATGGTCTGGTAGCGATCCTGGCAAGAGGGGCTGAAAGGCCCAGTGCTCCATCTCGATGGTAGGCTTGATTCGGGGGGGGGGTTCGACCGAGACCGGTTCGGTCGCACCCACCTCGCTCCCCATCCGAAACCACCCCAGCCCGAATGCCAGCAGGGACCAGGCCAACAGTCGCGAGCATTTGACCCAAACCAAGAAATCCGACATCACGGTTTTTCCCCGGCCTCAAAGAAACGGAAGACATCTTCGAGAGCCGCCTGCACAATTCCGAGATGCTCGACCTGCGGATAATCCCGTTCTTCCAGCATCAGACCTGCCTGACGGAATTGCCGGGCCACCTGCTGCACTCCGCCGCGTCCAAAGTCTTCTGCGCCGGCCCCGGCGAACAACGGAACCTGCTGGAAGGCGTCGACCTGCCGTACCCGCTGCCCACCTCCCAAAATCGCCAGGCGACGGACCACTTCAGGACTGCGGGAGGTCAAATTCAGCCCCTGCATTGCTCCCATCGAATGTCCCACAACAAACACCTGGCGGCGATCGACGGGATGCAGGGCATCGACTGTCGCGATCAAATCGGGAAGCTCCAGTCCCGTTCCAGTCAGCGGGCTCAGGCGGGGTGCCAGCAACAGCCAACCCCTTTCTTCACAGAGCCGCACAATCTTCCCCGCCCCGTAGGCATCGAAAAACATGTTTTCACTTCCCCCGGCTCCATGGAGGGCAATCACGAGAGGCCGCGGTGTGGGGGAATCAGATGGTGACTGGACGGCCTCAGGGATCTGTTTCGAGGGCCATAGCAATCGGCAACGGGCTGCCCTGCGTCCCGCTTGCGGCGAAATCCAGTAATGACCTGGCCCTGTCGCGAGGCGTACCACTTCACCACGGGACAGTTGGGAACTCCAGCTCTCGCACAGTTCCAGCAGGGCATGGGCGGGGTAATCGGTCTCGGGACGGGATGCCCCCAACAAACCTTTCAGCTCCTTCACTGTATCCCGAAGTGTCCGGCGCGATGACCCCGATGTTTCTTCCGGGAGCGCGGCTTCATCCTCGGCCAGTTTCGACAGCCTGCGGGCGGGATGGGCGGTCACCGACAGCATCTGCAGGGGAAACTCGAAAAACCGTTCCCCGTGCGTCAACCGTACACGGAGTCGATAATCGCCTTCCGCGAGGCCGGCTGTTGGCATCGTGAAAGTCTGTGAGAGTTGGGTCCAAGGTGTCACGATTTCGGAACAGACCTCTGCGTCACGCAGCAGGACCAACGCGACGATCCCCCCCGGTTCAGGAGTCTCGGGCAATTTGTACCCCCGCTCGATCCGCAACTCGACCTCTGGTGTTCCCAGTGGAATCAGTGGTGTTGCCAGCGAGACATTCAGCGAGTGCCACAACTGTTGTTCCGGGAGGGCCTCTGTCTCATCCAGAGCAAGACACGCCTGATCGAGGGCCTTTCCAGCCGCGGTTTGATTTCCCGAGAAAAAAGCCGACACCGCCGCCTGCAGCGGTTGCAGCACCCGCGTTCTTGCCTCGGGGGTATCCTTCTCTTCCCAAGCGGCTTCGAACCGGTGCACCCGTTTTCCCAATTGGTAGCGCAGGTCCGATGCACGACTGGCTGGCGCGAGCATCCACCAGATGCACCACGCCAGCAGCAGCAACAGACCCCGGGCGAGCGGAACATGTCGACGCGCAGAACGCCTGTGGGTCAGGGAAGTCGCGGCAGACGTTGATTTGCCGGTCGAAAACGCCATGTGTCAAACCGATCTGCAGGAAGGAAATCCGAGCCAGAACCGTATCATCGGCCCACTCACGGGCTTTTTCCAGCCCAGTGCGCGAGTCACTCGCTCCACTGGGCCTGGGGTTTCGTAGAGTCGGGTGTTTCAGGGGTTTGCGGCCGACTTCCGGACGCGAAGTGGCGCGGGTTCGACTGGCGCATACCCGGTCTCGATCCGGACACGTACCGCCGGAGAGAGCCGTTGCAGGTTCACATCATCCAGCACTGCGTCGGGTGGTCTCTGATCGAACAACTCCAACAATTCCCGCTCCAGATCGGGGGCGGGAATCAGCCCCATCGAGAATTCATTCAGCCACCAGATGCGATAGGCATGCGGCCGAAGTGCGCCCCAACCGGTAAATCCATCAAAAACACGGCCGTCAGGGGGAACCTGGGTGTGCAACCGTTCGATCGCCTGGACCTGTACCGAGTTCGACCACACGAGCAGATCCAATTGGCGACACACGCCATATCCCAGTGCCAGAGCCCCTCCCCACACCAGGCCACGCTGACGGGGATCTGGCAAAACACCTCTCCAACCGAGCCCCCACGCCAGCCAGAACACCGCCACGGCCAGCAGCGTCATCCCGAGGGGGTTCTCGACAGTCAGGTGCGGGAAGGGGCCCAATTCGCCGCGAATCCAACCCCGCAGCAACCATCCGAGTTGAATGACCAGCAACAGGCCCCCCAACCCCTGGGAAATCCGGTGAGGCCCGGAAGGCCTTTCGGCTAGCAACGACTGCAATCCCACACCAGCAGTCAGCACCAACCACGGAAACCATAGCAAGTAATACTGGGGGAACGTCGCCTTCACCACTGTGAGCGAAGCGAGGCACAGCAGAGTCGCCAGCAGCACCACATAGACCAAGACCGAACGCATCCCGTCGGCGAGGGAAGTCGACGTTGCCAGGACTGGTTTCCCAGAATGCAGCCGCTCGACGCCGGTCCCCGCCTTCGCTGGGGTGATCCGGTCTCTGGTGAAGGCACCAAACTCCGAGACTGGCGGGTCCGACCAGTCTGCCGATGAAGCCTTGTGTTGCAACCACCTCCACCCGGCTGGCCGAAACAAACCGGCAGCCAATCCGCATGCCGCCAGCCACCAGATGAGCAGGTCCGCCGCCAAAGTGGCCCGCCAAACCGCAAGCTTCTCACTGACAACAGACCAACGCACCAATTGGAACACGGTCGAATCAAGAAATTGCTGCCCCCCCCCCATCAACCGGTATGCCAACAGCACCCCACACCAGCCCACCACAACGCCTCCCAACATCCAACACAGAGCGCGGGGCCAGCGCAGCGAGCGACGGGCCAGCGATTCGACCAGCCACGCGGATCCCCCCAGAGCGACGACTGGCACAATCGACTTCTGTGTGAACAGTGTTGCCCCCCCGGCGCACAATGCCAGTATCCACAGATTCATCCGTGCGAAATCCTTCACTCGACCCGAGAGGCATTCCGCCGTGGCCTGCATCACTTTTTCCAGCGCCACGACCAGCAGCAGCATCGCAGGAATATCCGGGCGGAATTCGACTCCTTTGGCGAAAAAAACCGAACTGCCCAACAAGAGTCCTGGGACGACAGTGGCTGCAGGCCCTGTCAAAACCCGCCTGGCGATACGGGTGGTGGCAAGCACCGCCAGTGTCGCCAGCAACCACATTCCCAGTCTCAGGATCCACAAAACGGTCAATCGCGGACCGGTGAGGAACAAGGCCGGCTGCGCCAGCCAATACAGGGCCGGCGCGTGATGTTCGAAGAAATCGCGATAGGGGATTTGTCCCGAATGCAGGCAAAAAGCGGCGTGCAGATGCTCCAGCTCATCCGGATCGAATCCCCGCACCGTCAATCGGAGTCCCAGCAGCAACCAGACAAACCAGGAGACGCGAATCCAGAGTGAGATCTCTCTCCCAGTTCGGGAGACTTCATCGTGTGCCGAGGGAGGCTGTTCCGAGGCAGGCTGTGCCGACTGCGTGGGCCCCAACTCCGCAGGCTGCCGTGACATTTTCCGCAAGGTGTGGTCCATGAGGGAGGAGAGACAGGCCCGGATCGTCAGCACCAAACCTGAGGTGCGGGCGATCCCAGAAGGAACCACGTGTTGGCGACCCCTTCTCGCGTCTCATGATGTCACAGCCAACGGCTCGGGGGAATGGACGGTCAGCCCGGTCCATCCCTGGACCGGGAGTACAGGTTGGGCAGGGTCTGGGAACCACAAAGCACTGTTTCTGCTCAGCCCGCGCGCCGTTCGAGCGGAGACATCTCCTGAAGGCGATGCAGCCAGGTCGGGTGCATTCCCCGCTCTTCAAACTGGGTGACCACATGCTGGTGGCAGGTGAAGAACAGCACCTGTTGCCCCCCTTTGGCGACTTCCTGCAACAGGTCGATCGCCGCCTCGGTCCGGGGAGCATCGAAGTTGACAAACACATCATCCAGCAACAGGGGCATCTCCAACCCTGTCTGGGCGAGTCGTTGGATCACCGCAAGCCGGATGGCCAGGTACAGTTGTTCGCGGGCGCCGCGGCTCAACGTTTCAATCTGCGCTGAATGTCCGAACGAGTCCTCTACCTGCAATTGCCGTTCACCCAGAGGCGTCCACACCCGTCGATACTTGCCACAAGTCAGCCTCTGCAGGAAATCCGAGGCCAGCGACAATGTCTCGGGCTGAGTCCGCCGTTCAAACGACCGGCACAGCGAATCAAGACAATCCTCCGCGAGTTTCGTCGCGGCCCGGGTTTGCAAGGCGTCATCCAATTGTTGCTCGACGAATTGCAGGTCCAACCGCAGGTCGGCCAGCGTGGCATCGTTCGACCAGGCCTCGAATTCCAGATCGAGTTCCGCCAATTCGTCGTGTGCCGCAGCCAGTTCGCGCTCCTGACGGGCCAATTCGGCTTCAACCGCCGACAATTCCCCAGGCGACTCAAACTCCCCGCTTGTTTCGAGTCGGGCCAACAAGGCTAAGGCTTCGGGAGATTCCCGACTGAGCCGGGCCAGGGACTGCTCGGCCTCGGTGACTTCCTGTCTCAAGACTGAACGCTGTTCGACCTCACTCGACAGGGACAGGAACTCTGTCCGGTCTCCGGCTCCCGCCTGCACCCACAAGGCCTGGCGAGCATCTTCCAGATGTCGCAACCGGCGCCGCAAGCGCCGCAGCGAACGGTGGATCCCGGAGGATTGCTGACGCCACTCCCGGCGGGCAATCTGGTCCTCATGCCACACGGCCAGCAGATCGCACCATTCGTCGATCTGATCGAGCGCCTCACGGGTGGTGGGTTGTGGTGGGGGAGCCCGCAGGGTGAGATTGGCCACACTCGTCTCGACCGAACGCCACAGCTGGTCGATGGTTTCCGCCTGATCGGCCAGTCGATCCAACTCACGCACCGACTCAGTCACCCGGGCCAGCGACTGCCAGCTTCTGAAGACCTCGGCGACATTCCAGTTCACCGAGAAACCCAGTCCACGCAGCAACTCGCTCCAGGATTGCCGTGTGGACCGCCACTTCGCACGGTGAGTGCGCAATTTCTGTCGAAGCCGCTGTTCACTGGCCGACAGCCGCTCCACTTTGCGCTCCAGCAAGGCCAACTCGCTCAACTGCGTCAGTTGGCTGGCCACGTGCCCCATGTCGGCTGGCTCGGCAGCCCCGAAACCCGAGAATCCCGGACCTGAGGGACGCTGGTCGAGCTGTGTGCGGCGCAGCCCGGCCGATGCCTTCGGCAAAACCGGATCGGGAAGCGTGCGCAACTGCAAACGCACCCCTTGAAGTTCCTTTTCGACCTGCTGCCTGCGGTGGACCAGACCGGACTGGACCCGTGACCGATCAAACTCGTACTGGCTTTTCAGTCCCCAGGCGATGCCGCCAAATGTCAGTCCCAGGAACAGATAGATCAGACCGGCAATGGCACTGGTCTGAACTCCGGCGATGAACCCCCAGCCAGCCACGATGATGCCGAGAAAAAACAGGACCGAGACAATCCAGGTCAACCACGCGGGAAGGGGTGTCGGCACTCTGTGTTCCGCCGGGTCCGAGACCGCCCCCACGAAGGACTTCAATTGCTCGACCAGTGCTTGTTCGCGGGCCCGCAGGGCAGAGGCCTGCGGACTGACACTCAGTTGGGTTTGGACCGACTGCAAGGCGTCATCAAGGGTGCTGGCAGGCAGACCTCGTCGGCCCTCACGCAGAGTCTTCTCTGAGTCTTCCAACCGGCCGAGCAGCCGCAAGCGGGCCCGGCGCAGTCTGATCAGCACACGCTGCTCGCGCTGCAAAGTCCGCCCCAAGTCCCACAAACGGGCCTCGCTTTCGGCAGACTGGTCGAGCGCACGCAGACCATCGAGACTCCAACCTGCGGCCTGTGTCTGGCGAAGTTGCTCGAGTTGCGACTGGTGTTGGCGCAACCGCTGCTGCGCTTGCTGCCTCTGTCGATTCACCTCAACAAACCAGCTGCGTTGGGACACAAACCCGTGCAGCGCGGCCGCCTCCGAGAGACTCAGCCTCGAACGAGGCTGAAATCCCCCCCTCTGCCGCAAGCGGGACAACAGTCGCCTGCCACGCCCCCTGACTTGCTGGATCTCGGCATCAATCTCGGACAGCCGCTCGACTCCCCGTTCGGGAAAATTGCGGGGGGGCCCCAGCCGTTCGAGCCGGGCACGAGCCTCCCGCAGTGCTCTGGACGATGGGAGCAGACGGGCGTGTAACGCCAGAGTCTGTTTCTGCCGTCGAAGCTGGGCCACAGTCGCCTCACGACGGGCGATGTCGGTGGCCAGGGATTCCCGACGAGTCAATCCGGAGGGGAGCGGCCGCTGCTGCAGTTCGCCCAGCCTCTCGCGCAGCCTTTGACGCTCCTGAATCAACTGCGTCACTACCGCTGGTTGCCCCGCAGAAGTCGATCGCCCGGCCGCATATTCGCGAGCCCGGCGCCGCGCAGCCACAAGACGATGCCCCTCCGGCCCGAGTGAGGCCTCGTAAATCTGATTGGCAACCTCCATTCCCCGCAGGGCACTCAATTCCTGAATCTCATTGAGCCCCATGCAGTACACCCCATCCCAGAGTTCGGGGGTCAGACCGCGCAGAAAACCCTGTGAATCTTCGGGATGCGAATCCGGCCTGCCATCAATCTGCAGGATACCAACACCGGCTGGTCCGCCGGTCGCGCGCGAGAGGACATGCCGGTTCCCCTTCTCCAGCATCACGACCCGACCTGGAATCTGTCCGATCCCCTCGGGCAGTTTCCCCTGGATCTCGGTGGAATAGCCCAGCAAAACGCCCCGCACGAATTCCAGGAGCGTGCTCTTGCCGGTCCCGTTGGGGCCGCTCAGCACCGCGACCTGCCCTGTGGGGATCGTGAGGTCGAGATCCCTCCACACACCAAATCGATCCACTTGAATGGAGGAAAGTTTCATGGAAGACGTCCCTCCCGTTCCAGCAACCATTGCCGCCCTAAAGACATTGCCTCCCGAGAGACACGTCCAACTGCGGAACCCCCCAGCAACCGTTCGAGTTCCACCTGTTCGCACTGCCACTCTTTGGCGGCTGTGGCGGTCCACTGGTGAAGTGACTGCCGCGCCCCAGACGTATTCTCAGTCAACAGACTGACATACTCCTCCAGCAGCGGATCGCTGCTGACGGTGCCCCGGGCAGGCACAATGCGCGACAGCGACTGACTGGCGATTTGCCAACCCTTCTGTGCGGCCCGGGTATCGACCTCGGCAAGAAACCGATCGAGTTCATCGCGTACCGTGTCCAATTCCTGCGGCCACTCCTCGGCCGAAAAATTCCAACGGATACACCGTGGAATGGCAGAGCTCTCGGCGAGATGACGCTCGACCACAGCCAACATCCGATTCAGCAGAGCGCTCCGGCTTTCGCCAGGAATCCCCTCCAGTCCCCACTGCTCCCAGACGAAGGTCGCGGTGGGAAGCAATTCGAGGCGTGGCTCCAGATCGGCTCCACACTCGACCAGCGTTGCTCCGCAAAGTCCCGGTTCCAGCGCCGTGAGTCCCTGCAAGGGCCCGGGAGAATGAACCAGCGTGCCCCCCACGTTCAAAGTCCGGCGGCGGGCCGGTTCGCACGTGGCGACATAAGAGATCGTGGCATCCAGCGGAAGCCCCCCAACAATCGACAGTGGGGCATCACTCAACAGCAGGCGCTCTCCCGAAAGGGCGACCCCAATCCGCAGGCCGCTCTCTCCGGGTGCTTCCGTTTCATGCGGCAATCCCCCCGCCGGTGGGCTCACCAGTTGCGGGCCATTTGCATGCAATCCCGGCGATTGCCTGCCGGTCGACTGGCTTCCCTGGGAATGGGAGGGAGCATTCAATTCCGTCGACAACAATTCCAGGGACTGACCATGGGCTCCCACAACCGTCAGTCCAGCGCCCGCCTGCAGTTCCAGGAGATGCAGGTTGTGAGGCCACCCCCGACCCTGAAAGCCCTCCCGTACCGGATCACTATCGGCAACTGTCAGCACGACGGGAATCCGTGATTGCGCCAGGCTTTGGCACGCTTCTGCCAGGGCCAGCGCTCCGCGGGGGCCAAGTCCATCCTCCGGACAGCAGGGGCCTGTCAACAACAGCAGATCAGCCTGCTGGTCGCGAACCTGTTCCACCAATTTCCGCAGGGCCAGCAGCGTGCAATCCCGGAAGATCTCTCGGCGCAACTGACCCAGACGCCGCAGACCACTGACTGGTTGATCCAGCCGCAGGTGCGACCCGTGAACGATCCTTGCACGTTCCCTCATGCATTTGACTCCCTGAACGTCACATCCGTGACCACGTTTCAGTGAGTTTAGTCAAGTTTCCCAGACTGTATGAAGCCCAATTCCGGTATCTTTCCCAAACCTCTCAAGACATTCTCTCTTCCAAAACCCACAAATCGGCCGGAATCTGACAGATTGGGCGGCCTGGGAAGACTTTACCGGACAGCCAAAAACTCGGCCCGGGAGAAGGGTCCAACGGAACTCCCCTTACCAGCCAGCCGCGACACCACGCGATACAACAGGTCCAGCGATTCCCGGGCCTGCACAAACGTAATCACATTGGGAGGACTGATCCGGATCACATTCCCCGCCAGGGGTCCCAGCAGGTGAATGCCATCCCCCCCCGGCTCGCCCAAGTAGGCAGCTTTCACAATCTCCACCGCCACATGCCGGCTGTCCAATCCCAGACCGGCAGCACATTCGATTCCGAACACCAACCCCTCGCCACGCACCTTGGCGACCAATCCCGTCTCCTTCAGTCGGTTCAGCCCCTCGAAAAACAGGGGCGTCAACTCCCTGGTGTGCGCCAAAACATCCGTGGATTCAAATTCATCCAGCGTCGCCAAAACGGAAGCACATCCCAGCGGATTCGCACTCCACGTATCCGACGCCTCGCCGTATTTCAAGCTGGCCATCACATCGCCGCGCCCCACCACGGCCGAGACGGGAACCCCGTTCCCCAACCCCTTCCCCATGACCACGAAATCGGGCTCGATGCCGCACGCTTCAAACGCGAACATCCGACCGGTACGGCCGAAATTCGCCTGCACTTCATCGAGGATGAACATGATGTCATGTTCGTCACAAAACTGGCGCAGCAACTGGTGGTAGGCCGCCGGCACATGGTAGCTGCCGCCGCCCCCAAGGTACGGCTCGGTGATCAGACAGTTGATCCGTGAGCCATATTCCGCCCACAGCGCCTCGAGTTCGGCCCGGTAGGGTGCCAGATCGAGCGTCTGACCATACTTCGAAACATCATCCACCTCCTGACGAGGAAAACTGATGAACTTCACCCGCGGATCGCGCTCGGGGTCAGACTCGCTCCCCGTCACCGCTCCCGCCAGCCCCTTTTTGCCATGAAATCCATACCGGGTCGCCAGAATCAGATCGCGGGATTTGTCCCGGTGCAGGCAGGCCCAGAGCGCCTTCTGGATTGCCTCGCTCCCCGAGGCGGCCCACATCACCGCATCGAGCCTCCGACCGCCCGGCCAGGACTGCACATTCTTCACCAGTCTGCGGACCGACTCCGCCTCAATTGGAGTGATGGCGTTGTACGCGGTCATCGTCACTGCATCGACAAACTCACCCTCGGCCGCCGGGCGGCCCCCCAGCATCTCGGGCGTCCACGCCATGTAGTGGGCGAACCGCTGCAGCCAACGTCGCGGATTGTGCCCCAGGTTGGCCACCAGCACACCCGAAGTGTAGTCGTAAAGCCGCCGCCCCTCGGGGGTGTAATGGAACACCCCGGCTGATCGCGCCAGGACTCCTTGGCTGGGAGTAAAGGTCCGCAAGGCCACTGGCTCCTGAGCGGCAATTGTGGCGCGGACCTGATTGGACTCGGGTTCACCCGCAAATTGGATGGGCGTGATCATGGCCGGTCAAGTGGAGGGCAGGATTCGAAACCAAATCCCCAGAGGGAGAGAACGGAAGTTTACTCGATTGGCCCCTCACTGGACCAGACCTTCCGACCAGGTTGTGGGTCGTCTCCCGCTCCGCTGTCATGCCCCATGCTTCCCGGGATACAATCTCCTGCAGCTCTTCCTTGATTCCCACCGCCCTGCCCCGATTGTGCCTGGCCAATCCACTACGGAAAGTCGTGGATTTCTTTTACCGAGCCCACCATGTCCCACATGCCCCTCCCTACCGCCAGTCCCGCAATTCTCACACGTCGGCAGTGGCTGGGCTGCGCCTCTGCGGCCGCTGCCATCCTGGCCGGCCCCAGCCACCGGTCGGCCCAGGCTCAGGATCTGGTCACACTGCCCGATGGAAAACTCCTGATAGTCCGGACGCCCAAGCCTCTGAACGCCGAGCCCGCGCTGCATCGGCTGCCTGAACAATGGATCACTCCACTGGAAACATTCTTCATCCGCAGCCATGGGAATGTACCGCAGCTTGATGCCGCTGCCTATCGCCTGTCGATCGAGGGGCTGGTTGAACGGCCCCAGACTCTCTCGCTGGACGAACTGGTCGGCCGGTTCCCCCAGGTGGACCAGACCGCGACCCTCACATGTGCCGGAAACCGCCGGGACGAATTCGCCCCCCCGAAAATCAGTGGTGTCCCATGGAATGCCGGGGCGATCGGCAATGCCCGGTGGACGGGAATTCCGCTGCGGAGTCTGCTTGAGGGGTGCGGCCTGAAACCCGAAGCACGTCACGTCTGGTTCGAGGGGGCCGACGAGATCACCGACCACGGAACCACTTTTCCGTTTGGTGGATCAATTCCCATCGAACGGGCGCTCGCGGGGAACGACCTCATGGGACTCCCCCTGTTGGCCACCCACATGAACGATCTCCCCCTCACTCCCTCCCACGGAGCCCCGCTACGGATGGTGGTTCCCGGGTTTATCGGGGCCCGCAGTGTCAAATGGCTGACCCGCCTGGCCGTCAGCGATCGTCCCTCACCCAATCATTACCAGGCCGATGCCTACAAGCTGCTCACAGCAGACACTCCCGACGCCCTGACGGCGGCTCATCCCATTCATGAATACGTCCTCAACTCGGTCATCGCTCCGCCCGAGGGGGGACTGCGGCCTCAAGACGGATACGTAACACTGCGAGGCTTCGCCCTTGCCGGGGGCACCGCCGGCACCAGCCTGCGACGGGTGGAGGTCTCGGCGGATGATGGCCAAACCTGGACCGCCGCCCGCGTGGTCTCGCCCACAAGGGAGTACTGTTGGGTGCTCTGGCAAGCCACACTCCCCGTCACCCCCCAGACTCGCAGCGTGTGCGTGCGGGCCGCGGACTCGACCGGCCAAATCCAGCCCCGGGAGATGGTGCGAAATCTCAAGGGCTACCAATACAATGCCTGGCACCGGGTGGCACTGACCAACTCCTGAACGCCCGGTACCTGGCCTGTTTTGCCAGCCTGCCTCGGGCGGCAGCAACCTTTTCTTCCAGACAGCCCTCCACGCCCCCTTCGGGATGACAGCCGATTCCCTGCTGGTCGCGCTCTGCACCTACAACGAGCGCGACAACATCGAGGCTCTGCTGCCCGAAATCTGGCGGGTGGTTCCGCAGGCCCACATCCTGGTGGTCGACGACAATTCCCCGGATGGCACTGGCCAACTTGTCGCCGAGTGGATGACTCGCGAACCGCGCCTCCGATTGCTGGCCCGCCCCGGCAAACTCGGACTGGGAACCGCCACCCTGGCCGCACTGCAATACGCCGTCGACAACAATTACAGCTGGGTCGCCAACCTCGATGCCGACTTCAGCCACCCCCCAGCCACCCTCGAGACTTTGCTCCGTCAGACCCCCGGACACGACGTCGTGCTGGCATCCCGTTACGTTCCCGGAGGGGGTGTCGCCGGCTGGCCCTGGTACCGGCATGCGATGAGCTGGTCGATCAATCTTTTCGCCCGGCTGCTGTTGCGGCTGCCAGTGCGCGACTGCAGTGGCTCATTTCGCGTCTACCGGGTCGCCCAGCTTCGACAGCTCGATCTGCGGCGATTTCTGTCGACCGGCTACTCGGTCCTGGAAGAACTGCTCTACCGCCTCCGCAGCCAGGGAGCCCGGTTCTGCGAAGTCCCCTACCAGTTTGCCGAACGCCGCCACGGCTACTCAAAGATCCGTCTGACCGAAGGGCTGCGGGCGGGCCTGATCATCCTGCGATTAGCGCTCGGGCTAGGGGGCTGAGATACTGCCTGCCAACGCTCACGGCCGGTCACTCGAAACCATAACGGAATATCCGGAGCCCCGCACTGCTGCCGAAAAGCCAATGGGCCGGCGTGCGAACAACGCACCGGCCCTTGGCAGCTTCACGGGGAGGAATCCTTCCGGATCATCCCTGACGCAGACTTACCGCGTGTTGATGTAAAGAGTCGGGTCGTCGATGATCCAGGGAGTCGACATCGACCGCCCGTCATCCATGTTGACCACATTGAAGAAAAACGTGGTCATCCGTTGGGCGGTGAATCCGTACGGCCGCTGGGTCGAGATGTGATCCCGTTCGGTCAGGGGCTCGACACCGGAATGGGCGTAGTAGTGCACCAGTCCATCGGGGGTCACCGAGATTCCCAGAGTCCACCAGCCCGGCTCGGTGATCATGGGACCCGGCACTTCTTCGCCCCGGGAACCGGCACGAATCAGCAGCATGGCCGAGTCTTCCTTGTGACCGTCCGCCTTGCTGTGAAACTGGATGAAGAATCCAGGCCAGTACTGCTCCACCTTCGTCGTTGTCGTGGGGAACCCTTCACCCCGGAACATCCTGCGGAACTGGGTCTTCACCGTTTCTGTCTTGGTTGTTTCCAACTCCACCCGGAAGCCAAACGATGATCCCGTACGACGTTCCCACTGTTCCCAGGGGGGCAGGAACACCCGCACCACGCAACTGGGGTTTTGGTTGACCGAAATCGGCCCCCCCAGCATGGTGGTCACATTGACCAGCAGATCGTCCTGTTGTTGTTTCCGCGAGATGAAATTCGGCACGCCGGTGTACAGCGATTGCAGCAGCAATGCACCGTTGCTTCCCGGAAGTCCACCAGGGGGAGTGGGCACCCGCTTCACCACGTCGGGCTCGCCGCGGTAGGTACTCTCATAGATGCGTTGATTCTTCGAGATACCCGAAGGCAGGCGGTCCTGCTTGTCGAGATTCGAACTCGCCTTGGGAGGATTGGGATAGAACTCCCAATCTTCGGCTTCGAAGTCATCGCCGACGCGGTCGACTTTCTGCCCACGACCCGGAACTGTCCGGGCGCGGAACTGGGCGGTCACCGTACCGGCCCCAACGAAAGCCACGAAACCAATCAGGCACAACCGGCGCAGCTGGCTCGGCTGGAAGAGCTTGCGGAACACCATGGCAGACGAACCCCGGGGGCGAAAGTAAGCACTCAACCGGCGGTCGTCGGGCGGGGCCACGCGCAAGCAGTTCGACCCGAAGGCGTCCCTGCCAGGGTGATCCGACGCGCCGGAGCACGACCGATTTCACCGCCATTATCGGCGGGAACGCAACCATCTCTCCCCACAGAGCAGACGCCCCGACTGCAGATTCCGCATTTTACCCAACCGTTACAAACACGAAAATCATGCCGCTCCCGAATGCTGCCTCGGCCCTCCTTGCAACAGCCGCACCACCGGCAAGTTCCCCTCGGGAAACACCCGCTGGGCGAGTTCCTCTCGGGGGACCCACCGGAATCCGCTGTGGTCCTCCGCCACCAGGCGCGGATCCACCGGCTCACACCACCAGAAGTTCAGGTCGAACGTTCCATGCGGGTATTCGAATCGCCGGGTCAACAGCAACTCAAGGGCCCGCACGAGGAGGCCCGTCTCCTCCAGGCACTCCCGTTCGGCACACAACCGGGGAGATTCCCCGGGCAGGCATTTGCCTCCGGGGAATTCCGAACAGCCTGCCAGGTCGGCTCCCGGCGGGCGAATTCCCACAAGGAAACGATCGGCATGTTCGACGATCGCGATGCCAATGGTCTTCAGCGGTGCCGCAGGGCGCGGCGACTGGGACAACGTATTCATCAGGCGTCCTTGCGAATCAAACCAGTTTTCTCGAGCCACTCTGCTGAGAATCACCTCTCAAGCCACTCCCCATCGAGCGACTCCGCGAGACACGATCCTTCGGTCCCGCGGAGACAACCGACTCCTGGCCAACCAACTCCACAAGTTGCGGCTACAGCTTGGCGTCGGCGGGAGGGGCCCCCATCACGTGAAAGCCCGCGTCGACGTGGACCACCTCTCCGGTCACCCCGCTCGCCAGGTCGCTCAGCAGGTACATGCCGGTCTTGCCCACTTCCTCGGCAGTCACGTTGCGTCGCATGGGGGCCATCGCGGGATACAGCTTCAGCATCACATCGAAATCGCCGACGGCCGAGCTGCTCAGGGTCTTCAGGGGACCGGCACTCAGACCGTTGACCCGCATGTTCACCGGTCCCAGTTCGTGGGCCAGGTACGTCAGCAGCGACTCAAGCGCCGCCTTGCAGACACCCATGATGTTGTAGCCGGGAATCACCTTTTCCCCGCCGAGATATGTCAGGGTGAGGATGCTCCCGCCAGGATTGAGCACCGCGCGGGCACGCCGCGTAATGGCCAGCAGACTGTAGACTGAAATGTCCATCGACTGCAGAAAGCCGCCGCGGCTGCAGTCGTAAACGTGCCCCTTGAGGTCGTCAATCGGGGCGTAGGCAATTGAGTGCAGCACGAAATCAAGCCCCCCCATGGCCTCTTTCGCCTGCTGGAAAACCCGGTCGATGTCTTCTTCTTTCTGCACGTCGCACGGGGTAATGAGCTTCGCTCCCAGCGGTTCAACCAACTTGCGGACGCGATGCTCCATCCGGGGCCGGGCAGGGTCTTTGTCGGGGAGGTGGGTGAAGCCCATCTCGGCCCCTTCCTGGTGCAGCTTCTCGGTGATGGCCCACGCGATCGAGTGATCGTTCGCAATCCCAAACACCAGACCCTTCTTGCCAGTGAACAAACCCATTCCGTCAATCTCCCGACGAACACAAACCGAACGCAACGCCCGCCCTGTCGCCCGGGACACTCCCCGAACCGCAGCGTGCGTGACACAAGAACACCGATGGGGACAATATCGATTCAACGCCAGTTTGGAAAGTTCGCCTCCCGGAACATCGCCCCCTTCGATTCCGTCCCAGCGTGCTCTCAACCTCCGAAATGATCTCCGGTCGCGGCGTTCAATTCCCACTCCCCCAACACCGATCCAACGCGCCGCACCAACTCGTCCGGCGGTGCCATGGTTGTTAACCGGCAGGTCCGCCGCAAGGTGACCACATCGACCGGCTCCCAGAGCGCGCGGGCCTGCAGGTACACCTGCCAGTCGGCGTCACTGGCATCTCCGCGGCGCTGCGCGAGACGGTCGCGCACCACCGCTTCGGGTCCCTCACAGATCAGCCAGCCAGTGGGAATTGCCAGGCGGTCGGCGGCGCTGAGAAAGGCCTGCCGCTGCCAGGTCCGGGAGAACATCGCATCCACCACCACCCGTTCCCCCTGGCAGACGGCCTGCTCGGCCCGTCGCAAGACCTCGTTGTAGACCCGTTCGGTCATCTCACCCGAGTACAGTCCAGGGATCTCGCGGCCCGAGTCCCGGGGGTCAATTCCCGCCAGCTCCTTCCGCACCACGTCACTGCGAATGACCCGTGCGCTACAGGCTTCCCCGAGGAGACGGGCGAGAGTCGATTTTCCACTCCCCGGTAACCCGCCCACCAGAAGCAGGCAGGGGCGCTTCCCTGGCGGCAGCAACTCTCCCTGAGCCAACAGCCAATGGGCCCGGGCACGTTCGCGTGCCCCGTCACGTTCCAATTGGGGGACTTCGGGCTCCTCCAGCAGCATCCCCTCGACCTTCCCCCGCACCGCCGCGCGATACCCCGAGTACAGCGGCAGCAGAGAGCGGCCTTCTTCATCACCCGACTCGAGAAAATACGCCTCGGCGAAGGCCCGCGCCAGATCACGCCGTCCATGAAACTTCAGGTCCATCACTAGAAAGGCCATATCGGCGATCGGGTCGGTGTAACGGAATCGTTCATTGAATTCGATGCAGTCGATCATCGCGACGTCATTGGGGGGAGGACTCTCCGGGAAGAAATAAACGTGGTCGAGATGCAGATCGCCATGAGTTTCACAGGGAACACCCCGCTCCGCGCGCGAGTCGATCAGAATGCGATGTTCCGCCAGCAGTTCTTCCTGACGGGCCACCAGGCTGGTCCACACCGGTTCAGTGACTGTCTGGCCCACCTGCGGCCGTGCGAGTTCGAGATTTTGTCGCAGGTTCAACGCCACGGCTTCGAAGCGGCCGAAAGAGGAAATGTGCCGGTTGCGATTCGCCCCTTTGTGAAATCGGGCCAACCTTTCTCCCAGCCCAATCAACTGTTCAACCGTGACCAAGCCCGCCAGCACATGGCGCTGCAGCGTGGCCTCGTCCGGGAGGCGGCGCATCTTCACACCCCACTCGATCGGGGTTCCTTCCCCTTCGAAGTGCAGTCCTTGCGCGTTACGAGTGATCGGCACCACCCCCAGATAGATCGACGCGGCGAGGCGGCGATTGAGCCGCACTTCCTCCTCGCAATCTTGACGGCGTTTGTCGAGGGTGCTGAAGTCGAGAAAGGGCAGCCGCACCGGTTTGCGGATCTTGTAGGCGCAGTCTCCTCCGAGGAAGACCGCCGAAATGTGCGTTTGCCGCACATCCACCCGGGGCACCGGAACGGGAAAGGCTCCCGGTTGCGAGAGCTGGTGGAGCAATGAAGGGAACTCCGCTGTCATCGGTCATCACCCAAATCGAACACCAGCTTGACAAGTTGTGCCGCGCCACCTGAAATTTGCCGTTGCGGAGACGTGGCCAGACACCTCTTTTCCGCAAGCATACCATCCCGTTCTGGCGGCAGTCATCGAGGAGCGAAAGCGTAATGGGCGGACCAATCGTGCGGACAGGAACCACTCCGGAATTCTGGTCGAACTGGGAACGGGTCTTCGGAGCGAAGAAGGGGGCCGCTCCTGCGGCTGCCAAGAAGGCCGCGGGCAAAAAGGCTCCCAAGAGCGCCGCGAAGAAAACGGCCCCCAAGAAAGCCGCGAAGAAAAAGAAGTAACGCGGCGGTCGCTCGACCACCTCGATGGCGACCCTTCCCTCCCGTGCCGCGTGTTTTTGGGCAGTTGCCATGCATCGAGTTCTCAAGCACGACGGCCCCCTGGGGCGGTCGTTCGACTGGTTGGCGGTGGTGGCCCTGTTGGCTATCGTGGGAATGCTGCGCTCAGCGATTCCCGGAGTCAATGAAGCCCACTATCTGACAAAGAGTCGGCACTTCTGGGATCCAGCCTGGTGCGCCAACGATCTGTTCCTGCAATCCACCGACGCCCATTGGCTGTTTTTCCAGACCGTGGGAGTGCTCACCCGCTGGCTTTCGTTCCCCGCCGCAGCCTGGATCGGTCGCAGCCTCGGCTGGGGGGTGCTCGCCTGGGGATTCTGTGAACTGGCCCGCCCGCTACTGCCATCCCGTATTCAGATCATTGCGGCCGGACTGCTCTGGGGGGCCCTTGCGGCCCCTCAGGGATTCTCGGGCGAGTGGCTGATTGGCGGCATCGAGGCCAAGGTGCTGGCGTGGGGCCTGGCGATTGCGGGTCTGGGGGCCTGGTTGCAGGGCGCAGCTCGACAGGCTTCCCTAAGACTCGGCTTGGCAGTCGCACTGCACCCCGTGGTGGGCGGTTGGGTGTCTCTCGCGTGGCTGCTCGCCCTGCCGCTCGATCGCTGGGGACCGCGCTGGTTTTCGGGAGTGCGGGGACCGCAAACGCCCGGTGCCACCAAAAACGAAACTGCATTTCCCGATCGCAATCGCCAGATCGTGCACTGGGGGCATCCACTGCTCCTGGCGTTCTGCGCCCTCCCGGGATTGCTGCCTGTCTGGCAGATGCTGCAAGCGGTCGATTCGCCGCAAATGCAGCAGGAAGCGAACCGCATCCAGGTTTATGAACGACTGCCGCACCACTTGTTGCCGCAGGCGTTCCCCTGGGACCGTGTCGCCTGGTCTGGATTGCTGTTGGCTGTCTGCCTGGTGGGGGGTTGGCGTCTCACGCGCAGTCCGGCCTGGCGCAGTCTGCGCTGTGTCCTGCTGCTGGCCTGTCTGTTCACGGGGGCGGGTCTCGCTGCCAGCCGGTTCCCCTGGGGAACCGAGTTTCTGCGGTTCTATCCGTTTCGGCTGCTCGATGGGCTGCTGCCCGTTCTGGCTGCGCTGCAAATGACCGCCAGTTGGTCGGCCTTCAGCAGTCGAACCCCCCGGCCAAGGTGGACAACCCCCGGAATGGCCCGGGCCGCATTGGCCGCCGCCGCCTGCGGGTTGCTCGCCTGCCCCCAACCGGACCGGGTCCAACCCCCGTGGAAGGCTGACAATTTCGCGGCCTGGCGCGACGTCTGCGACTGGGCATCGCGTGAGCTGCCCCCAGAAGCCCTCTGCCTCACTCCCAAATACAGCGTTGGCTTCAAGTGGTGGGCACAGCGGGCCGAGTTCGTCACCTGGAAGGATTGTCCCCAGGACGCCGCCAATCTTCTCGAATGGAAAGACCGGCTGCGGTTGGTGGCCGAGTGGCGAGAGAAGCACTTTGCCGGGGGATTTGGCGTCGAGGCTCTGTTCGACCTGCGACAATACGGTTCCATCGACTATGTCATCGCCTGGAATGCCGACCCCTTTCGGGTCGATCCTGTCTATCGCAACGCGGTCTTCTCAGTCTATGCGGTTCCCGGCAGTTCGCGGCCTGGCCCTGCCAACCGCCAGGGGCTGTCCACACCTCCCCCTGTGGCTCCTTAACCACCTGTTTCCTTCCGCCCCGTCTGTTCGCTGCCGACTGTCACTCCAGGGAACGGACGCTCGTCGTCGAGCCATGCCCCGGAAGCTGTTCACCCAAGCCTCCCAACCATGAGCATCTGGAATCTCGACCGCGTCTTCCAACCCCGACGGGTCGCCGTGGTGGGAGCCAGTGACGACCGTACCAAAGTGGGCTACACCGTGCTCCGGAACCTCATCACCGGAGGTTTTGGCGGGGTTGTCTATCCTGTCAACTCGCAACGTGAGGCTGTCTCGGGCATTTGCGCCTATCCCCGGGTCTCCGCGCTGCCTCACGTTCCCGACCTCGTGGTGATCTGCACCCCCGCCGCGACGGTTCCCGGGCTGGTTCGGGAATGTGGCGAACTGGGGGTGGGGGGACTGGTTGTGTTGTCGGCCGGCTTTCGCGAGGCAGGAGCGGCTGGCCGAGACCTCGAACAGCAGGTCCAGGCCGAGCGTCGGAAGTTCCCTCACCTGCGGATCATCGGTCCCAACTGCCTGGGTATTATCGCCCCGCATAGCGGTGTGAACGCCAGTTTTGCGGCCGACATGCCCACCCCAGGCTCTCTGGCTCTCATCTCGCAGTCAGGAGCACTCTGCACGTCGCTGCTCGACTGGGCGATTGGTCAGCAAATCGGGTTTTCGCACTTTGTCTCGATCGGCAACATGCTCGATGTGAGCTTTGGCGATCTGATCGATTATTTTGGAGAAGATCCACACACCAGGGCCATCATTCTGTATATCGAGTCGATCAGCGACGCCCGGGGTTTTGTCTCGGCCGCACGGGCGTTTTCCCGCTCCAAGCCAATCGTCGCCTACAAGGCGGGTCGGTTTGCCGAGTCAGCCCACGCCGCTGCTTCACACACGGGTGCCATGGCGGGCGAAGACGCTGTTTGCAACGCCGTCTTCCGACGGGCCGGCATCGAACGCATCTTCCATATGGGAGAACTGTTCGACTGTGCCGAACTGTTGGCCTCGCAACGCCTCCCCCGGGGTCGCCGTCTGGCGATCGTGACCAATGCCGGCGGACCGGGGGTGATGGCGACCGATGCCCTGATGGAGCGGCAGGGGGAACTGGCCCGTCTGGAAGATGCGTCGACCACCCAACTGAGTACGGTGCTCCCCCCCTGGTGGTCCCACGGCAATCCCGTCGATGTGCTGGGAGACGCCCCGCCCGAGCGCTTCGCCCAGGCGGTCGAGATTGCCCAGGCCGACCCCAATGTCGATGCCGTGCTGGTCATGCTCACTCCGCAATCGATGACTGACTCGACCGGCACTGCCGAACGGGTGGCGGAAGTCGCCCGCCGGGGTTCCAAACCGGTCCTTGCGGCATGGATCGGAGGGGCGCGGGTGGCAGCCGGAGCCCAACGCCTGCAGACGGCCGGGATCCCCTGTTACGCGACTCCTGAGGGGGCGGTCGAAGCGTTCCTGCACCTGGTCTCACTGGGCCGCAATCGGGAGATTCTTCATGAACTTCCCCGCGACCTCCCGATCGAGCTGCCCCCCCAGTTGCCAGCGTGGGCAGACGCCGCCCGACTGCTGCAGGTCACCAGCGAACAGACTCTGACCGAAGAGAACAGCAAGCTGGTCCTGGCCGCCCATGGAATCCCCACGAGCCTGGCACACCCCGCCCGAACAGTGGATGAGGCGGTGGAGATCGCCAACCAGATCGGATACCCCATCGCTCTCAAGATCTGGTCTCCCGACATCTCGCACAAGACCGATGTGGGTGGGGTGCGGTTGGGGCTGCGCGATGCCGACGGAGTCCGCGCCGCCTACAACGAACTCCTGACCGGCGTGCGGGCCCGGCGTCCTTCGGCTCAGCTCTGGGGGGTCACAGTGCAGGCGATGGCCAATGTTTCCAACGGCCTGGAGCTGATCATCGGGATGAAGACCGACCCCACGTTTGGAGCCGTGTTGCTGGTGGGGGCGGGAGGAGTCACCGCCGAGATCGACCAGGATCGGGCCCTGGAACTCCCGCCGCTGAACGAGCGGCTCGCCCGCCGCATGCTCGAATCGCTGAAGCTCTGGAAGCTGCTCAACGGGTACCGGGGACGGACTCCGCTGGATGTCGAAGCGCTGATTGAGGTCTTGATTCGTTTGTCGCACCTGGTGTGCCGTCACCCCGAGATCCGGGAGCTCGACATCAATCCCCTCCTGGTGCTCCCCCGGGGGGTGTTGGCGCTCGACGCACGTCTGGTCATACGTCCCTTCCCAGCGGAGGAATCTCCCCGCCCGTATTCCCACCTCGCGATTCGCCCCTACCCCGGGGAATTTGTGAGGGAAGTGGTGGTGGATTCGGGCGTTCGCCTGCTGCTGCGCCCCATTCGTCCCGAAGACGAACCACTCTGGATCGC
>Ga0315904_10000458_pt1 | contig 64790 bp, 63 predicted proteins | sample LakEriMetagenome_6_FD_203529 | JGI IMG/M metagenome (GOLD analysis project Ga0315904, IMG submission 203529) | Freshwater fungal communities from buoy surface, Lake Erie, Ohio, United States - Buoy 12 MA120 | ecosystem: Environmental > Aquatic > Freshwater > Lake | place: USA: Lake Erie, Ohio...
GACGTATCACTGGTGGACCGGTTGTAGCGCCAGCTGCAGTGCCGGGTAGCTAAATACGGAAGAGATAATCGCTGAAAGCATCTAAGCGAGAAACTCACCTCAAAACTAGTTCTTCCTATAGAGCCGTTGTAGACTACGACGTTGATAGGACGGGTGTGGAAGCGTGGTAACACGTTAAGCTTACCGTTACTAATAGCTCAATTGGCTTGATTTATGCACTGAAAAAATTTTTCGATACAAATTACAATGTTATTTTTGAATATCATATTAAATAAAATTCAAACTAACTTTTACTTTTTAAATATTATTTTATAAATTTAATTTTTTATACATAATTAATTTAATTAAAATAATGATTACATCCATTATGCAGCCTACGTTTTTACCTTCTCCAATTTATTTATCTTTAATTTACCAATCAGATAATTTTGTATTTTTAGATAATGTTCAATTTTCAAAGCAAAGTTGGCAACAAAGAAATAAAATAATTACTAAAAAGAGTGCAGCGTGGATAACTGTCCCTATAAAAAATTCTAAATTTAATAACATTAATGAAATAAAAATTATAAAGAACGATAGAAATTTTAAAAAAATTCTAAATTTAATAAAACTTTCTTATTCAAAATCAATTTTTTTTGAAAAATATTTTAATCAATTTGAAAAAATTTTATTAAATCACCAAGAAAAATTATGTGATTTAAATATTAATTTGATAAAATGGCTATGCGACTGTTTTAATATTAAAAGTAATTTTTATTATTCATCAAAATTAGTTCCAAATTTAAATTTAGATAAAGTTTTGTATTTAGTGGATATTTGTAAAATATTAAATACTTCTATATATCTATCCCCATACGGTTCAAAAGAATATTTAGAGAAGAAAAAAAATTTTTTTATTAATAATAATTTAATAGTACTTTATAACAATTTTGATTTAACGATTTTTGAAAAGAAAGGTTTTAATCCCAGCGCAATAGATCTTTTATTTAACGAGGGTGGTGAGAATGGGAGAAAAAAAATAATTAGCTCAATAAATAAATCCTATGAATAAAAATATTGTTGTTGTCGGCGGGGGGCTGCCAGGTATGATTACCGCATATCTGGTAAAAAAAAAATTTTTTAATCTTAAAGTCTATTTAATAGAAAAAACAAATCACTTAGGGGGCCTTTATTCTTCAATAGATTTTGAGCAAAGGTATACATTTGATATTGGGATGCATCTTATTTACTCTTGTAAAAATGAGTATTTGAATAATTTCTTGAAAAAAACCCTTTATAATAAATGGAATATTTTCGAAAATGTCAAAAAAGATATAGCTGGTGTTTTTTTTAACAACAATTTAAACCAAAAATCACCCTATTTAGATTTAACAAATTTACCAAGCAATAGATTGGAAAATTATAAAAATAAAATTTATTCGTTGTCTAAAACTAAAATAAAAAAATTAAATAAATATAAAAACCTCGCTGAATACTTTAAATCTAGATTTGGAAATGAAATATATACAGAAGTAATAGGCCCTATAATTTTAAAATTATGGGGTTTAAAAGGTGAAATGATGCATCCTTTAGCTTCAAAAATTGTTCTTATGGACAGGTTAATATTATACAAAGATTCATTAAATTTAAGCAGGATTTTAACTAATAATAGTTTAAGAAGCAGGATTGGTTTTCCAAATCAATTTTCTCTGCCAAAAAAATATTATTCAAATCAAAAATTCGCGTTATATCCTAAAGAATTTGGTTTAAAAAACGTTATAAATTTTTTTGAGAAGAAATTAATAAAATTAGATATTAAAATATTTAAAAATACTGATATTGAAACTGCAAAGATTACTAAAAATACAATTCAAACCCTTATAATAAAAAAAGAAAATCAATTATTTGAAATTAAGAATATTTCTAAATTATTTTGGACAAGTCCAATTTATTCCCTGAATAATCTTTTAGATATAGGATTTAAAAGTAAAAAGATTAATACCAGAGAACAAGTATTGGTATATTTTCTTCTAAAATCCAAACCAAGAATGGGGAAGTTGTATTATTTTTATTGTTTTGAAAAAGGTTTTAACACCTTTAGAGTTACTAATTATTACAATTATTGTATAAATTCCAAATTAGCTAATGGATTTTACTCGATTTGTGTAGAATTGCATTTTGATAATAGTAATTTAAAAAAAGATTATGAAAAAATTGCTATTAGTGAAATATTAAAAATGAATATCATTAATAAAGCCTCCATCGTTAGTACTTTTTTGGTTTCAAAAAATAGTTTTCCACTTTTATCTGTCAATAACGTTAATGCTTTAAATAAGATAAGACGTTTAATACTAAAAAAAAATATAAAAAATTTTTATTTATGTAATCAAGCCCCAGAAAAATCTATTTTTTTTTTGCATGATATTTTAGATCAAAATTTTAATCTAATTAGTAGATTTAAAAAATGAATAAAAATATTTCTATCAAATCATTACCAGTTTACTGGAGGATAAAAAAAAAAATTAAAAATCAAATTAAAGGTATTCCATCTAATTTTGATTATAGTTTTTCTGAAATTAAACAAATAGGACTTCTCATTCAAAAAAGAAAAAAAAAATTACTTAAATTTTTAAATTTAATTTATAAAAAGGAATCTAATATAGGTTTTTTACAAGAAGGTCATTCTTTAGCAAAAAATTACGGTAATGATTTTTTAAGATTTTTAAAAAAAAATATTAAAAAAGAAAAAATCTCAAACGTTCTTGAGATCGGCTGTGGAGCCTGTTATCTTTTAGAAAAACTACAAAAATGCGGATATAAAGTCACAGGACTAGACCCCAGTCCTATCACTGTAAAGGAGGCGCAAAAAAAAAAATTTAGGATATTCCAAGGTTTTTATCCATCAAAAAAAATAAAAGAATTATACGATCTTATTTTTAATTTTGATGTGCTGGAGCATGTTTCTAATCCAATAATCTTTTTAAAAAAAATAAGAAAGAATTTAATTAAAGATGGATTCATAGCAATTAAAGTTCCTGATTGCACTCAGAGTATAGAAAGAGGAGATATATCTTTTATTACCCATCAACATTTAAATAACTTTACATATAATTCACTATATTTACTCATGAAATATTGTGGCTATGAGGTAATAAGTTTAGAAAAATCAAAATTTGGTTCCTCACTATATTGCTTTGCTAAAAAATCTAATGATATAAAAGTTGTAAAGAATTTTTCTAAATACGAAAACCAAGAATTTCTTTTTAAGGCAAAAAAAGTAATAAAAAAATTTAAAATTTTAATTAGTAATGCGCTTAATAAAAAAGCAACAATTGGTTTTTATGTACCGCTTAGATCTTTTCCTTATATTTTTCAATTTAGTAAATTAAATAATAATAAATATAGACTATTTGATGATATAATACATTATAGAAATAATTATTTTGATGGATGTAATGTAAAAATTGAAAATTTTGAAGATTTAATAAAAAAGCCGGTCGATCATTTATTTATTATGTCTTTCCCATTTGGTAATAAAATAAAAAAAAAAATATTAATGCGAAATCCATTTCAAAAAATAACAACATTAACGCAGCTAACTAATTAAGATTATTTAGTTAATTTTTTAACCAAAGTATTTATCTGAGTGTCATATTTGTTTATTTCTGAAATAATTTTAGATGATTTTTTATGATCCAAAGTTATTGCGAGTCTACATAAATCCATCCACTTAGTGTTATTTTTTTTTCTTATATTTTCAATTTGGTCTAAAATTTTTAATTTTTTCTTAATAATTTTTTTTTTTACTATGTTCATATTAATTTGATATTTTATTATATATATCTTTATACTTATTCCTAATATAAAAATAAATAATTAGTAAGTTTATTAATGAATGAAATAATTTACAAATCATTAAAAGAAAAAAAATATTTTTTTATTGCTGAAATTTCAGCGAATCATAATGGTTCTTTTATCCAAGCTAAAAATTTAATAAAAATAGCAAAAAAATATAACGCAGACGCAGTGAAATTTCAAACTTATACGCCCGATACCATTACACTACAAAGCAATAATAAAGATTTTAGGATTGAAAGTGGATTATGGAGAGGTAACACATTATGGAATTTATATAAAAAAACTCAAACTCCATTTGAATGGCATAAAAAGCTATTTGATTATGCAAAAAAATTAAAAATTACTTGTTTTAGCACGCCGTTTGACGAAACAGCAGTTGATCTTTTAGAAACTTTAGATTGTCCATTTTATAAAGTTGCCTCATTTGAAATAAATCATATTCCTTTAATTAAAAAAATAGCTAAGACAAAAAAGCTAATTATTATGTCCACCGGTATGGCAAATCTTAATGAAATAGATCTAGCTTATAAGACAGCTAGAAATAATGGAGCAAAAGAAATAATACTTTTGTATTGTGTTAGTAATTATCCATCAAAGGTCTCAGATTTTAATTTAAATAATATTAGAATTTTAAAAGATAGATATAAGTGTAAAGTTGGGTTTTCAGATCATTCGACTGATAATAAAGTTGTTGCAGCAGCAATTGCTGCTGGAGCCGTAGTTATTGAAAAACATATAGCTTTAGAGAGACAAAAAAAAAGTTTTGACGGTGCATTTTCTTTAAAAGGAAAAAAAATTAGCGACTATTTAAAAATTATTAAAGAGACTTCCTTAATGATGGGAAAAGAGTATTTTTTTAGAAATAAAAGTGAAAATAATAGCAAAAAATACAGAAGATCTATTTATGCGATCTCAGATATTAAAAAAGGAGAAAAATTTAGTAAAAAAAATATTAAAGTTGTTCGACCTGGATTTGGGCTGGAACCAGTTTATTTTGATAAGTTATTAACAAGAAATAGTCCATATTTGATAAAATATTCAGATCCTTTAAGAAAAAAAATTATTAAAAAACTAAAACTTTAAAATTTTTTTTATAATTTTCCATAAAAAAGTCTTAGATAATATTCAGCATATATTTTTTTTTCTAAATTATTTTTTTTTGTAATTTTGTAAAGTAAATAAAAACTTCTATATACTGATCTAAAATCTGCATTAAGCGTATTTACCAATTTATCAGCTAGCGAAAAACTTTCTTTAAATTTGTTTATCGAAAAATAATATTTAGCCAATTCATATGTAATTTTATCTTTAAATGAATAGTGTAAGTTTTTGAGGATTTCTAGTTGATTATGGTCAAACTTGTTCTTAAATAAATAATCAAATAAAAAGAATAGTTTCCTTTTTAAAAGGATATAAGAAAAAAAATTTTTTTTAAAAAATAAAAAAAAACTACTTTTACTATGTGATATTAAAAAAAGATTTTCAATTAAATTAGAGCTAAAATTTGTATTAAATAATTTTCTCTCGTAATTTCTAGCATAATTTACATGTTCCTTTTTTTTTGGTTCTGCACAAACTAACATTCCGTCCAAAGGTCTTTTATGGTTTAAAATCTTTCTATAATTTCTTGGAGATATTAAAGTTGTAGTTTTAAAATTTAGATTATCTAAAAATAATTCTATACTATCTTCACTGGGTATAGAAACTATTCCTGAAGCATTAGTTGAGCTATCGTTAAAGTTACTTTCGAATTTATGAAAGGAAAAAGCAATTTTTTTTTTTTTAAACTTATAACTTACATCTAGCATTTCTGCTTTAAATAATATTTTTTTTTTTTTTACCAATTCATTTTGCATTACTCTAAAATCTAAAAAAAGTAATTCAGAAGTCATATTAGATAGTTTTTTAAGAATTTCATTATGATCTGGAACATGATGCAAAACTCCAAGGCAAAGAACTATGTCAAATTTATTTTTTATATTTGAATTTGAAAGATCGCCTTCTATAAATTCTATATCAGGCTCTTCAATTTTTAAAAATTTTCTAATTTCTCTCCCTTTTATAATATTTTTTTTTTTTGGTTCTAGTCCAACAATTTTTTTAAATTTTAGTCGTGATAGTTTCGTTAAATAAAATCCATCGTAGCAGCCAATGTCAATAATAGATTTTTTATGAATTTCTTCTTCTGAGTATTTTTCTCTAATTTTTTTTTCTATTTCGCTTAAAATTAGATTGGACCTACCTTTTAAACCCTCTTCATTCCCAACGACTATTCCGTTTTCATTCCAAACGGAGCAAGTAAAATTTCCAAAAGAATTTAATTTTGCAATTGACATTATTATAACTATAAAAAATTACTTTCACATCAAATTTAATTAATATATAAAGCTGCAATTAATAGAATTTTGTGTAAATCCACAAGATAAAACTTATGAAAGTTATAGATAAAAAAATAAATTTTTATCAAAATAATGGTTTTGTTATTTTTAAAAATATTATACCAAAAAAGATAATTTATAACTTTAAAAGAGATATCTATTTTTGTTCAAAAAAACTTTATTTTAAATACAGTAATAACAAAATATCTAAGATTATTGATTTTTCCCCCTATAATTTCGATAAATATTTATTATTAGCAAAAAAAGAAAATTTAGATGTTGTTGCAAAATCTGTCTATGATTTAGCAAAGAAAATTAATTCATTATATCAAATTGCTGTTTTGCCTAAAGTACAAACACTTATAAAGAAAATTATGGGAACAAATGCCTCAGCTATTTTAGACAGAGGAATGGGCGTTAGAATTGATTATCCAGGAGACAAGTATTACAAAGCTAGATTGCATACAGACTATCATAGTCAATTAGGATCTCAAAATGGTTTAGTCATGTACGTTCCTATTCATAAAATTATAAAAAAGATGGGACCTGTAATATTATTTAGCAAAAGCCATTTGAGTGGAGTTCATGACTGTATGGTAGATTTAGAAAAAGTAAAAAAAGGCTTAACTAACGACCCTTATTTTATCGAGATTACAAAAAAAAAATTGAATACTTATAAAAAAAAAAATCTTTACATCAATGAAGGAGATATCGCATTTTTTAATATGAATTTACTCCATGAAAGTGGAAATAATATTACAAAAGATAAAATAAGATGGTCACTTATTGTGAGATATTTTGATTTAAATTGTCCAACAGCTTTAGAAATGGACTTTAAAGGAGGTCAGCAAAGTGGAAATATTTATAGTTTTAAAAATGGCAACATAGATAAAGTTTACAAATTAACTTAAGCCGTAAATAAAATTCATGCTATCAGATTAATAAAAAACAATATTAATTTCATAAACACATTTTCTTTTGATAAAAAAATTCCCAAACTTTGATTGAAATCTACTAATCTCTTGATTTTGATATAATCCTACAAATTTTTATTAATGATAAAAAAAAAGTAGGGTACAAAGTAAATTTATAAGTTATTTGTAATCACACTGATATCTATCAACAAATTGATTTCTACTCTAAAAGATTTTTGATACAAATTATAAACCTAATGATATTATTAGAATATTTTCTATAAATATAATCTTTAATTATGATAAAAAATATACTTAACGCTCAATCTATAAGATTAACTATTTTAGATATTTTAAAATCATCAAAAGCAAGTCATTTAGGTTCAAATATGTCTGTTGTTGAAATAATAATGGCCATATATTCATCATTAGATCATAATTTAATAAAAAACAAAGATCCTTTAAGAGATAGAGTTTTTATAAGTAAAGGACATTGTGCAGCGGCAACATTTTCAGTTTTACATCATTTAGGTATTATTGATGAAGAAATTATAAAAAATTACCATTTGGATAATTCTTTTTTAGCAGGACATGTTAGTCACTCGGTGCACGGAGTAGAGCATTCAACGGGTGCGTTGGGCCACGGAATTTCCGTGGCAGTTGGCGCAGCATTAGGCCTTAGAAATCAAAATCAACAACAAATGGTTTTTGCTTTATGTGGAGACGGAGAATTACAAGAAGGATCTGTATGGGAAGCTTTATTATTCTGCGGGCATCATAAACTTAATAATTTAATAATTTTTATAGATTACAATAAGATTGGAAATATTAATTTTATTGATAACGTAGTCTCTCTTGAACCTATTAAAAAAAAGTTCGAAAGTTTTAATCTAAATACTAAAATAATTGATGGACATAATTTTGAACAAATTAAACAAGAAATTCAAATAGCTAAGACTCAAGATAAGACTACAATTTTAGTATGCAACACAATAAAGGGAAAAGATATTTTTTTTGCAGAAAACAAAGCAATTTGGGCATACAAAATCTTAGATCAAGATCATTATGAAAAAGCGGTAAAGTTTTTAAAGACAAAATGAGAGAAATAATAATAAATAATATTTTTAATTTAATGGAAAAAAATAAAAAAGTTTTTTTTCTCACCGGCGACATGGGAATTAATTTATTTGAAAGATTTATAGATAAATTTCCAAGAAGAGCAATAAATGTTGGGATTGCAGAACAAAATTTAATTGCTTTTTCAGCGGGACTTGTAAATACCGGAAATATACCCATAGCATACGCTATATCTAATTTTTTAATTCATAGGTGTTTTGAGCAGATTAGAAACGATATATCACTTCATAATTATCCTGTGATTCTTATAGGAACAGGAACAGGGTTCGATTATGGTCCATTAGGTCCAACACATCATATTATTGATGATTGGGGACATTTAAAATCTTTACCTAATTTTCAAGTTTACTGTCCCTCATCCAATGACTTTGCGTCAGTTATTATAGAAAAAGTTATATTAGAAAAAAAACCTACTTATATAAGAGTCCCAAAAGGGTCTTTTAATAATATAAAAACTATAGAGAATTTTAAATATATAAACGGAGATAGTAAGAGTATTTTATTAGTAACTTATGGGTCAAATGTAAATCAATGTTTATTAGTGAAAAAAGAAAAGAATGTATCAGTTCTTATTTTAAATAAAATTTATCCATTAGATGAAGAAGTATTCAAGATAGTAAAAGAATATAAAAATATTATCGTTGTTGAAGATCACAATCCATCAACGGGTCTCTATACTTCTATTATTGAAAATATGGTTAATTTTTCAATTGTGAATAATTTTTATCCCCTGGGGCCAAGAAATTTTGAATATAAGGTTGGTAATTCACTAGAATATTTTCAGAAAAAATATGGATTTGATTATAATAGTATAATTAAATTAATTGATAAAATAAATATAAAAAATTAGTTTTTTTTAAAAAAATATTAGTTTAAAATTTTACCTTATTTTATTTGATTTTATTACTTTTTTTTAATTTCTTTAAATTTTCAATAATTTGAAGCAAAATTATTAGATGTGTACTTTCAATTACATTATAATTTTTTGAGTCAACATGAAAGTTAACTGTCCCCTTATTATGTAGTTTGTTTTTTTTAGAGAAACCTGAGAGTGTAATTAAATTTAGCTTTAATTTTTTTGCAACTAAAGCGGAATTCACTATATTTTTTGAATTACCACTCGAACTAATTAAAATTAGTATATCATTAGGAATAGAATAGAATTCTAAAGCTTTTTTTAACCAGTTTTCATAGCCGTAGTCATTTGAAAAACAAGTTAAAAGTCCCGCTTCATTAAAGTTTACAGCTCGAATACCAACAGATTTTGTGAAATCAACAGCCACATGACTAGAAATAGTTGCGCTAGCTCCATTCCCAGCTAAAATAATTTTGTTATTTTTTTTTTTTCCTAGAATAATTTTTGTGGCAAGCCTGATTTTATTAATGTTAATTTCTTCTAATTTATTAGATATTGAATTTAAAAAATTATCTTCCATTTAGCAAAGTTTTTATATCACATTTTTAAATTTTCATTTAATATAAAAATTATGAAAGTTTTTGTAACAGGAAATCTGGGTTATATAGGAAGTATTCTTACAGATATTTTATTAGAAAAAAAGATAGATTTCATAGGTTATGATATTGGATATTTTAAAAACTGTAATTTAGTTAATACGAATAGTAATTTTAAACAAGTTATTAAAGATATTAGAGATATTGAAAAAAATGACCTTGAGGATTCAGACTGTATTGTGCATTTGAGTGCATTATCAAATGACCCGCTAGGAGAATTTGATGCAAAATTAACATATGATATCAATTATCTTTCAACAATTAGATTAGCGAATTTTGCTAAAGAAACTGGTGTAAAAAGATTTATTTATATTTCATCTCAGAGCATGTATGGGATTTCAAATATTAACGAGGAGCTTGACGAATATAGCAGTAATAAGAATCCTGTAACTGAATACGCAAAAACAAAATGGCAAGCAGAACAAGAACTTAATAAACTCAATTCCAAAGATTTTTGTGTTGTTAGTTTTAGACCCTCAACAGTTTACGGCGTTAGTCCAAGACTTAGGTGTGATATTGTTTTTAATAATTTAGTCGCAAGCGCCTATACTACCGGAAAAATTCAAATAAAAAGCGATGGTAGTCCTTGGAGGCCAGTTATTCATGTAAGAGATGTTTGTTCGGCAATTTTAGCGGGACTGTTCGCTCCAACTAAATTATTAGCCGGCAAAGCTTTTAATGTAGGGATATTGAATGGAAACTACACCGTTAAAGATTTAGCAGAAATTGTTCATAAATTAATTCCTAATACAGAATTAGTTTTTACGGGTGAACACTTAAAAGATCCGAGAACTTACAAAGTTAGTTTTAAAAAAATATTAACGGAATTAAAAGATTATTACAAACCAGAATGGAACTTAGAAAAAGGAGCTTTAGAATTAATTAATTTTTTCAAGAAAATAAGTTTTAATTCATCACAATTTAGAGGAATTAGCACTAATAGACTTTTGTGTCTTTCTAATCTTATTCTTGATAAAAAATTAGATAATAAATTTAGAAAAAAAAAAACTTTTTGATCGGATAATGTTTAAAATAATTAAAAAGTGTCGGATTTGTGAAGATCATAATATGTTGTCTGTCTTAAATTTTGGATGTCAGCCACCAGCTAACTCTTTTCAAAAAAAGATTCTTTTACAAAAAAAAATACCATTAAATCTTTTAAGATGCTCAAATTGTTTTACCTTACAGCTTAGTGCGACAGTAAAACCAAGTTATTTATTTAACAAATATTTATGGGTAACAGGAACTTCTGAGGAGGTAAAAAAATATAGAAGTTATTTTGTAAATAAAGTTAAAAATATGCAACCTTTTAATAAAAGAAAACTATTAGAGATTGCTAGTAATGACGGTTTCTTTTTAAATGAATTTAAAAGGAAAAAATTTAAAGTATTAGGAGTTGATCCTGCAAAAAATATAGCTAAAATCGCTAATAAAAAAAGAATAAAAACTTTACCTAGATTTTTTGATACTGAAACAGCAGAGTATATAAGAAAGAAATATTTCATACCCGACGTAGTAATTTGCAGAAATGTAATTCCTCACGTTGAAAATATTCATGACGTCATAAATGGTATTTCTAAAGTTTTGGCTTGCGATGGTAAAGCCTACATAGAATTTCATTATGCAGCAAATCTTAAAAAAAACATGCATTATGATTATGTGTATCACGAGCATATATTTTATTTTAGTTTATTGACTATGATAAATCTTTTAAAAAAACACAAATTACATGTATTTGATATTTTCAAAAGTTCTATAAGTGGCGGCTCATTAGTTGTTATAGCTTCAAAGATAAAAATGAAAATAAGTAAAGGTGTAAAAAATATTATTTTTCAAGAAAAAAAACAACAAATTAATTCATATTATTACTGGAGAGATTTTAGAAAAAAATGCAATAATCATAAAGTTCGTTTAGTTAAATTATTAAATGAAATTAAAAAAAAGAGTAAAAGAATAGCAGGTTATGGAGCTTCAGCTAGAAGTTCTACATTATTAAATTACTGCGGAATAAATTCTAATCATTTAGATTTTATTTTTGATAAAAATGATATGAAACAAAATTTATTTACTTCAGGATCAAATATAAAAATTCTTAAACCGGAAAATAAAATTATTAGAAGTATAGATTGTGTAATTATTTTAGCTTGGAATTTTAAAGATGAAATCATTAGATTTCTCAAAATATTAAAATTTAAGGGAATTATAGTAATAGTATTGCCATATATAAAAGTTATCAAATGTTAATTAAATTAACCAGATTTAAGAATTTACTCGTTATTTATAAAAAACCCTTTAAAGATAAAAGAGGTTTTTTTGTAAGAGATTTTTGTAGCAATGAGTTAAAAAAATTAAATTTTCGTATAAAACAAGTAAATATATCTTATAACAAAAAAAAATACACTCTAAGAGGATTTCATTACCAAAATAAACCATATGCTGAATCTAAAATCATTAGCTGTATTTCTGGAGAAATATTTAATGTATGTATCGATTTACGAAAAAAATCAGATACTTATTTAAAAATTTTTAAAAAACGTTTATCTGATAAAGTTTATCAATCGTTACATGTCCCAGCTGGATTTGCTAATGCTTATTTAACTTTAAAACCTAATACTAAAATTTTGTATTATATGTCAAAATTATATAAACCAAAATTTGAAGAAGGAATAAGATATAATGATCCTTTTTTTAAAATTTTTTGGCCGAGTAAGCCAAAAATAATTTCAAAAAAAGATCTAAATTTTACTAATTTTAAATAAAAAAAGTTTTTAATTAATGCGGGTTATTATAACTGGTGGTACGGGGTTTATTGGATATCCGATTTTGAATAAATTAATATCATTAAATCATGAAGTAATGTTAGTAGGTAGAAATTTTTCTTCTGTAAAACATTTAAAAATACAAAAACTTAAATTAAATTTAAATAATTATTTAGAAAAAAAAAAAGAAATTATTAATTTTAAACCAGAGGCAGTTATACATTTAGCTTGGCAAGGTATACCAAATTTTTCTAAAGAACTTTCTGAAATAAATTATAATATTACCACTAATTTTATTAGTTTTTTAATAAAATATACTGATTGTAAAAAAATTATTATTCCTGGAAGTTGTTGGGAGTATAATGATGGAAATATTTTAGGAAGTTGTTCTGAAAATATGAAAATTAACCCGCAAAAACCTTTTAGTATTTGTAAAAAAAAAATATTTGATAAATTAATTAGAGAAACTACGAAACATAAAATAATTTTTAATTGGGCGCGGCTATTTTATGTTTATGGACCTCGCCAAAAAAAAACATCACTTATTCCAACATTAATAGAATCGTTTTCTAATAATAAAAAAATAAATATAGAAACACCTTATAATAAAAACGATTTTATATATATTGATGATGTCGTAAAAATTTTAATATTTATGCTTCAATCTAAACTTCCTTCAGGCGCATATAATGTTGGCACTGGCATCGCAACAGAGGTTTTAAATTTATATAATATTATTAAAAATCTTTTTAATATTGATTATGATTTACAAAAGAAATTCTTAAATAAAACATGTAAAATTAATATGCACTTTTATGCTAATACAAGTAAATTTAAAAAATACTTTAAAAATTTTGAGTTTGAAAAAATAAACTCTGGTTTATATAAAACAGTTAAATATTTTAAGGAAAATTATTAATTTCATAAATAAAATAATATTTATAATGAAAAGAATTCTAATTACTGGTTCTGAAGGGTATCTGGGAAGTTTTTTAGTACCTTACCTAAAAAAAAAAGAAAATTATAATGTAGTAGGTATTGATGCGGGTTTTTTTAAAAAATGTACTTTATATAAAGATAAAAATGAAAGAACGATTTATAAAGACTTAAGATATATTACTGAATCAGATCTTAAAAATATTAATACTATTGTCCATCTAGCGGGCATTTCAAATGATCCACTAAATACCCTTTCTTCAAAAGCAGTTTATGACCCAACGAGAAAGTACACATTATTTCTAGCTAAAAAGGCAAAAAAATTAGGAATAAGATTTATATTTGCTTCAAGTTGTTCAGTTTATGGTGCCACAAATAACAAGTTACTATTGAATGAAAGTTCTAATACCAACCCACAAACTGGATATTCTTTAAACAAATTACAAATTGAAAAAGACCTGAAAAAAATTGCCGATAAAAATTTTTTTCCTATATGTTTAAGATTTGCTACTATTTTTGGGGTGTCTCCTCGTATTAGATTTGACTGTGTTATAAATATGTTAACAGGAATGGCATTAACCACAAAAAAAATTATTTTAAATTCTAATGGTAAAGCTTGGAGACCTCATTTGTATATTGAGGACGCATGTTCAGCAATTAATGAAGCTATAAAATATGAAAAAAAAAAGAATGATGATAAAATTTTAATTTTAAACGTTGGAAGAAATGATAACAATATTAAGATAATTGATATCGCAAAAATAATCAAAAAATTTGTTAAAGGGAGTAAAATTATTTTTTTAAATAAAAAAAAAATTAAAAATAATGATTTAATTTTTGATAGAAAAATTAAAGGGGGACATGATGTAAGAACTTATAAAGTATTATTTAATAATATAAATAAAAAATTTATAAATTACAGTTGTGTTTACACAATAGAGAAAGGTTTAAAAAAAATGATTCAAGAATTAAAAAAATTTAAATTAAATAGTAAAGTATTTTGTAATAAAAAATTTTATAGATTGCAATATTTTGAATATTTACATAAAAAAAAACTAATTGACAATTCTCTCAAATGGAAAATTTAAATTTTAAATATGATTATAAAATTCCAGATTTATCAATAGAAATAAAAAAAAAATATTCAAGTGATGCAGTAAATTCAAAAAGAAGAAGGTGCCATCTAATTATGCATAACCATGGAGATGAATTTAATCAGGCATTTGCTTTTATATGTAGTGACTCTTATATGCGACCTCATTTACATCAATATAATTATATGGTCGAAAAAATGCACTTAATTGAAGGAAGTTTTGAACTTTTTTTCTTTGATAACAATGGCAAAATAATTAAAACTTACAAATTAGATGAGCCCAGTCAAAAGGTCCAAGTGCCAGCATTACAATGGCATACTTACGTTATTAGAAATGATTTAGCGATTATTTTTGAAACAATGATGGGAAAATATGATCCATTAACCTGGAAGAAGTTTCCTGATTGGGCCCCAGCAGAGGGGAGCACACTTGCAAGCCAGTATTTTCATAGTCTTAAAAATTTAAAATAAAAAATTTTTATTTTTTATTAAATGAAAATAAATTTAGTTGGTTTAATTTAGTAACTTAGTAAATAAAAATGTTAAATCAAGCAGTTATATTATGTGGTGGTTTTGGCAAAAGACTATTTCCAATTACAAAAAAAATCCCAAAAGCAATGGCTTCCGTAAATGGAAAACCTTTTTTATTTTATTTAATTGAGCAATGTAAAAATAATGGCATTAAAAAAATATTATTATTGTGCGGTTATAAATTTAAAGTTATTCAAAAATATTTTGGTAATGGAAAAAAATTCGGAATTAACATTCAATATCATATAAATCCTCCAAATATTGAAACATATAAAAGAATTTATGATGCAAAAAATTATTTAGAAGATAAATTTTTACTACTATATTCTGATAATTACTGTTCTTTAAATTTACACGATATGATGACTCATTATCAGAACCTTAAGACAAATTTTTTGATTACAATTTGTAAAAAAAAAAATAATGGTAATATCTTAATCAATAAAAAAAAAAATATAGTAAAAAGTTATTTAGTTAAAAAGAAAAATTCTAATCTGGTTGAAGTTGGCTATATAATTATTGATAAAAAAATAGTTTTAGATTTCTTTAAAAATAAAAATGAATCATATAATGAATTGTTAATTAATAATATTAAAAAAAAGAGAGTTAATTATTATTTAAATGATACAGGGTATTTAAGTATTTCAGATATTGAAAGATTAAAAATTACTAGAAAATTTTTTAAAAAAAAAATTATTTTAATAGACAGAGATGGAGTACTTAATCTTAAAAACAAAAATCACTACTATGTAAGAAATTTAAAAGAACTTAAAATTAATTTTATTTTTATTAAAAGGTTTAGAAAATTTTTAATTAAAAAAAAATTATTATGCATATCAAATCAAGCTGGTATTGCAACTGGGGATTTAACTCATAAAAACCTTAAGTTAATAAATAATAGAATTAAAGAAATTTATTCTAAATATAATATTCAAATTTATGATTTTTTTATAAGTGATGCACATTTCTTATCCAATAATTACTATAGAAAACCAAATCATGGGCTCTTTCTAAGGGCTTTATCAAAATATAATTTTATTTTAGATCGAGCTTGCTATATTGGAGATGATATTAGAGATATTGAAGTATCATATCGAGCCAAAACAAAATGTTTATACTTAGGAAAAGAAAAATTAAATAAAGAACAAAAAATTAAATATAAGTACACTTTGACTAACAAAATTTTATAATAATAATACTTTAAGATAATGAATAAATTTGAAAAGGGAGTGTTTGATCGAACTAAATCATACCAAGATAATGTTGATCTAATTAAAACTGCACGTTCATTTCAATTAGAGTCAGTTTATGCCAAGTATTCTTACAATTTTCAGTCATTAGGAAGGCCTATAATACAATATCCGCAAGATATTGTTGCAATCCAAGAAATTATTTGGAAAGTTAGACCCGATCTTATTATTGAAACAGGTATTGCCCATGGCGGCTCTTTAATAATGAGTGCTTCTATGTTGGCTCTTTTAGATATTTGTGATGCTCAAGAAAAAGGATTGGTATTTAATTCAAGAGAATCAAAACGAATGGTGCTTGGGATTGATATTGATATTAGGTCTGAAAATCGAATTGCTATTGAAAAACACCCTATGTCATCACGCATTCAAATGATCGAAGGATCTAGTATTGAACCAAAAATTATTAAACAAGTTAAAAAAGTCGCCAATAATTATAAATGTGTTATGGTACTTTTAGACTCCAATCACACTCACGATCACGTTTTGAAAGAACTTAAGTCGTATGCACCACTTGTAAGTTTAGGAAGTTATTGTGTGGTATTTGATACTATTATTGAGGACTTACCTAAAAATGTTATTTCAGTTCGTCCTTGGGGTCCTGGAAATAGTCCAAAAACCGCGATAGAAAAGTATCTTAGGAAACACCCTGAATTTCAAATAGATAAAAATATCCAAAACAAATTATTAATTACAGTTGCTCCAGATGGATACTTAAAGAAAATTAAATAATCTTTATAACAATGTTTCACTCCAACTTTCATGTAATAACCAAAACTCCACTAAGAGTTAGTTTGCTAGGAGGAGGAACAGACTTTGAATATTTTTATAAACTTCATACGGGACACGTAATTAATACTGGTATCAATAAATATGTATACGTGACTGTTAAAAAGCATAATAAGCTTTTTAACGAGAATTATAGACTAAATTATTCTACAACTGAAAGTGTCAATAATCTAAAAGACATAAAAAATGACATTATAAGAGAGTGCTTAAAATTAGTTCCAGTAAAACCTCCAATTTATATATCTGTAATTTCAGATATTCCTGGTTATTCAGGGTTAGGTTCATCAAGTAGCTTCACAGTTGGATTATTAAAGGCCTTATTATTTATTAAAAAAAAAAAAATAAATAAGAAAGAGTTAGCAGAGTTAGCTTGTAAAATAGAAATAAATATTTTAAGAAATCCGATAGGAAAACAAGACCAATATGTAGCTAGCCATGGTCATTTTGCTAGTTATAAATTTTTAAGAAATGGAAAAGTTATAATTAATGATATAAAAAATAATAAAATAATTAATAAAATTTTTTTAAATTCTTTATTAGTTTGGACTGGTAAATTTAGAGAGGCAAAATCAGTACTTAAAGATCAAAAACATAGATATATCTTAAATAAAGAATATTTATTAAAAATGAATAATTTTACAAGTCAAGGTCAAAACATTTTAAAAAAAAATTTTAATTTAAAATTATTTTTAGAATTAGTTAATAAAAGTTGGCTTCTTAAAAAAAAATTATCAAACCGTATAAGTTCCAACAGGTTGGATAATTTTTATAAAAATTGTGTTAAAAATGGTGCAATATCTGGTAAACTTTTGGGTGCAGGCGGGGGAGGATTTTTTTTAATATTTTTTAAAAATAGAAATAAAAAGAAATTAATTAAATTTTTAAAAAATTATTTTTACTTTCAATGTTTACCTTCAAAAAGTGGTTCAGAAATAATTTATCATAATAAATCACGTTAAAAATAAATATTTTTCATTAAAATCATTATATTTTAAATTTAAAATTTTTGTATTTGCTAAAATTACATTCAGAGTTTATTATGGACATTAATTATTAAGATATTAATTTAAATTTCTATCTAAATATAAATAGTTAATAAATCTTAAAATTTGATAATTATTAATCTTATTTAAGATAATAGATTTGATTGTATTTCTTTGAAATTTAACACTAATAAAATTGTTCTAGGAACAGCGCAACTCATTAATAATTACGGAGCAACGAATGTTACTTTTCCAAAAAGAAAAAGTGGTCTTAGATTTTTAGAAACTGCTTTTGCTAGTGGAATAAGATCTTTTGACACTGCTCCTTCATATAATTCTGAAAAAATTCTCGGAGATTTTATTAAAACTAACAACTTGAGTAAAAAGATTAACGTATTTACAAAAATTAGTAGCCTTAATAATAAATTTTGCAAAAATCTCATAAATCGATCAATAGAGAATTCATTGCAAAAATTAAATACGTCAATTCATACTTTATTTTTTCATGATCCTAGAGATTCCATAGTTTTTGAAAAAAATATTGATTTTTTTTTAGATCTTAAAGAAAAATTTCCAATAAAAAATATTGGATTTTCAGTCTATGATCCAAAGGATATAAGTTTTGCAAATAAATATAAGTTATCTCTGTCCTTTCAATTTCCATATAATATTATAGATCAACGATTTTCTAGAATTGAATTTATAAATTACGATAAATTATTTTGTAGATCGGTATTTCTACAGGGTATTTTATTGAATGAAGTAAAAAAATTAAATATGCCAAAAAAAATAATTTTATTTCAAGATAGGTATTTTAATTTATTAAAAAAATTAAACCTTGAACCCTTGGATTTAATCTTATCTTTTTTAAACAATAGTAAGAATTTTAATCATTTTATTTTTGGAATAGATAACATCGCTCAGTTAAAAAAGTTACTTAATTTCGATTTTAGTGATAAAGTAGACTTAAATTTAGTTAAAAAAATTAACTCTTTTTTTTGTAAAAAATATAAGGATCCTAGGACTTGGAGCTAGAAATTAGTTTCATAAATTTATGAATAAAGGAAATAAGTTATATAAAAAAGCAAAAAATATAATTCTGGGAGGAAATATGCTTTTTTCCAAAAGACCAGAAGTTTTTTTGCCTGATATTTGGCCATCATATTTTATAAAATCTAAAGATACTTATGTTTGGGACATGAATAACAATAAATATGTCGATATGATATGCGCAGTTGGACAGAGTATTTTAGGATATGCAAACTCAAAAGTTGATAATTTCGTCATAAATAATATTAAAAAAGGGAATATGACAACTTTAAATTGTCCAGAAGAAGTATATTTGACTAAAAAACTAATTGATATTCATCCCTGGGCTGGAATGGCTAAATACACTAGAGGAGGAGGGGAAGCCAACGCAATAGCGATAAGAATAGCTAGAGCAGCCTCTCGCAAAGATCATGTTGCTATATGTGGATATCATGGCTGGCATGATTGGTATTTGTCAATCAATCTTAAAGGAAATAAAAAATTGAATAAATATTTATTAAGGGGATTAGATCCTATTGGCGTTCCAAAGTCTTTAAGCAATACTGTGCATACATTTGCTTATAATGATTTTGATGAATTAGAAAGAGTAGTAAAAAAATTTGATATAGGTACCATCAAGATGGAAGTATCAAGAAATTCTTTGCCAAATAAAAATTTTTTAGAGGAAGTAAGAAGATTAGCAAATAGAAAGAAAATTATACTAATTTTTGATGAGTGTACTTCTGGCTTCAGAAGAAATTATGGGGGTTTGCATTTAACCCAAAATATAGAGCCTGATATGGCAATGTTTGGAAAGGCTATGGGAAATGGTTATGCAATAAACGCCGTGTTAGGAAAAAAAAATATAATGAAAAAAGCTGAACGTTCCTTTATTAGTAGCACTTTTTGGACTGAAAGAATTGGTTTTTCAGCCGCTATTAAAACTCTGGAGGTAATAAAAAAAGAAAAAACTTGGTTACATTTATGTAAGTTTGGAGATTATATAAATCATAACTGGATAAATCTTTCTAAAAAATATGATTTAGAAATAGAGATAAACGGGATCGAAGCTATTACATATTTCACTTTTAAACATAAAAATCATCTAATTTATAAAACTTATATTACACAGGAAATGATGAAAAAAGGTTATTTGGCTTCAAATTTAATTTATTTAAATAAATTTCACAACAAAAGTATTATTGATAAATACATCAAAGATTTAGATCCAATTTTTAAAAAAATTAAGTTTTTCCAAAAAAATAATATTACAAATAATATTCTAGAAAAAAAAGTGTGTCATGACACTTTTAAAAGATTGAATTAATTTTATATCATTTTAATGAAAATCGTTGCAATAATTCAAGCAAGATGTGGATCAAAAAGGCTACCGCAAAAACATTTGCAAAAAGTTCTCGGAAAGCCAATTATTTGGTACTTAATAAAAAGATTAAAAAAAATTATTTTATTAGATGAAATTGTTTTAGCCACAACTAATTTAGAGGAAGATTTAAAACTTGTTAAAATTGCAAAAGAACTTAAAATAAAATATTTTCAAGGAAGTGAAAATGATGTTCTTGGTAGAGTAACAGAGGCTGCAAAAAAATATAAAGCAGATTTAATTTTTGATGTCTCAGGAGACTGTCCCCTTATTGACCCAGAGATTGCCGATCAAGCTATAAAAACTTTTTTGGTAAATAAAAATATTGATTTTTTATCAACTCATTGGATTGTTAGTTATCCAAATGGACTTAATGTAAGTCTTATTACTAAACAATTTCTTATAAAATCAAATGAAATGGTACGTGGAGAAACTGAAAGGGATGGACTTTACTCATTAATGTTTAAGAAACCAGAAAAATTTAAAACCTTATTTATGATTGCACCTAAGCACCTAAGAAGGCCGAATATAACGTTAGTATTAGATGAGTATAAAGATTATTTATTATTAAAGCAGGTAATAACAAGATTAGTAAAAACGAAGGGAATTTATTTTTCATGTTCTGATATAGTGAAGTTATTAGATAGAAATAAAGAATTAAAAAAAATAAACACTAGTGTTAAAAGAAATTCAAAACCAATTAAAATGGTTTTTTAATTCTGATTATTAATGATTAAAAGATTACTTATTATACCTGCGCGATCAGGATCAAAAAGAGTAAAAAAAAAAAATTATAAATTATTCTTGAATAAACCGATTATTTTTTATTCTATTGAAGCAGCTTTAAAGAGTGGTTTATTTAATAAAATTCATGTTTCAACTGATTCCCCTGTTATCAGAACATTAATAAAAAAGAAAAATATTGAAACAGATTTTATGAGGCCAAAAAAATTAGCAGATGATAAAACTGGTTTATTAGATGTAATTAATTTTGTTTATAACGAGTATAAAAATAAAAATTTTCACTTTGATGAAATCTGGTGTATTTCAGCATGCTCACCATTAATTAATAGTAGTGATTTAATAAAAATTTCTAAAATTTCTTCATATAAAAAAATAGTCTTAACAGTCAGAGAATATTCCGCTCCTATAGAATGGGCGCTGGTTTTAAAAAGAAAAAATAAAATAAAATTTCTAAATCCAAAAAATATAAAAATTAGATCCCAAGATATTAAAAAAAAATATCATGACGCAGGCTCTTTAATTGTCATACCAAAAAAATTTTTGGAAAAAAAAAATTTTTCGCTTAACGGAAATTCAGTAGCATATATTTTTCCAAAAAGTAGATCTATAGACATAGACGATCCTGAAGACTGGAAAATAGCTGAAGCTTTGTATAAAAGAGCGTATGATAAATAAAAAAAAAGTCTTAATTGTAGGACTCGGAAAAATCGGGTTGCATTATGATTTAAAAAAAAATCAGAGAATAGTAAAGTTAAGCCACGCAAGTAGTTTTTCAACTCACAACCATTTTGATTTGCAGGGAGCAGTTGATACAAATATTTTAAATTTACAACTATTTAAGAAAAAATACCGTAAAAAAGTTTTTTCTAATTTAAAAAATGCGTTATTATCTCTTCAACCTGAAATTATTGTTGTATCCACTCCACCAAAAACACATTTAACAGTAATTAAAAATATATTTAAATATTCTAAACCAGATTTAATTTTCTGCGAAAAACCATTTTCCAATAACTATAATAATGCATTAAAAATATATAAGTTAAGTATAAAAAATAATTGTAAATTATTAATTAATTATTCAAGACGATACGACATTTATTTATCTAAAATAAAAAAATTTTTAAAAATAGATTCAAAAAAAAAAATACTTTGTAATATTTATTATTCTAATGGTTTTTTAAATAATGGCTCGCATTTTTTAAATCTATCAGAATTTTTATTCGGGAAATTAATTAAAGTTAAAATTTTTAAAAAGCTTAAGATTATGGCTGATTATAATATTAATTTTTATGCTAATTTTGAAAATGCTGACGTCAATTTTATAAGTACCCAAGATCTTTTTACTTCAAATTATTTTGAAATATTTTCTGATAAATACTTTGTTCATGTAAATCAAAATGAAGTATATTACAAACAAGTGGTAACAGATAAAGTATTTAGTAAATTAAAAACTTTAAGTAGTTTAAAAAAAAACTTAGCAAAAGTAAATCCTAATATTATAAATCTCAAAGTTGTTAATCAAATTAATAACTTTATAAATGGAAAAAAATATTTTGTATGTACGGCGGAAGAAGCGTTGTTGACTATGAAGAATTTACAATTTGTCATTTCAAATGATTAAAGATTCTTTTACAAAATTAGCAATATTTGGTGGAAAAAAAATAATTAATTATAATTTTAAAACACATAACACAATTGGACGTGAAGAAGAAAAGGCTGTCAGTCGCGTTATGAAGTCTAAAATCTTGTCAAATTTTTTAGCTGGATGGTCTAAAAACTTTTATGGTGGTAAAAAAGTATTAGAGTTAGAAAAAAAATTTGCTAAATTTTTCAAAGTTAAGTATGCAGTTGCGGTAAATTCTTGGACCTCTGGTTTAATAATCGCAGTTGGCTCCTTAGATGTGGAACCTGGTGATGAAATTATTACTACACCCTTTACAATGTGTGCAACTGCAACAGCAATACTTCATTGGAATTGTATTCCAATCTTTGCAGACATTGATAACAAGACTTTCAATTTAGATCCAATATCTGTTGAGAGTAAAATTAATAAAAGAACCAAAGCTATTTTATTAGTGGATATATTTGGTCATCCAATTGATATTAATCCTTTTAAGAAAATAGCAAGAAAATATAATATAAAATTAATAATTGATGCGGCGCAGTCTATTGGAGCAAAATACCTAGACAAAAACAAATTTGCAGGAACAGTAGGAGATATTGGTGGATTTAGTTTGAATTATCACAAGCATATCTATTGTGGTGAGGGAGGCATAACCGTTACTAATAATAAACAGATTGCACAAAGGCTATATTTAATTAGAAACCATGGAGAAGGGGTTACAAGAGAGATTAATTTAAAAAAGATTAATAATATAGTTGGATATAATTTTAGGATGACAGAAATAGAGTCAGCAATAGCTATAGAACAACTAAAAAAACTCCCTAAAATATTAAAAAAAATAAGATTCTTAGCCAATAGATTAACAGCAGGTTTAAAAGACCTTAAAGGTTTACAAGTTCCGCACGTTAAAAATAATTGTACCCACTCATACTATAATTACGGTCTAAATTTAGATTTAAAAAAAATAAACATCAAAAGATCCGTGATATTAAGGGCACTAAGAGCCGAGGGCCTAAATTGCGGTGAGGGCTATACAAATGTACATTTGTTACCAATTTATAAAAAAAAGATTGCATTTGGATCTAAAGGATATCCTTGGAGATTATCAAAAAGAAATAAAAAAATCATTTATAAAAAAGGTCTATGTCCAAACGCAGAAAAACTACATGAAAAGACATTTTTTTATTTTCCTATATGTAATTATCAGTTGACAAATAAGGATATTGATTTGGTAATAAAAACTTTTAAAAAAGTTTGGTTAAATTTAAAATTTTTAAAAAAAATTAAATAATTTTTATGAAAAGTGCCATAGGCATAGCCTGTAAAGATGCAGGTGCAGCAAATTTAATCTTTAGTTGGATGAAACATTATCATAAAAATCATTATAGAGTTTTATTACAGGAACCGGCGTCAAATATAATAAATAATTTTTTTTCTAATAAAAAAAAAATAAAAGAATATAAAGAAAAATTTTCTTTTTTAAGAGATATAAATTATTTAATAACTGGATCAGGTAATTCACATTTTGAGAAAAAAATTAGGAACTTAGCTTTAAAAAAAAAAATTTATGTTACAACTGTTTTAGACCATTATGTTAATTTCAAATCAAGATTTATTGAAAAAAAAAAATTTATACTACCAGATGAAATCTGGTGTTTTGATCACAAAACCTTTCTTGCTGCAAAAAAAATTTTTAGTAAAGAAATTATTAAGGTAAAAAAAAATTTTTATATAAGAAATTTTTTAAAAAAAGTAAAGCCAGTTAACTTAATTAAAAACCCTAATCTTCTATATTTAACTGAACCACATGTTAAAAATGAAATTTGTAAAAATAGTAATGAACTTCAGAGTCTAAAATTTTTTCTTGATAATTTTAATAAATTAAATTTAAGACACTATAATAAAGTAATTATCAGACTTCATCCAAAAGAAAAAAAATCTAAATATATTGATTTAGTAAAAAAATACCAAAAAACTCTTAATATTAATTTTGACTCAAATACCGACTTACTTAAGAGTATAAATTCGTCATCAACGGTTTTCGGTCTTAGCTCTTATGCTTTAGTCGTTGCTCTAAAATTAAAAAGAAAAGTTTTTCAGTGTAAATTGCCAGGACAAAAATTTAAATTATTACCTTATAAAGAAATTAAAAGCTTTTATAAAGCTATAATGACATGATTAATAAAATTATTAAATGTTATTGTGATATTAAAAAAAATTGGTACCTTATTTTTTTTAAAAAATTATAATTATGAAGATTCTTGTAACTGGTTCTGCCGGATTTATTGGTTATCATACTATAAAAAAACTTCTAGAAACAAATAACCAAATAATTGGTATTGATAATCTTAATAATTACTATGATGTTAATTTAAAAAAAAATAGATTAAAAGATCTTTATAGAATTAATAAAAAAAAAAAATTTAATTTTTTAAAAATTGATATTACTAATTCTAATAAAATAAAAAATCTTTTTAAAAAAAATAATTTTGATGTTGTAATTAATTTGGCAGCGCAAGCCGGAGTAAGATTTTCCTTAAAAAATCCATATTCATATTTAAAAAATAATATAATAGGATTTTTTAATATATTAGACTGCTGTAAAATATTTAAAGTTAAACATTTGATATTTGCCAGCACAAGTAGTGTATACGGTAATAGTGCTTCCCCTTTTAGTGAAAAACTTAAAGTAGATAAACCCGAGCAATTTTATGCATCTACAAAAATATCTAATGAAGTTATGGCTTATTCTTATAGTAGGTTGTACAGTATAAAAATAACCGGCCTGAGGTTTTTTACTGTGTATGGCCCTTGGGGAAGACCCGATATGGCTTTATTCAATTTTACTGATAAAATTACAAAAAATAAGTGTATCGAGGTCTTTAATAATGGAGATCATGAAAGAGATTTTACATATATTGATGATATTGTTTCAGGAATATTAGGCGCAATTAAGTTCCCCCCTAAAAAAACAAGTCAATCAACACCTTATCGAATAATAAATCTTGGTAATAATAAAAAAATTAAATTATTGAAATTAATTAAATTGCTTGAAAAAAATTTAAAAAAAAAAGCAATAATAAAATTTTTACCTTTACAAAAAGGGGATGTTAGATCCACTTGTGCCGATATAACTTATGCTAAGAGTGTTATAAATTACCAACCAAAAACTAAGATAAATCAAGGCATAATTGAATTTACAGATTGGTATAAGAAATATCATAATATATAGATTAATTTGTGTTAGTAAAAATTTTAAAATTATTTACAAAAAAAGAGTTATATTTTTTTTTTTCTTTAGTTATAATTTTGATTTTTTCTGCATTATTAGAGGTATTTGCTGTAAGTTTGATACCTCTTTATGTTAAAATTTTATCTGAGCCAAATTTTGAGCCACAATTTTTTAAAATTATTTTTTTTAAAAATTATATTAATGATTTTGAAAAAATAATTTTTTTTTCAGCTTTTGTTATAATAGTTTTTTTATTAAAAAATATATTTCAATTTTTTATAAATTTTTACAATAATAATTTTTTAAGAAATTTTTTGGTTAGGCTATCATCCTCCTTATTTAATATATACTTAAAAAAAAATTATTTGTTTTTTGTTAAAAATAATTCATCAAAATTAATTAGAAATTTAACAAGTGAAATTGAGCAGGCGGGTAATTTAGTTAATTCTTCTATACAGATTTTTAAAGAGGGAATTATTTTAGTAGGACTTTTTATATTAATTATTTTTTTTCAAACTATTTATGTTTTTATCTTATTATTTTTCTTTTCAATAATAGTTTATTTATTTTATCTTTTTTTTAAGAAAAGAGTTACCCAGAGTAGTTACAAATTACAGTTTTTAAAATCAGAACAAATTAAAGCTGTAAACCATACCATTAATACTTTTAGTAGTATTAAAATCTTAAATTTAGAGGAATATTATAAAAAAATTTATACAAATTTAATAAATGATTATGAAAAACATAAATTTTTTAAAAATATTATTGTTAGTAGTCCAAGATTATTTTTAGAATTTTTGTCAGTTGCACTAATTATTTGTGTTTCATGCCTTTTAATTATTAATACTGAGGATAATAAAAGTATTATTTATCAACTTTCACTCCTTGCTGTTGCATCAATTAGAATATTGCCAGCTTACAATTCTATGTCAAGTTCATTGGTAAGTGTAAGATATAATATGGCTTCTTTAAAACTTTTACTTACTTATTCGAAAGATTTTTCAACCCAGGAAAAATCGACTTCTAATAATTTTGATAGAATTAATTATAACTCAGCAAAAAAAAAAAATGACAATAAAATTAGTAAAAGTTTTTTGTTAATTAGAAATATTTCTTATAAGTATCCTAATACGAAAAATCTAATAATAAAAAATTTAAGTTTAAAATTAAATTTTGGGGAAATATTAGGTGTTGTCGGGGAAACGGGTTCTGGAAAATCTACATTTATAAATTTAATACTTGGGTTTTTGCATCCAATATCTGGCTCGATACTTCATAATGAAAAAAATATTAATATAAATATAAGAGCTTGGCATTCTAAAATAGGATATATTCCACAAGAAAACTTACTAATCGATGACACGATTAAAAAAAATATTGCTTTAGGACTAAATAGTCGAGAAATTGATAATGACAAAATTTATGATTTACTAAAAAAACTTAAATTTTCTCATAATGAAAAAAATTTAAAAAATTTGATTAATTTTAGGGTAGGAGAATTTGGTAAAAAGCTATCAGGTGGTCAGAAACAGCGTTTAGCTATTGCAAGAGCAATGTATAGAGATCCTGAAGTGCTAATTTTAGATGAAGCTACTTCTTCTTTAGATATAAAAACAGAGAAGGAAATAATGAACTTAATTTATAAATTAAAAAAAGAAAAAGTAATAATTTTAATATCTCATAAGTTAAACATATTAAAATATTGTGACAAAGTTATAAGAATAAATAAAATTAACTAATTTTATGAATTTAAAAAATAAAACTATATTAGTTACAGGAGGCACAGGATCTTTCGGACAATCATTTGTGAAGTATATCTTAGATAATTATTCTGAAGTAAAAAAAATTATTATTTTTAGTAGAGATGAACTCAAGCAATTTGAAATGAATAAACTATTAATTAAAAATAAATCTTTTAATAAACTTCGATTTTTCTTAGGGGATGTAAGAGATTTGCAAAGATTAAATATTGCAACCAGAGATGTTGACATCATAGTTCATGCTGCAGCGTTAAAACAAGTAGACACAGCAGAATATAATCCAATAGAGTATATAAAGACAAATATCAATGGTGCCCAAAATATTATTGAGACTTCACTTGAAAACAACATTCAGAAGGTAATTGCGCTTTCAACTGACAAAGCTTGTTCTCCTATTAATTTATATGGAGCAACAAAACTTTGTAGTGATAAATTATTTGTTGCTGCAAACAACTTTATAGGAAAAAAGAAATTTTCTGTAGTTAGGTATGGAAATGTCTCTGGTTCTAGAGGATCAGTTATTCCCTTTTTTTTAGAACAATCAAAAACTGGTTTAATAACTGTAACTGATGAAAGAATGACAAGGTTTAGCATAACTCTAGAACAAAGTGTAGAGGCAGTAGTTTGGGTTATAAAAAATTCTATCGGCGGAGAGATTTTTGTACCTAAGATTCCTTCTTATAAAATAATAGATTTGGTAAAGGCAATAAATAAAAATTGTAAAATTAAGTTTGTAGGAATAAGACCTGGAGAAAAAATTCATGAAGAAATGGTGTCGATAAATGACAGTAGATCAACATTAGACATTGGAAAATTTTACATAATTTTACCTTATAAAGATAATAATTTTTTAAAATATTATAAAAAATTTAATGGGCGTTTTGTTAATGAGAATTTTAGCTACAATTCTTTAAACAATAAATTTTTAAATATTAAGCAGATTAATGAAATTTTAAAAAATATTTAATAGATTTAAGTAAATCATGAAAAAGATAATTCCGTACGGAAAACAATCAATTTCCAATACTGAAAAAAAATTAGTAATTAAAACATTATTTAGTGATTTTTTAACTCAAGGGCCTCTTGTTAAAAAATTTGAGGCCTTATGCTCAAATTTTTTAAATTCTAACTTTGCCTTAGCATTTAATAGCGCTTCATCAGCATTATATGCTGCTTGTAGAGCGATAAATTTGGGACCGGATGATGAAGTTTGGACCTCCCCAAATTCATTTGCTGCAACAGCCAATTGTGTTTTAAACTGTGGAGCGAGATTAGATTTTATTGATATAAATAATGATGATTATTGTATTAACGTTAATTTATTGGAATTAAAATTATTAAATAAAAAAAAAAAATCCTTAAAACTACCCAAGGCGATAATTTTAGTTCATTTTGCTGGTTTTATTTCAGATTTAAAAAGGATAAAAAAACTTTCTAAGATATACAACTTTTTAATTATTGAAGATGCTTCACATGCATTTGGTGCAAAATATAATAATTCGCCAATTGGAAATTGTAAATATAGCGACATTTGTGTTTTTAGTTTTCATCCAGTAAAGATTATTACTACTGGGGAAGGGGGGTTAGTTTCAACTAACTCAAAAATTTTAAATTATCGAATGAAATTGGTAAGAGATAATGGAATAAATAGAGACAAAAATTCTTTTCAAAATATTTTGTATAAAAATAAACCTTGGTATTATGAGCAGTTAATCGTGGGTGGCAATTTCCGAATGTCAGAAATTCATGCCGCAATTGGAATAAGTCAGATAAAAAAAATAAATTTTTTTTTGAAAAAAAGAAGAGAAATATATAATTTATATAAAAAAAATTTACTTGGTTTGCCAATAAAGTTTCAAGATATTAGATTAAAAACCTTACCTTCTCATCATCTTTTTATTATAAGAGTTGCTCCTTCACTACGTGATAAACTTTTCAAGAAATTAAGAAGTAAAAAGATTAACGTTAACTTGCATTATATACCAATATATAGATTTCCTTTTTATAAAAAGTTTAAATTCCAAATAAAAAGTTTTCCAAATATGGAAAATTACTTTAAAGAAGCAATAAGTTTGCCTATATTTCCTAATTTAAATAAATCTAATCAACACTACGTAATCAAAATAATTAGAGACTTTTTTAAATATGATATTAAGCTTTGTTAGAAATTTTTTTTATTTTTTTGACGAAAATGTAAAAAAAATAATAGTACATAATCAAAAAAAATTTATCATCAATAATGAATCTAAAAATTTAGTTTTAGTTGACTATACTGAAAATAAACAATGTTTTTTACCATACTCATATGTTTTAAATGCTTTATGTTTAAAACATAATGCTAAATTAGTTACCTTTAAAGTTGATATTGCGTTAAGTTTTATCAAAAATTTAGCTCATCATTTTTTTTTTTTTTTTTCAATATTTCCTTTTTCAATTTATAAATCTTTTGGTACAAAGCAAAATATTTTTTACACTTTTAATAAAAAAAATAAAAATATCTCAAAACGAATTTTTATAAATATTGTTAAAAAAATTAAAACAAAAGATGATGTACTAAATATTCAAATCAAAAATATTAAAATTGGTGATTTAATTTATGATCATTATTTAAAAAAATATCATAAATATACTGTAAATTATAATGACAAAAGATTTCTCAAATTTTTATACAAATCAATTTTAATTTTTATTTATTGGGATAACTTTTTTAAAGATAATAATGTAAAAGCTATCAGTGTAACACATGCAGTTTATTTGACTGGGATTCCTACTAGGTTGGCTATTTTTAGAAAAATACCAGTATATCATATGAATCTTAATTATTTATTTAAACTAGATAAAATTAATGACCGACCCTATTTAGATTTTAAATATTCAAAAATATATTTCAAAGAATTAAGTTTTTCTAAAAGAAATAATTTAATGAAATTAGCAAAGCAAAGAATTGGTTTGAGATTAAACAAAAATCTAGTAGGAATTGACATGAGTTATTCATCAAAAAGCGCTTGGCTAAAAAAAAAAAATACAAAAAGAGTATTGATAAAAAGTAGTAATATTAAAATTCTAATTGCAACACATTGCTTTTTTGATAGTCCGCATGGGTATGGAAATATGATTTTTCCTGACTTTTATGAATGGTTAAATTTTTTAGGTAAATTTTCATCTAGAACAGATTATGATTGGTATCTAAAGTCACACCCAGACTTTTTGCCTAAAAATAAAAATATATTGAACTATTTTGTAAATAAATACCCAAAATTTAATTTACTAGATCCCAATACTTCTCATCATCAAATTATAGATGATGGAGTAGATTTCGTTCTGACCTGTCATGGAACAATTGGATTTGAATACGCTATGATGAATATACCAGTAATAAATGCTTCGTTAAGCAATCCTCATATTAAGTTCAATTTTAATATTCATGCAAGAAGTATTAAGAATTATATAAAAATTTTATCTAATCTAAACAAATTGAAAATAAAGATAAATAGGAAAGAGATATACCAATATTATGCTATGAGATTTTTAAATTCAAAAATAGATTATATATTTAGCGATACACAAAAAATCTTTAGAAAGTATAATTTTGATGAAGAAAATTTACCTACAATGGTTTTTAACGATTTTATAAAGCATTATTCTAACTCAAAACATAAAAAAATAATAAATATCATAAATAATTTTATTAATTCTGGTGATTATATATTGCGGAAAAAACATTTTCTAAAATCTAAACTATAAAACTTGTAAAGTTATAATATTAAAATAAATAATATTAAGTGAATTTAATTAATAAAAATATATTAGTATCGATTGGCCTTCCTATTTATAATTCAAATAAAAATCTACTTAACAAAGTTATAAAATCTTTAGTCAATCAGACCTATAAAAATATCGAGTTAATTATATCTGATAATAATTCTGAAGAGTCGTTGTTTAGTATTATCAATAAATATAAAAAAGATGATAAAAGAATATTTTATTATAAGCAAAAAAAAAACATAGGAGGTGAAAAAAATCGTTTATTTGTGTTAAAAAAAGCAAAAGGAAAATACTTTCTTTACTCTGCCGACGACGACATTATTTCATATAATTTTGTTGAAAAAAATTTATTATTTTTAGAAAGAAATCCTAATTATGTAGGGTCGATATCTCCTGCTAGATTTCATAACTATAAATTCAAACTACAAACTATGGGAGATCAATCATTAGAAGATGATTATCCATTATGTAGAGCAATAAAATCGATAAATTCATTACACGCAAATGCTAGATATAGATCTTTATTCATTAAAGAGGCATTAATGAAATGTTTTCAAATTTATAAAGTGGAATTTTTATGGAATGATTATTTTTTAATCTTTAAATTGTTATTTATTGGAAAGTTAAAAAGAATAAATCAAGGTTATATGATAATGGGTAAAAAAGGAAGTAGTAGCTCACTTAAAAATATAATGAACATAAATCAAATGAATTACTTTTCTATTTTTTTTGCTTTCAATAAAATTTATAAAAATATTCTATTTTTTCTAAAAAAAAAAAAAATTGAATTTAATTATTATACAAAATTGTATATTTTTCTGATTTTGTTTAAGATAAATATAAAGTATGTTTATGTTAATTTATTTAAAGTCAATTTTTATAATTCAATTAATAAACTCTTAAAATGAAGGGAATTATATTAGCGGGAGGCACAGGAAGCAGATTATACCCCTGTTCCGCAGCTATCTCTAAGCATTTATTGCCGGTATATGATAAGCCATTAATTTATTATCCGCTATCTGTTATGCTTATAGCTGATATTAAAGAAGTTTTAATTATTTGTAATTCAGAATTTATTGAAAGCTACAAAGCATTGCTTAGAGACGGAGAGCATTTAGGTCTTAAAATAAGTTATGCGACACAAGATAAAGCAAATGGAATAGCCGAAGCTTTAATAATTGGTGAAGAGTTTTTGAATAAAGAAAAAATTTTGTTAATTTTAGGGGACAATATTTTTTACGGTCAATTCTTTAAAGATTTTATAAATAAAGCTAAAACTAATAATTACTCTACCATTTTTGCCTATCAAGTTAGAGACCCCGAAAATTATGGAGTTGTTGAGTTGCAAAGTAATCCGGACTCATTCAATTTAAATAAAATAAAGAAAAAAATTGTTTCATTAGTAGAAAAACCAAGTAAACCAAAAAGTAATTTTGCAATAACGGGAATGTATTTCTATGAAAATGAAGTTATTAAAATAGCAAAAACGCTTAAACCTTCAAAAAGAGGCGAGATTGAAATTACTGATCTAAATAAAATTTTATTTAAGAAAAATAAGCTTAATGTAGAAATATTTGGAAGGGGTTTTTGTTGGCTAGACGCAGGAACGCCCGATAATCTTTTAGAGGCATCAATGTTCATTCAGGCGATTGAAAAAAGGCAAGGTTTTAAAATTGCTTGTTTAGAAGAAATTGCTTTTAGAAATGGTTTTATTAATAGACAGCAATTAAAAAAAAATATTCATAGAATTAAAAAATGTGAATATCGAGACTATCTGCAGAAAATATTAAATGAATAAAGATTTTATATTAATTAGTGGAGGCGCTGGTTTTATTGGCCTTAATTTTTTAGAATATGTCATAAATAAAAATAAAAATTTTTTAAATATTGATAATTTAAGTTATTCTGCAAATTTATTAGAAATTAAAAAATTTGAAAAAAATAAAAACTATAAGTTCATAAAAGGGGATATTTCAAATAGATTATTCATAAGAAAAATATTTAAAACTTATTCAATTAAGGGAATTATAAATTTTGCCGCCGAAAGTCACGTTGATAATTCAATTAAAAAACCTCAGGCTTTTATAAAAAATAATATAATCGGTACATTTGTTCTCTTGAATGAAGCTTATAAAAGTTGGATGGAAAGACCATTTAAATATAAAGCTAATTTTTTTAACTCAAGATTTTACCAAATATCAACAGATGAGGTTTATGGATCGGCTGAAGATGGATTAAAATTTAATGAAGACTCTCCGCTTAGACCAAATTCTCCATATTCATCAAGTAAAGCAGCTTGTGATTTGTTGGTTAGAAGTTATAACAAAACATATGGTTTAAATACTTTAATTACGAGATGTTCAAACAATTTTGGACCTTACCAACATGATGAAAAATTTATACCTACTATTATAAGATCATTGGTTCAAAAAAAAAGAATTCCAATTTATGGAGATGGAAAAAATATAAGAGATTGGATTTATGTCAAAGACCACTGTGAAGCTATATATAAAGCTTTCTTAAAGGCTAAGAGTGGCGATATTCTTAATCTAGGAAGTGGTAAAGAAATTTCAAACAACACGTTGGTTAAAAAAATAATTAATAAAATATCTAAGATTAAGAAATTAAATTATGAAGATTTATACAAATTCGTTAAAGATAGACCAGGACATGATTTTAGGTATTCTTTAGATGTCAGTAAAATAAGAAAAGAGTTAAAATGGAAAGTAAAAACATCTTTTGAAGATTCAATAATGTTAACGATAATCTTTTTTTTAAAAAAATATGATAAAAAATTTATATATAAAAAATTTTAATTTATTTAAAAAAATAAATAAAAAAATTAATTTTAAAACTACTAACTTAAAAAAAGAATTATTTTTTGAGTCAACAAAAGATTGGTCTATTTTTTTTTCATTAAGACAGTTAAGGAAAATTTATAAATCTAGGAGAAAGAAAGAAAAATCGATAATAAAAATTATTCCTATAATAAATCTTAAAGAGTGGTATGTTGAAAAAAAAACTGGAAATATTTTTCATAAATCAAAAAAATTTTTTCAAATCCAGGGTATTAGAATAATTACTAGTCAAAGAGAAACGCAAAAGCAAGGTTGGGACCAGCCGATTGTGACAGACGTAGGTTCTGATGGTGGTATTTTAGGATTATTAAGAGCAAGATTTTCAGGAATACCTCATTATTTGTGCCAGTTTAAATTAGAACCAGGAAATTATGGAAAAATTCAGATCAGTCCTACTTTGCAAGCTACCAATAGCAATATAAAGATGGTTCACGAAGGAAGGCCTCCTTTTTTTTTGGATTATTTTTTAAGACCCAATAAAAATGAATCTAAAATTATATTTAAATCTTGGCTTACAGAGGAGGGTGGAAGATTTTATTTAAAAAAAAATTTAGGAATTCTATTAGAGACAAGGCGAGAAGGGCATAAGATAGTTTTGCCTAATAAAGATTTTATATGGCTAAGTCTTTTTCAAATTAAAAAATTAATAAATGAAAGTGCCTGGGTCAATCCTCATCTTCGTAGTTTATTATCTTTTTATTAGATTGTTTAATTAGCAATTGTGTCTATAAATATTATTAAAAACATTAATTTCTCAATTAAAAGAAGAGAATAAATAAATGAATTTTGTTCATTTCAGCACTAATGATACAGGAGGAGCTGGAAATGCTGCCTATACACTTCATAAAAATTTAACTGAATTAGGTCATGAATCTATATTATTTGTCTCTAAAAAAAGTACAAAAGATATTAAAGTTGTGCAAATATCAAATTTTTTTTTTTTATATTTATTAAAATTTTTATATAAAGTTATAAAATATTTAAACGTCTTTAAGAAAAATTATTATTTTCACGATAACAGACTTACTACTATAATATCGTTATATAAAATAAAAAAACTATTAAAATTCAAACCTGATTTTATTTTTATCCATTCAATTTCAAATTTTATAAGTTTAAAATTGATTTACAAAGTTCAAAAATATTTTAATGCACCACTTTTTTGGTTACTAATGGATATGGCCCCTTTTACTGGGGGGTGCCATTTTTCGTGGGGATGTGACAATTATTTAATTAGTTGCAAAAAATGTCCAGCAATCAATATATTTTTTTTAAAAAATTTAGCTGAAAAAAATTTAAAGTTTAAGTCAATTTATTTAAAAAAAATGAAGATTAATATCATTAGTACTTCAAAATTTTTAATGAAACAATCTAGTCACTCTAAATTATTTTCTAATCTAAATAATTACTACATACCACTCGGAATTAACGAAAATATATTTAAACCTACAGAAGATAAAAATTATAAAAGACTTACAAATAATCTTAAGATAGATGGAAAAATAATATTATTCTCAACATCAGATATAATGGAAGAACGAAAAGGTTTTAAGTATTTACTTAAATCATTAATTGATATTGATTTGAATAATCTCATTAGCAAGAATCTAACTTTGTTAACTTTTGGATTTCTTAATAAAAAAATAGAATTTAATAATATAAAACACTATCATTACCCTTATACGTTAAATTTAGATAAGCGAATTGAGATTTATAATTTAGCTGATTTTTTTATTTCTACATCAATAGAAGACTCTGGGCCAACTACAATAATAGAGGCTATGATGTGTGGCGTTCCAGTTATTTCATTCAATACTGGGAATGCAGTTGACTATGTTATAAACGGCTTTAATGGATATAAAGTGAGATTAAAAGATAGCGTAGATTTAAGAAATAAAATTACAAAAATATTTTCCTTGAATTCTGACGAGCTACTAAACTTATCAAAAAATGCAAGAATTTTTTCTGTAGAAAATTTAAGCCAAAAAAAACAAATACAATTGCTGGAAAAGATTATTTTAAATAAGAATAATGATGAAAAAAATTAACCTAGGTATTATATCCCCAGGTGAACATTTTGCGAGAAATATATTGCCAGCTTTATCAAAAATTTCTAGCATAGAAATTGTTGCGATTTATTCCAAAAAAAAAAATTATAATTTAATTAAGAGTGCAAATATTTATGATAACTTAAACAGTTTTTTAAAAGAAAAAAATATTGACGTTGTATATATATCCTCTCCTAATTCTTTTCATTTTAATCATGCTATAAAATCGTTAAAAAATAATAAACATGTAATTTGCGAAAAACCATTAGTCACAAGTATAAAAGAATTTAAAAAACTTTTAAGACTTTCAAAAAAAAATAAAAAATTTTTATTTGAGGCATTTATGTTTCAGTATCATCTTCAGTTTGAAACATTAAAAAAACTTATAAACAAAAAAAAAATAGGAAAAATAATTTCAATAAACGCTTCTTTTTGTTACCCTCATAAAAAAAAAAAAGACATCAGGTACTATAAAAAACTTGGAGGCGGAGCTTTTTTAGATGCTGGTTGTTATTTATTTAAATTATCTAGTCTAATCTTTAATAATGAACCATCTAAGGTCATACTAGAAAAGTATATTTCTCCAAAATATGAAGTTGATACTTATGGTAGTTGTCAGTTATTTTATAAAAAGGGCTTCATTGCAAATTTAGAGTGGGGTATTGGATTTAAATATATAAATCAATTACAAATTTTAACAAATAATAGTAGTTTGCTTTTAGATAAAATTTTTTCAAAAAAATCTAATGAAGTACAATCTATAAAAATTTTTAAAGGTGATAAAAAACTAAAAGTTATAAAATTAAATAGAATGAACCATTTTATAAAAATGTTTGAAAATTATTTAAAAATAATCAAAAAAAATAATTTTATAAAATATTCACTTTATCTTAAAGAATTGTCCTATCATCAAAATTTTTATTTAAAAATTTATTCACGATATTACAAATAATAAAATGAAGAAAAGAGCTTTAATTATTGGCATCTCTGGTCAGGTAGGTTCAATAATGGCAGAATTTTTATTAAAAAAAAAATACATTGTTATTGGCGTCTCCAGAAAAAAGAATAGTTTAGATCTTAGTAATTTAGTAAAACTTAAAATTAATGATGATATTAAAGTTGTAAGTTTAGATGTGGAGAATTACGAAGATTTATCAAGGTTAATTAATACTTTAAAACCTGACGAAATTTATCAATTTTCAGGAGTAAGTTCCATTAGAAGAGCTCAAATTCAACCGTTAAAAACTCTAAAATATATACTCAATATCACATATAATCTACTTCAAATCTGTAAAGAAAAAAAAAATATTAAAATATATTTTGCTGGCACTGGACAAATTTTTGATTTTCAAAATAAAAAAATATCAGAAGACTCAAAAGTATTTCCAAGAAATATTTATTCTTATGCTAAAAATATTTCTTTAAATCTTGTATCAAGATACAGACTTTTATATGGCCTTAAAGTCTGCACTGGCATTACATTTAATCATGAGTCATATCATCGTTCTGAGGAATTTGTGACCATGAAAATTATCAAAGATGCTTTACGTATAAAAAATTTAAAAAAACGTAAATTATTAATGCATGGAAATATCAACTCTTATTGTGATTGGGGTTGGGCTCCTGAATATGTAGAGGCAATGTGGAAAATGCTTCAAGGAAAAAAATTTAATGATTATATAATAGCAACAGGAAAAACTTATTCTGTTTATGATTTTATAAAAATTATTTTCAAGAAACTCAAACTAAATTTAAAGAAAAATTTAAAAGTACGTTATAAAAATTATGATTTTGAAAAAAAATTTATTATATCAACAAATAAAATTAATCGTGAATTAAAGTGGAAGGCTAAAACTTATATGAAAAAAATTGCTATTTTAATGTTAAAAAATCAGTATGAAAGAATTAATTAATTATTTTATTTCTTTAACTGATAAGAAGTTTTATGTACTTTTAAGAAATTTATTGGAAAAACTTGTTTATAATAAAAAATTTTCTTTATTTTACCAAAATAATTTTTATGTAAGAAAATATAAAGATTTTCAAAATATTTTTTTTTATCATAAAGAAAGAACAAGGTTGTATGGTAGAGGTTTCAAATTTAGACTTAAGTCTTTAGAAAAAATCTATTTTTTAGATAAAATAAAATTCAAAAACTGTGATACTATAATTGATTGCGGAAGTAATATTGGAGAAGTTGGTTTGCTTTTTAAACTAAAAAAAATAAGAGTTAATTATTTTGCTTTTGAACCATCAAATTATGAATATTATTGTTTAAAAAAAAACATAAAAAAAAACCTTCATCAGTTATATAATGTTGCTCTTTGGAAACATTTTTCAAATGTAGATTTTTTTATAAAATCAGAAACCGCCGATTCTTCCCTTTTTAGAATTAAAAATTATGATTATATTAATAAAGTTAGATGTAAAAAATTAGATGATTATCATTTTAATGATAATATCAAATTACTTAAAATTGAAGCAGAAGGTGCTGAACCTGAGGTATTAAAAGGAGCTGAAAAAACAATAAAAAAGTGCAACTATATTTCTGTTGATGCAGGACCTGAAAGAGGAATAGAGCAGAAAACAACTGTAAAAGAAGTTAATCAATTTTTATTAAATAGAAATTTTATCTTAATGAATAAATCATCCCAAAGGATAGTCTTGCTTTTTAAAAATAGAAAATTTATTTAATTATAATTTAGTATATATATACATAAATCCGTTCATTTGTAGACTTTGTGTCGCTAATCTACCAACATAAATTTTTTCAACTAATTTAAAATTTTTTAAATAATTAGTTAAGTTTACATATTGTTGATCATTATTTTTAATTTTAGCTAAGATTTGGGTATCTAATATGATTGTATCAATTTTACTTATTTTTATATTTTCAGGAAAACAGTAAAAATTATTATTACCTAATGCAGTTATTGGAATAAAGTTCATATTATTATTCATAAATAACATATAAAATGGTGCTGAAACTACTCTATCTTTAGAAATATATTTATTAAATATTAGACTGCTAGAATAAAAGTTTGTCCAGGAGTTGTGTGGTAAGAATATAATAGCAATTAAAAAGAACATTATAAAACATAAGCAAGACAGTAAAATTATAAGATTTTTTATAAATTTATTAAAACTACTATCTTTTGATATAATTATTGTGCACATAATGCAGGCTATATATAGATGTTTTAAGTAGGAAACATTGAAGTAACCAAGTAAATAAAATATTAAGATTACATTACAAGGTATTAGCAAAATAAATTTATTTTCTAAATTAAGTTTTTTAAAATAAAAAAAATTTAAAATATAAATTATAAATATAGGTACTTCAAGTATATGTCTTTTATATTTTGATAACCAGAAATAATCATAAAATTTTTCAAATGTAAATGCAGCCTCTTTACGTATATTTGTACTTTCTAGATTAAATAAATGTAAAAAATTCTGGATATTTTCTATATTTAAAAATTTTTTTGAATATAAAAAAATGAAAATTATAAATATTCCAATAAAAATTGAGTATAGAAAATTTTTTCTTCTAAAAAAAAATTCAAATAATACAGAGGTAAATAAAAATGGATAACCGCTAGGGTGTGTTATTAAAAGGGACCAACAAAGAAAAAGAATTAAATTATTTTTAAGTGAACTTTCCCTTTTATTAATAATACTGTAAAAAAATATTATTATCCCTAAAAAAATAACAATATCATGCCTTATAGAATGAGCCATCACAACAAATGGCTCTAAAGTTAGAAATATTAGAATAAAATAAAATTTGTATGTTGTTTTTTTTAAAATTTTTAAAAAAAATAAAAAAGATATTAAAAATAATAAAAATGAAAATACTCTTATCCATATTAATTCTAAATTAAAATAATTAATAATACTAAGACCTGATTCAAAATAAATTTTATAAAAAGGTCCTAAAATTTTTATTAAGATTTGATTATCTGTTTGTTTTTCGCACAATATGGAATATGTTTTGTCTAAAAAGTTAAAATTTTTTATAAAAGATAACAAATATGCATCATCTCCAACAAAAATGTTATATTTATGAATTAGTAAAAAATTTAATAAAAGTAATAAATATATAAAAAAATAAGTGATATATTTTTTATTTTGAGTGTTATAAAAAGTTTTAGGTTGCTTAAAAATTATTTTATTCATCATTACATTATTCGTAATGTTAAGGGTTTTACAATAAATATATAGCTTTTAAAAATAAATTATGGATAAAATAAATGTCCTTCATGTTCTTAGATCATATTCTTTGCACGGTGGTGAACGACAGATTGCCAATTCTATTTCAGGAGAACATTTTAGATATAAACAAATTTTTTTAAATTTTTATAAAGATAAGAAAGTAAGAAATTTTTTTAGAAGAAAAAAAATTCAATATTATGAAATATTAAATGTACAATTGCTGCCCAAAAACTTTCTGTTAGAATTTATTTTTACATTTTTTTTAATGTTTATAACTTTTTTTAAAATAATAAAATTAATAAAAAAAAATAATATTTCAATTATTGTATGCCACGGTTTTCAAGCATCAATTTATTTTTATTTTTATACATTTTTCCAAAAGCAAATTAATTTTTTTTATATGCATCGAATTTTTAAAAAAAAAAGAATTTGGGATTTTTTTTCTTATTATATTTATTCTAGATTTCAGATAATTATCGGAAATTCTATTTCAGTTGTTAATTCATTAAAGCAATTTGTAAAAAAAAAAAAAATTTATTTAATAAATAATGGAGTAAAATTTAATAAAAATTTAAAATTTAAAAAAAAAAATTCATATTATATTATCGCCATATCTCGGCTTGAAAAAAGAAAAGATATTCCTTTCCTTTTAGATTGTTTTAAACTTTTTCAAATGAATAAACCTAAATACAAATTTTATATTATTGGTGATGGTCCTGAAAAATTTTTTTTATTAAACTATGTTAAAGAAAATAAAATTAGAAATGTTTTTTTTTTAGGGTATTTATCTAATGTTAGTTCTTTACTATCAAAAGCTACTATTTTTGTTCATGCTTCACATTTTGAGGGTATGAGCAATTCAGTCTTAGAGGCTATGGCTTATGGAATTCCAAGTGTTGTTGTAAAAGCTCCGGGTGTTTCTGATTGTCACATATCAAACTATAGTGCATTTATCTCTAAACGTAACGTATCGGTTTTTTTAAAGTACTTAAATGTTCTAAGTAACAATATTAAAATCAGAAAAATTTTTTTTAAAAATTCAAGAAAAATTATAAAAGAAAAATATGATATAAATTCTACTTCTAAAGAATATTTTAAACTTTATAATCTGACCAGAAATAAAAATTGACAAACAATTACAAAAAAAAAACTAAAATATTAATTTGGTATTGGGGTCGTTTAGGTGGTGGGCAGACATATTCTTACCACATAATAAAGTATCTAAAAAAATTGAGCAATAAGAACAAAAATTTAGAAATATATTTGTCAGTATCAAAAAATTCAGAGCTCTATGGGGATTTTAATAAATTTAATCTTAAAAGTTTTAATATTAAAACTTATAATAATTGGTTTCAACTATTTATAAGTCTTTTTTATATTTTTAAAATTAAGAATAATTTTTTAAAATTTATAAAAACAAATCAGATAGATGTTGTTTATTCACCAATGTATCATATATGGAACTTTCTAATCTCAAAAGATTTTTCTCAAAATAATGTAAAGTATTTATTTACAATTCATGATGCTAAATTGCATCCAGGTGAAAACTCTTTAGTCTCAAGATTGATTTACAATTTTTCTATTAAAACTGCAAACGCATATTTGACTTTAACAAAAACTGTCAAATCTGAATTATTAAAAAAAAAATTTTTTGCAAATAAAAAAATTTTTATAACGAGATTTGGTAATATTGAAAATATTAAAAATATTAATAATATTCAAAAACCGTTAGAAAGAAATAAGACTAAATTCTTATTTTTTGGAAGAATATTAGAATATAAGGGTATCAATAACTTATTAATCGCATTTTCAAAATTCAATAAGGATTGTCCAAATTCCACTTTACATATTGTTGGTAGGGGCGATGTTTCTAAGTATTCAAAATTAATCTTAGAAAATAAAAATATTTATTTAGTAAATAATTGGATTTCAGAAAAATCTTTTAGTAATTTTTTTAAAACTTTTAACGTTTGTGTGCTACCATATATTGAGGCAAGTCAATCAGGAGTCATTCCATTGATGTTTGCTCTTAGAATACCGGTAATAATAACTCCTGTTGGAGGATTAATTGAGCAGGTAAAAAATAATTATAACGGAATTATTTGTAAAGATTTTTCTTGTAACTCGTTACAAAATGAAATGAAACGAATTAGTATGGATAATAAACTCTATAATAAACTAGTTAGAGGTGCAATGTTTTCATCTAAAGATAAGACAATTTGGAAAAAAAGTGCAGAACAAATTTTTTTATTAAGTAAAATTATATAAGTACATTTAGAAAAGGATATTTTATTTTTATGTGTGGATTTGCAGGTTACCTAGACTTAAAGAAAACAGAAACAACTGATCAAATTAAGAAAAATTTAGAAAAAATGTCCTCCAAAATTATTCATAGAGGCCCAGATGACTCTGGAATTTGGATTGATAAGGAAAACGGTGTTTACTTTTGTCATAGACGATTATCAGTTATTGATGTCTTGCAAAGAAGTAGACAGCCAATGTTTAGTAAAAACTATGTAATTTTATATAATGGAGAGATTTATAATCATTTAGAAGTAAGAAAAAAAATTGATAATTTTGATTGGAAAACTACTAGTGATACTGAGACAATTATAGCTGCTTTTGAAGCATGGGGAGTAGAAAAGTCTATTAAAGAATTTAATGGCATGTTTGCAATTGCTGTCTTTAATAAGTTATCAAAAGAACTTACCTTAATTAGAGATATAAATGGTGAAAAACCATTATATTATGGTTGGATCAATGATATTTTTTTTTTTGGATCTGATTTAGACTCTTTCCTAGAGCATAATCAATTCAAAAAGGAAATTAACAACGAGTCTTTTTCGTTTTTTTTAAAATATAGTTTTATTCCACTTGATAAATGTATTTATAAAAATATTTTTAAACTAGAAAAAAGTTCTATACTTAGTTTAAAAATAGGGCAAAAAAAATTTATTACAAAGAAATATTTTAATATCGAAGATATCAAAAAAACACAAGATACAAATTATTTACTTACATTTTCTGATAGCAAGAAATATTTAGAATTATTGTTAGAAAATTCTGTGAGATCTCAGATGTTAAGCGATGTTCCTATTGGCTGTTTCCTATCGAGTGGAATTGACTCATCATTAATTGCGGCACTGATGCAAAAGAACTCTAAAAGTAAGATTAATACTTTTTCTATAGGGTTTCATGATAGTAAATTTGATGAAGCTCGAGATGCTAAAAAGATTGCGAAATATTTAGGCACCGAACATCATGAATTATATATCGATATAAATGATGTAATTAGAACTGTCGAAAGTTTAGATAGTATTTATACAGAGCCTTTTGCAGACAGTAGTCAAATTCCAACGTCAATTTTGTCCTGTTTTGCAAGAAAAAGGATAACTGTAGCTTTAACAGGCGATGGTGCAGATGAACTTTTCGGAGGTTATAATAGATATATTATATCATTAAATCTTTTGAAATTAATTAATAAATTTCCACAAAATTTAAGGAATATATTAGAAAAAATTTTTTTTATAAGTCCAAACTATATGAGTTTGAAAATATTAGAAATTTTAAATATTTTTTTACATTATCAAACTAGTCAATACGATATTCAAGATAGATTAAAAAAGATTCATTCTTTTTTTAGGTCAAAGTCAATTTATGATTTATATGATAATTTTATTTCAACTTTTCATAATTACAATGAAGTATTAAAAAAAAATTTTAATGTAGATATTTTTGAAGAAAAAAAAATTAAAATGGATTCTGAATTTGCAAGTGAATTTATGACAAGAGACCAGAATATTTATTTAACAGATGATATTTTATGCAAAGTAGATAGAGCCGCAATGTATAGTAGTTTAGAAACTAGATTGCCATTTTTAGACTCTAAAATAATTGAATTTAGTAAAAAAATACCATTAAAATTTAAGATTAAGAATAGCACTACAAAATATATATTAAGAAAAATTTTATCAAACTATTTGCCAAAAGATTTTTTAAATAAAAAAAAAAAGGGTTTCTCCATACCACTTAATAGTTGGTTGAAAGGACCACTAAATATTTGGGCTAATGATTTAATTAATTCAAAAAAAATGAAAGAGTCGCAATTGTTTGATTATAATAAAGTTAAAAAAATATTTGAAGATAATATTAATGGCAAAAATAATTCCTCATCTGCTATTTGGAATATATTAATATTTCAGCAGTGGTTCGAAAAAAGATTTTAATTTTTTAATTTATATGTTTTTTTTGTAAAAAATAATAGTTTAATGCCTTGCCATTTCTTTTCGGCAAGAATAATTTTTTTTTGTTGCAAAAGTGAAAAATCCCGTAGTTTTTTTTTTTTAAATGTTTAGTGATTTTTACGATACTCTTTGAATTTTCAACAATTAGTGCTGGTTTATTTTTATTTATTAATTTATTAATATTCAATATGATTTCATATTCATTACCATTCACATCAATTTTAATTAAATCAATGTTATTTTTTATAACTGGAGCTTTTTTAATTTTAATATAAGTTTCTTTTATTGGAATTTTACTTTTAAGAAAAAAATCAAGCTTAATTTGTTTTTTAAGTTCGTTCTTATTATAAAAGGCATATGTATTTAAATAAAAATTGTGACCAAAAATTTTATAATATGGAACATATATTTTTTTTATTTCATTTTTACCCAGGCCATAACCATAAATTTTAGTATTTTTAAATTTTTTTTTTTTTAGAATTTTAACGAAATTTTTGTTTGGTTCAAAACAAAAACATTTATTAACATTTAAATTTTTTTTAAAAAAATTAATAGATATCCCATCACTTGCGCCGATATCTATAAAATTAATTTTTGATTTATTAAATTTTATAAATTTTACACCATTTGCATCTGCTTCAAAAATATTAGTATACCTCACTAAATATCTACAAACCAAATATAAAAGTGGATGCGATCTAATAACCCTTTCAACTAATTTTAATAATCCTATTTGTGAGTATGAGATTTGTTGAGACATCTTCAAAATTTATTTTTTTTGAATAGGAATACAATTAAGTATTTCAAAGCTTGGTAAATATCAAATAAACTCATTTTAGATGAACCACTTTTTCTTGCGTTAAGTGAAATTGGGATTTCGGCAATTGAATATTTTTCTCTTTTTAAAATAAATAAACTTTCCCAAAAAAAAGAGTAGCTATTATTTTTGGCACTTACGAAGTGACTTAATTTTATTTTATTTGAATTTATCAATCTAAAAGCTCCTGATGCGTCAAATTCTAATCTTAAAGCTTTAACTAAAATGATGTGGCGCAAACTTGTTAAAGCTATTCTCCATATTGGCCAGCCTTTCAATGAATTTTTTTTTTTGAATCTTGTAGTTGATACAAAATCATAATTTTTTGATTTTTTTAATAATTTTGGAATATATTTAGGATCATGTGTACCATCACCGTCCATTGAGATAATTAGACTATATTTATTCTTATAGCACCATTTTAGTGCTCTTTTATGAGCCGATCCAATTCCTAATTTTTGAGCTCTATATATTGTTTTAATTCCTTTTTTTTTTTTAATTTTATCTAATATATCTCTAGTTCCATCCTTGGAATTATCGTCAATAATTAAAATATCAAAATTAAGTCGGAGATTTAAAATTTTATATATTAATAGAGATATATTATTTTTTTCGTTATGAGTTGGGATAAATACTATTTTTTTCATATACTTATACAGAAATAACTTCTAATTTTGGTAGTGGAAAAATAAATTTAGTTCCTTTTTTCACAAATTTTTTTTCTCTTTTAATAATTTCTTTTTTAAAGTGCCATGGAAGAACTAAATAATAGTCAGGTTTTAATTTTCTAGAAATATTTTCATTAACAATTTTAATTTTACTACCGGGAGTGTATCTATTATTTTTCATTGGATTTCTGTCCGCTATCATTTTTATGTCATTTGAGTTTATTCCATAGAATTGTAATAAAACATTTCCTTTCGTAGAAGCACCATAACCATGAATAACTTCTTTTTTATTTTTTATTTCTTGAATTTTATTAATTAAATTTATTTTGTACTTGTTTATTGTTTTAAAAAATTTTTTATAAGTATTTATACTAGTAAGTTTATATTTTTTTTCTTCATTAAGAATTAAATTTATGTTTTTATTTTTAATCTTTAATTTTTTTTCAGAATGACATATATAATAGCAACAACTACCCCCGTTTATATTATTTTTTTTAATATTAAATACTTTAAGCTTATTTTTTTTAACCATCTCGATAATATTTTGACTAGAGTAATATTCAAGATGTTCATGACAAATAGTATCGAAGAGATTTTTTTTTATAATACTAAGTAAATCCGTATGCTCTAAGATGAAGACTCCTTCTTTATCTAAAATCTCTTTTATTGTTTTTAAAAAAACATTTGGATTTTCGAGATCATAAAAAACAGATAGAGCGGTAATAATTTTAAATTTATTTATGTGAAGTTTTTTTATATCTTTTAAATTAAAAAAATTTGAAATTTTAAAATTTATTTTTTTATAAAATTTTTTGTATTTGTATATTAAAGGATCTATTCCAGCAGTGATAATTTCTTTAGGGTAAAAATTTAATAAAGTACCATCGTTACTAGCGATATCTAAAACAGTTTCATTTTTTTTTAATTTTGTTAATTTTATTACTTGATCGACAATATTTTTAACGTGTTGTGTCATAGTATTATTTATCCCTGTTCTATAACCATAATCATCTCCGTATAAAAAATTTGCATTAAAATTTTTATTAAGTTGAACAAGATTACATTTGTTACACTTAACTAGTGTCAGCTCATCTTTTTTCACGTTTGCATTTATTTTATTGGGAAATTTTCCAGTGAAGCTGAGATTTCCTAAAGAAAATAATTTTTTTAAAAAATTTGAATTACAATTTCTGCAATTTTTAATTTTCATTTTATGAATTAATAGTAAATTTTATTTTGTGTATATTATGATTTTTAATTACTATAAGATTGGCAATCCTTTAAAAAGTATTTAAAATTAAATAATTAAAATATTAAAGATTTTATATATGAAAATATTAATATTTTCTAATTCAACAAATAATATATTAAATTATAGATTAAATCTTATATTTTTTTTAAAAAAAAAGGGTCATCAATTAGAGATTTTAGTCCCCCAATCAACAGATCTAAAAAAATTAAAATTTTTGAAATTAAAAATTCACACTATTTATTTTAATCCTAGAAGTATTAATTTTTTTTTGGATTTATTGCTTTTATTTAAAATTTACAAAATATTTAATTTATCAAAACCAGATTTAATATTACAATATACTATAAAGCCTGTAATTTATGGAAGTTTAGTTTCAAGATTTTTAAATATTAAAGTTATTAATACTATAACTGGTTTAGGATCAGCTTTTCTGAATAAAAATTTTAGAAAATTAATTATTTTTTTATATTTTGTTTCTCAAAAAAAAGCAAAAAAGGTAATTTTTCAGAATAATGCAGATAAAAATGTTTTTTTAAAAAATAAAATTGTTCATAAAAATCAGTTTGAAGTAATAAATGGTTCTGGATTTGACCCAGTAAAATTTAAATTAACTTTACTACCAAGAAAGCCCCCAACTGTTTTTGTTCTCATATCAAGAATTTTGAAAGATAAAGGAATATTAGAATATATTAAAGCAGCAAGAGAATTAAAAAATATCTATAAAAATAAAGTTAAATTTTTATTAGTTGGCAAGTTGCAAAAAAGTAAATTTTTTATAGATAAAAGCATTTTGAAGAATGCTGTTAAAAAGAAATTTATAATTTATTATAAAGAAACAGATTATGTAAATAAATTTATTAAAAAAGCTCATTGCATAGTTTTACCTTCTTATAGAGAAGGATTTTCTAAAATTTTAATGGAAGGCGCGTCTATGGGCAGACCTTTAATAACCAGTAAAGTTCCTGGTTGTAAAGAAATAGTTAAAAATAATATATCTGGTTACTTATGTAAATCTAAGAATTATATAAACTTAATGTATTTCATGAAAAAAATTATTAATGCAAATGTTTCAGATTTATCCAAGATGGGGATTGAAGGTAGAAGGCATGTTATTGCTAATTATTCTGAAAAAAAAATATTAACAGAAATATATAATACAATATTAAAAAATTAATTTTTATGAATAAAAAATATGATGGTTTAAGATTGGGTATTATAGGTTTAGGGTATGTAGGCTTACCATTACTAATTGCTTTTTCTAAGTATAGGAAAGTATGGGGATATGATTTAAATAAAAAAAGAATAAAAGAATTAAATAAGTGCTATGATTATTCAAATGAAATTTTATCAAAAGAATTTAATAATTTAAAGAACATTTCTTTTACATATGATATTAAAGACTTAAAAAATTGTAATTTTTTTATTATTTGTGTTCCCACTCCTATCTATTCAAATAAAAAACCGGATTTAAGATATTTAAAATTAGCATGTAAACAAGTTGCAGGCTTAGTAAAAGAAAATGATGTTATAGTGTTTGAGTCAACAGTTTACCCTGGTACGACTGAAGATATTTGTATCCCAATCATCGAAAAAATTTCAAAAATTAAATGTATTAATTTCAGCAATGAAAAAAAAAATATCCATGGATTTCATTGTGGATATTCACCTGAAAGAATAAATCCTGGCGATAAAAAACATACGGTTACTAATATTAAAAAAGTAATTTCTGCTTCCAGTACTTATGGCTTAAAAATTATCAATTTTGTTTATTTACAAATTGTAAAAGCTGGCACATATGTTGCGGAGAGCCTTAAAGTTGCAGAAGCTGCTAAAGTAATTGAAAATACACAAAGAGATTTAAATATTGCGTTATTTAATGAGCTTTCGATTATTTTTAGTAAATTAAAAATTAACACCAATTCTGTAATCGAAGCAGCAAGTACAAAATGGAATTTTATTAAATATTATCCAGGTCTAGTAGGAGGGCATTGCATAGGAGTAGATCCATATTATCTGACATATAAGTCAAAGATGCTTGGTTATAATCCAAGGCTAATTTTAGCTGGAAGAAAAATAAATGATAATATGGGAATATTAATAGTTAAAAGTATTTTAAAAAAAATTAGAGAAAAAAAAATTATTAGCAAAAAAATAAATGCGTTAATACTTGGTTTAACATTTAAAGAAAATTGTGCTGATACCAGAAATAGTAAAGTATTTGATATAATTGACGGTTTGCTTAAAAAAAAAATTATAGTTCATGTCAATGATCCATATGTTAATAATAATTATTTAAATCGATCTAAAAAAAAATTTTATCTGATTAAAAATTTAAAAAAAAATTATTATGATATAATTATCCTTGCTGTTGCTCATAAATTTTTTATAAAAACTGGAGTAAAAAAAATTAAAAGGTATGGAAAAAAAAATCATATTTTTTTTGACGTAAAAAACTGTTTTAACAAAAAGTATTCGGATTTAAGACTATAAAGAATTTTAAAAATGACTCATAAAATAAATAGTAAAAAAAATAAATTATTAAATTTTATGAGCTTTTTGTTGATACTTTTACCCGCCGCTTTATTTACAGGACCATTTATACCAGACGTTATTACTGTCATTTTATCAGTTCTTTTTCTTGTATTTTGTTATAAAGAAAAAAAGTTTTTTTTTTTTAATAATTTATTTCTTTTATTTTTCTTTATTTTTTTTTTATATTTAATTTTAAGATCTTTTTTTTCGGAAAACCCGCTTTTTTCACTAAAATCCTCTTTATTTTATATTCGTTTTGGACTTTTAAGTTTGTCAATATTACTTTTGTTAAATTATTTTAAAAGTGTTTACAAATATTTTTACTATAGTTTATTTATATCAATTTTTTTTGTATCGTTTGATGTAATTTATCAGTTTGTTTTTGGATTTAACATTTTTGGACTTGTAAATCCTGATCCCTCTAGAATAAGCGGTATATTTGGATCTGAGTACATTGTGGGGAGTTACCTTGTGAGACTTATGCCAATATGTTTGTTTTTATATTTTGTAGTAAATAAGAATAATAAGAGTAGACACTATTTTTTAATATCTTTTTTACTAATTATTACTGATATTGCTATTTTTTTAAGCGGTGAAAGGGCATCTTTTTTTTTACTAATTTTTAATATTTTATTTATGTCTATATTTTCTAAAAAATTATTAACTTTTAGATTATTCTCGCTTTTAATTTCAATAATTATGATAATTATAATTTGTTTAAATTCGAAATTAATTAAAGAAAGAATGTTTATTTCTACATTTTCTGAAATAACAATCGGTAATACAAACTCAACAATACAAAAAAATTTAGCAGATGAAAAAATCTTAAAAGAAAATGATAATTTTTATTATATTTTTAATCTTAAAAATCATAATGGACATTTTCAAACTGCATATAAAATGTATCTCGATAACAAGTTATTTGGTCAAGGGCCAAATATGTTCAGATTATTATGTAATAAGAAAGAATATAAATTTAACGAATCAAGTTGCTCAACACATCCTCATAACACTTATTTGCAAGTTCTTGCAGAACTTGGATTAGTAGGCTTATCTTTTTTAATTTTAATAATTCTTTTTTTATTTAAAGAATTATTTCTACTAATTTTAAGTAATAAAAAAATTAGTAATTTATTAAAAATAAGAAAAATAATATTGATTTCTATTTTTTCTTTGACGTTATGGCCATTTATTACTACTGGAAATTTTTTTAATAACTGGTTGAATATTATTTATTTCTTACCAATCCCATTTTATATTCATCAATTTATTAAATATAAATTATGATTTATTTTATTTTTTTTAATTTATTAGTATTAATTTTTTTTAATAGGATCAAAATATTTTATAATATTTATGATCGTCCTAATTTAATAAGAAAAATACACAAAAAAGAAATGCCTGTTTTAGGTGGTTTTATTTTATTTTTAAATTTGTTCTTAGTATTTTTTTTTACTATAATTGAGCCATTAACCGGAAAAAAAATTATTAATATATCTAGCATTTTTATTAATAAACGAGACTTTTTTTCTTTTTTTTTTACTTGTACTTTAATTTTTGCTGTTGGCTATATAGATGATAAATTTACTATTTCACCTTATAAAAAGTTATTTTTACTATCTTTTTCGATACTGAATTTTATTTCAATAAATGAAAATTCTATAGTCAAAGATTTAAAATTTTTATTTTTTGAAAATTCAATAGAATTGAGAAATTTTTCAATTTTATTTACTTTTTTATGCATTTTAATACTAATTAATGCCGTCAACATGTTTGATGGTGTTAATCTTCAACTTGGTCTTTATTCCCTTTTTTTATTTTTAGTTTTTTTCTTTAAGAGTTATAATATTTTATTTTTAATATTGATTTTATTTGTAATAATATTTTTAATTCTAAACTTTCTAAACAAAACATTTTTAGGTGACAGTGGTTCATTAGTTCTTGGTTTTATTTTTTCTTTTTTTTTGGTTAGTTTTTATAATAGTAAGCACTTAATTGTAGAAGAGGTTATTTTATTAACCTTTTTGCCTATCATAGAATTTATAAGACTTTTTTTTTATAGATTTTTTTTAGGAAGAAATCCATTTAAAGCTGATAATAATCATTTACATCATTTTTTATTAAAAAAATTTAATTTTTCAACTCTAATCTTAATCTCTATTATTTTATTTGCGCTACCCTATTTTTCTTTTCTTTTTTTCAAATCAAGTTTTATTCCAATATTGGTTTTATTCTTGGGTATTTATTTTTTTTTGTTTGTTTTAATAAGAAAAATAATTATTAAATGAAGGATAATTTTTTTTTTTCAATAATTACAATAACGTTAAATTCCGAAAAGACTATCCGCAAAACGATCGAGAGTGTTTTGCAACAAGATTTCGATGATTATGAATATATCATAATAGATGGTAAGTCGTCTGACAAAACTTTGAGTATCGTAAAAAATTTTGAAAATAAATTATTACTGTTTAGTGAAAAAGATAGAAATATTGCTGATGCTATGAATAAAGGAATTGTCAGATCACGAGGAAAATGGATTCATATATTAAATTCTGATGATATATATGTAAATAAGGATTGTTTAAAGAATGCAAAAAAATGTTTAATTGAAAATAAGTTGAATTATTTTCAAATGTATTTTGCCGATGTTAATTATAAAATTCGATCAATAAATAATTGGAATTACAATTTTTTAATGCCCTATTTAAGAGCATGCATTCCTCATCCGTCTATGATTGTAAGCAAAGATCAGTATAATAAAGTTGGGTTATATGATGTTAATTTTAGTTTAGCTGCTGATCATGATTTAACTTTACGTCTATTAAAAAGTAATTACTTGCCAGTAAAACACAATTTCCCCCTTACGATTAAAAGAGATGGTGGAGTATCTCATCAGAATCCTTCAAAAGTTATTTATGAATTTAGATTAATTTTAATTAAGAATGGAATTCCTAAATATATAGCTTTAATAATAATTTTTTTTAAAATTTTGTTATTTAATTTTAAAAAATTAATTAAATAAAATTTATTTTAGGTTTTTTTTAATATAATTAATAATTTCAAACATAATATCCTTTTTATAATAAATATAATCTTTCTTATTAAATAGATTTGAGTATTTAGATTTTATATTGTATTTAAGACATTCATATTTGTTTGTTATTTTTGGTATAGAAAAATTTTTTAAAATATATTTAATTGGAATAGGTTCAGAAACAAGATTAATACATTTAATTTTATTATCTATAATTACTTTAATATCTTTTTTAAAATTTTTTAAATTGTACCATTGTTGAATACTATTTAAATTAATAAATATTTTTTTTTTATTAACAATATCATAAATCACATTTTTTTTGAGGTTTTCTCCTATTAAATTTGGGAGGCGTATGATATGGTAATCTTTGAAGTTTTTTATTATAAATTTTTCTAGTAGCCTTCTATTTTTTCCATATGAAGAAAGCTTTTTATCTATAATCTTGCTTATTTCATTGGAGTGAATTCTTCGGTTATATACATCAATAGTCGATATTTGAATAAATTTTCTACAATTAATTTTTTTTAATATCTTAATTAATTTTAAAATATTTTTTTTATCTTTTTTTGGATATTTATTAGCATAAAATTTTAAACTGCTTGGTGCTGCACAAAAAAGAATATTAAAATTATATTTATGAATTAGATTAATATTTTTACTATTAAATTTTTTTTTAATATTAAAAGTCTTTAAAATATTACTTCCAACGAAACCAGTATAGCCAATAAGACCATTCATTTTAATAATATTGTTAATTTATTAATTAATAATATAAACAAAGTAGTAATAAAAACATGAAAAAAATTTTAAAAATATTAATTTTAGGCGACTCAGGTTTTGTAGGAAGTAATATAAAAAAAAAAATAACATCGTCTAATATAGCAAAAGTTTATACTATTGGTAATATTGATCTTAGAAATATTGATAAATTAAATAACTTCTTAAAAAATAAAAATTTTGATTATATAATTAACGTGGCCGCACATGTTGGTAGTGTACATTATGTAACAAAAAAATCAGCTGACGTTTTTTCAGACAATATTTTGATAGATACAAATTTATATAAAGCGGTTAATTTTTGTAAATTAAATTCTATAATAATTAACATTATTGCAAATTGCATTTATCCTCATAACTTAAAAATTCAAATAGAAAATAAGTGGAATTTAGGACCTGTTCATCAAAGCGTTTTGCCATTTGCAAGTGCTAAAAGAAACTTGAAAATCCTCACAGAATTATTTTATCGTCAATATAAATTAAAAAGTATTAATTTAATTTGCCCGAGTTTATATGGTCCTGGAGATCATTTAGATCCAAATAAAACACACGCTCTGAATGGTATGATAATAAGAATGATAAGTAATCAAAATAAAAAAAAAAAGAATTTTGATTTATGGGGAAATGGACAAGCTAGAAGAGAGTGGTTATATATTGATGATCTTAATAACATAATTTTATTAGTCTTAAAAAAAAAAATCAAACATTTACCCATAATTAATATTGCACAAAATAAGTCTTATTCAATTAAGTGTTTAGCTAAAATTATATCAATTAAATTAAATTATAAGATTAATTTTATTAAGAATGATAGCTATCAAAAAGTTCACAAGTTTAGACAGTTGGATAATACCTTTTTTAAAAAAATATTTAAGAATTTCAAATTCATAAATATCGAGTCTGGCATAGAAAACTCTATTAGTTATTATAAAGAGAAATTAGGTTTCCCAGTTTGATGGTTGCGGGGCTTGGATTTGAACCAAGGACCTTCAGGTTATGAGCCTGACGAGCTACCAGACTGCTCCACCCCGCGGTTTTAAATTAAAATAACTTTAATTAGAATTTAAATATTATTAAGAAATTTAAATTAGAATTATATTAATTACATAATATATATTATATATCTTAATCTAATTAATAATAATACTACAGAAAAATTTTTTTTTAGAAATATATTTTTACATATTTTAATAGGATAAATCTGATATGAAAAAAAAAGCTTTAATCTTTGGTATTACGGGTCAAGATGGAGCTTATTTATTAAATTTTTTACTAAAAAAAAATTACATTGTTCATGGTGTAAGACGAAGAATTTCAAATATAAATTCTAAAAGAATTGATAATATTTATTTAGACAAAAAGTATAGAGATAAATTATTTTTTTTACATTACGGAGATATTACAGATAGTCTTTCTGTATTAAATATAATTAAAAAAGTTAAACCTAATGAAGTATATAATTTAGCAGCACAATCTCATGTTGCCGTATCGTTTTTATTACCAGAGTCTACATCTAATATCACTGCTTTAGGAGCTCTTAGAATTTTAGAGGCAATTAGAACTTTAAAATTAAAAAAAACAAGGTATTACCAAGCGGGATCTTCTGAAATGTTTGGAAAAGTATTTCAAGTTCCTCAAAATGAAAAAACTCCTTTTTATCCAAGAAGTCCATATGCGGTCTCAAAATTATTTGCCCATTGGATAACGATAAATTATAGGGAAGCATATAATTTGCACGCAAATAATGGGATATTATTTAATCATGAAAGTCCTTTTAGAGGAGAAACTTTTGTAACTAGAAAAATTGTTCAAGCGATGTGCAAAATTAAATTAGGTCTTCAAGATAGATTATTAATTGGAAATTTATATTCTAAAAGAGACTGGGGTCATGCTCAAGACTATGTAGAAGCGCAATGGAAAATATTACAACAAAAAAAACCAGGTGATTACGTCATTGCTACTGGAATACAATATACAGTTAAACAATTTATAAATCAGGTTGCGACTGAACTCGGTATTAACTTATTTTGGAGAGGTAAAGGCTTAAATGAAAAGGCTTACATAAATCAAAATAAATGCATAATACAAGTAGACAAAAAGTATTTAAGACCCACAGAGGTGGATAGTTTAATTGGAGATTATTCAAAAGCAAAAAAAATATTATATTGGAAACCTAAAATTTCTTTTAAAGAATTAGTTAGAGAAATGGTAGAAAAAGACATGGAGGAGCTAAGATCCAATGAAAAATTAATTAATAATTAATTGATTTTTTTTAATATTTTTATATAGTTATTAAGCCTGGTAATTATTGCAAAGAAGAAACACCCGATCCCATTCCGAACTCGGCAGTTAAGTTCTTTAGCGCCAATGGTACTTTGTCTTAAGACATGGAAGAGTAGGTCGTTGCCAGGCTTTTTTAAAATTAAATGCACATTTTTATCACCGGAATAGCAGGATTTTTGGGTTCAAATCTTGCAGAGTATTATTTAAAAAAAAATTTTATAGTTTCTGGCTGTGATAATTTAATTGGTGGAAGTTTAGAAAATATCAATCAAAAAAAAATAAATTTTTTTAAAGCAAATTGTGAAGATTTTGAAATGATGAAAAAAATTACTAAAAATGTAGATATTTTGTGCCATGCGGCAGCTTATGCGCATGAAGGATTATCTAGTGTTTCTCCAGTTTTAATAACAAATAATAACGTAACAGGTTCAGTATCTGTTTTTACCGCAGCAATCATTAATAAGGTAAAAAGAATTGTTTATTGCTCATCTATGGCAAGGTATGGAAATATTAAAATTCCATTTAATGAGGATGATGAATTAAAGCCCGTTGATCCCTATGGAGTTTCTAAAGTTGCTGCTGAAAATATTTTAAAAATATTAAGCAAAACTCATAAAATTGAGTATAACATCGCTGTACCACACAATATTATAGGTCCGAATCAAAAATATGATGATCCTTTCAGAAATGTAGTATCTATAATGATTAATTTAATGTTGCAAAAAAGAAGACCAATTATTTATGGAGATGGAAATCAAAAAAGAACTTTTTCAGATATAGATGACTGTATTTATTGTTTAGATAAATTGTTAACTGATAATAATATAGTTTCACAAATAGTTAATATTGGTCCTGATGAAGAGTTTATAAGTATTAATGAGTTGTACCGCTTATTAAGTAATAAATTGAAATTTAATTTAGAACCTAAATATCTTGAAGATAGACCAAATGAAGTTAAAGAAGCTACTTGTTCTTCAAAAAAAGCAAGAAAAATTTTAGGTTATAAAACTAGTATTAGTTTGGATGAGTCTCTTGATAAAATTATAAATTATATAGTTAAAAAAGGACCTAAAGATTTTCAATATAACTATCCCCTAGAAATTAATAATGAAAAAACGCCTGTTGCATGGAAAGAAAAACTATTTTAATTAAAAATTAAATGCTAATATAAAAATATGAAAGTTGTAAGTTCATTAAAATCTCTTAAAAAAAGAGATATCAATTGTAAAGTGGTGAGAAGAAGAGGCAGACTTTACGTTATCAATAAAAAAAATCCAAAATTTAAAGCGCGGCAAGGTTAATTTATGGACATCGATCCACAAAGAAAAACTTGGTCTAATTTTATAAAGTTAACTACCTATACTTCTGTAGCAATAGTTTTGGTTTTGGTTTTAATGGCTATTTTTTTACTTTAGACTTTATCTAATTTAATAACGAGCTTTTAATTTTTTGAATTTTTTAACTCTTCTTGTGTTCTCATCTTTCTCTCTTTTTTTTCGCTCAGAGGGTTTTTCAAAGTGACTTTTAATTTTTAGTAAGCGAAATACACCTTCTCTCTGTAATTTTTTTTTAAGAGCTCTAAGAGCCTGCTCTAGATTGTCATTTTTAACTTCAATTTTAATATTTGCTTACCTCCAAAAAGTGTGCTGAATTAACATTTTGGTGTTATATTGTCTATATTTTTATGAAGCTTTTCAAACATAGACCAAAAGAGGGTTATCAAACAAAACCAAGTATAATTAATAGAAGAAAAGCAATTTTAACAACGGTTAAATATACTTTTTTTGGTTTGATTGGTCTAAGACTTTTATGGCTCCAAGTATTTCAGAAAAATAAATATTCAGTTTTATCCGATCGTAATCGCTTTAAAGAATGGAAAATTGCAGCAGAGCGAGGATTAATTTTAGATCGATTTAATAATAAGATTGCTGAAAATCGTCAGCTTTATAGAATTGCACTTATTAAAGGGGATGTTACTGATCTTGATTTTGTCTTAAACACACTTAATAAGTTTTTAAGATTAGATAACGATATAATTGAAAAAACTAGGACTGATTTTACTAAACTTAGAAAATTTCAACCTTACGTTATTGGAAAAAATTTAACATGGTCGGAATTTTCTAAAATAAATAGTAATTTATTTATTTTAAATGGAGTCCAGCCATTTATTTCAATGGAGCGTCATTATAATTACCCTTACGAATTTGCTCATGTTTTAGGTTATGTGGGGGCTCCTAATGAAAATGATTTGCAAAATCAAAAAGATGATTTGTTTAGAACACCTGGCATTAAAATTGGAAAACTTGGAATTGAAAAAATTTTAAATAGAGAATTAATTGGCACACCTGGTTTTACTCGATTTGAGGTTAATGCTGCGGGAAGAGCTGTTAGAACTGTGGAGTTTGTAGATGGTGTAAGTGGAAATCCTTTAAAAACTTCCCTTGATTTAGAATTACAAAAATTAACTTATCAAAAACTTAGAGGAATTGCAGGATCTGCCGTTGCTATGGATGTAAAAACAGGGCAAGTTTTAGCCTGCGTTTCAACGCCATCTTTTGATACTAACAAATTTGCATTCGGGATTACACAACCAGAGTTTAATGAGTTATTAAAAAATGAGAGAAAGCCTTTAGTAAATAAATTTTTATCCGGTCAGTATTCGCCTGGTTCTGTAATAAAGCCTATTATAGCGTTATCAGCTTTGGAGAATAAAATTGTTGATCAAGATTATACTCATTTTTGCGGTGGAAAAATTGAGTTATATGGACAAGAATTTTATTGCTGGAAAGATGGAGGTCATGGAAAAGTTAATTTAAGAGATGCAATCAAAAAATCTTGCGATATTTATATTTATGAGATTGCAAGGTTACTTGGAGTTGATCGTATAGCAGAGACAATTAGAAAATTTAATTTTGGTCAGTTAACTTTTAAAGAGTTTGATGAAGAAAAAAAAGGTTTAGTTCCTGATACAAAATGGAAAAAAAATGTAGTAGGCAAACCTTGGTTATTGGGCGAGACTTTAATTACAGGAATTGGACAAGGTTACATTTTAGTAACCCCTATGCAAATTTGTAAGTCTATGGCACAATTTGCGAATGGAGGTTATGAGGTTAATCCAACTTTTTATTTAGATGAAAAATCAAAATTAACCAGAATGGATTTTGAAAATGAAAATATAAAAATAATTAATGACTCTTTATTTGCCGCAACCAATGAACCTGGCGGAACCGCTTATGGTTCAAGATTAACTGGAAAACTAAAGTTTGCTGGTAAAACTGGCACCTCTCAGGTAACTAAATTAAATATTAAAGACAGAGAAGATAATGCAAATCCCAATGTTAGAGAATACAAATATAGAGATCATTCTCTATTTGCAGGTTATGGTCCAGTGGAGGAACCTAAGTATGCAATCGCAGTTGTAGCGGAACACTCTGGTCCAGGTTCGAGAGTTGCAGCGCCTATTGCAAGCAGTATGTTTGATTTTTTATTTAAAAAAAGAATATCCGATGCCTAAAGTTATAAAAGTTTCAAAATTTTTTTTACTCATTGAAAAATTTCAAAAATTAGATCGGGGTCTAATTTATATGATTTTATTATTAGGATTTATTAGTATTTTATCCCTTTATTCAATTGATAAAGGACAAGGGAGTATTTATCTAAAACATTCAATAAGATTTGCATTTGCGTTTTTAATTTTAATAATTGTTGCTTTCAAGCATATAAATTTTTGGCATCGTTATGCATATCACTTATATTTTTTCATATTATTCCTTTTAATCATCTTAAAATTTGTAGGGGTCACCGCTAAAGGAGCACAGCGTTGGTTAGATTTTGGTTTTTTTCATGTACAACCTTCAGAAATTGCTAAACTTGCAATTATATTAGTACTTGCAAAATTTTATAACGCTGTGAAGGTTGAAAATACTAATAAATTATTTTCACTTCTTGTAGCAGCTATTTTAATCTTAATTCCATTTTTACTAGTATTAAGACAGCCTGATCTAGGAACAGCAGTGCTTATTCTTGGCGCTGCATTAGGGACTTTATGGATTGTTGGGTTAGATAGAAAGATTTTTATATCTGGTTTTATCGTTGTGCTTTTATGCCTTCCTTTTATTTTTGCAAATTTAAAACCATATCAAAAACAACGAGTAGTTAATTTTTTTAACACTGAAAGAGATCCATTGGGAGCAAATTACCAAGTTATTCAATCTAAAATTGGAATAGGATCGGGTGGTATATTTGGTAAAGGTTATATGAAAGGCTCACAAAGCTCCTTAGACTTTGTTCCAGAAAATCACACAGACTTTGTCTTTTCACATTTTTCAGAAGAATTTGGTCTAATTGGTTCTTTATTATTATTGTGGTTATTTTTCTCTATTATAAAAAAAATAACTTTCATTGGTGATCAAAGTAAAAATAATTTTTCAAAAATATTTTGTTATGCTTTTGCCTTTAACTTTTTTCTCTACATCGCAATCAATCTTGGAATGGTAACAGGGTTGCTGCCAGTTGTAGGAGTACCTTTACCTATTTTATCTTACGGGGGCACTGCAATGTTAACAAATATGATTGGATTTGGAATAGTTTTAAGTGCAAAATTATATAACGAAGATTTTATTTAAAATTTTATGGAATTTTATATATCAAAAGTTGCCAGTTATTTATTTGAACCCTTATATATTTTATCATTTTTCACAATAATTTTAATTTTTCTTTTACTTTTCACAAATTATAAAAAACTAACTATTTTTTCTGCAAAGTTTTTATTAATCTTATTTTTATTTTTTGGTTACACTCCTATTAGTAATTTTTTACTCAATAAATTAGAAGATTTTATAAAACCTTCTAAATATCCAGTTCAACAATTGAAAGGCATTGTAGTACTTGGGGGAAGTTTTAATTCAGGACTTCAATCAAAAGAAAGAAATGAAGTGCTTATAAATTCTTCTGCAGAAAGACTAACAAAAGTATTAGAAATTTATAATAAAAATCCAAAAATTTTAATTTTATTTACGGGATTTTCAGGAGAATTAAAACCTCAAGGCTGGAGTGAGTCTGATATGGCTAAAAAATTTTTCTTAGACCAAGGGGTTAGATCAGAAAACTTAATATTTGAAAATAAATCTAGAAATACCTTCGAAAATATAAATTATTCCAAAGATATTATTAAGAATTATAAAGGTACCTGGGGATTAATTACCTCAGCAAGTCATATGCCAAGATCTTATTTTGGATTTAAAAGACAAGGATTAATTTTAGAGCCAATTATTGTTGATTATAAAACTGGAACAAGTCCAATATTTTGGATCAGTTTTAATATTGGCAGCGGTTTAAGCAATTGGTCAACACTGCTTCATGAAGTAGTTGGAGTTTCTTATTATAAAATAACTGGTAAAATTTAAAATATAAAATGAGTGCTAATTTTAAAGCATATTTAATGCTAACGTTATGCGCTTTTTTTTGGTCAGGTAATTTTATTGTAGGTAAATTTGCAACTCTTTATGAGGTACCCCCTTTAACACTTAATTTTTTTAGATGGTTAATCGTTTGGATTATCTTAATTCCATTTACGTTTAAGGATATTTTCTTAAATATTAAAATTATTAAAGAAAAATTTTATTCAATCTTACTAATGTCTATTACCAGTATTAGTATTTTTAATTCCGTTGTTTACTATTCGTTAAATTTTACTCAAGTTTTAAATGGAGCATTGATGATCTCAACAATTCCAGTGTTAATCATATTTATTTCCTTTATCTTTAGAGTTGAGAAAATAAATCTTAATCAAGTTTTAGGGCTTATTTTATCAATCATTGGTGTTGTTATAATTATTACTCAATTAGAATTTTCAAGACTTATTCATTTAGATCTTAATAAGGGAGATCTATGGTTATTAGTTGCAATGTTATCATGGGCTATTTATTCAACCATGCTTAAAACACATAAAACTGGACTAAATTATCTAACTTTTATTTCAGTGATTGTAACACTTGGGCTAATTTTTTTATTTCCTCAATTTTTATTTGAATTTAATAATCAAGAGTTAATAAAATTTAATTTTGCATTTTTTTTAATCATTAGTTATGTGGTTTTATTTGCAGGGCTTGGCGCTTACATTTTTTGGAATAAAGCTGTTTTAATTGTTGGTCCAAGTCGAGCTGGAATATTTTTACACCTAATGCCTGTATTTAGTTCTTTTATGGCTATATTTTTATTGAATGAAAAGTTTATGAATTTTCATATTTTTGGAGCTATTGCGATTATTCTGGGAATTTACTTATCATCTAAGAAAATATCACTTTCATGAAAGTTGCAATATTAGATGACTATCAAAATGTTTCCATGATTTTAGGAAACTTTGAAAAATTAAAAAAAGATTTTAATTTTCAAGTATTTAATCAGCCATTTGAAAATGAAGATCATGCCATAGAACAATTAAAAGATTTTGAAGCTTTACTTGTAATGAGGGAGCGAACACCAATCACTAAAAAAATAATTTCAAATTTGAAAAATTTAAAACTCATTATTACAAGTGGAATGCGAAATAAATCTATAGATTTTTTAGCTGCAAAAGAGAGAAAAGTTTTAATATGCGGAACTGACTCAAGTTCTAATTCTACTGCAGAATTAACATGGGCGTTAATTTTGGGACTTGTTAGAAATTTAAGGGAAGAGTCAGAAAATATGTACCAGGGTTATTGGCAGACTACTTTAGGAATTGAATTGAAAGGTAAAACTTTGGGGATTATTGGACTTGGCAAAATTGGCATTCAAGTTTCAAAAGTTGCTTTAGCATTTGGAATGAATGTCATTGCTTGGAGTGAAAATCTTAAAATTTCAATAGCAAATGAAAATAAAGTATTAGCGGTGACAAAAGAGGAGTTATTAGAAAAATCGGATATTGTTACAATTCATACTGTATTGAGCGAGAGGACAAAAAATTTAATTACTAAAAAAGATTTTGAATTGATGAAAGATTCAGCCTTTTTAGTCAATACTTCAAGAGGCCCAATTGTAAATGAATTTGATCTTGTTGATGCATTGGAAAAAAATATAATAATGGGTGCAGGTTTGGATGTTTATGATCTTGAGCCTTTACCTGAAAATCATAAACTTAGATTTTTACCTAACGCACTGTTATTGCCGCATTTAGGGTATGTGACTAAAGAAAATTTTGAAGTTTTTTACACGCAAATGGCTCAAAATTTACTAGCATTTAAAGAGGGTAAACCTATTAGAGTGATACAGATGCTAAATTAATTTTAGCCTAACTTTTGAAGAATTGGAAAATACTCAATTAAATAAAATCCTAAAATTTGTAGTTTTCCAGTAACAATTAAAATTCCAGTGATAATTAAAATAATCCCTGAGATCTTTTTTATATTAATTAAATAATTTTTCGCACTTTTTGAAAAAATTAAGAACTTTTTGATCAATAGACTTGAAAGTACAAATGGAACTGCAAGACCTAAGGAATAAAGACTTAATAGTAAAATTCCTTTGTAAATCGAGTCTTCCATCGATGCGAAAGCTAGGATGGACCCTAGAATTGGTCCAATACAAGGCGTCCAGCCAAAGCCAAAACCAACGCCTACAATAAATGGAAATAATAAATTATTTGAATATTTAATATTAAAATTTCCAAAATTTTTATTTAAAAAATTTATTTTAATAAGCTCTAATAAATACATACCAAAAAAAATAATTATAACTCCAGATCCAATGGATAAAATTTTTGAATTTTGTAATAAAAAACTTCCAATAAAAGTTGCGGTTGCCCCAAGAGAAATAAATACTAAAGAAAATCCAAGACAAAAAAATATAGATTTTTTTAAAATAAAATTTCTAGATTTATTATCTAATTCATTAAGAGTAGTGCCACAAATAAATGATACGTAACCAGGAATTAAAGGGAGAACGCAAGGAGAGATAAAACTTATAAAACCTGCAAAAAAAGCAATAGAGAGTGAGACGACCATTTAAGATTTATTCAAGGCCTAATAATTTATCTAATTTTTTTTCTTGGTCCAATTTATAAATTTTATCACAATCTCCAATGTGAATATTATCAGCAAATATTTGAGGAACAGATCTTGCTCCATTTGCCATGTTTGTCATTTTTTCTCTTAATGCTTCATCATTGGATACATCAATTTCAGAAAATTTTATATTTTTTTTCTTTAATAATGATTTTGCTTTAACGCAAAATGGACAATAATTTGTTGTATAAATTTCAATTTTTTTCATAAAAAAGTGGGGCGTTCTGTTACCCGGTGCCCCAAACCGTGCTTATCTAATTAATAAATTAATTAGGCAGCGAGAGCAAATTTATCATTTGCGTTTATATTTTAGTCCTTTGCGGTGGTACTATACCGGACGAAAGAAAAGCCTTTAGACATTAGTCG